>Ga0265798_10002223_pt1 | contig 28861 bp, 23 predicted proteins | sample P3T30metagenome_FD_192430 | JGI IMG/M metagenome (GOLD analysis project Ga0265798, IMG submission 192430) | Plant litter microbial communities from East Loma Ridge, Irvine, California - P3 T30 | ecosystem: Environmental > Terrestrial > Plant litter > Unclassified | place: USA: California...
GGAAGAATTCTTCTGGATGCTGCAGCGGATCCGCTACCGCGACGGCGTGATCGGCGTCGCCACGCGCAACCACTACACCGAGATGGACTGGAACGTGGCCAACCGCTGGCTGGTCACCGACATCAGCGCCGACCTCGCCGGCCCCGCCGGACCGGCGTATTCGATGACGGTCGACCGCGCGCGCTTCCTGAAGACCCGCCACCACACCGAGCGCGACATCCCGGTCGAATCCAGCCGCCAGGCTTACGTATCGAAGGACCAGGTCGCCGCCATCGTCGCCCGGCTGCAGGAAGGCGACTTCGTGAACGTGATCTCGACCCGCGACGGCGAGTACTGGGCGTCGCACGTCGGCCTGGTGGTGCTGGGGCCGAACGGCGAGCGCCACTTCCTGCACTCGTCCGAACCGAGGGTAGCCGAGGAGACCTTCGAGTCCTTCATCGCCCGCGCCGCCGCGCGCGAGGAGCGCAACCGCAAGGAAGGCAGGAAGGGCCAGGTACTGGCCGGCTTCAAGTTCCTGCGCCTGAACGACAACATCGTGGTGCCGCCGATGGCGCCGCAGCCGCGCCCCGGCAGCGGCGCCTGATCCCGCCTTCCTCCCCCTCCCTCCGCGGGCCGCTCGATGCGGCCCGCTGTCTTTTCAGCCTCTCCTTTTCGATTCCCGTCGATAAGGCGGCGCATTCCTTTTTGTGCAAATCGGAAATAATTAATTTTGGAAATTAATTTCCTATTTTCAAATTTACGGAGAAAGATTTAATTCCCTTATGCCGGTTGAGCATGGTCAAACCCATCAATCTTAGCGAATCGGATAATAAACTTACTCAGCAATAAGCAATCTAAAAAGCGGCCATTTCTATTCTTCCCGAAATTATTTCCGCGAAATAAAAACCAAGAAATAATTAGAAACGCCGATTTAGCCTGGCGATATCCCTGAGAAAAAGATAACCCGCAACCACGCTGCCTTTCGAGATCATGCCAACGCTAAATCAGGGCCTAGTCGGCCAGTTTTGCTCCAGAATGGTATCCCTGCACCGCAGGACCAAAATCGCGATGATGGTGACAGCCGATCTGATCGCGCTGCCATTCTGCTTTCTGGTGGCAATGCTGCTCCGCGGCGGCGATTTGAAACTCGCTTCCCATTTCGGCCCCGCATCCTATGTATTGGTTGCGGTGGTCACGATCGCGGCTTTTTCCGTTTCCGATCTTTACCGCGCCGTTATTCGATTCATTGATCAGCGTCTATTGAGCGTTACGGGACTCGCACTTGCCGTCGCCATTTTGTGCGCGTATATCGTAATGTTCGCGATTAACGAGGAACGATTCCCACGCAGCGCATTGGCGATTTACTGGTTTATCGTCTTTTCTTATGTCGTGGCTTCCCGCGTGGGAATGCGCAATTTCCTGCGCAATCAAAATGCAACGCAGCGCTGTGCCGCCGAAGTGGTCGCCATCTACGGTGCCAGCGAAGCCGGCGCCCGCCTGGCCCAGGCCATGCGCGGCAGCGACGAGTACCGCCCGGTCTGCTTCTTCGACGAGAAACACGCGCTGAGCGAGCGCAACGTCGCCGGGCTGCGCGTCTTCCACACGGACCGCCTGGCCGAGATCGTGCAGGCGATGTCGATCCGCTCGATCGTGCTGGCCCTGCCCTCGGTATCGCCGGAGCGCCTGCGCGACATCATGCAGCGCCTGGCCGTCGCCGGCGTCAGCACCAAGATCCTCAGCCGGCTGGTCGATCTATCGGACGACAAGGTCACCCCGAGGGAAACCATCCGCGAGCTGAAGTTCGAAGACCTGCTGGGCCGCCCGCCGGTGCCGCCGCGCGTCGACCTGTTCGCCCGCTGCGTGCGCGGCAAGACCGTGCTCGTGACCGGCGCCGGCGGTTCCATCGGCAGCGAGCTGTGCCGCCAGATCGTCACCGTGGCGCCGAGCCGCCTGCACCTGCTCGACCACTCCGAGTTCGCCCTGTACACGATCCGCCAGGAGCTGGTCTCGCGCTTCCCCGACATCCCGATCGAGGCCCATCTCGGCTCGGTCTGCAACGCCGAGCTGGTCGAGCGCATCCTGCGCGACGGCAAGGTCGACACCATCTACCACGCCGCCGCCTACAAGCACGTGCCGCTGGTGGAAACCAACATCGTCGAAGGCCTGCGCAACAACGTGGTCGGCGCCCAGGTGATCGCCTCCCAGGCCGCCCGTCACCGGGTCGAGACCTGCGTGCTGATCTCCAGCGACAAGGCGGTGCGCCCGACCAACATCATGGGCGCCAGCAAGCGCATCGCGGAACTGATCTTCCAGGCGGCCGCCGCCAGGCATGGCGCCCATACAACCTTCTGCATGGTCCGCTTCGGCAACGTGCTGGGCTCGTCCGGCTCGGTGATCCCGCTGTTCCAGCGCCAGATCGCCCGCGGCGGTCCGCTGACCATCACCCATCCCGAGGTGTCGCGCTACTTCATGCTGATTCCGGAAGCCGCGCAGCTGGTGATCCAGGCCGGCGCCATGGCCAAGGGCGGGGACGTGTTCGTGCTCGACATGGGCGAACCGGTGCGCATCGTCGACCTGGCGCGCACCATGATCGCCCTGCACGGCCTGACCGAAAAGAACACGCAGAACCCGGCCGGCGACATCGAGATCCGCTACGTCGGCCTGTTCCCGGGCGAGAAACTGCACGAGGAGCTGCTGACCGACGGCGTGGTCTTCCCCAGCGACCACCCGCGCATCATGCGCATGAAGGAAAACGCCCTCCATCCGAGCGTGCTGGAAACCTTCATCACCTGCCTGATGATGGCCTGCGAGACCCACGAGCGCGCCATGATCGAGTCGATGGTCAAGGCCATCGTCACCGAATACACCCCGCAACTGGCGCCGAACGCGCCCGCACCGGCCCCGGTGCCCGAAGCACCACGGCTGGGCCTGATAAGAAAATTCGTGCCGTTCCGAATCTAGAACTGACATAGACGGCGCTTCTGTACCCCCACTCCACTACTCCGTTTGGCGAGGACACTCATGCGTGACGAAAGCAAACCGGCATATCTCGAACAGCTGACCGAACGGCTGGACAAACGAACGGCCGTGATCGGCATTATCGGCCTGGGCTATGTCGGCCTGCCGCTGACCCTGCGTTATTCCGAGGCGGGCTTCCGCGTCCTCGGCATCGACATCGACGGCGCCAAGATCGAGCGCCTGAACCGCGGGGAAAGCTACATCAACCACATCAAGTCGGCCGATATCGCCCGCGCCCGCGAACGCGGCTTCGAGGCCACCGCCGACTTCACCCGCGCCGGCGAGCCGGACGCCCTGATCATCTGCGTGCCGACCCCGCTGAACGCCTACCGCGAGCCGGACCTGTCCTTCGTGCTCGACACCGCCGACGCCCTGCTGCCCTTCATGCGGCCCGGCCAGGTGCTGTCGCTGGAAAGCACCACCTATCCCGGGACCACCGACGAAGAACTCAAGCCGCGCCTGGAATCGCGCGGCTTCACGGTCGGCCGCGACGCCTTCCTGGTCTTCTCGCCCGAGCGCGAAGACCCGGGCAACCCGAATTTCCACACCCGCACCATCCCCAAGATCTGCGGCGGCGTCACCCCGGCCTGCCTTGAAGCCGGCATCGCCCTCTACAGCCCGGCGATCGACAAGGTGGTGCCGGTCAGCTCGACCCGCGCCGCCGAGCTGACCAAGCTGCTCGAGAACATCCACCGCGCCGTCAACATCGGCCTGGTCAACGAAATGAAGATAATTGCCGACCGCATGGACATCGACATCCACGAGGTGATCCGCGCCGCCGCCACCAAGCCCTTCGGCTTCACGCCCTACTACCCGGGCCCGGGCCTGGGCGGCCATTGCATCCCGATCGATCCTTTCTACCTGACCTGGAAGGCGCGCGAATACGGCCTGCATACCCGCTTCATCGAACTGGCCGGCGAAATCAACAGCGACATGCCGCACTGGGTGGTCGGCAAGGTCACCGACGCCCTGAACCTGCGCGGCAAGTCGGTGATGGGCAGCCGCGTGCTGGTACTTGGCATCGCCTACAAGAAGGACGTCGAGGACATGCGCGAGTCGCCCTCGGTGGAACTGATGGAGATCCTGCGCGACAAGGGCGCCGTGGTCGACTATGCCGATCCGCACGTGCCGGTCTTCCCCCGCATGCGGGAGCACTACTTCGACCTCAAGAGCGTCGAACTGAACCCGCAAACCATCGCTTCCTACGATGTGGTGCTGCTGGCGACCGCCCACAGCGGCTTCGACTACGAGCTGATCCGGCAATACGCCACCCTGATCGTCGATACCCGCGGGGTCTACCCGACCGCGCTGCCGAACGTCGTCAAAGCCTGAGGACCGCCACCATGCGCCACTATCCCGCCCCCATACAGGACCGCAAGATCCGCTTCGCCCTGGTCGGCTGCGGCCGCATCGCCAACAACCACTTCGAGGCGCTGCGCAAGCACCAGGACCGCGCCGAACTGGTCGGCGTCTGCGACGTCGATCCGCGCGCACTCGACCGCGCCGTCGGCCTGACCGGCGCCGAAGGCTACAGCAACCTGGAAGAGATGCTGCGCAAGGCCGACGCCGACATCGTCGTGGTCACCACGCCATCCGGCCTGCATCCCGAGCAGGCCATCCAGATCGCCGCCAGCGGACGCCACGTGATGACCGAAAAGCCGATGGCGACCCGCTGGAAAGACGGCAAGCGCATGGTGGCCGCGGCCGATGCCGCCGGCGTGCGCCTGTTCGTGGTCAAGCAGAACCGCCGCAACGCCACGTTGCAGCTGCTCAAGAACGCAGTCGACAAGAAGCGCTTCGGCCGCATCTACATGGTCAACCTGAACGTGTTCTGGACCCGGCCGCAGGAGTACTACCGCAGCGCGAAATGGCGCGGCACCTGGGAATTCGACGGCGGCGCCTTCATGAACCAGGCCAGCCACTATGTCGACCTGATCGACTGGATCGTCGGCCCGGTCGAAAGCCTGCAGGCCTATACCGCCACCCTGGCGCGCGACATCGAGGTCGAAGACACCGGCGTGCTCAGCCTGCGCTGGCGCAACGGCGCCCTCGGCTCGATGAACGTCACCATGCTGACCTACCCCCGCAACCTGGAAGGCTCGATCACCATCCTGGGCGAGCACGGCACGGTACGCATCGGCGGCGTGGCCGTGAACGAGATTCAGCAATGGGAATTCGCCACTCCCGACGCCGACGACGACAAGGTGGCCGACGCCAGCTATGAGACGACCTCGGTCTACGGCTTCGGCCACCCGCTCTACTACGACAATGTGATCAAGGTGCTGCGCGGCGAAGCCGAACCCGAAACCGACGGCCGCGAAGGACTGAAATCGCTCGAGGTGTTGATCGCGGCCTACAAGTCGGCGCGCGACGGCAAGCGCGTCGCCCTGCCGCTGGAGTACTGATCGTGAACGCTCCACTCGACAGCAATGCAGTCCACGCCAGCGCCATCGTCGACGAGGGCGCTGTGCTCGGCCCCGGGACCCGGGTCTGGCATTTCTCGCACGTCTGCGGCGGCGCCCGCATCGGCGCCGGCTGCTCGCTCGGCCAGAACGTCTTCGTGGGCAACGACGTCCTGATCGGCGACCGCGTCAAGATACAGAACAATGTCTCCGTCTACGATGCCGTCACACTCGAAGACGAGGTGTTCTGCGGACCCAGCATGGTATTCACCAACGTCTACAACCCGCGTTCCGGCATCGTACGCAAGGACCAGTACCGGCGCACCCTGGTACGGCACGGCGCCAGCATCGGCGCCAACGCCACCATCGTCTGCGGCGTGACGATCGGCGCCTACGCCTTCATTGGCGCCGGCGCCGTGGTCAAGCACGACGTGCCCGACTTTGCGCTGATGGCCGGGGTGCCGGCGCGCCAGGTCGGCTGGATCAGCCGTTTCGGCGAGCGCCTCCCGCTGCGGCTGACGGGCAACGGCGAAGCCACCTGCCCGCATACCGGCGAAGTCTACCTGTTGATCGACGGTGTCTGCAGCCTCCTCCCCGCCCATACCCAACTTTGAACGGAGCGACACGACATCATGGAATTCATCGACCTCAAGTCCCAGTACCAGGCATCGCGCGACCTGATCAACGGCCGCATCCAGGCAGTCCTCGACCACGGCCAGTACATCATGGGGCCTGAGGTCGGCGAGCTGGAAACGCGCCTGGCCGAGTACACCGGCGCCGGCCACTGCATCACCGTGGCCTCCGGCACCGAAGCCCTGCTGATCGCACTGATGGCGCTGGGCGTGGGACGCGGCGATGAAGTGATCACCACCCCGTTCACCTTCATTGCCACCGCCGAGGCGATCGTGCTGCTCGGCGCCACCCCGGTCTTCGTCGACGTCGATCCGGTCACCTGCAATATCGACCCGGCGCGGATCGAAGCGAGGATCACGCCGCGCACGCGGGCCATCATCCCGGTTTCGCTGTACGGCCAGCCGGCCGACATGGACGAGATCAACGAAATTGCCGAGCGTCACGGCATCGCCGTCATCGAGGATGCCGCGCAAAGCTTCGGCGCCAGCTACCGCGGTCGCCAGAGCTGCAACCTGTCCCGCATCGGCTGCACCAGCTTCTTCCCCAGCAAGCCCCTGGGCTGCTACGGCGACGGCGGCGCCCTGTTCACCAGCGACGATGAGCTGGCGAAGGCGATGCGCGAGATCCGCGTGCACGGCCAGTCCAAGCGCTACGTGCACACCCGCATCGGCGTCGGCGGCCGCATGGACACCCTGCAGTGCGCGGTGGTGCTGGCCAAGCTCGAACTGTTCGACTGGGAACTGCAGCAGCGCCAGCGCGCCGCCGCCACCTACGACGCCCTGTTGATCGGCAACGATGCCGGCGTGCACCCGGTCGGCCGCCGCGAGGACCGCACCAGCGTGTATGCGCAATACACGGTCGTGCTAGAGCAGCGTACCGACCTGCAGGCCGCCCTGCAGGCGGCGCAGATCCCGACCGCGGTGCATTACCCCGTGCCCATCCACCGCCAGCCGGCCTATGCCCACCTGGATGCCGCGGCGTCCTGCCCGGTCTCGGACGCGCTGGCCGGCAAGGTGATGAGCCTGCCGATGGGGCCCTACCTGTCCGACGCCGACATCCACACCGTGTGCGCCACGCTGCTGCGCGCCGCACGGGACGCCAAAGCCGCGCACCAAGCCGCCCCGGCGGACCTGGCCGTATGAGTCTGCCGGGATTCTGGAGACACGTCGGCACCGTACTGGGCGGCGCGCTCGGGGCACAGGCCATGCCGCTGCTGGCCGCGCCCCTGATCACGCGCATGTGCACGCCCAGCGAAATGGGTGCGTTCTCGGTCTGGCTGGGGGTCGTCGCCGTCTCCTCCATCGCCGCGACGCTGCGGCTGGAAACGGCAATGATCCTCGACCACGAAGCCGAGCAGCAGCGGGTCTGCTTCAGCGTGGTGCTCTACACGGCCTCGATCACCGCGGTGCTGGTGTCGCTGGCCGCGATGGTTGCCCACTCGCTCGGCCTGCCGGCACTGAACCAGCAATCCTGGCTGGCGCTGGCGGTCATCGGTCTCGGCACCTGGCTGACCGCCTACACCCAGACCACGCTGGCCTACGCCACCTCGCACAAGGCCTTCGGCAAGGCGGCCCGCGCCAAGGTATGGGGAGCGGCAACGATCGCGCTCAGCCAGCTGGTCCTGCTCTACTTCGGCGCCGGCGAATTCGGGCTGCTGCTCGGCCAGCTGATCGGCCTGGCCGCCGGCCTGCTGGCGGCCACCCTGCTGCTGCACCCGCCGCGGCCATACGTTTCCCTGCAACTGGACGGGGCGGCCAGGGCCTACCTTGTCCGGCACCAGAAGTTCTGGCGCTTCTCGCTGCCTTCGAATTTGCTCAATGCGCTGGTCAGCCAGATGCCGCTGTTCCTGATCGGCATGCGCCATGGCGCGCTGGCCGCCGGCCTGTACGCGCTGACCAACCGCGTGCTGGCCGCGCCGGTGTCGCTGCTCGCGGCCTCGGTGCTGGAAGTGTTCAAGCGCGAGTCGGTGCATGAATTCGAAACGCTCGGCAACTGCCGCCGTGCCTACCGCTACACCTTCAAGGCCCTGTCGCTGCTGGGCCTCGGCCCGGCCCTGGCGCTGCTGCTGTTTTCACCGCAGCTGTTCGCCTTCGCCTTCGGCGAGAACTGGCGTCCGGCCGGCGAGCTGGCCCAGATCCTGGCCCCGCTGTGCTTCCTGAACTTCATCGCCAGCCCGCTCAGCTACGTGTTTTTCGTGACCGGCAGGCAGAAGGTCGACCTGGTGTGGCAGGTTGCCCTGTTCCTGATGACCCTGTGCGCCTTCCTGGCCCCGGGCACGCTGCGCCAGAACGTGATGTGGTACACGATCGGCTATTCGGTGCTTTACCTGGTCTACCTGCGCATGTCCTACCAGTGCTCGCAGAACCAGCTGGCGACGGCATGAGGGCAAGCGCATGAGCAAGAGCACCCACAGGCCCGGCACCAGCACGCGCGAACAGCTCCTGCTGAACTCGGGATTTTTCCTGCTGTTCCCCGGCTTCTTCTACTACCACACGCTGCTGGGTACCGGCACCACCGGGGCCTTCCTGGGCGGTTACTTCTCGCCCATCTCGATCGCCTACATGCTGCCGCTGCTCTTCGTCTATTACCGGCGCATGCGGCTCGATCCGCGCCGCCGCTCGGCGATCGACCTGCACTACGGGCTGTTCAACGCCTACTTCCTGGCCGTCATCGTCGTCAACGCTGCGGCCGGCGCCAACCGCGCCATCATCGTCAACCACCTGGTGTGCATCCTGTTCATGGTGAACACCTTCCTCATGTTCACCTTCATCGACTTCGAGCACCGCCAGTTCCGCCTGATGGCCTTCGCCAGCCTGGCCGCGATGTCGACGATCGCCTTCAGCTTTTCCGTCAACGGCGTGTTCTACCTGGGCGCCATGGGGATCGCCCGCGACGCCGAAAGCCTGGCGACCTACCAGGGCTTCGCGCGCTCCTACCTGATGACCTTCCTGCCGCTGGTCGCCTACACGCGCTCGCTGCCGCTGCGGCTGGTGCTTTACGGCGTCGGCGCCGCCACCCTGTTCGTGAACACCGCGCGCAGCGAGTTCGCCGCCCTGCTGTTCGCGATCCCGATCATCGAGTTCTACTTTTCGCGGCACAAGATGGTCTTCCTCGGCCTGGCCGTGGTGATCGGCATGCAACTCTACATCCACCTCGACGACATCATCGCGGCCCTGCCGGAAAGCCGCATCCTCGAGCTGGTCGACCTGTCGCATTCGACGTCGGCCAACAAGCGCCACCACCTGACCGTGTACGCACGCCAGACCATCGCCGCCCATCCGATCCTGGGCGACTACGCCAGCTATGCGCCCGGCTATTACTCGCACAACGTGCTGTCGGCCTGGGTCGACCTGGGCCTGTTCGGTTTCCTCTACGTGCTGGCGATCACGATCGTGCCGGCCATCCCGATGTTTTTCAAGGAGTACCTGGCGGGCCGGCGGCGCCCGGAATTCATCCTCGGTTTTTCGCTGGCCTGCGTCACCGTCCTGTTGTTGATTTCGTCCCACTTCTTCACTGACATGCTCATCGGCGCATCGCTCGGCGCTTACTCGCAATACCGGTTCGAGAGGAAATATTGCAAATATCGTCCACCTCACCTCAGCCCATCCCCGCTACGACACGAGGATCTTCGTCAAGCAGTGCCGCAGCCTGGCAGCTCGCGGGCATGAGGTCTCGCTGGTCGTCGCGGACGGCCTGGGCGACGAACGGGCCGACGGTGTTCGCATCGTCGATGTCGGCCGCGCCGAAGGGCGCCTGCAGCGGGTGCTGCGCACGACCGGCCGGGTGCTGCGCGCCGCGCTGACGCTCGACGCCGACGTGTACCAGTTGCACGACCCGGAGCTGATCCCGGCCGGCCTGCGCCTGAAACGCCAGGGCCGCCAGGTCGTGTTCGACTCGCACGAGGACGTCCCCGCCCAGCTGCTGGCCAAGCCCTACCTGAACCGGTTTTCGCGGCGTGCCCTGTCGACCGCCTTTGCCGCCTATGAGCGCCACGCCTGCCGGCGCTTCGACGGCCTGATCGCGGCCACGCCCTTCATCCGCGAACGCCTGGCGGCGATCAATCCGAACACGGTCGACGTCAACAACTATCCGGTGCTGCAGGAATTCGATACGGCCCCGGACTGGGACCGCAAGGCCATGGAAGTCTGCTACGTCGGCAGCATTTCGGAAATCCGCGGCATCCGCGAGCTGGTGCGCGCCTGCGAACAGCTGCGTTCGCCTGCCCGCCTGTCCCTGGTCGGCAGTTTTTCCGAGCCGGCGCTCGAGCGCGAAGTGGCCGGCCACCCCGGCTGGGAGCGGGTCGACGCCCACGGCCACCTCGACCGCGCCGGCGTGCAGCAGGCGATGGCGCGCGCGATGGCCGGCCTGGTCACGCTGCACCCGGTCGTGAATTACCTGGATGCGTTGCCGGTCAAGATGTTCGAGTACATGGCGGCGGGGCTGCCCGTGATCGCCTCGCGCTTCCCGCTGTGGCAGGAGATCGTCGAAGGGAACGGCTGCGGCATCTGCGTCGACCCCATGGATCCGGCCGCGATCGCGGCGGCGATCGACCACTTCTGCCGCCACCCGCAGGATGCGCGGCGCATGGGCGAGAACGGCCGCCGCGCGGTCCTCACCCGCTATAACTGGCACGGCGAAGCCGACAAGCTGCTTGCCTTCCACGACCGAATTGCACGTTCAACTCACCGCCTCGACCGACCATGAAAGCCCTCCAGCGCCGTTTTCACACTCTGAGCGACACCCTGCGCGAGTTGCTGCGAATGCCCGTGGCACGCCTGCATTTCGATTCGCGCATCGAGCCCGAGGATATTCCCAAAACCTACCGCTACTACACGCGGCGCCACCCGCGCTACAAAGTCATCTGCAACAAGACCATGGGCGCGGCGCTGATCGATCTCGGCCGCTTCGAAGGGCCGCCCGGCTATCTCGAGCACATCCAGGGCAAGAACCGCGGCGCCTGGCATGCGAAGCGGGCGCGCTCGCGCGGCTATGTCTGCACCGAGATCGAGCGCAACGAGCACATCGACGCCATCCACGCGATCAATACCTCGCTTGAAGAGCGCCAGGGACGGCCGATGGACCAGAAGTACCGCGAGAAGGTCACCCATTTCGAGCGCCAGCCGCACTTCGATTACTACGGCGTGCTGAACCCGGAGGGCCGGCTGGTGGCCTACGCCAATATTGGCCACTACGGCAACTTCAGCGCTTTTTCCCAGCTCATCGGCATTCGCAACAACGACGGGATCATGCACCTGCTGATGGTCGACATCGTCACCCGCCTGCTGGAGCAGAAGCGCGTGCGCTACGTGATGTACGACACCTTCTTCGGCGCCCAGCCGGGCCTGCAACAGTTCAAGCGCATCCTCGGATACCAACCCTACCGTGTGAAGTACAGCCTGCAATGAAGACCCTGATCAACCGCTTGTATGCGGATTACCTGATGCCGTCGCGGATGGCGGAATACGAAGCACTGCTGGTCAAGGCCGCACAGGCCGGCTACCGGCAGCTGTCGGTTCGCGCCTTCTACCGCGCGGCGCATGCCGGCACCGAGGTCGGCAAGGTGCTGGTGCACCGCCACGACATCGACAGCGACCTGCGCACCGCCCGCAAGATGTTCGCCCTGGAGGTCAAGCATGGGGTCCAGGCCAGTTACTACTTCCGACTCAGCACCCTCGACTTCGGCTTCATGCGCGACATCGAGGCCGCGGGCGGCGAAGCCAGCTACCACTACGAGGAAGTCGCCACCTATGCCAAGCGCCACCGGCTGCGCCATGGCGAGGAAGTGCGCCAGCATTTCCCGGAAATCCGCGAACTGTTCGTGCGCAATTTCACCCGCATCCGCGACCAGTTCGGGATGCAGATGGCGACCGTCGCCAGCCACGGCGACTTCGCCAACCGCAGGCTGAAGGTCATCAACCACGAACTGCTGCGCGACGAAGCGCTGCGGCGCCGCTGCGGCATCGAGTGCGAATCCTACGATACCGAGCTGCTGCGCCACTTCGACCTGTACATCAGCGACCGTCCCTATCCGGTGTATTACTACCCGATGTCGCCGTTCGCGGCACTGGGCCAGCACGAGCGCATCTGCTTCCTGACCCATCCCGTGCAGTGGGAGACCAACTGGCTGGAAAACACCCGCTGCAACATGGTGCGCCTGGCCGAGGAAGTGGCGTGGCACACATGAACATCCTCCTGATCAACCACTACGCAGGTTCGGTGCGCCACGGCATGGAATACCGGCCCTACTACCTGGCGCGCGAATGGGTGCGGCTGGGGCACCGGGTGACCATCGTCGCCTCGTCCGAGTCGCACATCCGCGCCCTGGCGCCGGACATGCGGGACGCGCCGCAGCTGCGCGAAACCATCGACGGCATCGACTATCTGTGGCTGGCCACGCCGCCCTACCGCGGCAACGGCCTGGCGCGCGTGCGCAACATGGCCGCCTTCGTTGCGCGCCTGCACCGCGAAGGCGCGGCGCTGGCCGCCCGCATCCGGCCGGATGCCGTGATTGCATCCAGCACCTACCCGCTCGACATCTGGCCGGCGCACCGGATCGCCCGCCTGGCCGGCGCGCGCCTGCTGTTCGAGGTCCACGACCTGTGGCCGCTCTCGCCGATGGAGCTGGGCGGCTACTCGCGCTGGCATCCCTTCATCATGCTGCTGCAGGCCGCCGAGAACTTCGCCTGCCGCCGCGCCGACGCCGTGGTGTCGATCCTGCCGCGGGTGCGCGAACACCTGGAAGCCCACGGCATGGCGCCGGCCAAGCTGCACCTGGTGCCGAACGGCGTCGACCCGGCCGAATGGGAAGGCGCGCTGCAGGTGTTGCCGCTCGCCCTGGACGCCCGCCTGGCGGAGCTGCGCCGGCAGGGGAAGTTCGTGGTCGGCTACGCAGGCACCCACGGCATCTCGAATGCGCTCGAGACCCTGATCGAGGCGGCGGCGCTGCTGCGTGACAAGCCGGTGGCCTTCGTGCTGGTCGGCGGCGGCCCGGACAAGCCTGCGCTGGTACGGCAGGCGGCCGCGCTCGGCCTGGACAAGGTCCACTTCTTCGACCCGGTCCCGAAAGCCCAGGTCCCGGCCCTCTTGGCGCGCATCGATCTCGCCTACATCGGCTGGCAGCGCCAGCCCCTGTACCGCTTCGGCATCTCGCCGAACAAGCTGATCGACTACATGATGGCGGCGCGCCCCATCCTGCACGCCGTCGAGGCCGGCAACGACCCGGTGGCCGAAGCCGGCTGCGGCATGACCGTCGCCCCCGAAAACCCGCAGGCAGTCGCAGACGGCGTGCTGTCCCTGCTCGCGCTGGGCGCGCAGGAGCGCGCCGCGCTCGGCCAGCGCGGCCGCCGCTTCGCCCTCGCCAACCATACCTATCCCGTCCTCGGACGCCGCTTCCTGAACGCATTTGCCGGAGAACCTAGCCATGGCTGACCAACTGACCTTCGCTGCTGCACCTGCCGACGCTGCCAAAGCCGCCATCGCCGAAGCCGCACCCGCGCCCTTCCTGCCCTTCGCCCTGCCGGACATCGACGAGGCGGAAATCGAGGCGGTGGTCGCCTGCCTGCGCTCGGGCTGGGTCACGACCGGGCCGGCCACGCGCCAGTTCGAACAGGATTTCAGGAACTACCTGGGCGGCGAGGTCGAGACGATTTCGGTGAATTCGGCCACCGCCGGCCTGCACCTGGCACTGGAGAGCCTGGGCATCGGTCCGGGCGACGAAGTGATCGTGCCGACCCTCACCTTCACCGCCACCGCGGAGGTGGTGCGCTACCTCGGGGCAAAGCCGGTGTTCGTGGACGTCGAACCGCAATGCATGAACCTGTCCGTGGACGCCGTCGAGGCCGCGATCACGCCGCGCACGCGCGCCGTCATCCCGGTCCACTACGCCGGCCTGGCCTGCGACATGGACGCGCTGCTCGCCCTGGCCCGACGCCACGGCCTGCGCGTGGTCGAGGATGCCGCGCATGCCTTCCCGACCCGCTACAAGGGCCGCCTGGTCGGCACCCTCGACAGCGACATCACCGTGTTCAGCTTTTACGCCAACAAGACCATGACCACTGGCGAAGGCGGCATGGTGCTCACGCGCGACCCCGAGCTTGCGCGCCGCATCCGTCTGATGCGCCTGCACGGTATCAGCCAGGACGCCTTCAACCGCTACGTCTCGCGCACGCCGGCCTGGTATTACGAGGTCGTTGCGGCCGGCTTCAAGTACAACCTGACCGACATCGCGTCCAGCATCGGCATCCAGCAGCTGCGCAAGATCGACCGCTTCTGGCAGCGCCGCGAACACCTGGCGCGGCGCTACCACGAAGGCCTGGCCGGCCTGCCGCTGCAGCTGCCGCCTTGCGCCGACACTGCAGCCGGCAGCACCCACGCCTGGCACTTGTATGCGGTGCGCCTGCTGCCCGAGGCCGGTATCGTGCGCGACGAGCTGATCCTGCAGCTGTCGCAGCGCGGCATCGGCACCAGCGTCCACTTCATTCCGCTGCACCGCCAGCCGGTCTGGCGCGATTCCTGCGAGCTGACGGCCGCGCAGTTTCCGGTGGCGGAAGCCTGCTTCGAGGGCATCCTGAGCCTGCCGCTGTACACGAAGATGAGCGACGCCGACCAGGACCGCGTCATCGCCAACCTGCGCGAGCTGCTGGCATGACCGGCAGCGTCGCCAAGCGCCTGTTCGACGTGCTGGCGGCCGGTGCCGGGCTGCTGGTGCTGGCGCCGCTGCTGCTGGCGGTCGCGCTGTGGGTCAAACTCGACTCGCAGGGCCCGGTGCTGTTCCGCCAGGTCCGGATCGGCCGCCATGGCGTGCCCTTCGATATCTACAAATTCCGTACCATGGCCGACCGTCCGGACGCCGGCAGGCAGCTGACCGTCGGGCAGGATCCGCGCGTGACCCGCGCCGGCCGCTTCCTGCGCCATTACAAGCTCGACGAACTGCCACAGCTGCTGAACGTGCTCGAAGGGACAATGAGCCTGGTCGGGCCGCGCCCCGAGGTGCCGCGCTACGTCGAGTGCTATCCGCCCGCCGCGCGCAGCGCCGTTCTCTCCGTCCGGCCCGGCATCACCGACCTCGCGGCCATCCTGTACAAGGACGAGAGCACGATCCTCGGCCAGGCGCGCGACCCCGAGCGCGCCTATGTCGAGACCATCCTGCCGGTCAAGCTCGAGTATTACCAGCGCTACGTGCGCGAACGCTCGTTCTGGCTGGACCTGCGGATCATCTTCCGCACCCTCGCGGCGATCGTGCGATGAGGATGCCATGGACTGGTCCCAGCTCCTCCACCTGGGCGACCTGTCGCTCACCCTGCCGGCAGGCGGTGCGATCGCGGCCTGGCTGCTGGCCGCCAGGGCCTGGCGCGCGGCCTTCGGCTGGAGCCTGGTGTTCGCCCTCGCCCTGGCCCTGGTCGCGGCCACCAAGATCGCCTTCCTCGGCTGGGCGACCCGCCTGCCCGCCCTCGACTACAAGGCCGTCAGCGGCCATGCCGCCAGCTTTACCACGGTCTTTCCCACGCTGACCTTTCTGCTGCTGCGGTCAAGCGCCACCACGGTGCGCCTGACCGCCACCGCCGCGTCGCTGGCGCTCGGGGCGATGGTGGCCGCAGCCCTGGTCCACGCGGGCGAGCACACCGCCGCCGAGGCGATTGCCGGCTGGCTCATCGGCGCGGGTGCCTCCGTGTGCGCGATCCACCTTGCCGGCGATGTCGCCGCGCCCCCTGCGGGCAGGGCCATCGTCTGCTGCGCCCTGGCCTGGGCCGCCGTTGCCTGGGTCCTGCATTCGGCGCCGGTGGGCTACTGGATGATCAAGGTGGCACTGGCCCTGTCCGGCAACGCCCGCCCTACCCCCTGGGACCATTGCGGTTAGCGCTTTCACTTTTTCTTCAACTCCTTCACTCCGGGAGATATCATGAGCAGCACCATCCTTCCCAAGATCCAGTGGCAGCGACAGAGCCAGCTGGACAGCAATTCCGTCCACTCGCTGCTGATCTCGCTGATGCGGGGACTGGCGGCGCTCCAGGTCGCCGCCGCCCACCTGCGTTCCGAAATGTTTCCAGGCTTGAAAGGGATGGTCGATCCACCGCTGTACTACCAGCTGCTGGCCTTCGCCACCGGCTTCGCCCACCAGGCCGTGGTCGTGTTCTTCCTGATCAGTGGCTGGCTGGTCGGCGGCAGTCTATTGAACCGCATCGGCCAGCCGGGCGCCATCCTGTCGTATGCGATCGACCGCGCCACCCGCCTGTGGGCGGTCCTGGTGCCGGCACTGTGCTTCATGCTGGCAGTCGGCATCTTCACCGCCGACGCCGATCCGTCCAGGGCGGATTTTGCAGCGGCGAATGAATATTCGGCCGCCAGCTTCGCCGGCAACCTGCTGGGCCTGCAGACCGTTCTCGTCAAGAACTTCGGCGGCAACTACGCGCTATGGAGCCTGGCCAACGAAACCTGGTACTACATCCAGTTTCCCCTGCTGCTGTTCGTCTTCATGGGCCGCAACCGCCTGCGCCAGTTGGTCGCGGCCAGTGCCCTGGTGCTGATCGCCGGTGTGCTGCCGCAGGAGATCACGCTGTACTTCGCACTGTGGCTGCTGGGCGCCCTGTTCTCGCGCGTGCGTATCGAATGCAGCAACAGCCTGCGCGTGGCCCTGATGGTCGTCGGTTTCTCGTTCTCGGTATATTTCCGCATCCACGGCAGCAACGACGACCTGACCTTCGACTCCTTCCTGCAGGACCTCGTGTACAGCCTGCCCCTCCTGTTCATCCTGTCCTCCCTGCAGCGCCCGTTGCTGCTGCGCTCCTCGTTCAACCAGGGTCTGGCGAGGCTGGCGCACTGGCTGTCCGAGTTCTCCTTCACGCTGTACGTGATCCACATCCCGACGATCAAGCTGCTGCGCTACCTGGGGCAGGAGCAGTTCGGCCGCAGCCGCCTCGCCGTCGACGCACCGCTCGACTATGCGGTCTACGCCGGCATGCTGCTGGTGCTGCCGGGAACCGCTTACCTGTCGTATCGCCTGTTCGAGGCACACACCTTCCGCCTGCGCCGGGCAATCAAGAACGCCGTGCAGCCGCAGCGCGTCCGTCCCGCCATCGTTTCCGCCTCGGCTGACTAATAGGCCGGGCCGGCGCGTCCGCCCTCGTGGCAGGACGCGCCGCTTCGTTTGTTCATTCCCCGGATTCGGTTACGATGCCGAAGATCTGCATGATCGGGGTCCTCATGATGCAATCCGCTGAAGAATTCGTGTCGCTTCGAACCAGCGACGACCCGCACGCATACGGCCGTGCGGCGAGTGAGGACGCATCGATCGACACCTGGCTCGATGGGCGCGCGCGCGATGCGGACCCGTTAGTGAGAGAGGCTGTTGTCTTCAAGCGTAAGCTGGACAGTCAGCTTTTCAAACTGCTCTCAAACGATCCGGAAGAAATGGTCAGGCAGCGTATTGCCTATAACAGGAGGACGCCGACCGATATCCTGGATCGGCTCGCCAGCGACGAAAGTTCGATTGTCAGCGATACGGCGCGGAAAAGACTGGGCGGCCTGCACCAGGCCGGCTACCGAGAACTGAGGATACTGGCAGCTCAGCTTGCCGAGAACCCGATCTGGCCTGCCGCACTGAAGCGATTGTAGGCGCCGTAGGTGCACAGCCGCGGCGCCATATCGTTGAACAGCACCCCCTGCGGCGAGATGCCGGCATGGTTCAGCCGCTTGATCGACTCGTTGATTTCCGACTCGTTGGTCCGTCCCGAACGGGCGACGATGAAGACAGCGCCGGCGTGCGCACCGATGATCAGCGCATCGGCCACGGCCAGCAGCGGAGGCGGGTCGATCAGCACCAGGTCGTAATGGGCGCTGACCTGCTCGAGCAGGCTGCCGAAATTCAGGTGCAGCAGGAATTCCGAGCGGTTCTTCGGCAGTTCGCCGGTCGGCACGAAGTCGAGGTTCTCGACCACGTCGTGGCGGATGACTTCGTCGACGCGCTTCTTGCCCAGAATGGCGTCCGACAGGCCGCGCTCGCGCTTGACACTGAAATAGCGGTGCAGCTGGCCGTTGCGCATGTCGGCATCGATCAGCAGCACCCGCTTGCCGCTGGCCGCCATCACGGCGGCGAAGTTGGCTGACACGAAGGACTTGCCAAGGCCATGGGTCGGCCCTGCGAACATCACGATATTGTTGCGGAAGTGCGGCATCGCGAACTGCAGGGCGGCGCGGAAGCTGCGCAGGCTCTCGACGGCCGCGTCTTCGGGAATGATGCGGGCCAGCAGCGGCAGCGCGCCGCCGTCGCCCTTGGCCTTGCGCATCAGCTTGTCCTGGTTGCTGCTGTGCGGAATGGTCGCGTAGACGACGCGGGCGTGCAGCAGGCGCTCGATCTTCTGCGGATCGTCGATGCCGCCCATCATGGCCTTGCGTGCGAAGGCGATCAGGGTGCCGAGGAAAAGGCCGGTAACGACGGCCAGCGCGACGATCAGCGGGCGGTTCGGCTTGAGCGGTTTTTCCGGGGGCACCGGCGCATCGACCATGCGCACGTTGCTCACGCGTCCGACGGAAATCAGGCGCAGCTGCTGGGCCGTGTTCGACAGCGCCGTATAAAGATCGGTGTTGACCTTGATGTCGCGCGTCAGCCGTGCCTCGTCCTGCTCCAGCACGGGCAGCGACTTGATGCGGGCGTTGACTTCCTCGATCTCGGCCTCCACTTCCCTGCGCTGGCGGTTGATGGCCGCGACGATCGGGTGGTCCTCCGTAAAGCGCGCCAGCAGTTCCGTCTTTTTCTGAATCAGGTCGATGCGGCGGGCGCGGGCCGCGGCTGCCTGCGCCAGGCTCATGCGGGCCTCTTCCTGCAGATCGACGGTGCCGTGCTCGTTGCGGAACTGGTTGTAGCGGTCCTCGGCCTGCTCGAGCTGGCGCTTCAGGATCGGCAGCTGCTGGTTCAGGAAGGCCAGCGACTTTTCCGCTTCCTCGGTCTTGCGCGCCAGGTTCTGGCGCATGTATTCGCGGCCGATCTCGCTGAGCAGCGTATGCGTGCGGCGTGCGTTCTCGCCCTGCAGCTTGACCTCGATCACACCGGACTGCTTGCCCTGCTCGGTGATGACGAGCGCAGTCTGGATCGCCTGGATCATGGCCACGCGCGAGATGCGGCGCAGGCGGAAGCGCGCGCCGGCATTCGCCATCATGCGGTCGACCTTCAGCTCGATCACGCCTTCCGGCGTCGGCACGCGGTAGCGCAGGCCGACGTTGCCGTCGAAGACAATGCGCTGCCCGCCGCCGGAGAAGCGGTAGCGGTTGTTGCCGAGCGCGGTCAGCGTGAACTCGCGCCCCAGCCAGGCCTCGGGCACTTCGAACACCGACACCTCGGCCTTCTCGGCGCCCCAGACGTAGCCGCCGTAGCCGAACAGGCCCGGCTCGGACAAGGCATTGCCGTTCTGGTTGGCGAACCAGAAGCCGGCGATGGGGAAGTATTTCGGCTGCACCTCGATGTAGAGCTGGAGGTTGTCGACCGCGCGCGAGACCACCATGCGCGAACGCAGCAGCTCCATCTCGGCGATTGCCGCCTTCTTGGTCTCGAACAGCGAGGACGCTTCGCTCAGGATGTTCTTGGACGCGTTCGGACTTTCCTCCTCCACGTGGATCATCAGGTTGGCCTCGAACACCGGCATGGCGACCAGTGCGTAGAGCACCGCCACGAGGGTGATGAAAGCGGTGATGCCGCCGATCAGCCAGCGGTTGTCGTAGAGGGTATGCAGATAGCCCTTGAGGTCGAAGACGGGTTCTTCGGCCGCACCGCCGACCGCGCGCGGGTCGAAAGGTACGCTGACGATGGGTGGCGTGCGGACGACGGGGGTCAGGGGATGCGGCTCACCAGGGGTGGTCATGGACGTGCTCCTGCTTGGAATCGGGCTTGGATCGAGACTGCACTCAGGGCCGGTTGGTCGCGCTCACCGCCGAGGTCAGGGCGCCGGGAATCAACAGGCTCAGGTTGCGGTTCCAGTTGGCCAGCGGCGTGGCGGCAACGTAGACGATGTCCTTCGGCTGGAGCTCGAAGGATTCGGCCATCGCCAGCGAACCCGCGACGCGGGCATCGAGCTGGAACACGCGGGTACGGTCCGCGGTCTTGCGCACCACGTAGACCTGGCGCGCATCGCCGCTCAACGGGCTGATGCCGCCGCTCTCGCCGAGCGCTTCGTTCAGGGTCAGGCGGCCATCGTGCATCGTCAGGGCCTTCGGGGTCAGCACTTCGCCGGAGACGAAGACCTTGCTCTCGTCGCGCGAATGCACGCGCACGACGTCGCCCGGGGCCAGCATCACGAGCCCGGGATTGATGCCCTTCTGCACGAGGTCGCGCAGGTTGATGCGGTAGCGCTGCTGGCCGCGCTCCAGCACGATGCGGCTCTGGTCGGCGCTGGGCAGCAGGCCGCCGGAACGGTTGATGGCCTCGACCAGGGTCATGGGGATGTCGTTGATGGCCTGCAGGCCTGGCGACTTGACCTCGCCGTCGATGTACACGCGCTTGCTGCGGTAGGACTGCACGCGCAGGGTGACGTTCGGGTTGGCCAGGTACTTGGCCAGCTTCGTGGTGAGCAGCGCGCGCGCCTGCTCCTCGGTCTGGCCCTCGACGCTGACCATGCCGATCAGGGGGAACTGGATGCGGCCCTGGTGGTCGACCACGAAGCCCGGCGGCGCCGAATTCGCACCGCTGGGGTCGGGCGCGAGCGAGCCGGTATTCAGCGCGCTGCCGGCCAGCTCGGGGTGGTCCCACACCACGATGGACAGCACGTCGCCATTGCCGATGGCATAGGGCGGCGGATTCGGCACCAGCAGCTTTTCCAGGTCCTGGTTGGCCTCTTCGCGGTGCTGCTGGCGCTCGGCGGCGATCAGCTTTTCGGTGATCATTTCCGTGGGCGGCGGGGGTTCGTCCGCACCGGCCCGGTCCTGCGAGCGGAAATGGATGGAGGGCGCGCAGCCTGCAAGAGCCAGTGCAAAGCTACCCGCAAGCACGGCGGCGCAGGCGCGTGCCAGAAATTGCGTATAGGAAGCGTTCATGTGTTGCCCGTCGAAATGTGCTGCCAGCCTCTGGCGATCAGAGTCAGGGTAAGCCCCCTACCCGGATCGGCTTTGGCGCACGTCAAACGGCAGGCTCAGGTCAGCAGTGAGCGCGCAGGGCTGCCCCTGCAGGCGCTCAGCGCACCTCTTCCACCAGGCGCAGGACCTCGGCGAAGGTCCAGATGCGCCGCAACTCGACCACGTCGTAGTTGGCGGCGACGTTGGCCGGAAAGGCCGAGTAGCGCGCATTCAGGCCGACGATCCGGCGCACGATGTCGTCGATGTCGGGCCGTCCGCTGGAGCGCAGGATCGTCACGTCTTCGACGCTGCCGTCGCTGCGGATGGCGATGCTGACCACCGGATCGGTATGTACTGCACCGCTGGAAAGCTGCAGCTGGCTGACGATGGCGTTGCGCTCGATCTTCTGGCGCACGCTGTCGATATACAGGCGCAATGGCACGTCGCGGCGGCCGGCATCGGCCAGCGCGCGCCGTACCGCCTGCCGGGCCTGCTCGGCCGCGCGCATCGCCGGCGGCACGGCTTTGGCGACGTCGATACCGCGCAGCAGCTCGCGCGCACGCGAACCGAAGTCCTTGCCCGGCAGGCCGCGCGCACCCGTGCCGGCGCCCTGGCCGCTGCCCAGGTCCAGGCCCGGTCCGGAGCCGGCGCCGCGGTCTGCGCGCGCAAGGCTGCCGCCAGCATCTGCGGACGGCTGGCCTGGCGCCGTATCCTGGCGGGCCAGGCGCCGGGCTGCTTCGGCGTCCGCTGCCTGCTGGCGAGCGAGTTCTTCGGCACGCTGGCGTGCGGCGGCCTGCCGGGCACGCTCCTCCGCCTGGCGCTGTTCCGCCGCCGCAGCCGTGGCGACGGCTTGCGCGCGCTGCTGTTCGGCCAGCTGCTGACGCGCAAGCTCCTCGGCGCGGCGCTGCTCCGCCAATTGCTGCGCACGCTGCTGTTCGGCCAGCTGCTGACGGGCAAGCTCCTCCGAACGGCGCTGCTCGGCCAATTGCTGCGCACGTTGCTGTTCGGCTAGCTGCTGACGGGCAAGCTCTTCCGAACGGCGCTGTTCCGCCGCCGCAGCCGTGGCTACGGCCTGCGCACGCTGCTGTTCGGCCAGCTGCTGACGGGCAAGCTCCTCCGAACGGCGCTGCTCCGCCAATTGCTGCGCACGCTGCTGTTCGGCCAGCTGCTGACGGGCAAGCTCTTCCGAACGGCGCTGCTCGGCCAACTGCTGGGCACGCTCTTGTTCGACCAGCCTCTGCCGCGCCAGTTCCTCGGCTCGCCGCTGCTCGGCCAGTTGTTGCTCTTCCCTTTGTTGTCGCGCAAGCTCTTCAGTACGCTGGCGCTCGACCAGGCGCTGCGCCTCTTCCTCTTCGCGCTGCCGGACCAGCAAGGCTTCCTCTTCCTCTGCCTGCCGGGCCAGCTCCGGCGCGGGGTCGGCCTTTTCTTCCGGCGCTGTCGAAGCCTGTACGTCCGCCAGCGGCGGTATCTCCGGCTGCGGCAGGACAAACCGGGAACCCTCATCGATCTGCTTCGCGATCACCTCGGTATGCAAGGCCTGCTTCGGCGGCTGCGGTCGCGGACGGGGCCGCCGCCGCAAGACACGGCGCGCCGGCGTCGCCGGCTTCGGCGCCGGTGGCGCAGGCAGGATCGGGAGCGGATCGCGCAAGGTAAATCCGCGGCGCGGCGACGGCGGCGGTGCAGGCTGCGCGGCCGGAACCGGCGCTGGGGCGGGTGCAAGCTGCGGCGGTGGCGGAACGGCAGCGCTCGGCAAGGGCGGCGCCGGCGTGACGGCAGGCGGCAAGGCCGGCGTGGGCACATCGGCAGGTGGCGTCGGAGGCGTCTGCGCGGGCGGCGCCAGCACGACCGTCAGGGGTCCGCCCGATCCTGCCCGCAGGCCGGGGATGCCGAACTGCAGCGAGAGCAGCAGGCCATGCAGCAGCACGGACAGGAGCAAGCCCCAGACGAGCCGGCGGTTGGCAGGCGCCATGGTCGCGGGCGCGCGCGGGCCAGCGGCCGGAATCGCAATGAGCGTGGACATGCTGAGGTCTGGTGAAGGCAGGAAATATTGTCGAAGTGTTATATAGCTTATCACTCGGCAGTATGGACGTGCGCACGGTTCGGAGCGGCAAATCCCAACTTGGCTACAATGAAAAGACGCGTTCAGGACAAAAGGAGAATGGATGTCTCCCGGATTTATCTTTGCCACCGGTATCGAGAACAGCAATCCGACCATCGAGCACGGGCGCGTCCGCATGGACGAACTGGAAAAGTGCGGCCATTACAAGTACTGGAAGACCGACTTCGACCTGGTGCAGGAGCTCGGCCTGAAAGTGCTGCGCTACGGTCCGCCGCTGCACAAGACCTGGCTTGGTCCGAAACGCTACGACTGGGAGTTTTCCGACCTCGTGTTCAACGATCTGCGCCAGCGCAACATCGCGTCCATCGTCGACCTCTGCCACTTCGGCGTGCCTGACTGGATCGGCAATTTCCAGAACCCGGATTTCCCCGAGCAGTTCGCCGCCTATGCCGGCGACTTCGCCAGGCGCTATCCCTGGCTGCAGCTGTACACGCCGATCAACGAGATGTCGATCTGCGCCCTCTTCTCCGCCCTCTACGGTTGGTGGAACGAGCAGATGACGACCGACCGCGCTTTCGTCACCGCCATGAAGCACCTGGTCAAGGCCAACATCCTGGCCATGCATGCGATCCTGAAGGTAAGGCCCGACGCCCTGTTCGTACAGAGCGAATCGACCGAATACTTCCACGCCGAGAGCCCGGCAGCCATCGGTCCGGCCGAGCTCTACAACTCGAGGCGCTTCCTCTCGCTCGACCTCAACTACGGCCGGCGCGTCGATTCGGAAATGTACGAATACATGCTCGACAACGGCATGACGCGCGACGAGTACCACTTCTTCCTGAATAATAATCTGAAGCACCACTGCATCATGGGCAACGATTATTACCAGACCAACGAGCACTATGTGTCGGCGGACGGCCTGACGCGCTCGGCCGGCGAGATCTTCGGCTACGCCGTCATCACCCACCAGTACTACAACCGCTACCGCCTGCCGGTGATGCATACCGAAACCAACCTCTGCCAGGGGCCGCGCGGAGACGAAGCCGTGCAATGGCTGCGCAAGGAATGGGCCAACGTGCTGCGCGTGCGGAACAACGGTGTGCCGCTGGTCGGCTTCACCTGGTACTCGCTCACCGACCAGGTCGACTGGGATTCCGCCCTGCGCGAGAACAACGGCAATGTGAACGAGCTCGGACTGTTCGACCTCGACCGCAAGATCCGCCCGGTCGGCATCGCCTACAAGGAACTGGTGCGCGACTGGATGGAAGTGCTGCCCACCCAGAGCGTCTGCCTGCAGGTGCCGATCGTGATGCCGCACGAGTTCCAGCGCGAAGTGCCGCCGTATACCGGCTGGCCCTTCGACGAGGACGCCACGCTGGCGCCCCGCACCGAAGAGCGCGAATAGCGGCTAGCGCTTCCTCGGCGAGAAGGTGTACGTCTCGCCATGCGCCAGATAGCTCACCTGCTGGTCCAGTCCGGCCGCCTTGACCTCGCGCGCGAAGTCGGCCAGCGGCGACTTGAACACGTCGTAGTCGTTGTAGTGGATCGGGATCGCATGCTGCGGACGGATAATCTGCAGCAGTTCGACGCCGTCCTTGCCGTCCATCGTCACCTTGAACACGCCGAGGATGCGGGTGCCGCCCAGGTGCAGCAGGGCCAGGTCGATGCCCGGGAAGCGCTGCGGGATCGCCTTCAGGTCGTCATAGACCAGGGTATCGCCGCTGATGTACATGCGGTAGGTCGGCGCGCCCTTGGTCGGGCCGAAGTCCAGCATCGAGCCCATCACACTGGGCAGCAGCGCCTGCATGCCGGCCTTGCCGTGGCGCCCGGGGACGGCGGTCAGGCGCATGCGCGACTCGCCTTTCTCGACCTCGACCTGGTCCCACTTGCCCAAGCCGATCGCCCGGTTGAAGCCCAGTTTGCCGAGCGAGGCCGCGGCTTCCTTGGTGGTGACGATGGGCGTGTCCTTCGGCAGCTTTTCCTGCACCAGCTTGTCGAAGTGGTCTTCGTGCATGTGCGACAGCACGACGAAATCGATGGGCGGTAATTTGTCGAGCTCGATGGCCGGGTTGGTGAGGCGCTCCGCGGTGAGGCCGTAACCCAGGTGCACGTGGTCGCCCTTGTGCAGGAAGTTCGGGTCAGTGAGGATGGTGAAGCCCTGGTAGCGGATCAGGACGGTTGCGGTGCCGATGAACTGGACGGTGCCGTTTGCTTCCGTGGCAGCAGCCGCGGCGCTGCCGGCTGGCAGCTTGAGCGCGAACACTTCGCCGCCCGGTGTGCCTGCGGCCGGCTGCTGGGCGTGCGCGGGCGCGGCGAGCGACAGGCTCAGCGCCATCAGCGCGGCGGCGGCACGTCCCGCAGTCGTGGACCGGGTGAATCGGCAAAACGGCATGTTTCCTCCTCCATATCCGACGATGTTGTCTGAATGGACACTAACATGAACGCGGCCGTGACGGCGTTCGCTAGCGGGGAGGAAATGTGTGGCCTGCCCAGCTGGGTTCGAACCAGCGACCTACGGCTTAGAAGGCCGTTGCTCTATCCAGCTGAGCTATGGGCAGTGAGATGAAGATCCCGATGAAATGAAAACGGGCCGTCGAGGACAGCCCGCGTTCGAAACGGTGGTCGGAGTACAAGGATTCGAACCTTGGACCCCCTGCTCCCAAAGCAGGTGCGCTACCGGGCTGCGCTACACTCCGATGGCAAGGATGATACCCCTCCGGCCTCCAAGCGTCAATGAACGCCGGACGGCCGGTGGATGGACATCAGACCTCGAAACGCGCGGCGATGCGCTTGGCCATGGTTTCGGCCAGCTCCGCTTCCTTGGCCTCGACCATCACGCGCACCAGCGGTTCGGTGCCGGATGCACGGATCAGCACGCGGCCGCGCTCGCCCAGCTCGCGCTCCACGGCTTCCTTCTCGGCGACGACCGCATTGTTCTTCGTCCAGTCAAAGCCCGGCTGCACGCGCAGGTTGATCAGGGTCTGCGGGAACAGCACCAGATCCTTGCAGCACTCGGCCAGGCTCTGGTTGCCGCGCTTGAGCGCCGACAGTACCTGCAGTGCCGAGACGATGCCGTCGCCGGTCGAGTGCTTGTCCAGCGCCAGCAGGTGGCCCGAGCCTTCGCCGCCGAACAGCCAGCCCTTTTCCTGCATCATTTCCAGCACGTAGCGGTCGCCGACCTTGGCGCGCGCAAAGCCCACGCCCATTTCCTTGAACGCGACCTCGAGGGCCATGTTGGTCATCAGGGTGCCGACCGCGCCCTCGACCTTGCCGGTGGCCATGCGCGCGCGCACCATCACGTACAGCAGCTCGTCGCCGTTGTACAGGCGGCCGTTGGCGTCGCACATGATCAGTCGGTCGGCATCGCCATCGAGCGCGATGCCGAGGTCGGCCTTGTGCTCGACCACGGCCTGGGCCATGGCCTTGGGCGCAGTGGCGCCGACGCCGTCGTTGATGTTGAAGCCGTCCGGCTTGGTGCCCAGTTCGATGACTTCGGCGCCCAGTTCGTGGAACACGTGCGGGGCGATCGCATAGGCGGCGCCGTGGGCGCAGTCGACCACGATCTTCAGGCCGCGCAGGTCCAGCTCGTTCGGGAAGCTGCCCTTGCAGAATTCGATGTAGCGGCCCTGGGCGTCGCGCAGGCGGGTCGCGCGGCCCAGCTTCTCGGACGACACGCAGCCCATCGGCTGGTCGATCGCTTCTTCGATTTCCAGTTCGACCGCGTCCGGCAGCTTGGTGCCGTGCTCGGAGAAGAACTTGATGCCGTTGTCCTGGAAGGGATTGTGCGAAGCCGAGATGACGACGCCGGCCTGCAGGCGCAGGGCGCGGGTCAGGTAGGCGATGGCCGGGGTCGGCATCGGGCCGGCCAGCATGACGTCGACGCCGGCCGCCGAGAAACCGGCCTCGAGCGCGGCTTCCAGCAGGTAACCGGAGATGCGGGTGTCTTTGCCGATCAGTACGGTGGGACGGCCGCTGGTGCCGGTGCTGGTCTTGGCCAGCACTTTGCCGGCGGCGTAGCCGAGGCGCATCACGAAATCAGGGGTGATGGGCGCCACGCCCACCAGGCCACGTACGCCATCGGTACCAAAATATTTGCGTGCCATGTTGTTCTCTTATCAGTTGTTCGCTCAGTTTGCAGCAGATGCGGCGTTCCACACCTTGAGGGCATCCACCGTCTCCGCCACATCATGGACCCGCACGATGCGGGCGCCCTGTGCTACCGCAGCCAATGCACCGCCGAGGCTGCCGGCCAGGCGCTGTTCGACGGGGCGTCCGGTAAGAAGCCCGATCATCGATTTGCGCGACAAACCGGCCAGTATGGGAAAGCCCAGTTCGCGCTGCAAATGGTTAATGCTGCGAAGCAAGGCGACATTATGCTCGACTGTCTTGCCAAAGCCAAATCCCGGATCAATCGTAATGCGCTCCGGCGCAACACCGGCCGCCAGCAGGGCATCCGCGCGCTCGCGCAGGAAGGCGCCCACCTCGGCCACCACGTCCTGGTAGACGGGATGGGCCTGCATATCCTGAGGCGTGCCCTGCATGTGCATGATGCACAGCCCGACGTCACTGCCCGCCACCGCTTCCACGGCGCCGGGCGCCCGGAAACCGTTGATGTCGTTGATCATGTCGGCGCCGGCGATGATGGCTTCGCGCATTACCTCCGGCTTGCAGGTGTCGATCGACAAGGCATGGCCGAGTTCACGCAGCGCATAGATCACGGGCATCACCCGGTCCAGCTCCTGCTGCACCGGTACGCTGGGCGAACCAGGCCGGGTCGATTCGCCGCCGATGTCGATGATGTCGGCACCATCCTTGATCATCTGCTCGGCGCGCTCCATGGCGAACTCGAGGGATTGGTAGCGGCCGCCGTCGGAGAAGGAATCGGGGGTGACGTTGAGGATGCCCATCACCAGCGGGCGCTGGGCGAGCCTGAAGCCGAAACGGCCGCATTGCAGGTACTGTTGCATGATAAAACGATAAGTAGAAACAGAAAAAAAGACACCCCGCGGGGTGTCTTTCATGTACGCCTCAGAGGCTGGCGTCTCAGGCCGGTGCCGGGGCGTTGGTCGCCACGCCGCCGGAATCGCCGCCGCTCGACGGACGCTTGGTCAGCTGGACCGATTTCGGCGGAGTCGGCTCCCGGCCCGCCATGATGTCGTTGATCTGCTCGGCATCGATGGTTTCCCATTCCAGCAGGGCCTTGGTCATCATTTCGACCTTGTCGCGGTTCTCTTCCAGCAGGCGGCGCGCCAGCGCGTACTGCGTGTCGAGGATGGCGCGGATCTCGGCATCCACCTTCTGCTGGGTCGCCTCGGAGATCGTCTTGACCGAGCCGCCGAAGAAGCCTTCGTTGGCGTCGTCTTCGTAGACCATCACGCCCATGCTTTCGGACATGCCGAAGCGGGTGACCATCGAACGTGCCAGCTTGGTGGCGCGGGCGAAGTCATTCGAGGCGCCGGTCGACATCTGGCCGACGAAGATCTCTTCGGCGATACGGCCGCCGAACAGGATCGAGATCTCTTCCAGCATCTTGTCCTTGTAGCCCGACAGGCTGTCGTGCTCAGGCAGCTGCCAGGTCAGGCCCAGCGCGTAACCGCGCGGCATGATCGTGACCTTGTGCACCGGATCGGCCTTCGGCAGCAGCTTGGCGATCACCGCGTGGCCCGACTCGTGGTAGGCCGTGTTGCGGCGCTCTTCCTCGCGCATGACCATCGACTTGCGCTCCGGACCCATG
>Ga0265798_10002224_pt1 | contig 28851 bp, 26 predicted proteins | sample P3T30metagenome_FD_192430 | JGI IMG/M metagenome (GOLD analysis project Ga0265798, IMG submission 192430) | Plant litter microbial communities from East Loma Ridge, Irvine, California - P3 T30 | ecosystem: Environmental > Terrestrial > Plant litter > Unclassified | place: USA: California...
TCACCTCTTCCCATCCCGAACAGAGTAGTTAAGCCCGCCTGCGCAGATGGTACTGCAGTTTGTGGGAGAGTATGTCATCGCCTTTCTTTTTAAAACCCTTATCCAATCCGGATAAGGGTTTTTTGTTTTAATGGTTTATCATAAATTTGCTACATGAAAGACTTTATTATTGTTGGTAACGGGATTGCAGGAATATGCTTTGCCGAAACAGCCTATCTTAACGGTAAATCATTTACTGTGATAAGTGATGCTTCGCACAATTCAAGCATGGTAGCCGCAGGTATTTATAATCCGGTGATATTAAAACGCTTCAGTCTTCCACAAGATTCTAAAGAACATTTGGACTATATGAAGCCTTTTTATAATGCGATAGAGCAGCGTCTCAAAATAAAATTTGACTTTGCATTACCGGTATATAGAAAATTTGCATCTGTAGAAGAACAAAATAATTGGTTCGAGGCCGCAGATAAGCCCGCGCTCGAACCCTTCTTGTCAACTAATATTGTTCATAAAAGTTACAATGGAATACAATCTCCTTTTGGTTTTGGGGAGGTTCTACATACTGGTTATGTTGACACAAATGTTTTAATTAGTACATATAAATCTTATCTAAAGGCGAATGGAAATCTAGATGAAAACACATTCAGTTATTCAGACCTAATCCTTCACGATGATTATGTAGAATATAAAAATATAGAAGCAAAGCACATCGTCTTTGCAGAAGGTTTTGGCTTGCATATAAATCCTTACTTTAATTATCTTCCCTTAGATGGCACAAAGGGTGAACTATTAATCATAAAGGCACCGTTGCTTCAACTTGACGTTGCAATAAATGCCGGAGTATTTATCCTCCCAATGGGTAATGACATGTATAAAGTAGGGGCTACATACGAGTGGGACAACAAAATTGCCCTCCCTACAGAGGCGGGAAGAGCTGAATTGATCGAAAAATTGAACGAAGTTACTAGTTGCGATTACGAAGTAATAGAACATCTGGCAGGTATACGCCCCACAACTAAGGATCGAAAGTCGTTAATTGGAACCCATCATCTGCATAGAAATGTACACTTATTGAACGGACTTGGGACGCGTGGCGTCATGCTTGGTCCTGCAATGGCGAAGTTATTATACGATTCAATTGAAAATGGAACTGTTATAAAACGTGAAATAAACCTTTCGAGATTTAAGGTTTAAGAGTTTTCCAGTCTTTGCGGTAGTGCACAAAAATATTTATCCAGATATTTCTTGAGATCCGCATGATGAGCGGCATAGGAATGACAAGCGCAGCAATAATTGCATAAAACGATGTTACTAAGCTTGTGCCGATAAATACAAAAGCAATTATAAACGCTGCAACACTTAGTGCAACACCAAGGCCGTAGCTTACGTACATAGCGCCATAAAAAAAGGATGGCTCTATTTTATAATGAAGGCCACAGTGGCTGCAATGGTCATGCATTTTATACACATTTCCAAGATTGTAAGGGTTTTTGTCCCTATACATACTTTCCTGATGGCATCGGGGGCAGGTTCCTGTTAAAATGCTATATAGTTTGGATCCTTTTTTTAACATTTGCAAAAAATTTGTCTTTTACAAATTTACGATTAAAATACATATATAAAGATAATGCTTAACATTCATAATTTATCGGTATCCTTTGGCGGATCATTTTTGTTTGAGGAAGTTACTTTCCGTCTTGGTGCCGGTGACAGGGTAGGTCTTGTAGGGAAAAATGGCGCAGGAAAATCGACCATGCTTAAAATTTTATCCGGAGATATTCCACCTGATACCGGTGTAATTGCTACCGAGAAAGAAGTTCGAATGGGCTTTCTTAGACAGGACATCGATTTTATACCGGGCCGTACAGTACTTGACGAGGCGTATCAGGCTTTTGTGGAAATCAAAAAGGCTGAAGCAAAGATTGATGAAATTAATCATCAGCTGGTAACCCGTACGGATTATGAAAGCGAAGGTTATTCTAAATTAATTGAAGACCTGAGTGACCACTCTCACCATTACGAAATCTTAGGTGGCTATAATTACCAGGGTGATACAGAAAGGATATTGCTTGGACTTGGATTTAAACGTGAGGACTTTGACCAACTTACTGATACTTTCTCCGGAGGGTGGCGTATGCGTATAGAACTTGCCAAATTGTTACTTCAGGCCAATGATATTTTATTACTGGATGAACCAACCAATCACCTGGACATCGAGAGTATTATCTGGTTAGAATCGTTCCTTCGGGTATATCCCGGCGTTGTAGTAATAGTATCTCACGATAAGATGTTCCTCGATAATGTTACTAACCGCACTATTGAGATCTCTTTGGGAAAAATATATGACTTTAATAAGCCATATTCTGAGTACTTAGAATTGCGGGGAGAGATCAGGGAAAAGCAATTGGCTACCCAAAAGAACCAGCAGAAAAGTATTGAGCATACAGAAAAGTTAATTGAGAAATTCAGGGCTAAGGCTTCAAAAGCTTCAATGGCACAGTCGATGATTAAAAAACTCGATAAGATAGAACGTATTGAAGTTGATGAAGATGACAACTCTGTTATGAATATATCGTTCCCAGTTTCGATGACTCCCGGTAGGGTTGTGGTTGAAGCTGAAGATGTAACTAAAAAATACGGTGATAAGCTTATTCTTAAAGATATTGATTTACTTGTAGAACGCGGGAGCAAGATTGCGTTTGTGGGACAAAATGGACAGGGTAAGTCTACTTTTATTAAAGCTATTACTAATGAGATTGATTATACCGGTACCATTAAATTAGGGCATAACGTTCAGTTGGGATATTTTGCCCAAAACCAGGCGGAACATCTGGATGGCGAGATCACACTTTTGCAAACAATGGAGGATGCCGCGACTGATACAAACCGCAGTAAAGTACGCGACATGCTGGGATCATTCTTATTCAGGGGAGACGACGTAGAGAAAAAGGTAAAAGTACTCAGTGGGGGCGAAAGAAACCGTTTAGCGCTTTGTAAACTACTGCTGCAGCCCATTAATGTGCTGGTAATGGATGAGCCTACTAATCACTTAGATATTAAATCTAAGAATGTACTAAAGGCAGCGTTGCAAAAATATGAAGGCACGCTGTTACTCGTTAGCCACGACAGGGATTTTCTTCAAGGGATGAGTAACATCGTATATGAATTTAAAGATCATAAAATACGTGAGTATTTAGGCGATATCAATTTTTACCTGGAGCAGCGCAATATGCAAAACATGCGCGAAGTTGAAAAGAAGGATGTGGTTAAGCAGGCGGCCAAGGAGAGTGCTGCTCCTGTTAATTATCAGGATCAGAAAAAAGGTAAGGTGCTACAAAATAAGCTCAGCAAAATTGAAGGCCAGATAAAGCAGCTCGAAATAGAGATTCAGAAAGATGACAGGTTACTTGCAGAGCATCCTGAAAAACTTGTAGGAGATGCTGCTTTTTTTGCTGCTTACGAGAACAAAAAGAAAGAACTTGATACCCGTATGGAAGAGTGGGAGCAGGTACAGGAAGAAATAGAAAATGCATAACATGCAAAGGCCCTCACATCATGAGGGCCTTTTTATTATTAGTTTGTAGAAAACTTCACTTCTTTTTTAGTTTTCGAGATAACAACTTTACTGTCATTACCGCCATTTTTTGTACTAACATTTACACCATTGCCATCTAAACTTACAGATGTCCCATCTTTTTCTGCGGGAGCTGCTGGTGCGGTGGTCGCTGGTGTAGCAGCCTGTACTTGTGGTTTAGGTGCTGGCGGCGGTGCAGGGCTCTCTACCGGGGGTGGTGTAGGTGCAGGAGCCGGCGCTGCAGGCGTATCTTTTTTGCATGATACCAACAGTAGCATTGCAAAGCTGCACGTTAAAAGTAAATTTTTCATAATTTAGTTGTTTTAGATTATTGACTCATAAATATACTTAATATTAAGTATGTTATACTTAAAACTTATATAAATTTATGAGATTAATCCTATCCTTTTAGAATGCGCTATTGCATCGCTGCTGTCTTTAAAGTAGCAGGTAGCAACTCCCATTGACTCGATATTTTTAATGGCCTCTACAGCTTTTTCTTTTTTAGAATGTCCTGTTTGGCGTATATAAACTGCTTTTATAGTAACCGGAAATATTTTACAAATGTCTTCATATAAAAATGGGTCGTGCTGAGAGTCATCACCTAGAAGTGTATACTGAAGGTGAGGGTAAAATTCTAATATGTGTTTTATCTTGTCAAATTTATGATTGTGGTTTCCGCGGCCTGTCACAAAAAAGTCGAGCAGGCTGTCTTTAATGTCCTTCAATAATAGTACAGCGCGGGGCAATTCATGTTTCTCAGTAAATTTTACTATAAACTTGTAGAGGTTCCATTCGCTGCTCGATACGTAGAAAAAGGCATTCAGCTCATTTTTATTATTGCGGCCTGCAGTACTCAAAGCCTGGTAATGAGGTACCACATCTTCGAATATCTTACGGTCGTTAATATTTTTCCATAGCAATATGTAAATCTTTTTAAAGAGATTTCGTGTATGGGAAACCAGGAACGTATCATCTATATCGCTTATAAAGCCAAGATCTCCCGGATAAGGCCTAATATAGGTTCCCTTTTCCTTAATTTCTTCACCGTTATAATTCACGCTTACGTAATAGTCTGCCCATCCATGCTGTAATTCATCTTTAACAGGAATGCAAAACTTAAAATACCCGTCTTTAAATGTCTTGGTATGTATGCGCTTTCCATCATGCTCAAGGTATACATCCATATTTGGGATGGTCTTGATAAGAAACATTCTTAAAATTGACCTTGCATTTTTAAACCGTTTTTTTTCAAACTCATAATTTCCTGCATTGCTTTCTTTAAACACATGGCCAAAAACTATAAATTCCTGATCATTAGCGTATCCGCGGTATAGTTTTAAAGTTGGTTTCATCTAAAAATTTATATATTTAATAAGATATTGCATTCTCCAATTTACCTACTTTTATTGGAAAAAGAACCTAATGAATTCCCAAAAGAAATTTTTACTGGTAATCAATCCTATCTCCGGGGATAATGATAAGACCGAAATGGTATCGGCAACACGCGAGCATGCGGTTAAAGAAGGTATTGCGATTATTGAGTATGAGACGACCGGCGATGATGACGAGGGAAAGATAAGGGACTTATATGAAGAGCACGCCCCACAGCGCATCCTTGTAGTGGGTGGCGATGGCACTATTAAAACGGTAGCCGAAGCAGTAGAGCACCATGATGTGGTAATAGGAGTGCTGCCGGCAGGATCGGCTAACGGATTATCGGTAGACCTGCAATTACCTAAAGATCTGGCTGAAATTATTGAAATAGCCTTCCATAACGATTATATGGAAATGGATATGGTATGTATAAATGATAAGAAAAGCCTGCATCTAAGCGATATAGGAGCCAATGCAGAATTGATTCGTAATTACGAGAACAGCAATATTCGCGGTAAACTGGGTTATGCCCTGCAGGCTATTAATACAATTACAGATCTTGAAGAGCCTTTTAAAGCAACCATAGAAGCTGAAGGGAATACTATAGAGACTGAAGCCCGTATGATAGTAATTGCAAATACCAAGCGCTATGGAACAGGGGTTACTATTAACCCGATAGGTATTATGGATGATGGTAAGTTCGAAATTGTAATACTAAAGAATCTCGACCTTCTATTTATAGGTAAAATACTGGCCGGCAAGATAAGTCTGGAAGGCAACGAAAACGTGGAAATAATTTCGACGCAACAAGCGACTATAACTACAAACTTCCCGGTATGTTTCCAGATAGATGGAGAATATTGCGGAGAGGTAGATAAGCTTAACGTGAAAATATTACATAAACAAATGAAGGTTGCCATACCAAATGTTATGGTAGAATAGTTATGGCTATTAATGTGTTATAATAAATCAAGAGAGCGTAATAGCAATACCTTATTAACGCTCAATAGTTTTACTGGTTTAAATCCAGTCGAGGTGACAAACAAAAATCCCTAAATCAATAAGATTTAGGGATTTTATTTTAATAACCCCCGAAGATTATTTCATTACTATAGTTTTAATTTCCTCTGTAGGTAGAGTAACCAAATGCAGATAAAGTGATAGGAACATGATAATGGGTTTTGTCTTTAATCTGAAATACCACCTCGATAAATGGATAAAAGCTTTCCACTTTGTTTTCTTTAAAGTAATTACCCGTGAGATAGATAAGTTTATAAATCCCTCTATTATCTTGCGCTGTACTTAAAAAATTTGGTATCCTCCCATTTTTGTCTGTCTTCTGCTCATCAATAAGACTCCAAGTGTTTGTTGTCTCATTAAGGTGTTCCAGTTTAATGGTGACACCCACGGCCGGTAAGCCTTTAGATAAATCCAGAATATGACTCGATAATTGATATTCTTGCGATTGGGAGTACATAGTTATTGAAATCAGGAAAAGCAGTGCACAAAAAATTGAATTTTTCATAATTTTAATTTAGTTTAATTTTTATCTATTTTATAGTAATACCAAATTCTGTAATAGAGCAGGATCCCGCAATTGCATCATCATTTTCCGGACTGCCTCCACCGGCAACGCCAATGCCACCTATCACTGTGCCTTCATACCAAATTGGGTGGCCTCCACTTAAAAGTAAAAGTTCCGGCAAAGTGTTTAGGTTTTTAGTGTCTTTGTTATTATCGGCGTTTCTCAAGAGTTGTAATGTAGAAGTTTTAGTTGATAATGCTGTGTAGGCTTTTCTGCGGGCAGCCTCGGTATTATGTGGGCCGATATCTTCACCTTTTACCAGCAACATAATGTTTCCTGCATTATCTAAAATGGCAATCGATACTTTTTTATTTAAGTCTACAGCCTTTTGGGTAGCTCGATAAAGTAATTCAAATGCTGCGTTTTGCGTTAATTGATAGGAGGCTTTTACATAGGTTTTTTCTGTTGATGATGCAGATTTTACATTGATATGATCCTGCGGGTATACAATTGACGATAATAGGATAATTGAAAGAAACTTATAGCTCATAATTATTTTTGGCAAAGTTAAGACGCCAAATAAGTATGGTTGTTGTTCTATGTCAACACTTTCTATAACTTAGATTTAATTCTGCTGAGTGTAGAGGGCGACATACCTAAATAGGAAGCGGCCATTTTATTTGACACGCGGAGTAATAATTGAGGTTGATTTTTTATTACCCATCTCACTTTTTCTATTGCATCAAAACCCTGAAAGCCATAGATTCGTTTTTGAGCAGTAATAAACCCGAGTTCGAGAATTTCGGTGTATATTCTGGCAAACTGTGGAAATTCATTTACTAACTTATAAAAGTCTTCCCTACTGATATATAATAGTTCTGAATTTTCAATGGTTTGCAGAAACTCTTCTGCAGGTTTCTGATCAATAAAACTTGGAAGAGCTGTAACAAAACTTCTGTCGTAGGCAAAATACCGCGAAATTTCTTCGCCGTCCTTAGTTATAGTAAATAGCCTTACGCAACCTTTATTAATAAAATAATAGCTTTTTGCAATATCGTCGTAACTAATTAAAATCTCATTTCTTTTATTTTGTACGAACTTAAAATGAGAGCAAATATATTCGATAGAATCGGTGTCTATCATTAATTTGCTTTCCAAATACATTTTTAGATAGTTAAACAATTTGATATTTGTTTGTAGAATTTCGAGAAATAAAGAGTTGCTGACTTACTAGTAAATGTAGGTTAAATATAAGTCCCTTAGTGCTTAAAATTGTTAGAATTAATAGTATGTTTGCGCCAAAGATATTTCCAAATGAGCAAACTATACTTTCTGGCTATTTTATTTACAGTATCCTTTTGTAATTCTATTTACGCGCAACCGCAAAAAGGCGAATTTATACATGTTTCTGCCGGACTTGGAATAAGTGCGCCGTCATACGAAGATAAAAATGAGGTGACCGGGACGGGCTTTTATGCGCAGGGTGAATATGTCTGGAGTCCTTTAAGTTGGTTTGGAGTAAGGCCCTATGCGGGCGTGCTAATAGCATCGGACGAGCTTAAAGAAGAGGGTATACCTAATTACAAAATAAAATCTAACGCAGCATTGCTTGGTGTAAAAGTTCGGTTGGCTGCACCTATTCCTTATGTAGCTCCGTTTATCGAGTCGGGAGTTGGGGTATCAATAGGCTCTTTTCAAACGTATACTGCTCAAACTAATCTTAAAAAGAACGGAGTGCTCTTCCATGTTCCTGTTACACTTGGGTTAGCTTTAGGCCGCAACCATGAATTTGAGTTTAAGTTCATATATTATTTTAATGAGTCGGTAGAACAGTTTTCGGGGGCTGCGGCAATAGGATTCACTATCCCTATCAACGAGGAGTAACCTTTTTTACATTTGCAGGCCAGCTTCCAGTTTAATTTAAATTTTAAAAGGGCTACGTACTTTCCATTCTATCTTTGGGTCATAGAATTTAAACAGCCTCTCTGTAAATATATTTATAATGGGATTGGTGTGTTTAATGATTCCGTAGACTTCTTCGGCGACAGCACCTACAGAACTTTTAATTTCCATAGCAGATCGTGCAAAGATGATGTGCTTAAACTGTTTTTTTATTGCATACCCTACCATATCATACAGCATATTGAGATAAAGCATTTTTTCCTTCTGAACAGATGCATCATAGCCAAGGAAGTAAGTGTCCATATCGGCACCATTCTTTATAAGAGTGTTGAAGCCAACAAATTTGTCATCAATAAAATAACCATAAAACAAAAAATCGTCTCCTAACTCTTGTTTGAAAACCTCGAAATGGTTTTTAGGAAGATGAAAGGTATTAAATGATGCATTGCCTGCAACCGTCAGGTACATGCTATTAATACGGGTCTCATGTTGTTTAATGTCACTTCCGTCCAGTTTCCTTTTTTCAATACCTTCAGCTTTTTTGCAGGCACGATTGTACTGCGTGCGATATTTGGTAGAAAGATCAGCCAGGTAATCATCTATCGATTGCCAATTTTCACGGATGCTGAAAATCATGTTAGGTTGCGTACAAAATGTGTAGTAATCCTTAAATCCAGCTTGTTCAAAATTCGGCAGTTCTTCTGCATTGAAATCTTTGATAGAAAGGAGATTTATAAATATGCACCTCTTTCGGTACTTCATTTTAAGTGCATCAAGTACCTTTTTGAGGAGCGAAAGCGCTTCAAGTTCAGATATTCCATTAGTAAGCAAAAAAGCATTTTGTCCTGTAAGGGTATTGTTGCCAATGATAAGTATATGCGAAGAGAATTTATTAAAAAGATAGTCTTTTAGGCTAAAACTTTTTTTCTCCTGTATAAATGTGTCAATTTTACTAAGATTAATATATTGTGACAAGGCTACACCACACAGCACACCATTCTTAAAAAGCCCTATAAAATGGCACTCCATATTATCCGGCGATGACTTCTCTAATACAGCGAGGTATCTGCGGGACAGAAAAATGTTTTGTTCGGCAATAGCATCCCACTCCTGCGGTAGGGCATTTGCTTCAGTATAGATTGAGAAATGAAGTTTTGGTGTCAATTGTATGATATATACTGCAAATTTAAAGTATTATAGATGTAACGGTTTTGCTACAAGTTCAATTTTTAAGAATAATAAATTTTAAGAAATTCCAAAATGGCCGGGTTTTTAAAAAGTCGGGCAAACCTTCTTTTGAATACGCTTCCCGCTCAAAGCTTATGTTTCTGTAAGCTTTATGTCTGTCCTTATAATGCAGCAGTCTTATAAAATATTCCGTTATGTACCAAATATAAAACGGAACTATTAGCATCTCGGCCTGTTGACGTAAGTGTATGCGTTCGTGGTTCAGCAATAAAGGATGGTCTATGAGTTCTCTTTCCCTGACTATAATAAAAGGAAAGAGTGTGATACCTATATATCCCTTAGGTACTAAATATTTAGAGGCGATAAGTATCATTACAGGTAAAGTTGCTAAATTTGTGGATATGAGCGATCAAATTTCGGGAAATAAATTAATAGAAGGCGAAGATTATTACCTCTCACCCGAAGGTTATAAGGTATTTACCGAAAAATACCACTTAAAGCGCGGCTACTGCTGCAAGAATGGCTGTCGCCATTGCCCGTACGGGTATGATAAAAAATCAGGGCCCCTGAAAAAGTAGGCCGTGACCAATAGCTACCATCAACCAACAACTAACAACTATCAACCACAAAAATGACATTTCAAGAACAAATACAAGAAGGTATTCCGCAAACGTTACCGCAGCCTAAAGTATTCGACCCGGCAGTAAATCATGCTCCGAAACGCAAAGATATATTGAGCGCGGACGAAAAGAAGCTTGCACTTCGTAACGCATTACGTTATTTCGAACCGCAACACCATGAAGTTTTAGCCAGGGAATTTGCTGCAGAACTGGAAACGTACGGGCGTATATATATGTACCGTTTTATGCCAGACTATGAATTATATGCCCGCCCCATACAGGAGTATCCCGGAAACAGTGAGCAGGCAAAGGCTATTATGCTGATGATACAGAATAACCTTGACTCCGCCGTGGCACAACATCCTCAGGAATTAATTACCTATGGCGGTAACGGGGCGGTGTTCTCTAACTGGGCACAGTACCTTCTAACTATGCAATATCTTAGCCAAATGACTGATGAGCAAACGCTTGTAATGTATAGCGGCCACCCTATGGGGTTATTCCCGTCGCACAAGGAGGCGCCAAGGGTAGTTGTAACCAATGGTATGGTAATACCCAACTACTCTAAACCAGATGATTGGGAAAAATTTAATGCGCTTGGTGTGTCGCAATACGGGCAAATGACTGCCGGCAGCTACATGTATATAGGCCCGCAGGGAATTGTACACGGCACAACAATTACGGTGCTAAATGGCGGACGAAAAATTGCCAAACATGGCGAGGGGTTGGAAGGTAAACTTTTTGTAACCTCTGGGCTTGGCGGTATGAGCGGTGCGCAGCCTAAAGCAGGTAATATTGCAGGATGTATAACGGTTTGCGCAGAGGTAAATCCTAAAGCTGTAAATACCCGTCACAGTCAGGGATGGGTGGATGAGGTTGTAACTGATGCCGATGCTCTTGTGAGCAGGGTTAGAACGGCTAAAGAGAACAAAGAGGTGGTGTCGATAGCCTATCAGGGGAATATCGTAGAGGTTTGGGAGAAATTTGACGCCGAAGATGTTTATGTAGACCTTGGTAGTGACCAGACCTCGTTACACAACCCATGGGCCGGAGGATACTATCCGGTAGGGCTAAGCCTTGAGGAATCGAATAAACTTATGGCTGAAGATCCTGCAGCTTTTAAAGATAAAGTACAGGAATCATTACGGCGACAAGCCGATGCTATTAACAGGCATACCGCCAAGGGTACTTACTTTTTTGATTATGGTAACGCCTTCCTTCTCGAGGCATCAAGGGCAGGAGCCAATATCATGGCGCCAAACGGTATCGATTTTAAATATCCAAGTTATGTTCAGGACATTATGGGCCCTATGTGTTTTGATTATGGCTTTGGTCCATTCCGTTGGGTTTGTGCTTCCGGTAGGGCGGAAGACCTGCTTAAAACCGATGCTATTGCGGCTGCTGTACTGGAGGAAATGGCAAAATCTGCTTCACCGGAGATAAAGCAGCAAATGCAGGATAATATAAAATGGATAAAAGGCGCGCAGGAAAATAAACTCGTTGTTGGCTCGCAGGCACGCATATTATATGCCGATGCAGAGGGTCGCATTAACATAGCAAGGGCATTTAATGAAGCTATTGCAAAAGGTGAAATAAGCACAATTATTTTAGGTCGTGACCACCACGATGTGAGCGGTACTGATTCTCCTTACCGTGAAACATCTAACATTTATGACGGGTCGAGATATACAGCAGATATGGCCATTCAAAACGTTATAGGCGATAGCTTTAGGGGAGCTACCTGGGTGAGTATTCACAATGGTGGGGGAGTCGGCTGGGGAGAGGTTATAAACGGTGGTTTTGGTATGGTTCTTGATGGTTCTACAGAGGCATCAAGACGTTTAGAATCAATGCTTTTCTGGGATGTTAATAATGGTATTGCAAGGCGAAGCTGGGCCAGGAATGACGGAGCTATCTTTGCTATTAAAAAAGCTATGGAGAGCCAGCCGTTGTTAAGGGTTACATTACCTAATAAGGTGGATGACGCTATACTGGAATAACATCTCTAAAAAATTAATTGTAAATGTTTTGAGCGCTACGCTATGAAAAAACAATTAACTTTTTATTACCAATTATGAAGACTATAAAATTGCTATCGGTGTTGTTCATTGCCGCCTTTTCGGCATCATGTTCCTCCATACGGGTAGACGCCGATTACGATGAGGCGGTTAACTTTACCCAGTATAAAACGTATGGTTACCTTAAAGATGGAGTAGATAAGGCAGAGATATCTGACCTTGACAAAAAACGTATCCTTAAAGCTGTAGATGCAGAATTACAAAAGAAAGGCTTTACTAAAAGCGAAAAGCCGGATATACTGGTTAACATTTTTACCAGAGCTAACAAAGAAGTAAACGTAAACCAAGGCTTTGGCTATGGCGGTTACGGTTATGGTGGTTTTGGCTACGGCGGCTGGGGTCCCGGTTGGGGTTGGGGCGGTCCTTGGGGTTGGGGTGGTAACTATAATGCTGTAAGTACCCATACCGAGGGTACATTATATATAGACGTTATAGATGCCTCAAAAAAAGAACTTGTTTGGCAGGGTGTAGGTAGCGGTGTGCTTACCCAGGACCGAAACAAAAAACAGGAGCGTATAAACGAATTTGTTGCAGAGATTATTTCAAAATTCCCTCCGCAAAAAGATAAGAAATAAACATTTTTTAAGATTATAAAAAAGCTCGCTTAGGCGGGCTTTTTTATGTGTTAAAAATTTAACATTGAATGATTTTCATACATTTACATCGATATACAACCAACAGCTATGAAAAAATTATTACTCCTTTTGTTTTTGTGTACATATACGATAGTGGAAGCGCAAATTGCTAACATCCCGGATACTGTATTTAAAACCCAATTGCTAACTGGTACTGATATGGATTTTAAAGATTTGAACGGTATGCAGGTTGCCACCGTTGACACTAATCGCGATGGTGAAATTCAGTTGAGTGAAGCTTTAGCAATAGGTCAGATGATAATAGGTGGAGATTATGATGATGACAGCCTTGAAAGCCTTGTGGGAATTGAAGCTTTTGCTAATCTAACAGTATTGAGAATAAATATACATTCTTCACTCACTACAATTGATATTACTGCTTTAAATAATTTACAGGAATTTATTTGCTCTAATAATGCTAACCTTACGTCATTAAATGTTGTGGGTTTGTCTAACCTGATTAAGTTTGAGCTAAGATATGCAGCCATAGCGGAATTGGATATTACAGGCCTTACATCGCTGCAGGAACTCCAAATCAATCATTGCAATATTACTGTTATAGATGCAACACCGCTAACCGCATTAGTAAAACTAAATGCTGCTTCGGGAAACGTACAATCAATAAATTTAAGTGGCCTAACTGCTTTGAACTATGTTTATGTCGGTGATAATAGTGCTCTCTCGACGTTAACATTCTCCGGTAATACTTCACTTGAGTACATCATTTGCGATTATTCAGCTATTACAGAATTAAATCTATCAGGATTAACAGCTTTAAAAGGTCTTACTTGCACAGCAAATATGATAACAACACCTTTAGATTTTTCCGACTGCCCTAATATTGAGCATGTAGATGCAAGTGGGAATGGAATTCCTTCAATTAATATTGAAAATAAGGCCAATCTTACAAATATAGCTATTGATAATAATCAACTAACGGAGTTAAATGTAGGGTATGCACCGGCACTTAGAGATGTTAGAATTGATTATAATAATTTAACATCGGTAGATTTAAGCCACTGCCCTCTGTTAAACTCTCTACACATAGCCTTTAATCCTTTAACATATCTAAATTTAAAGAATGGTAATACATCTATGCTGTCCTTTAACGGTGGTTCCGTGCAGGATTTCACTCAACCCGTTTTTATTTGCGTTGATGAAGGTGAAGAACAATTTATATTTAGCAATTACAATACGACATGGTATTATCCGGAATTAGTAAACGTAAATTCTTATTGTAGCTTTACGCCCGGGGGTATCTTTAATACTATAAAAGGAACATTTACTTATGGCGACGATAGCAATGGTTGCGATGTAAATGATGCTGAATTGCCATATATAGAAATACAAATTAATGACGGTACTACAAGCGGTACTTGTTATACTTATAATGGTAACTATACCTTTTTTACTCAAGGTGGTACATTTACCCTTACACCGCGGCTTGAGAATAACTGGTTTATAGCTGCGCCTGCAACAGTAACGTTTGCTGAGGCAAACAATAGCAATGTAATTCAAAATTTTTGCATTACATCTAATGGTGTTCATCCTGATGTTGAGATAGCAATAGTGCCAATTGGCGGTGCGAGGCCGGGATTCGATTCTATGTATAAAATTGTTTACAAAAATAAAGGTAATCAAACGCTATCGGGAGATGTAACATTTACATATAATGAAGATGTTTTAGATTATGTATCTGCATCAGCAACACCCTCTTCGACAGCTACGGGGTCGCTAACCTGGAGCTACTCCGATTTGTTACCATTTGAAACCCGCGAGATAACTGCGATTTTAAATGTTAACGGCCCCATGGAGACACCGGCGGTAAATATTGGCGATGTACTTACATTTTCAGCTGCTGTCACACCTGTTACCGGCGACGAAAGTATTGCAGATAACTCATTTAATTATAAACAGGATGTTGTAGGCTCGTTTGATCCTAACGATATTACCTGCCTTGAAGGAGCAACAGTAAGCCCTGATAAAATAGGCGAGTACCTGCATTACAATATAAACTTTGAAAACACCGGTACTGCTGCAGCCACTTTTATAGTAGTAAAAGATATAATAGATCCAGCCAAATTTGATATAAATACATTGCAGATACTTGATGCTTCTCACGCTATGGAAACACGGGTAACCAGCAATAAAGTCGAATTTATATTTGATGACATTAACCTTGGTGCAGCAGAGAAAGGCAATGTAACCTTTAAAATAAAGACGCTTAACACACTTGCGGCAAACAGTGAAGTAACGCAACAGGCAGATATCTTTTTTGATTATAACTGGCCTATACAAACCAACGAGGCTACAACTACATTTGCTATACTTAGTTCAGGTGGTTTTAAACAAGATAATTCGGTTAAGGTATATCCTAACCCGGCTGATGGTATAGTTACAATTTCCGCTAAGGCAGAAATTAAGTCGGTACAATTGTATGATCTTCAGGGCAGGTTGTTGCAATCAGGTTCAGGTAATACACTCAATATATCTAACCGTACATCGGGTGTTTATTTTGTAAAAGTTATGACCAATAAAGGGATGAAGGTTGATAAGCTGGTAAAGAAATAGTTATGTAAGTGTAAGGGTAAATAAAAGTTCACTCAATTATATACTTCTCTTATACTTTAACGCAACCTTTTACCTTTCTGCAGTCTACTATTTAAACAAGCGATATATTATAAATTATGAAAGAAACTTTTCTTTACTTATTTCTGGCAGTTTCAGGGATAGTTAGTGCGCAAAATGTGAACATTCCCGATGCTAATTTTAAAGAGTATTTGCTTCACGACTCAGATATGAGCATCGATGCCAATAATGATGGCGAAATTCAGGTAGCGGAGGCTCTTGCTGTTACAAGTCTGCTACTTTCAGAGCGGACTGACGCTACTTTTGAATCATTAGAGGGTTTAGAGGCGTTTACAAACATCACAGATTTGACAATATATAGTAATGTAACGGCTATTGATATATCCAGGCTTTCGTCTTTAACCCGCCTAAATATTTTTGATAGATATCTTACCAGCCTGAACATATCAGGCCTTACAAATTTGAACTTTCTGACTTTAGAAAGTCTAAAAATTACAACCCTAGATCTTTCAGGTTCCCTCAATTTAACCGGTATCATTATTCTTGATCTCAATAACCTCACCTCTCTTGTAATAGGAAATAATATACATTTTGAGTCTATATATTTTGTTGCTGACAATTTAACTAATTTAGACCTTAGCGGTTGCCCTAACTTACAATCGGTGGTCCTGAATTTTCGTACTGACCAGGACGTTTTTCTTAATTTGAAAAATGGCAATGCAATTTATAATAACAATAGCGCAGCGATTCGCATAGGAGATTATGTTTCAACAAATAAATGCTACGTCTGTATAGACGAAGGAGAAGAGAATCAATTTTCCAATTTCACAGATGATCTCGTATTAAGCACTTATTGCTCTTTCACGCCGGGAGGAACTTATAACACAATAGCCGGTACATTTACATACGACAGTAATAACAATGGTTGCGATACAGCCGATAATGCAATGATATCAGCCAGGATAAATATGAATCATGGCACAGAAACAGGATCTTCTTTTACCAGTTCTGATGGAACCTATAATTTCTACACGCAGTCAGGTAATTTTATCCTTACACCACAATTCGAGAATGACTGGTTTTCTGCATCCCCTCCCTCTGTAACGGTAGATCTTGCAACAGTTGATGCTGCTGCAATTAATACCCATAATTTTTGCATTACGTCTAACGGAGTACACCCCGATGTTGAGGTAGCTATAATACCGATAGGAAATGCAAGACCCGGTTTTGATGCTGCATATAAAATTGTATACAAGAATAAAGGCAATCAAACATTATCGGGAGATGTAACATTTACCTACAATGACGATGTTTTAGATTATGTGTTGGCAACTCCGCCAGCATCAACCTTAGCAACGGGTTCGCTGACTTGGAGCTATACCAATTTGTTGCCATTTGAAACCCGTGAAATAAAAGCTGTTTTAAATGTAAACGGCCCAATGGAAACCCCTGCCGTAAATATTGACGATGTACTTACCTTTATTACTGCTGTAACACCGGTAGCAGGCGACGAAAGCATTGCAGATAACTCATTTAATTATAAACAGGATGTTGTAGGCTCTTTTGACCCTAACGATATTACCTGCCTTGAAGGAGCAACAGTAAGCCCTGATAAAATAGGCGAGTACCTGCATTACAATATAAACTTTGAAAACACCGGTACTGCTGCTGCAACATTTATAGTAGTAAAGGACATTGTAAATACAGCTAAATTTGATGTAAATACATTACAGGTTCTAAATGCTTCTCATGCAGTGGATACCAGGGTAACTGGTAATAAAGTTGAATTTATATTTAATGATATTAACCTTGGCGCAAGCGAAAAAGGCAATGTAATGTTCAAGATTAAAACTCTTAACACACTTGCTGTAAATAGTGAGGTGACGCAGCAGGCAGATATCTTTTTTGATTATAACTGGCCAATTCAAACTAATGAGGCTACAACTACTTTTGCTATATTAAACTCTGGTGGCTTTACTGTTGACAACGCTGCTAAAATTTATCCTAACCCAACAGATGGCATTGTAAATATTTCGGCAAAAGCAGAAATTAGATCAGTGCAACTGTATGATGTGCAAGGAAGATTATTGCAATCAGGTACGGGTACAAAAATTGATATTTCTGACCGCACAATGGGCATTTATTTTATAAAAATAATTACTGATGAAGGAATGAAAGTCGAAAAATTAATAAAGAAATAGTTTGCAAATATGCATTAGCTGCTAAAAAAGAATACGGATAAAATTCAGGTTAAATAATCTAAATATAGCCATGTTAAGTTTATCCGTATTACTTACATAGATAATATGGACTCCCTAAATGCGCAATAAAATACAGTGTAGTGCATATTTAACACAATTTATGGCGATTTCTCAAGAAAACCGTAGTTAAATAATAGTTAACGTTAATTCATTCTTGTTACCTTTACGGTCTTATTACCTAAACCGAATACGAGAATGAAAAAACAATTCCTATTATGCATTGCCGCTGTGCTTTCTTTGACAGGCGGATACTCCCAGTCTAAAAACGCCTGGACAGCTGTAAAAGCAGAGCAGGCAGCTGCTATGGGTGAGATAAGTCCAACATTTGCGATAGCAAAAAACAACATTAGCTTTGTTACTGTTAATGTAAATGAGTTAAAAAGAACTCTTTATACAGCTCCTAAAAAGAGCTCCGGAAGCAGGGGAATAGAGATAACTCTTCCTAATATAAAAGGTAGTGCAGAACACTTTATCGTTCTTGAAGCATCTAACTTTTCACCGGCATTACAGGCGCAATTTCCTGATATACGATCGTACGTGGGTAGTGGTGTAGAGGATCCTACCGCTCACCTGAGACTTAGCATTTCGCCAAAAGGCATTCAGACTATGGTGCTAAGGGGAGATGCAAAGACAGAATTCATTGAGCCTTATACTACTAATAGCGAAGTATATGCTGTATTTAATTCAGGAGCAAAGCGTGCTGATGGCGAATTGCCTTTTAATTGCACTACTGCCGATGATCGTGATATGCAAAGAATTACATCTCCCGCAGCTAACAGGGCAGCACTATCAGATGCGCAGGCTTTTAAAACTTTAAGACTGGCATTATCATGTACCGGGGAATACGCCCAGTTTCATGGAGGTACAGTAGCAGGTGCTTTAGAGGGAATGAACGCTACGATGAGCCGCATAAATGGTATTTATGAAGTAGATCTTGCCGTAAATCTTATACTTATAGACGAGGAGGCAAGTATAATCTTTACTAATCCTGCTACAGACCCATATACTGGTATAAATTCATGGAATGGTCAACTCCAGAATACCCTTACGGAGGTTATAGGCGAAAATGCGTACGATATTGGCCACGTTTTTGGCGCATCAGGCGGTGGTGGATCGGCTGGCTGCATAGGTTGTGTATGCGTAGACGGATCTAAAGGAAGTGCAAAAACAGCACCATCTAATAATGTACCCCAGGGAGATACTTTTGATATCGATTATGTGGCTCATGAGATGGGTCACCAGCTTGGAGCAAACCATACATATTCTTACTTTATTGAGAACAATAGCAGCGTGCAAACAGAGCCTGGCAGTGGCAGTAGTATAATGGGATATGCCGGTATAACAGGTAGTTACGATGTACAGGCGCATTCTGATGACTATTTTACGTACGGCAGTATAAAGCAAATACAAAACAATCTTGCAAATAAAAGTTGCCCTGTAACAACAGATTTAGATAACCCTGAAATGTTAGTTAATGCAGGTGCTGATTATAGTATACCAAAGGGGACACCATTTGTTTTGAGAGCCATAGGTGCAGAAAATAACCCGGCTACTGTAACATATACATGGGAACAAAATGATGACGCGACAAATTTGTCGTCAGAAGAAAATAGTTTTGCAGTTCCTACAAAAACCACGGGCGCAATATTTCGTTCATTGGCTCCGGGCACATCTTCAACGAGATATTTCCCTGCCTTTAGCAATGTAGTTCGTAATGCTCTTACAACAAAGTGGGAAACAGTATCTAACGTTTCGAGGATATTGCACTTTGCACTTACGGGCAGAGACAATGTTGCGGGTGGCGGACAGACAAATACTGATCAAACCAATATCACTGTTAAAGGTGCAGCCGGGCCTTTTATAGTAACCTCTCAAAATAGCGAAACAGAAGCATGGGCTGTGGGCAGCGAGCAAACTGTTACCTGGAATGTGGCGGGTACTACAGCAAACAATATTAACGTAGCTAATGTAAATATCCTTTTATCTACAGATGCTGGGGAGACATTCACAACCTTACTTGCTAATACTCCAAACGACGGGTCTGAAGTTATAACGGTGCCTGCCACTGCAAACGGCGTTCGTTGCCGGATAATGGTAGAATCGGTAGGTAATGTATTCTATGCCCTCAGCCAAAAAGAATTCAGTATTGGTTATGCTGTTACTAATAATTGTACGACTTATACAAATACAACGGGTTTAAATATTCCTGATAATCGTGCTTCTTTCACTAATCAAAATTTAGCTATTGCTGCACCAGGCGTAGCCGTTTCCAGCGTAAAGGTGGTTGTAGATGCTACACATACCTATTTAGGAGATTTGATTATAAATATTGTAAACCCATCAGGAACGGTGGTAAATCTTTGGGATCAGCAATGCAATGAGAATGATAATCTAAACGTAACTTTTGCTGAGTTTAGTGACTCTGTTGCATGCGCAAGCCCTACTGCAGGCACTTATATACCGCAAGAGTCGCTATCTGCATTTGCAGGTGCTAATGCAAATGGTAACTGGAGGCTTAGAGTAAGAGATAATGCTGGCGGTGACACCGGAAATATTAATTCATGGTCAGTTATAGTTTGTACACAAACTCTTACGCCACTGGCAACTGAGAGCTTTGGCCTTAAAGAGTTTGCTATATTCCCTAATCCTAACTCAGGTTCTTTTACAGTTCAATTTAATTCTGAATCGCAAAATAAAATTAGTATTCTTGTTAACGACATAAGCGGAAGGGAAGTATACAACAATATTTATTCAAATACAGGTGTATTTTCAGGCAATGTTAATTTACAGAATGTGCAACAGGGTGTATACCTTGTAACAGTACAGGATGGAATTAGAAAAGAATCCCGTAAAATTGTAATTAAATAGTTATTAAGACAGTCGATATAAAATAATATTCATCTTACATCTTAATGTCAGATAAAGTATCAATAAAAAGCTTCGGTATATACCGAAGCTTTTTTTATGTACCTATGTAAGCTGAAGCGCGCTTATTATTCGAATTTAGTTATACTCTTCTACCCATTTAACGATTTCGTCCAATACCTGTTTTTCGCTGTCTTTCTGGTTCATTCCGCAGTCGTGGCCTTTGCCTTCCATGGGTACAAATTTCGATGTTATATGTTTTTGCCTTAATACTTCATATAAAAATACCGATTGGGTGTAGGGTACTAAATCGTCTTTGTCGCCGTGAAACAGCAGCGTTGGTATTGCCTTAACATGAGCATATGGACTTATTGTGGTAAACTTAGAGCTTGGTGTTTTACCTTCAATATATTTAGCACCGGCAAGCAATTCAATGTTTTTAACCAGATCATGCTTCTGCAGGGCTTTAAGCATATCCGGGTCGTCCAGTTGTGTAGGGGCGCATAGTGCGGTTACCGACTTTATATTTTTAAGACTCGTGTAAGTGTACATTAATGCTAAATGTGCACCCGCACTTATACCTGCCATGTGGTAGCCACCACTTTTAAAATGGTATTCTTTAGACGATTTTTGTACAAATGCGACTGCTTTATCTATATCCATAAGCAGGTCCCGGCCGTTTACCGAATCATTTACATATCGGTAATCTACGTTTGCAACTATAAAGCCCCGGTTACGAAGATCTCTGGCGGTCTTATCCGTATATTCTTTGCCCCCCATTACCCAGGCTCCACCGTGCAGAAGGATAACCACAGGAGTAACGTCAGAATATTTTTCGGGTAGAAAGAGATCAAGCGTATTTTGCTTTGCTGTAGCATATTGCAATTGTATAAGGTCTTTAGGTCCGGATTGCGCATACGCTTGTAAAGTACATACAGATACTACAGTAACAAATAGATAAATCAGGTTTTTCATAGGTAAATCTTCACCGCACTAAATTACTATTTTACAGTCAATGCTAAAATGTTTAGGTAATGATTTGTCTATTTATACTTTGTCACAGAAATACCTGCTACTATTTATGCTCCATGTATTAAACTATCCTGCCATCCTAATAAGATATCAAATCTAAGTTCTAAATCAAAGTTGTAACTTTGCAGACTTCAAAAAAATATGCAAAAGTCTCCCCACCCTATATATAACCTTCATTTTGGGCTGCTCTGTTTGAGTTCGCTGCTGTTCTCGGCCAGTTTTAATATGCTGATTCCCGAGTTACCCGCTTACCTAAGTAGCCTGGGAGGCGCGGAGTACAAAGGGCTTATTATTGCTCTATTTACACTGACAGCTGGTATATCGCGCCCGTTTAGCGGAAAACTTACCGATACTATAGGCCGTGTGCCGGTAATGGCATTTGGGTCTGTTGTGTGTTTTGTTTGCGGATTATTGTATCCCGTATTAGGATCGGTAGCAGGATTTTTATTCTTAAGGCTCCTGCACGGATTTAGTACAGGTTTTAAACCCACGGCGACAGCTGCCTACGTAGCAGATATTGCTCCTACTGCACGCTGGGGAGAAGCATTAGGTATACACGGTTTATGCTTTAGCACAGGTATGGCCATAGGGCCGGCTATAGGCGGATACATTACCTTGTATTTTTCACTTAATGTTCTGTTTTATACGTCGTCTGCCTTTGCTTTGTTGTCGATACTCATACTTATGAACCTTAAAGAAACTATCAAAGTAAAACAAAAGTTTAGTTTTGCGTTACTCAAAATATCACGCAAAGACATCATAGCGCCCGAAGTGCTCCCTGCAGCAATAGTTACATTTACATCTTATGTAAGCAGCGGCGTCATCCTCACCCTGATACCAGATCGTACCCATGCTATAGGTATAGAAAATAAAGGCACATTCTTTATGATATTTACTCTTGCGTCGCTGGTAATACGATTTGTTGCAGGAAAGGCTTCAGACCGTTACGGACGCACACGGGTAATTAAATTAGGGCTTGTGCTACTTGCAGCAGGCATTGCGCTGACAGGCTTAGCAGAAACATTAACCGGACTTTTAGTCAGTGCAATTGTTTATGGCGTTGCCGCAGGAATATTATCGCCGGCACTAAATGCATGGACTATAGATTTAAGCCGGCCGGACCATAGGGGTAAAGCTGTAGCCACTATGTACATTGCGCTCGAAGCGGGAATAGGCCTGGGTGCACTATTTTCGGGATGGTATTATCAGGATGTTATCGCCCGTATACCATTACTCTTGTATATCTCGGCAGGAATTGTATTGACGGGAATGCTTTACATGGTGTGGAGGGAAAAACAAGCTGTGGTTTAAGCTTGGTTAAACCTTAATAATGTCGATACTGATTGTCTGTCTTGCTAATTTATAATGCTTGTGTTGAGATGATACGGAAACTATTATACAAAAAAAGCTGTCCCTAAAGACAGCCTTCTTTCTCCAACAAAATAAACCAATTAAATAATAGTATAACCCCCATCGGCAATTATATAACTGCCTGTAGTAAAAGACGATTTATCTGAGCTAAGAAAAGCAACAAGGTCGGCAATCTCCTGCGGGGTGCCCAGCCTGTTCATAGGAGCCTTTGCCTCCAGTGCTTTTAACATGTTTTTATTAGAATGCACAGTGAGCAGAGGGGTTTCTATATAACCCGGGCCTACGGCATTACAGCGAATGTTTTTTTGCCCATATTCAGCAGCAATGTTCTTTGTCAGGCCTACCACACCATGCTTGGCAGCAGTATAAGCGACGCTGTTTGGCGCAGCAACAGTACCGTGTATGGAAGCGATATTTACAATATTGCCACCGTCATTTTTTTCCATTTGCTCTATTTGATAACGACAGGCATAAAATACGCCACTAAGATTAAGTGAAATAACGTTATCCCACGCATCAATTTCATATTCTCCAGTTGGGGCGGCGGGTCCCCCTATCCCTGCATTGTTGCAGGCAACGTCAAGTCTGCCATATTTTTCGACGGTGGCTTCAACAAGCTTTTTATTATCTTTTGCAAGAGAAGAATCTGCCGTTACAAAAAATGCCTCACCGCCAGCATCCTGTATAATTTTAACTGTTTCTTCTCCATGTTCTGTACTAATATCTGCTACTACAACCTTTGCGCCCTCAAGGGCGTAGGTATGAGCAATAGCACGGCCAATTCCAGATCCTGCACCTGAGACTAAGGCTACTTTGCCTGCTAATAATGACATAATATTCCTGATTTTGATTATGTTATAAAGTTAGTCAAAATCTATCTTTCATAGCTTCTAAAAGAAGCAATTAATTAAATTTTAACACTTTGTTAGTGTTTGTAAGTAAATATATGTGCATTCATTTTTTAATTATATTTGAAATATATTTTCATATAAAGTTAATGTTCGAAAATTTTAGTTGCTATCTACAGGACAAGGCCAGGTTTACTACCTCTGAAATAAATCAGATAAAGGCTGTAAGCCACGTCATCAAATTAGAGCAGGATCAAACGCTTGTGCAGGAGGGTACAATATGGCCGCAAAATGCCTTTGTGTGCAGTGGCCTTTTAAGATCTTTTATAATTGATGACTATGGCAATGAACAAACTGTAAATTTTGCTCTCCGCAATTATTGGGTGGGAGACCGGGCGAGCTTATTAACAGGGAAGCCAATAGCTTTTAGTGTAGATGCTATCCAGGAGAGCCATGTTATATTAATTGAACAAAGTGACTTTCATTACTTGAGCAAAACTATAGACACGTTTAATACTATGATGAGCAGTATGATTCAAAAAAATATTGAAGTGTCGCAAAAGCTTGTTAATGAAAATTTACGGCTAAATGAAAAAGAGAAGTACCTTAAGTTTTTAGAAAAGTATGATGCAGTTGAGAGCCATATACCCATTGATATGATTGCATCTTATATAGGTACTACACCGGATGTACTTTTAAGAATAAAAGACAGCGTAAGTAAATAAAGGGTTTAGATGCGCTATACAATATAGATAGTATAGTTGTCTGGGCTTTCGAACGTTTAAATTTTAACGTGTAACCCGCCACTTGCAAACTGTTTTTGCATAAATTTGTAATCTGTTATATTGCAGACTTTAAACTAATACAAAAGCTACTTATGAAATTTGCTAAAAAACTTGCTTTAATAGCCGTTGCCACAATACTTTTCGCAAGCTGTAAAGATACCTCTAAGGATGGTAATATAGAAACTCCTGAAAAAGATATAGTTACTGATAGTACTCAAAATAAAGAAACAGCTGAAAACCTTGAAACAGCAAGTTTTAAAATTGATGGGATGACCTGCCCTATGGGATGCGCTGCAACAATAGAGCAAAAGCTGTCTAAAATGGATGGTGTAGAAAAGGCTAAAGTTGATTTTGACAGCAAAACAGCGACGATATCTTTTGATCCAGCTAAGCAAACTACCGAAAGCTTTGTGCAGACAGTAGAGAAAATAGCAGACGGCGCTTACAAAGTTTCTGATGTAAAATCATCCGGAGATAAGGCTTTCTTTGACGCTGCCGGACACGACAAAGACAAGAAAAAAAAGAAAAAATCGGATAAAACATCTTCAGCCAAAACTGAAAACAGCAATACCAAAAAAGGCGGATGCTGTGCAAAGGGTGACGATGCTAAAAAGTCATCATGCCACGAAGCTAAAGGCGGAAATCTTTAATGTCGTATAAACCAATACAAAAAAAGCAGCCTTAGGGCTGCTTTTTTATTTACAAATAATTCTTGTTATTGAGCTTTCTATCTTTACTTCCAAACAATGGTTTCCATGAGGTTTTTCATGTCTTCTTTAATATAGCTTGCTGCAGGCATGACTGAGTCAAAGTTCGGTTTGGCGTAAAAGTACATAGAACCGGTAAGGAAATGGCGTGTACTGTCGGTTACATAAAACTGGGCATTAGTTGCAGCATCGCCCCCCACCTGAGAGAACATACCATAAACTTTGCTGTTAGGGTTCATAAAGGGCTGCGAGTTTATATTGTCGGCCTTTATAACGTGCTTGTAAGTAAGTTCTTCTGCATCATGCAATAACTTTTCAAGGTTATTATTTACCGGTTTATACGTTAGGTAAATGGTAGCTCTCATCTTAGGGTATTCTATACTAAAATTGCACTGCCCTTTATCTTTTATGCGGGCTGTTTCATTGTAAGTAAAAATGTACGGGCAATCACTATTATATGGTTTATAGTCGCCTATTGTGTAATCAAGCCTTAAAAATGCCTTGGGTTTAGGAACGGTTTCTTCATGACAGGCTGTGCTAAGCACCCCAGCAAGCGTAAGTAATCCTAATCCCCATAGTTTTTGTATCATCTTCATGGCAGCGTAACCTTAATTTGTTTAATCCTTCTCTTATCAACAGATTCGACCGTAAAGATATTGCCATTAAAGCTAATTTTTTGTCCTTTTTTAGGGAAATTACCTGTTAGTTCCAGCACCAGGCCGGCGAGTGTTTCGGCTTCACCTTTGGCATCTTCAAATGCTTCCTCATCAATATCAGTAATCCGGTAAAAATCTTTTAAACCTATCTTTCCGTCAAATAAATAATTGCGGTCATCTAACTTCGAAAATATAATATCTTCATCATCAAATTCGTCGCTTATATCACCTACTATTTCTTCAAGAATGTCTTCTAACGATATAATGCCAGATGTCCCTCCATATTCATCCACTACCACTGCAAGGTGATTTTTCTTTTCCTGAAATTCCTTAAGCAAATCATCAAGTTTTTTATTTTCGGGCACAAAAAATGGTTGGCGTAATATGTTTTGCCATTCAAATTCGGCAGCATCTATGTAAGGAATGAGATCTTTTAGAAACAGCACGCCTTCAATCTGATCAATGTTGTCGCGATATACTGGTATACGGGAGTAGCCTGTTTTTACAATTTTTGGAAGTATATCGCAAAAGGGTTCGGTAACATCTAATGCGAAAATATCGATACGCGGACTCATAACCTGCCTTACCTCAGTATTGCCGAATGAAACGATGCCTTCAAGTATTTTTTGTTCTTCGGCAGTTGCATCACCATAATCGGTCAATTCCAAAGCCTGCGAAAGCCGGTCGACTGAAAGTTCCGATTTTTCAAGCCCAAATTCTTTATTTAACCACAAGGTAACCTCGCGCATAGGTATGCTAAGTGGCGACAGTGCCTTGTTTAATATAAAAAGCGGATAGGCAACAGCACGGGAAAAACGGCGGTTGTTACGGGCTGCATATACTTTTGGGATTACTTCCCCAAACAACAAAATAAGAAAAGTAATTACGGCTACTTCTATTGAAAAACGCAGCCATGATATGTGCACCGCAGAAAACGCATTCATCTTGAAAAAAAAGATGATGATTGCTATATTAATAAAGGTATTGGTTATAACGATAGTGGCTAAAAGCTTTTTAGGCTTTTTAAGCAGTTGCGTTATCAGGTTTCCCTGTCTTGGTGCTTTAGCATTTATCTTATCGAGGTCTATAGGTGTAAGCGAAAAAAGCGCTACCTCTGTTCCCGATATAAATGCGGAACATAAAAGCAGGAAAATTATGCCTGCAAAACCTGCTGTAAGGTTGTAATCTATAGATATAAAACTCGCGGGGCCAGGGTCCAAAATAGGGTGTATTAGTTAAACATTAAAACGGCAGGTCATCGTTGGCCGGCACGCTTGGCATATCATAATCGGTTTTTGCAGGTTCCCCCATGGTCTGGGCAAAAGGCTGCTTATTTTGACTATCGGTATCTTTTTTTACGGTAAGGAATGTAAACTCTGTTACCTGTATCTCTGTGGTGTATTTGGTCTGGCCGTCTTCGCCTTGCCATTGGCGTGACTTTATCCGGCCTTCGATATATATTTTATCTCCCTTCGAAAGGTATTTTTCACAAATTTCAGCTGCTTTATTGCGGACAACGAGATTGTGCCATTCAGTACTGGTTATTTTTTCGTTCGTTTGCTTATTGATGTAAATTTCGTTTGTAGCCAACGGAAACCTCCCAATACAATTGCCTCCCTCAAAATAATGAATCTTGACATCGTCTCCTAAATGCCCTATAAGCATCACTTTATTTAAGGTTCCGTTCATGGCGTTATTTTTAGTGTTTAACCAAATTTAATAAAATTAATCTTCAATCCCAATGCTTAGCCATAAAATTATGAATTACAATAGGATAGGGGAATAATTTTACCTGCTCATTATCAATAGCTTTCTCAAGAAATAGGTCGGTACTTACCTCCCAGAAACGTATGTGCAGCTTTTGGTGCGAGAGTTTGTGTATAATAATATCAGGATGTAATAGACGTATGTCTTTTGGTACAAAGCCTAAACCAGTAAAGTTTTCTATAAGTGGAATGGTCGCTTCTTCATTAGTTAGTAGGTCTGTTTCTAAAAGTGGAAATTCATATAATCCGAACCAAATTCCTTTATCGCTGCGGCGGTTTACAATGGTCTTGCCGGCGGCGTCTTTAATGATGATGTAGTTAAAGTTGCGACTGGTGACCTTTGTCTTTTTAAGTTTTACCGGCAACTGACTTACACGCCCGGTTAAAAAGGCCACACACTCTTTATTAAAAATACAGATACTGCAATCCGGATTTTTAGGAACGCATTGCAGTGCGCCAAACTCCATCATTGCCTGATTAAACGTAGACGCATCATCTTTAGGCAGCAGGGATGCGGCAAGATCTGTAAACTGCTTCTTGGCACTACTGTGAGAAATATCTGTATCTATCCCTAAATAGCGCGCGAGCACCCTGTACACATTGCCATCTACCACAGGAACGGGTTCGCCATAACTTATCGAGGCAATTGCCGCCGCGGTATAATCGCCTACACCCTTGAGTTTTATCAACCCCAAATAATCAGGAGGGAAGTTTCCATCAAGGTCATAAGCCACCTGTTTTGCGGTGGCATGCAGGTTACGCGCCCGACTGTAATAGCCCAGTCCCTGCCATAATTTAAGTACTTGTTCTTCGGGCGCATTGGCCATATCCTGCACAGTAGGAAAGGCTTCTATAAAGCGTAAAAAGTAAGGTAATCCTTGCGCAACACGAGTTTGCTGTAGCATGATTTCTGATAGCCAGACGGGGTAGGGATGTGGGGTTTTACGCCATGGTAAATCGCGTTTGTGTTGCAAATACCATTGAATTAAAGACTTAGAAAATATCATTGTTATGCTGTGGTTTGCAAAAGTAAAAGTTTATGTTATTAAATTTTAATAGATTACCTTGAATT
>Ga0265798_10002225_pt1 | contig 28846 bp, 21 predicted proteins | sample P3T30metagenome_FD_192430 | JGI IMG/M metagenome (GOLD analysis project Ga0265798, IMG submission 192430) | Plant litter microbial communities from East Loma Ridge, Irvine, California - P3 T30 | ecosystem: Environmental > Terrestrial > Plant litter > Unclassified | place: USA: California...
AGGAGAATAAGGTACAAGTGAAATGCCGAGTTCACGGGTAGTTTGCAAGATGCCGTTTTCTACATCTCTTGTCAGCAGCGAATATTCGCTTTGCAGTGCAGCAATCGGATGTACAGCATGCGCTTTCCTGATTGAAGCAGATGAAGCTTCGCTGAGTCCGAGATAGCGCACTTTGCCTTCTTTAACCAGGTCGGCCATTGCGCCTACGGTATCCTCTATTGGGATGTTTGGGTCAACCCGATGGGCATAGTACAGGTCGATGGTGTCAATTTTTAACCGCTTCAGGCTTTGTTCAACTGCAACTTTTATCCAGGCAGGAGACCCATCAAAGTAGGTGCCTACAGCACTGCTTGGCCCGGAAACCCCATCCTTAAAACGGAAACCAAATTTAGTGGCAATAAATACTTTGTCCCGGTTCGGCACTAGTATTTTAGCGATCAGTTCTTCATTGGCGCCATTGGCATACATATCGGCAGTATCCCAAAAGTTAACACCCAGGTCGAGTGCTTTCTCCAGTGTTGCCAGACTTTCTTTGTCATCCGTAGGACCATAAGCGAAGCTCATGCCCATGCATCCCAGACCGAGCGCAGATAGCTGCTCGCCAGTTGTTCCAAGTTTTCTGTATTTCATTATTGTCAGATTTTATATCTCAAAGATAGAGAGCAGCACCATCATCTGACTTATAGGCATCAAACAGATTTTTATACTATTCAACCAGCCTGGCGTAACTGAGTTGGTGCCAAACCGGTATGCTTTTTAAAGAACAAAGTAAAGTAGGAAGGATATTCAAAGCCCAGACTGTAGGCGATATCGGAGATGTTCCAGTCGGTGTGCTGCAATAAAGCTTTGGCCTCCCTGATGATGCGGGCAGCAATATGGGCGGTGGTGGTCCTGCCGGTCACTTCCTTTACAGCGCGGTTAAGGTGGTTGATGTGTATGGACAGGGCGGCGGCATAATCGGCAGGATTTTTCAGTTTGAGGATGAGTGCAGGGGAATCAATTGGAAACTGCCTTTCCAGTAATTCAAGAAATAGGGCAGAAACCCTCGAAGAGGCATTGGCATAAACATGAAAATTTGTTGCCGGGCTATTTTTCATGGCCTCATGGATCAGCAGGTGCAGGTAACTGCGCAGTACATCATACTTATATGGATAAGTTGAACACATCTCTGACTGCATTTTTTGAAATATGGCTGAGAGCTCATTCAACTGCACTTCATCAGGAAAGAAGATCGGGTTACAGCCAATCCTGAACAAAGGTGAATCCCGCAGGTTGTTGACCCGTTCGCTGTGCTGGATAAAATCTTCGGTGAACAGGCAGTACCAGCCCGATTGCTCATCTGATTCTGCTTCCCAGGAATAGGGCACAACCGGATTTGAAAATAGCAGTGCCGGACGGTCGATCTGTATCCACTTGTCCGCGTAATATATTTTGCCCCTGCCTATGATCAGTGATACCTTGTAGAAATCCCGGCGGCTATAGGGACTTACCACGGCGCAGGTCTCCCTGCTGAACACATTGATATGTCCTGTTCCCGCATTGTTCAGCGGAACATTGGTAGGTGCGTGGCTCGGAAGCCGGCTATAAAAATCGGTGACGCTCTCTGCTCGTTTCATTTCGTAAATTTATAAAAATCAAACAAACTATTTGCAGTCGCCCTGCTCTAGTCCGGCAATAATGCCCGCTTTCTATCGGTTATCATTTACCACAAAGTGCCAGAAATTCATTTTTCTTCTGGTACAGAAACCCAGCTTTTCATATAGCCCTATGGCTCCAATGTTGGTATTGGCCACGTGTAAAAAGGGGATTTGATCTTGGTTGAATACCTTATTGCTGGCATAGGTGATCAACTGTTTTGCGTAGCCCTTACCGGTATGTGCGGGGTGCGTTAAAATGGCACTCAGCTCCGTGTAACCGTTTATTTTCATTCTCTCGCCAGTAACCGCAATCAATTTATTCTCCCTGTAAATCCCGTAATAGTTTCCCAAGTCCGACGTTCTATCTCTGAAATAGCCCGGTTGCACCAGGTTTACAAGCGCAAGCAGGTCAGCCTTATGGATTTTTGTATGGAGTTCAATAATGTTTTCAGCTACTTCCATGTGGATTCGTTCGTGGAGTACCATTTGATTACAGACCAGTTCATTGTTCAGTCTAACCTTATCATTAAATTTGGGTTTATCGCCCACTACATAAAAGTTGTCTGTCAACGAGGCGTATTTGTCGATTCCTGTTTTTGTTTCGTAGGAATTAATGAAACCGCCGAAAGGGCAATAATCGGGGTGATAGAATTTTATGTCCTGATAGTCAACAGCGAACTCCCTATGAGTTTCACTTAAAGAATACCAGGCCGGATTGTCTAATTTGTCTGTTTTCATTTTAATGCTGATGCTATGGTAAATAAGGAAAGTGATAGAATGCTAGATAACTTTCCTCATTCTAACCAATTCTAATTTTTCGCCGTCAGATAGAGGCGCTGTTTTTAATTTCCATAAAACACTCTTTCAAAATTTAACCTTAGGTCTGTAACGGCAGCTCAACGAAGAAAGTTGTACCCTTCCCATTCGCACTATCAACGCTTATAGTACCATGGTGGAGTTCAACGATTTCCCTGCACAAATAAAGACCTATCCCAAATCCTGCAATTGATCCCATTTGTGGATTTTTTATTCTGTAGAACCGCTCAAAAATCTGCTGCTGATCGTCCGGGGCGATACCCATGCCCTCATCTTTGACGTGCAACCTGACCTTTCCCAAGGCAGGTGCTGAGAAGCTTATCGTAATGGTACTACCCATGGGCGAATACTTCACCGCATTGCCAACTAGATTATGTACGACCTGCGAGATTTTTTCCCTGTCGGCATCAAGTATGACAGATTCCGCATGCTCAAAGACAATATTATGGGTATGAACAGTAGAAAGGATCTCCTCTTCCAGTTCTGAAAACAGCCCCAGCAAATCAAATCGGGATCTTGAGATGACCATCTTTCCTGATTCAAGCCTGGAGATATTGAGAAAGCCGTTGATCATCGAGGTCATGTTCCTTACCTGCCGGATAGATTTTTCAAGGGTGCCCTGCTGAAAATTGTCTCCAGAAAGGATTGCATTTCTCTGCATCAACTGGAGATAGGCATTGAGCGAGGTTAAGGGCGTTTTGAGCTCATGGCTGACCATTGCCATGAAATCGTCCTTTCGCTGTTCATCCTTTTTTTGCTCGGTAATATCCCGCAGGGTACCGTTGAGGCTGGTCACCCTTCCGGCCTGGTCGTAAAACACCTTTCCATGTGCCTGTACCAGTCTGCCTTTAGGGTCTTCCGGGTGCTGGATCCGGTACTCAATAAAATAATTCCCGTCGGAGCCATCATTCAGTGACTGCGCGATGGCCTTGCTCACCAGTAGCCTGTCCTGATCAAAAATGCGGTCAAGGGCAACACTGAGATCGATTTTGTCATCAGGGGATAGGCCGAACCAGGATCTTAGAAGCGCATTGCCTGAGAAGAGGTTCGTTTGTGGTTCGTAATAAAAAGTGGCAAGCTCTCCGGCAAGTATGGCCATGGAGAGCATATGCTGGTCTTTTTCGCTGGCGCGACGATCAAGTACCTGTCTGGTAATCTCTTCGAGAATGATCAGCACGCCCTTTACCTCGCCCGACGAAGAAAATATAGGTTGGTAAATCGAGTTTACCACTGCGTCCCGAAGGCCCTCGCCGTCGAGCAGCCTGACCAAAAACTCATTGTTTGTTCGTCTTTTTCCTGTTGCATACACTTCTGAAAGCCAGCTGTTCACCGGCTGTCCGATAAGTTCCGGCCGCGCGATCTCGTGCGGGATACCCTCTACCTGTGAAAGCGTGCGTCCCCAGATCTTCAAAATCGCTGGATTTGCAATCTCGATGACATGTTCAGGCCCTTCGAGCATTGCGATACCCACCGGGGCCTGTTCTATGATGGTCTTAATATGTTCACGGCTCTCGGCGAGCAATCTTAAAGAACTGTTCAGGTCTTCATTGGTTGAGCTGAGCTCTTCCATGGTGGCGGCCATCTCCTCAAGCAGCGCCTGTTCTTTCTCCTCTTTTTGCTGGATCCTTTGCAGATATTCTCTTTTTGAAGTTACTTTTCGTGCAGTATTTAATATGCACCACGACTTGCCCTGTTGATCCAGAAGCGCCTTGTATTCATAATCATAGAAATCGGTTGTAACAATACCGTTTTTAATAATGTTGACCGGCGCATCATTTACCGAATACGTTTTGCCCGAATGCCATACCTGTCTTAAAAGACCAAGGAAGGGCTGACCCTCGAGCTCAGGCAGGGCATCCATCAAGGGTTTTCCGATCACTGAAGCATCCTTTCCCCATACCTCCAGCATGCCCTGGTTTGCAAAACGGATAATCATGTTCTCATTTGTGTAAATGGCCGTTGGCTCGGGGGAGCATTCAAGTGCCTGGATGATGAGCTCGCCGCAGAAGCTTTCAGGCTGGGATTGTTCTTCAGTATTCATTTATGGTTCAAAGATAAAAAAAAAGGACTTTTAGCTCAATTAAATGATCATCCCATTTAGATTTATTGAAAAAAACTTCAGTATTTGAGTATCTGTGCCAAGTTGAGACAACATGATCCATGTTGTTATTTCATCCCATCAAATCTTAACAATTGTACTGCTGATAGTCGCGTGAAAAATCAATCCCAGCATACTGATAATACCATGATATATATTCAAGCAGTTTTATAGTGATGACTATTTTCCCGATAAAATGGTTTGATGAAACGGATCGGCCGGAGAGACCCATAATAATATGTTTTTATCTGTGTTTGGAGGTTTAACTTTTTGAGCAAAACCGGCATAGTGGCAAAAGAAGAGTGCTTAGTCTTTATATATCGGATAAATCGGCAACCAAAAACTAATCAGCAATTGTTTTTGTGAAGGGGACGGTTGGTACTTTTTTCAACTAAACTAATAATTACTTTATGCATATGTACTCATATTGAAATCTCCCATGAGCAGACAATCATGGTTATACGGCCTGACATCTTGAAATAACTTTTCATAATATATTTCATTAACCCTGAGTGAATACACTTCGTCATTCTGATCTTCTACTGAGTTTCGTTCCTGGCAACAAATCTCTATTTTTGCTGTTATACACATTTAGGTTCTTCCACAATCGGGAAGCATTACCTGTGCCGCTTTTGTGAAGAGTTATTTAAGCCAGCTTGCAGCATCAGAATATGGAATTGAACAATAACGGGGTTTTGCTAAAGGATATCATAGACAGGGCTGTGGATATGATCCAGGTCTTCGAGGCCATCCGCGACGAGCAAAATGAGATCGTTGATTTCAAATGTATTTTGAACAACAAGGCCTCCGAAAAAATATACGGTGAAATTATCGGGAAAAGTCTCTCAACCCTGGAGCCCGGCTTAGTAGCAGGATTTTTCGACACTTTTAAAAAAGTAGTGCAAAGTGGTGAGCCAGATCAGCGGGTCGCGCATTATATTCACGAGCAGTTTGAGGGTTGGTTCCATCACACTTCTATAAAGGAGGGCGACGGGGTTGCTATTACCACTAAAGATATAACCCAGGAGAAAAGGACTGATGAGCAATTAAGAACCACCAGAGATAGCCTGCAGGCTATACTTGACGGCTCTCTGCATTTTATTCAGGCTTTTAAAGCGGTGAGGGATGATGCCGGAAAGATTGTTGACTTCACTTGGATATTTACCAATAATATCTGGATCAAGCATTATGGAAACGTAATAGGTAAGCGTCTCCTGCAACAAAATCCGGCCGTCATCGAAACAGGCTTGTTTGACCAGTTTGTGCAGGTAACGGAAACTGGCATCTCCATCAGCCAGGATCATTATTACGCTCACGAACAGTTTCAGGAGCAATGGTTTCATCAAACCCTGGTCAAAATGGGTGATGGTTTTGTAATGAATACAGAGGATATAACGGAACGTAAAAAGGTAGAGAACGAGATCCACAGGCTTAAGGATGAAATTGTGCAGCGCTCCGAAGATAAATACCGTACGCTTTTCAATACCATCGACAAAAGCCTGGCCGTGTTGGAGCTGATCTATGATGACAGCGGCAAACCCACAGGCATGAGCTGGCTGGAAGCGAACCCGGCTTTCGAAACCCTAACGGGTTCGCAAAACGTCGCCGGAAAGTTGTACAGCGGCTTTGTCTCTTCCGAAAATTATTGGTTGCAAACCTATGACCTCGTGGTAAAGACCGGTGAGCCGATACGTTATGAGCATTTTCATGAGGATACCAAAAGGTGGTACCAGACACATATGTCAAGAGTAGGTGGTCCGGAGAGCAGGGTGCTGGTCGCCATTTTAGAAGACATCACCGAGCGCAAAGATGAGGAACAGCGGCAGGCTTACTTATTGAAGCTAAGCGATGCGCTCCGATCAATTTCAGACCCAGAAGGAATAGAGAACGCGGTGACAGCAGAAGCATTATCCTTCTTTAAGTCAGACAGATGTTATTATAGCACAATTACAGAGGGTTCAGCCATCATTTGCCGCGATGCCTGTCGACATGATTTCCATTCCCTTAAAGGAACCTATCTGCTGAGCAAATTTGAGCTATACTATATGGTGTTGGAAACCGGACTTCCTTTTGCAGTTAATGATGTCCATAATTCTAAGTTTATAAATGAGGATTTTTTATCGCTTTTATTAAGCTTAGACATCCAGGCATTTGTGAACGTTCCGGTAGTGAAGGCAGGTAAGGTTGTGGGTATTTTCGCCCTTGCTCAAAGCGAGCCGAAAACCTGGACCGATGCCGAGATCGCACTGGCGGCTGAAACTGCGGAGCGTACCTGGTCTGCAATGGAGCAGGCGAAGGCGGAAAGGGCGATACAAAAGTCAGAAGAGCAATTCCGGCTATTTATAACAGCCAGTTCAAACCTGGCGTATAAAATGAGTGCCGACTGGAAGAACATGTATACGCTGATGGGCAAGGATATATTGGCGAATACGGATGATGAAACCGGCGAGTGGATGGAAAAGTACATACCTGAATACGAGCGGCCGTTGGTAACTGAAACGATACATCAGGCAATTAAAACGAAATCTACCTTCGAACTCGAACACCGTGTGTTCCGGGTAGAGGGTACAGTGGGTTGGGTCCTTTCGCGCGCAGTTCCGGTGCTGGACGAAGAAGGAACCATCAAGGAGTGGGTAGGAGTTGGTATTGACATTACCTTGCGGAAAAATGCTGAGATAATGCTACAGCGTTTTAATGAGCGTTTGGAAACGGAGGTAATTGACCGCACTATTGAATTGCAGAAAAGCCGGGATCAGCTGCAATCTATTCTGGATACCACACTGGTTCAAATGTCCATACTGGAAGCCGTACGCGATGATCAGAACCAGATTACCGATCTGAAGATCAAGGCCGTTAACCGTGAACTTGAAAAGGAGACCGGACGTGTCGATCTTGTAGGCAAATTTTATGCGCAGGAATATCCAGGCATTAGACCTAGCGGTTTATTTGACCTCATTGTCGAAGCGATAGAAACCGGGATGTCGCAGTCAACAGAATATTTTTATACTCACGAAGGTTTTCAAAAATGGTTTTCCTGCGTGTTCGTGAAATTAGGTGATGGGGTAGTAGCCACAAACATGGATATTACAGCCCGGAAGCAGGCGGAAGAGGCTCGCCTCAAAAATTACGTACTACTCCAACAGTCCGAAGATATTGCCTCAATGGGTACCTGGGATTTTGATCTGCTAACCAAAAGCTTCACCTGGTCAGACGGTATGTACCGGCTGTTTGATCTTGAAAAGGGCTTGGAGGTTAAGCCGGATATCTATATAAAATACGCAACCGAAAGTAGTCGTGTAGCGGCTGAACGCGTGGTAAAGCACATTGAAAACGGTGATGCTGATTTCGAAGAAACGCTGGAGATCAGCATCTCGGGAAAAATCAAAGTGTTACACCTGAAAGCATCTGTAGTTCGGAATAATGAAGGAAATACGGAACGGGTATTGGGCGTAGACCTCGATATTTCTGCAATGCGGCGAGCAGAGGAAAAGATACGTCAAATGGAGGCTGAACAAAAAATAGAGATTTTCCGCGTATCACTCAGTGCGTTAGAAGAAGAGCGGTACCGTATCTCGGAGAGTTTGCACAACGGTATTGGTCAGATCCTCTTCGCGATTAAGATTAATTTGAATGGCCTCCGTCAGGAGATGCCATTAGCAGATTTTAAGGAGAGTAAGACCTATGTGAATGAACTGCTTTCTGATGTTATCAAAGACACCAGGCGTATCTCGCATGATCTCATGCCAACTACGCTGGAAGAGTTCGGTCTGAAAAGTGCGATAGATGATATTTGCTCGCAGTTATCAGATGGTACGAAATTTAAGTGTCACATCAACGGTTTACCTGGCCGTATGGAAAAATACCTGGAGCTGGCTGTTTACCGCACCACGCAGGAACTCATGACCAATGTTGTTAAGCACGCCAAAGCGACTGAATGCAGGGTATCCATCGATATTGGCCAACAAGATATCCGCATCAGGGTTAGCGATAATGGACAAGGAATGGAAGCCGCTAAAACACGTAAGCCAGGTATTGGTCTGAATGCTATCCGAAGTAAAACTAAACTCCTTAACGGAGATGTTCGCGTTGATTCAGTACCCGGTAAGGGAACGAATGTTGAAGTCATCATTCCAAGAGCTCAAACAATTAAAACAAATCTATAAGCGTATGATCAATCTAATGTTGGTAGAAGATAACGAGGTTGTAAGACAAACACTCACCAAGTTTTTTAAGAACGAAGAAGGTATAAGGGTTGTAGCAGAGGCAAGTGACGCAGCAACAGCGATAGAACAATTACGAGTGGATCCGGCTATCGAGATCGTGATGGCCGACTGGAACATGCCTGATATGGATGGACTGGAATTAACCACTATTGTAACCGCTGAATTCCCGAAAATAAAAGTGATCATCCTCACGATGCATGGGAAACAAGACTATAAGAATAAGGCGAAAGCGGCCGGTGCAAAAGGTTACATCTTAAAGGACCGGGATTTTGACGAATTGGTATCTGCTGTCAGAGATGTTGCAGCCGGCAAGATGGTGTTCAATTGAAGCGTTTTTTCTGTCTCAGACTATGTCAAGCACTAGCTGTTTCCTAAGGCCGGCGTCATCCTTCTTATTCACACACCAAAACCTATAATACTTCATTTTTGATTCAAACTATTGGATACCTGCTTTTTTGTCCTTCATTGCCATAGATTTTGAAGAATTGTCGTAAACAAAACTAAAATCAAAGATTTCATTTAGTCAGCGATAAAAATTATCAGCAGGAACATATACTGAGCGTTCACAACATAAGAAAAGCTTATCCTGAAAATTCTTCTTGTCTTTATGATATCAATGAAAATATAGATTTGCTTATCAAGCATTCGAATAATTTTATCGTAAAATAACGACGATTGTTTGGGTAAGATTATTTATAATCGTAATATTGCGATATAAATCTATGGGACTTACAAAGACTGAAATCTACACCACCGAACAGAACCAGCTTTCAACGCTTTTGAAAGCCATTGCCCATCCCGCAAGGATTGCAATTCTGCAGCAGATCATTTCGGCAAATGCCTGCATCTGTGGTGATCTTGTCGAAGAGCTAGGCCTTGCACAGGCGACCATTTCCCAACATCTGAAAGAACTTAAGAATGCAGGTATCATTCAAGGAACAATTGAGGGCGTGAAAGTGTGCTATTGCATAGCGCCAAAAACATGGGCGCTTTTACAGCGGCTTTTTGGAGACTTTATGGCATCCTATGTTGATCCAAAGGGCTGTTGCTAGCCTTTTTTTGAATAAATCAATCGTAAAATTACGATGTATAAATAGAAAAAATATGAAATTATCAGAAATCAAAACCATCTTGGCTACAGTTGAAGCCGTTAATTTCCAATTAGAAAATGGAGAAACCGTACCGGAACATTTCCATGTTACCGAAGTGGGAATCATTACAAAAGACTTCATCGACTGTGGGGGCAAGGTACGCCATGAAAAGGTGGCAAACTTCCAGTTATGGAATGCCGATGACTTCGAACACCGCTTAAAGGCAGGAAAACTGCTGAACATCATTTCGCTTTCCGAAAAAGTACTGGGAATGGAAGACCTGGAGATTGAAGTAGAATACCAGTCTAAAACCATTGGCAAATATGACCTTGGTTTTGATGGAACATACTTTCTTTTACTCGCGAAACAGACCGCTTGCTTGGCAGCGGAGGCATGTGGGGTCGAAGAAACTTCAAAAAAAGGAATGGTTAATCTGGCTGTTTCGGCGAACAATTGTACTCCTGGTGGCGGTTGCTGTTAATTCATTCGTATAGAAACAATAGATATTAATGAGAAATATATTAGTGCTGTGCACAGGGAACAGTTGCAGAAGCCAGATTGCAGAAGGTTATTTAAGATATTTTGCCGGGAATCGTGCGGTGATATACAGTGCAGGAATTGAAATACATGGGGTGAATCCAAAGGCCATACAGGTGATGGCAGAAGATCATATTGATATTTTATCACATACCTCCAACCATGTGGATGAATTCGTTGAAATAGATTTTGATGCGGTAATTACGGTTTGTGATCATGCCAATGAAGCATGTCCGTTCTTGCCAGGGAAAGTTGAGCGTTTTCACCGGAATTTTCCTGACCCTGCAAAGGCAATTGGTTCTGCTGAAGAAGTGATGAATGAGTTTCGAAGGGTGCGTGACCTGATCAAGACCTATTCAGCAGATTTTATAAATCAATACCTCGAAAATAATGAGTGCTAAAAATTGCTCCCCTGCGGCTGAACGAAAAAAACTAGGCCTTTTAGACCGTTACCTAACGCTATGGATTTTTTTAGCAATGGCTATTGGTGTAGGAATCGGCTATTTTATTCCATCGTCTTCTGGCTTTATCAATTCCTTTTCTTCGGGAACAACCAATATACCCTTGGCTATCGGGCTCGTCCTGATGATGTATCCACCACTTGCAAAAGTGAAATACGAAAAAATGGCCGAAGTATTTAATGACACCAAGGTATTGGGCGTTTCATTGGTGCTTAACTGGGTAATTGGTCCGCTTTTAATGTTCTTTTTGGCTATTGCATTTTTAAGGGATTATCCCGAATATATGATCGGGCTTATACTGATTGGTCTTGCGAGATGTATCGCGATGGTTGTGGTATGGAACGAGCTTGCGGAGGGCAATCGTGAATATGCCGCCGGACTGATCGCATTAAACAGTATTTTTCAGGTCTTGCTGTACGGTGTATTTGCCTATGTATTTATTACGGTTCTGCCTCCTTTCTTTGGTCTGAAAAGCCTTGAAGTCAATATCACGATAAGTGAAATTGCCAAAAGTGTGGGCATCTATTTGGGATTGCCTTTTGCTATGGGTATTATGAGTAGATATTCGCTGATCAAGCTCAAAGGGGAGGAATGGTTCCAAAACAAGTTTGTGCCTTTTATATCTCCGATTACATTGATCGCCTTATTATTTACCATTGTCATGATGTTCAGCTTAAAAGGCAACCTGATCGTTCAGATACCAATGGATGTAGTACGTATTGCGATACCGCTGGTGATCTATTTCATTATCATGTTCGTAGTAAGTTTTTTTGCAGGGAAATACTTTGGTGCAGATTATTCGAGAAGTACCTCGATTGCATTTACTGCTACAGGAAATAATTTTGAACTTGCCATTGCAGTTGCCATCGGGGTATTTGGCATTAACTCCGGACAAGCTTTTGCAGGAGTAATAGGTCCCTTAGTTGAAGTACCAGCACTGATTGCACTGGTTAACCTTGCGTTCTGGTTTAGAAAAAAGTATTATCGCACAGCAGAAATCACCAATTAGGAAAACCAACAAAATTTTTTGTGTAAAATTATTTATTTCTTTACATGGATTCCAAAAATAATATACCTCAATGAAAACCTACATACTTTCCATATTTTTGATCAGTTCTTACTTTATGGCTTTCGCTCAGGATACCCCATTCCATGCGCTGCTTTCCAATAGACAGCCCGGCGTGACAGATACTGTATTTAAGTTAGCCACCAAGAATAATGTCACTGTGGAGATCCCGGTAACGATTATAAAAGGAAGACTCAAGGGGCCGACCTTTACAATCATCGCAGGAATACATGGCATGGAATATCCACCTATTTTGTCGCTTCTGGAGCTGCGAAGAGAAATTGATCCAACATCACTGGCAGGAGACATAATCATTATACCAATCGTCAACCAAACCTCATTCTACACACGTACGCTTTTTGTAAATCCTTTGGATGGCCTCAATCTTAACAGGTCATTTCCTGGGAATCCTGCAGGTACAATTACGGAAGTAATGGCTGATTTCCTCACCAGGGAGGTGTTTTCTGCAACGGATGTGTTATTAGATATGCATGGTGGAGATGTGAGTGAGGATTTGATTCCCTTCATTTGCTATTATGATAATCAGGAGTTTAAAAAACAGACTGCATTGGCCGCTCGTTTGAGCGAGGTTAGCGGATTTAAGACGATCGTATCTTATCCTTATATCTTACCGGGAGATCAACCGGCGATGTATGCTTTCAAACAGGCGGTCAGGCAAGGCATCACTGCATTGAGTATTGAAATTGGCAGACTTGGAAACTGGAAAAAGGAGGAAGTTTCTTTTGCTAAAAAATCGATCTTCCGCGTGATGGCAGAGTTAAAAATGTATGGATCAAAATCAGTAGAAAATGCTTCAGCGGTAAAAGTAAGATACCATAAACAAGCATATGTATCAGTGCCGGTGCAAGGGATTTTTATAAGTGAACTAACTGCCGGTGATCATATTACCAAAGGAACAGAAGTTGGTTATATTACCGATATCTTTGGAAAGAAGTTAAAAAGCATTTACGCACCTGAGTCTGGCATTATCTTATATAAGATAGGAACGCCGCCGGTAAATGAGGGCGAGACACTCCTGTGTATCGGGTTTTAAGGTATTGTTCCGCAAGTATGGATAGCATTAAAGAAAAGACCGCGTTCTTTTAAAAACCACTGTAAAAGGGTGTAAAAATAACCTTGGGGAATTAAGAATGTAGCTACTGCAATATGGGCTTCTTACTTACTCAAAGCTAAATTTCATTAATACTCGTGCTATAGCATAACATTCTATTAATGCGGTGTTAATATGTTCTTCCATACTTTGAGCAGATTATCATCAGTTGAAAGGGCTTATCAAAATTGAACAAGAAAAAGGTTTAGCGCAAGACTATCCAGAGGTAGAATTGTTGTACAAAAGATGGGCTTCAATACTAAAAAACTATGCGAATTACTTTTTGAATGATGATGAGACTTCTTCCAGCATTGTAAATGATATCTTCCTGAAAATTTGGAACACTGATCATAAAATTGATAATGTTAAAGCTTATCTATTCAAATCAGTTAAAAATGCTGCCCTTAATTACTTAAGTAGCCAGCGAAAGAAAAGGATAAGTTATGTGGATACCAGCCAACTGGTCTTAATTTCTGATCATGCTCAACCAGATGAGTTTCCAATGGAAGAATCAGATCAATTGATTTATCTTCAAAAATTAATTTCAAAACTTCCTCAAAAGGGACAACTTGTTTTTAGGATGCATCGAATAGAAGGGTTTAGTTATAATGAAATAGCAGAACTCCTTCAAATCTCTTCCCGAACGGTAGAAGATCACCTGGCAAAAAGTATGAAATTCATTCACGAAAACTGTCAGCAATTTTTTAATCCACAGTTAACAGAAGCTTAACTTAACCAGCCCGTATTTATTGCCTCCAGATATGTCTTTAACTGTGAAGACTACAGCTGCATGAAAGAAGAAATCTGGAACGATATTGTTAAGCGCCTAAGCCATACAGAAACCAATGGTTCGAAAGAAGCATTGGATTTATGGCTTGCTGAAGATGAAAAAAATTTAAGAAAATACAAGGAGTGTGAATTACTCTGGCAACTGAGTGGTAAGCTGAAACCAGTGGAAACAGTTGAAATCCCGGATCTAAAAGCCGGCTTAAAATCAGTAGTTCCACTATCGGAATTAAATCGTGGCTGGCTTTACGGAATTGCAGCTGCCTGTTTTGCTACCCTATTTATTTTTGGACTCAAATTTATCAATCCTAACCATTCAAGACCTGTAACCGAATGGACAACCCAAACTGCTGCCCCGGGGAAAATGTTATCGGTAACGCTTCCAGATCGCTCAACGGTTATGCTCAACTCCGGTAGTAGTATCAGGTATAGTAAAGATTTTGTCAGGAATGATGAGCGCCTCGTTCAGTTATCTGGTGAAGCTTTTTTTGATGTTATGCATCAAACCAAACGGCCTTTTGTAGTGGAAAGCGGCAAGATAAAAACGGTAGTTTATGGAACCAGCTTTAACGTACGGGCGTACAAATCTGAAAGTCGTATTCAGGTTTTTGTCAAATCGGGCAAGGTTGGGGTGCTGAAAAACGGGGATAAATCTCAACCGATCTTTTTATCGCCCAACCATATGTTAACTTTTGATACGCTTGCAAAAACTTTCTCAAATATAGTTTACACTGACAACGTTGCTGATGACTGGAAAAACGGTTCACTAGTTTTTGAACAAACGCCAATCCTGGAAGTATTTTCCGCTATATCGAGAAGATTTGATGTGAAGTTTGATACAACGGCATATCAGCACTGCTCGTGTACACTGACGGCCAGATTTGAGCGCCAGGATCTGACAGCTATCCTGAAAACAATACAAACCTTGATGAACATAAAGATGAACAAAATTGATCAAACTATTTATTTAAAAGGAGGAAACGCATGTAAGAAAAACTAAAAAGCCGGTTCCAAAATCGGAAACGGCCTTAATAGGATTAATCGTTAGCTGCGAACTTTCGATTGATCTTGAAATATGAATAAACACGAACATTTAAACACACCCAAATTTATGAAAAATTTTAATGGGGCTAACCGCCCTGTGAAAATAATTATGCGAATAAGCCTGATTTATGTTATTACCTCTATCCTGTTTATCAACCTTTTGCAAGCCATGGAAGCAAATGGTCAAACCGGTTTAGATCACAAAATTTCTTTGAACGTTAAAAACGTTCCACTGAAGGATGTATTGAAACAGATTGAACAGAAAACCGGCGTCGGTTTTGTCTACTCCAACATCGAAAACACCAATAAAAGAGTTACTGTTAGCGGTTTTGATCAATTAGCCAGAACGATTTTGACTTCACTTTTGCATCAAAATCAGTTGATAATGATCGAACAAGGTGGATTGGTTATCCTAAAAAACAGAATTGTAATTGCTAAACAAGCGAAACCAGGATCGATAACAGGTTATGTAAAGGATAAGGAAAATAGCAAAACTCTTCCCTACGCCACTATAATTTTAAAAGGTGCCAACCGTAAATTTATTACTGATGTGAACGGATATTTCATTATTGATAATATCCCGGTAGGTAAAGTAACACTGGTGGTAAATTATATTGGCTATAACACGAGTGAATACACGGTTAACATTGAGGATGGCAAAACAACCAGCGTAGATTTTAAAATTTCGGGCTTGAATAATGATATGAAAGGCATTACGGTGAATGGGATCAGACGAGGGGAAGCGGTGGCTTTAAGCAATATGCGCAATGCTGATAACATTAAGTATGTACTTTCAGAAGAACAGATCGAACGATTCCCGGACGCTACTGTTGGCGAAGCAATGCAACGTGTACCTGGTGTTGCAATGGATTATAGTTACGGACTTCCAAGGAATATCATCATCAGAGGTCTGGATCAATCAATGGGATCAGTAACGCTAAATGGAAACAGACTCCCGTCTACCTCCACCGGTTCAAGAGAAATTGATTTGAATGGGATTTTATCCTCAACCGTTGAAGCGATTGAGGTAAATAAAACTTTAACGCCAGATATGGACGCAGACGGCACTTCGGGTTCTGTTAATATCATCTCTAAAACACCAAAACCCGGGCAGCAACAACTTCAGGTTAAGGGATCTTTTGGTCATAATTTTTTGGTTGATAAACAAAATATCGATGGGTCGATCACCTACGGTAAACGCCGCGACAAATGGGCGTACTTATTTGGTGTAAACTACAGCAAAAGTTTTAGGGGCGAAGACCGTGTTCAAAAGGATTACGGTACTTATAAAATTAACGGTGTAGAAAGGGTGCTACTTTCTAACCTGGAATTAGAAGGAACAGACTTACGCCGTGAAAATTTAGGTTTACAGGGTGAAGTTGATTTTTTTCCTACAGAGAAAAGTCAGATTTATTTAAGAGGCTCATTTAACAAGTTTTATGAACTTCAAACCCGAGGAACAAAAAGTTATAGCATTGGTAGCTATACCGATCTCAACAACGTAGCAGGGGTAAGTATCGGTTCGAGTGGGACACCTAGAAACTACAATCGCGACCTGGCAACGGTTTCATTAGGTTATAAAACTGAGTTTAACAACTGGAAAGCCAATGTAGATTTTACGTATTCAACTGGTTTATATGACCAACCGCTTTACTTCGACGGTTATTTTACCAACACCGGTTTATCCGCGGGTTTGGATGTTTCCAATCCACGTGCACCACAATTCAATTTTGGCAACGTAGATCCGGATAATGCCGCCAACTACTCCACCAATTACTACACCAACCGCCATCAAATTGCACACGATAAGGATGGACAAGCATCGGCCAACCTCGAACGTAGGTTTGATTTAAGTGAAAAAAATAAATTACTGATCAAATTCGGAGGTCGCTATAAATACAAGGAAGACGACCATACCAGAAGTTATTATCAGTATACTTTGAAAACCGGCAAATTATCATTGAAAGACTTTTTAGGCACTTACGAGCGTAAAGAATATTTCGACGGAAACTACAGTTTGTCTGGTGCCATTTCTGATGGTTATCTGATGGAAAACTACTACCAAAGCAATAAATCTCTTTTTGTTGATAACACCACTTACATCCGTCAAAATACAGATCCTGATTCTTACAATGGAAACGAGTCGTTGGCTGCTGCATACGGAATGGGTAAACTTACGCTGAACAAGCTGGATATTATTACGGGTTTGCGGTATGAGCGTACGGCTTTCAACTACAACGGAAATATTGTAAACTTTGATAATACCGGGAATTATGTGAGTACAAATAGGGTAAATACCAAGTCCTCCTTTGAAGGTTTTTTCCCCAGTCTGAATTTAAAATATGCCCTGAACTCACGTACCAACTTTAGGGCGGCTGTAACCAGATCCCTTTCTCGCCCAGGTTATTATAGCCTGGTGCCCTGGCAGGAAGTAGAACCAAGACGTAAGCGCATGAAAATCGGCAATTCGTTTTTGGATCAGGCAACTTCCACTAATGTTGACCTGTTATTTGAGCACTATCTAAAATCTTTAGGCCTTATTTCAGGAGGTGTGTTCTACAAAAATATTAACAATTACATATACGAAAGTATCTACACCCAAGTTGGCGGCAACTTTAACGGATATCAGGTTACGCAAACTGTAAATGGTGCAAATGCGCATGTTTACGGTTATGAAATTGCCTGGCAACAGCAGCTTACCTTTTTACCCGGTTTCTTAAACGGCTTCGGTATTTACGGTAACTTTACCCAGATTCAATCAAAATTTAAAGTACCGGGCTTGGTGAGTGAGCGGACTGTAAGGTTGCCATCCATGCGCCCTAAAGTAGGGAATGCTTCACTTTCTTATGAGAAATATGGTTTCTCCGGACGTATCTCCCTGAATTTTTATGATACATTTATTTCTGAACTTGCTGATGTGGAAGCAAACGATTTAATGGAAAAAGGGCGCACGCAACTGGATTTTTCTGCATCACAAAAAATCACTAAAGGCTTCTCGGTATTTATGGGCATCAATAACATTACCAATGCTCAAATTATTCTGGATTATGGTGATGGAAGACCAAATGACCATAAATATTATTCTACCTGGGCGAACATAGGATTTAAATACAACCCTTTTTACTAACATCATGAAGAAAACAATCTTAAAAATAAGTATGGCAATGCTCATGTGCATTGCATGTCAAAGCAGTTGGGCGCAAGCTTTCAAAGCTTCGGCCACTCCGGATCGTATAATTTTAACATGGTCGGCCGATCCGACCACTACACAATCGGTTACCTGGCGTACTGACACTACAGTTAGTGAAGGCTATGGACAAATTCTGCTGGAGAGTAGTTCTCCGAAACTGGAAATACCTGAATCGGTTGAAATGTTAGCAACTACCACTTCGTTGAAGGGTAAAGAATATGAATCGGCAAACTACCACAGTTTAACTTTTTCAGGCTTAAAGCCTGATAGACTTTACACTTACCGGGTTGGCGATGGAAAAAACTGGAGCGAATGGTTTCAGTTTAAAACTGCACCAATGGCGGATAAACCCTTTTCGTTTATTTATCTTGGTGATGCACAAAACGACATCAGATCGAAATGGTCGCGGGTCATCAGAAGAGCCTTTGCCACTTATGGCGATGCGCGTTTTATTGTTCATGCGGGCGATTTAATCAACCGTTCCAACAATGATAACGAGTGGGGAGAATGGCATTTTGGCGGTGGTTTTATCAACGGAATGATTCCGAGCATTCCTTCGTCCGGAAATCATGAATACTTTCGCGACCAGGCAAAGGTATTAACACTCGACCCGCATTGGAAAGCGCAATATACTTTACCCGAAAATGGACCAGAAGGATTAAAGGAATCGGTTTATTATATAGACTATTCAAATGTGAGAATTATTTCCCTAAATTCTCAGATGATAGTTTTGGATTCAAATTCATTAAAAATCCAGGCGAAATGGTTAGAAGAAGTGCTTAAAAACAATCCAAAAAAATGGACCATGATCACTTACCATCATCCTATTTATTCCACGGCAAAGGGGCGGGACAATAAAAATTTTAGAGAAGTCTTTAAACCTCTTTTCGACAAATATCACGTGGATTTATTAATGCAGGGGCATGACCATACTTATAGTCGTGGGCAGAACCTGCCAACGGGAACATCTGGTAAAGTAGGAGGTCCAATGTACGTGGTCTCGGTAGCCGGACCAAAAATGTATAAAGTTGATGTTGATCCAAAATGGATGGATGTATTTACCGAAGATACCCAGCTATTCCAAATCATTTCAGTAAACGGAGATCAACTGGAATATACCGCTTACAAAGCTTCTGGAGAGGTATTCGATAGCTTCAAATTGCAAAAGAAAATAAAAAATAAGGCGGCTGTTTTTACCGATACCAGACCGCAAAATAAGCTTAAATAGTAGATGTTCCTTCAGTGCTAAGTCTGCTTCACTTTAGCCAGTAAGATTATTTATGTTTATAACCCCCATTCAAATCTGAGGATTTTGAATGGGGTTTTTAATTATAGCCGTTGCTAACCGTTTACATATTGTATTTATAGCAATTATCAGATTATCACTTTCGCTGGCTTCTAATAGCTTAGCTATGAAGCTCATTAATGGTTTATGTAGTCATTATCGGGCCTATCTGCCCGTTTTTAAATCCTTGTACCTTAATAGTTATAATTAAAAACCCAATATCTTGAAAGCCTCGCGTTTGTATCGCTCCAGGTGTTTGTTATACAGATCCTGATCAGATACCATACTCAGGTAGTAATATGCACCGTCAGAAATAACAAATATGAGGTCAGCTGCTTCCTCCGCATCCTGATTGGCAATTAATTTTTGATCAATACAATCCTGAATGAGTTTTTCAAGCCACTTTCTCAGTAATACATGGAGATCGCGGAAATGGGCCAGAATCTTTTCATTTCTAAAAATGAGTGCAAAACAATTGTAAAAAATGCTGTCGTCAACATAGCTGCCCCATTTACGTGAAAAGATATTGTTTAATACCGCTTTTAATTTGCTAAGCGAATCCTCGTACTTTTCCTGGGTTTCATAGAGGTTTTGATAACCTGTGACGATAAAATCAATAAGACCAAGCAGCATTTCCTCTTTACTGGAAAAATAGTGCACGACCAAACTGGGGTTCATATCCAGCTCTTTGGCAATTTTACCGAAAGAAACGTTCTCAATCCCTTCTATCCTGGCTATTTCGTAGAAAGCCTGGATAATTTTTTTCTGTTGACCTTCCTTTAAGCTTTTTCTTCCCATATAGGCACTAAACTATAAATTTCCTGCGAAATAACAGGTTTTAAAATAGATTTACTGAATGTTCAGTTTATTTAATGAATATTTTATGATGCCTTAACATGCCGATGGTTCCTTTGCAGCATAAATCGAACAAACATGAAAAAAATTTACTTATCCCTATTGGTATGTTTTTTACTTGGATCTGCCAACGTTTTTGCACAGCAAAAAATAAGCGGAACGGTAAAAGATGACCTGGGTGAAACGCTGGTTGGTGCTTCCATACAAGAAAAAGGAAAGGCTAACGGCGCACAAACGGATGTTGATGGTCATTACACCCTGACCGTTAGTAACCCAGATGCGGTGTTAATTTTTACTTACATCGGCTACATCAAACAGGAGGTTGCCCTTGGCGGCCGTAAAGCTGTAGATGTAATTTTAAAGAAAAATGATGCTGACCTCAGCGAAGTAGTTGTAGTAGGTTATGGAACACAGAAAAAGGTAAACCTCTCTGGCGCTGTAGATCAGGTTAATGCGAAAACATTGGCCAGCAGGCCTATTGCAAATGTTGCCCTGGGTTTACAAGGATTGGTGCCCAACTTAAATATCGACTTTGGTTCGGGGGCACCTGGTGCTGAGGCAAGAATTAACATTCGCGGCATTACCTCCATCAATGGCGGAGATCCGCTAATATTAATTGATAACGTGCCCTCTGATGCAGCAGAACTAAATCGTTTAGCTACGCAAGACGTTGAAAATATTTCGGTTATCAAAGATGCATCTGCATCTGCCATTTATGGTGCAAGGGCGGCATTTGGGGTGATTTTAATTAAGACCAAAACAGGTACCCAGGAGGGAGTAACTGTAAGTTATAGTAATTTTATATCACTGAATAAACCAACCGTTATTCCTGATAAGGTTACTGATCCCTATATTTATTCGAGGCTCTTGGAGCTTTCCACAAACAATACGCCATGGGATAATGTAAACTATAGCGACCAGTTTTACCAGTATGCAAAAGAAAGGTCAGATCATCCAGATATTGCAGGCGTAAGGATTAACCCCAGTGATCCTAAACTGTGGGAGTATATGGGTAACCAGGACTGGACACGTTACTTTTTAAATGATCAGACTTACTCACTCGATCATGCATTGTCTGTGAGCGGGAAATCTGAAAAAGCACAATACTACATCTCCGGAAATTATAACAAACAAAACGGGATGTTGAAAATCGCTGATGATTATTTTGACCGCTATAATTTGCGTAGCAAGGTGAATTATCAGCTGGCACCATGGTTGAGTTTAGGCAACAATACTTTCCTAACCACTACACAAAGGGAAAATCCCAGTCAGTATTCCATTACAGGGATTTATAATCTTTTTCCAACTGATTATGATAAAAATCCTGACGGAACCTGGGCAAATAATACCGTTGGCCGCACAGCTGCCCAGCTTACAAATGGCGGCAAAGCCATTGATAAGTATTTTAGTCTTCAAACACAGTTTAACGCAGAAGCTTCATTATTTAAAAATATGTTGAAGTTTAATGCTGACTTCACTTATCGTAGAGGAGCTAACAACTATGATGAGAACACTGTGCCTTACAAAATTGGTTTTGGTCCGGATGATGTAAGAGAAGAAGGAAATAGTTATGCACGTAAATGGACAGCGTTCGAAGATTATACAGTATTGAACGCTTATCTTACCTTTAACAAACGTTGGCAAAAACATGATTTTACTGCTTTGGTGGGGTATAATCAGGAGTATTTTAGAGAAGAAGAAAATGATACCAGAAGAACCAATTTAATTTCTGCATCTTATCCCACCATAGGGCTGGCTACCGGAGAACTTTCTTCCACGCAGGTCGTAAATGATTGGGCGGTACAAGGGTTGTTCTTTCGATTAAACTATATTTTTAATGATCGGTATATTCTCGAACTGAATGGGCGCTATGATGGTAGTTCGCGGTTTCCTACGGATAAAAGATGGGGTTTCTTTCCTTCAGCATCTGTTGCCTGGCGGATAGATCAGGAAGCATTTATGCAAAATTTACGGCCTGTGGTAAGCAATTTTAAATTGCGTGCTTCATATGGTTCATTGGGAAATCAGGCCGCTTCAAACTATGGCTACATTTCTACCTTCAACCCCGTACGCTCCGGATATCTCATCGGCGGTTCTCTTCCACTTACGGTTACAACGCCCGGACTGGTAAGTCCTGATTACACCTGGGAAAAAGTAAACACGGCTAACCTTGGAACAGATATTGGCTTATTCAATAACAAAGTTAACCTGACTTTCGATATTTATGAGCGTAATACCAAAGGCATGCTGGCTAACGGCCGTGATTTACCAGACGTACTTGGCGCAACAGAGCCCCGAGAGAATGCAGCTGATTTGCGTAACCGCGGATGGGAGTTGTCGCTGGGCTACCAAACGAGTCTTAAAACCGCTAAGGATCCTATTAATTTTAATGCCAGATTCCTGTTGTCTGACAGCCGGTCGATTATTACCAGATTTGAAAATCCCAACCAGAGTCTGACACAATACCGCCAGGGGATGGAGCTTGGAGAGATCTGGGGGTTGCAAAGTAATGGGTTGTTCCAGAATCAGGCAGAAATTGATGCTTTGGATCAATCTTCGATTATTCCCTGGGGGGCGCTTTCAATTGTACCTGGATGGCCGAAGTTTATCGATCAGGATGGCAACGGTAAAATTGAAACAGGTTTAACTGCTGATGCCGCACGGGATTTATCCATCATTGGCAACTCTGCACCCAGGTTCCGGTTTGGCCTGGACCTTAATGCAAGTTGGAAAGGATTTGATGTGAGGGCGTTTTTCCAGGGTGTTGCCAAACGAGACTACTATCCACTTGATTACCTTTACTGGGGATTCTATCAGCAGCCTTACGCGGGTGGATATACACACTTACTTGATTTTTATCGTCCAAACAATGACAGTCCGGTGGATATGGCGAAGCATTCGCAATCCTATATCAATGCCGGTCTGGCCAATCAAAATCTCAATGCCAGATACCCGATTTTGCAATCATGGCTTGCTGATGTAAACTTAGGAACAAACATTCGCGATGCAAAGGGGCTCGCTATTCCGCAAACAGGCTATATGCTCAACGGTTCCTACATCCGTTTAAAAAACGTAACCATCGGTTATACTATTCCTGCCTCTATTACTAAAAAATGGCATATTTCGAACCTGAGATTTTATGTAAGTGGAGAAAATATTTACGAATGGTCTGCGCTGAAAAAGTTTTATGATCCGGAATCCATCAACATCAATAATGTGCTTAATCCTCAGGCAACAAACACTGAACGTTCAGGAAACGGATATGCTTATCCATGGCAAAGGAGATTCTCTGTTGGTTTAAATCTTAACTTCTAAACAAAGCAAAATGAAAAACTTTAATAAATATATGGTTAGTGTTGCTTTGGCAGCATTGAGCTTAAGTGGTTGCAAGAAAGACTTTTTAGACAGGCAACCACAGACTTCTATCGGTAGTGATAACTTTTTTAATAACGAACAGGATTTAAAGTTATACATCACCAATCTTTACGACTTTGACGGGGTTGGTATTTTCAATGATGACCGGGCAACGGATAATGCGGCCACTACCGGAAACGTGGAAATCAAAACCATGATGGTTGGAAATCCTGGCCCATCAACCATCACAGGCGGATGGGATTGGAGCCGGTTGCGAAGTGCGAACTATTTTCTGGATAATTTTAAAAAAGCTCCGTTAAGTGCTGAAGTGCTCAATCACTACGAAGGATTGGCAAGATTTTTCAGGGCTCAGTTTTATGTTGAAAAGTTAAAGCGTTATTCTGATATCCCTTTTTATGATAAGGCAATCGGTACCAATGATAGCGAGTTACTGATGAAAGGTCGTGATCCCAGAGCTACTGTTGTCGACAGAATTATGGAGGATTATGCCTTTGCAGCTCGATATGTAAGGGAAACGGCTGAAACCGGTGCAGTCAACCGGGCGGTTGTAAAAGCATACAGCGCTAGATTTGCACTTTATGAAGGCACTTATAGACGTTATCACAGTGAACTGAATCTGGCCGGTACTGCGCCGCAATTTCTTCAGCTGGCCAGAGATCTGGCACTGGATATCATGAGCAGTGCTAAATACAGGCTTTATAATACGGGTAACCCGGCTCAGGATTATCTGAATTTATTTGTCCAGTCAAGCTTACTTAATAATCCTGAAGTTTTGCTCGCTGTTTATAACGAAAGCGGAATCCGCAACAGCAATTGGAGCGAGACCGTGTTTGGTAACTATGAGGTTTCTCCTGCGAAGGATCTGTTACAGGATTACCTGATGAAAGATGGAACTTATTATACCAATCAACCAGGTTATGCAACTTTTTCGTTTGTACAGGAATTTCAAAACAGGGATCCAAGATTAAGCCAAACCTATGCTTATCCGGGTTTCAACCTTGCCAATATTCGTACCTACTCTCAGGGAGGTGGTCTATACGTACAACAACTGGCTAAAAATTTCACCGGTTATCATCAGGTAAAGGGCTTCGTAAATGATCCGGCAACGGCTGCCATGCAAACAGTAGATGTGCCTATTTTGAGGTATGCTGAAATACTTTTGACCTTTGCTGAATCCAAAGCAGAGCTCGGCGAACTTACCCAATCAGACCTTGATTTAAGTATCAACTTGATTCGCTCGCGTGCAGGCATGCCGGCGATGTCCCTGAATCCGGCTGTTGATCCCGTTCAAAATGCCAGATATCCAGATGTTTCAGGAGCACAAAAGGCTGCCTTATTAGAGATTCGCAGAGAACGAAGAATTGAACTGGCATTAGAAGGTTACCGCTTCGATGACTTGATGCGTTGGAATGCGGGTAAGTTGCTGGAAAAAGAACAGGAAGGTATTTATTTCTCTGGTTTAGGCAAACACGATCTAACAGGAGATAATGTCCCTGATATTATTTTACTGGCCAACAGTGAATCTGTTCCTGCTGTTAAGGAAAAAAATCCATTAGGTAAAGATTTCATTTACTACCGTACAGGAACACTAGGGCAAGATGCAGGTGTGTTTTTAAAAAACGGGACCTCTGGCACGGTTCAAACCATTGCAGACAATGGAACTTTCTTAGCACCTAAATATTATTACAGGCCGGTTCCTCAGAGTCAGGTGCTGCTTAACCCCAATCTTAAACAAATATTTGGCTGGTAAAAAAAACAAAAGATGAAAAAATCAATTTTATTCGTACTCTGTGCCTGCATGGCATTATCAGTGAATGCCCAAAAAAAGAAAGCTGTATTTATCATTATTGACGGCGTGAGTAAAGATGTTATAGAGAAGCTGCAAACGCCCAATATTGATGCAATTGCAAAAGAAGGTATGCTTATCAGTGCCTATCAGGGAGGAGAACGTGGCGAATACAATCAAACGCCCACTATCTCTGCGCCAGGTTATACCAATGTGCTTACAGGTGTATGGTTTAATAAGCATAACGTGCCGGATAACAGCATCAAAGCACCTAATTATTTCTATCCAACGATATTCAGATTTTTCAAAGCCCAGTATCCGGAAAAGAAGATCGGTATCTTCTCCAGTTGGGAGGATAACAGAACCAAACTTGTTGGTGATGGTTTACCGCAAACCGGTAACATTACCGTCGATTATAAATTTGACGGTTTAGAGCTTGACACCATCAAATATCCGCATGATAAAGGCCGCCAGTTTATGGCAAAAATAGATCAGGCGGTAACAGATGAGGCTTCCCGCTGTATACGTGAAAATGGACCTGATTTATCGTGGGTTTATCTGGAATTCACGGACGACATGGGGCATGCCTTTGGCGATAGCAAACCATACAATGATGCTGTGATGGCGGCAGACCAGCGTATTGGACAGATCCGGGAGGCGGTAAAGGAGCGTGAAAAGCAGTCTGGCGAAGATTGGATCATTGTAGTTACCACAGACCATGGGCGTGATGCTCAGACTGGGCGTAATCATGGTGGCCAGTCAGACCGCGAGCGTTCTTCATGGATTGCTACTGATGCCAGTCCCCTTAACATTTACGCCCAAAAAGGGAAGGCTAGTGTGGTGGATATTCTGCCTACCCTCGCAAAGCATCTTGGTGTATCACTCTCCGATAATCAGAAGCGCGAACTTGATGGCGTAAGTTTAATAGGTAAAGTGTCGGTCTACAATGTTAAGGCGGTGCATACCAAGGGTAAGGTAGATCTCACATGGATGAGCGGTGAGGATAAGGGAAAGGTAAGGATTTCAATTGCTGCTACCAACAATTACAAACAAAACGGTAGTGATGATGCCTACCATTTTGTGGCCGAAGTTCCGGTAAATAAAGGTAGCTTCGAACTGAACTTAACGCAGTTTCCGGAATCAGAGATTTACAAAATTATCATTGAGGGGCAGCACAATACCGTGAACCGTTGGATCGTAAATAAAAAATAAATATTCTTAGCAAATGCATCAATCGTTTATGGAATTAATATTTGATACTATCGGATGGATTGGTGCTTTGCTATTCTTAATCTCTTATTTTCTGCTCATCAGTAAGCGGTGGCTGGCTACTTCTTTTGCTTTCCATATCTGTAATATATTGGGGGGTATTTTATTAAGTATAAGCACACTTTATAATGCTTCCTATCCTGCTACTTTCGTTAACCTCGTTTGGGCTATTATAGCCGCTTACGGGATGTATAACGATCATTTTAAAAAAAATAAACTCGACTCATAATGAAAAGAAGAGGCTTTATAGAAAACTCTTTAGCGCTTGGGCTTGGCAGAGTGCTGACCAAATTCAATGTAGAAGACGGCAAAACTCAAAATCCGGTTTTGAGAATAGCTCACATTACCGATGTACATATCAAAGGGAGTAATCAGATACCCTTACGAGCGGACAAATATTTAGAAAGCGCTTTGCATAGTGGAGATATCGACTTTGTTCTAAATGGCGGAGATGCGATTTTTGATGCATCGTATGAACGTGTTACCCGGGAAATGGTTAAGGAGCAATGGGCTGTTTGGGATGAGTTTATCAGTAAAACAAAACTGAAGGTTTATAGCTGTATCGGTAATCACGATCCCTGGTGGAAAGCGCCGTCTGAGTCGGATGAGATGTATGGACTTGACTATGCTGCGAAACGGCTTAAAATGCCGCACCGTTACTACAGTTTTGATCAAGCGGGATGGCACTTTGTTATACTCGATGGAAATCATAAAGGGACCACATTGGACGATCCTCAAATGGAGTGGCTGAAGAATGACTTAGCTGGGTTAGCTGCCAATACGCCGGTACTTATCATGTCTCACTATCCAATCCTTTCTTCGACATGCGCCTGGAGTGGTGGTCAACATGGGGATTACAAAGCATTGAAAGCGCTTTTTTTTCAGTATAGGGATAAAGTTAAAGTTTGCCTAAGTGGTCACCAGCACCTGGCAGACGAGGTAAGTTATAATGGCATTTCCTACTTTTGCAACGGCTCGCTAAGCGGATTCTGGTGGGGTGAAGGCGATAAAGAATCTGCTGGTAAATATTTCTATCAGGAAACGCCACCCGGGTATGCCATATTAAGTCTCTATGCAGATGGAAAGGTTGAAAACCAATATCATTCGCTCGAGCTTATTTAATTATTCAGGTCCTTACTTTGCTTTAGGGAAAAACATAAGATTAATGATTTAATGAATAAATACAAAGCATAGATGTGTAGACCTGGTGGTAACTGTAATATTTTAGTTTGCCGGAGGCGCATCATAAAGTTCCGATGGGGCAGTTGCGGCTAACTTAATCTTCAAACATCAAATTCACTTCCTGGCGGGACAAAAATCTGCTGCACCAATTAGCCACGTTGAAAAAACATGTAGGTAACGGAACTGGTTTGTAAACCGGTCGCTGGTACTTGTCTGCTGGCTTCAGCTAAAATACATTCGGTTTCTTCATTGGTAAAATTAAATGGTTCAGGCGAAGAGAGGTAGACAAATATGCGGTTATGATTTGCAGGGGTGATCACCCAGCCTCTGTAGCTGAAATACTCGTTCAGCACATTTGCCATCGCTCTGGTGTATTCACTCGATTGTCCGAAATTCATACTCATATTTTGTTTATTCAGCAACAACTTTTTCAAAAAGGTGTTAGTCGACGTCTATACAGGCTAGGCGTATGTAAGTAGGTAAAAATACCTGTTGAATGTTAACAATTTGTTATCATTCTTTGAAAATTCAGAAGTAGCTCCGGTGTTTCAAATCTTATATTTCTTATCTTAATTACTATTCTGGATGGCATATCTACCTATTTCAAAACAGTATTTATAAATCCATCAGTATTTTTTATGCTTTAGATATTTCTTATTTTTGATGATGATTACATTTGTTTATCAGTTCAATAACAGGTACTACAAATTGGAGTACAGGCCTTTAGTTTTGGGGGTTACTAAATGTATTATACCACAACGAACAGGGAAGGTCATTTGTATTCGCAATCGTAAGCGGTTAATCTATAGATGTACAAACTTCAATGACCAACTTTATAATCTTGAAAAGCGTATCAAAACTAAGATGAGTGACTTGCTAGGAGGGTAAATGATACTTTTCTCACCTTGTTTCCATATTCGAATCATGGATAAACTAGAAGCGGTATGATCAATTTTTTTATATTTTTACTATGTGGCCGCTTTAGTTGCTATACAGCGAAAGTAGCATAGTTACAAAACGCTTTGTGATAAATT
>Ga0265798_10002226_pt1 | contig 28844 bp, 25 predicted proteins | sample P3T30metagenome_FD_192430 | JGI IMG/M metagenome (GOLD analysis project Ga0265798, IMG submission 192430) | Plant litter microbial communities from East Loma Ridge, Irvine, California - P3 T30 | ecosystem: Environmental > Terrestrial > Plant litter > Unclassified | place: USA: California...
TGGCAGCAACAGATCGCTTCGACGCCATCGTCATCGGCTCCGGCGTGAGCGGCGGCTGGGCCGCCAAGGAGCTCACCGAGAAGGGACTGCGCGTCCTGATGGTCGACCGCGGCCGCATGGTCGAGCACGGCGAGGACTACCCGTTCGACGGCAAGCCCGCTTATGAGGTGCCGGCGCGCGACAAGATGCCCGCCGCGCTCGCCAAGCGCGACTATTTCGCGCTCAACGGCTGGGTCTCGCCCGCCACCCAGCCCTTCTTCATCAACGATCGCCTCAACCCCTACGACTATGACGCGCCCAACAAGTTCAACTGGGTGCGCCCCTCGGTGGTGGGCGGCAAGTCGCTGACCTGGGGGCGTTGGAGCTTCCGCTGGAGCGACGCCGACTTCACCGCGAACAAGCGCGAGGGCGTCGGCACCGACTGGCCGATCCGCTACAACGACGTCGCGCCGTGGTACGAATATGTCGAAAAGTATATCGGCGTGTCGGGCGGCAAGGAGAACCTGCCCTACCTGCCTGATAGCGAGTTCATGCCCCCCTTCCCGATGAACGTCGCGGAAGTGTGGCTCAAGGAACGGCTCGAGCGCGAGTTCCCGGGGCGCAAGCTGATCAACGCCCGTCTCAGCAACATCACCCAGGACAAGCCCGAGCAGAACCGCTCGCGCTGCCAGAAGCGCGCGCAGTGCAGCCACGGCTGCAGCTATGGCGCCTATTTCTCGACCCAGGCGGTGACCCTGCCCGCGGCGCGCGCGACCGGGCGGCTGACGCTGCGCTCGGACACCTGGGCGACCAACCTCGAATATGACCCGCAGCGCAAGCGAGTGACCGGCGTGCGGCTGGTCGACGCCAACACCGGACGTGCCGAGGTGGTCAACGCGCGCATGGTGTTCCTCTGCGCCTCGGCGATGAGCTCGATGCACGTGCTGCTCAACTCGCGCCCGGCGGATAGCGAGCGCAGCTGGTTCCACTCCAACGGCGCGCTCGGCAGCGGCGTGATGGACCATATCTTCCGCGTCGGCGTCTCGGGCGAGATCCCGGGCATGACCGACCTGATCGAGTACGGGCGGCGCCCGGGCGGCGTCTATGTCCCGCGCTTCCGCAACCTCGTCGCCGAGGAGCTGCCGTTCAAGCGCGGCTACGGCTATCAGGGCCAGGCGTTCCGCCAGGCCGCCGCGCCCGAGGGCTTCGGCGCGGGGATGAAGCACGGCATGCGCGAGTACGGCCCGTGGCGCTTCTCGATGGGCGCGTTCGGCGAGTGCCTGCCGTACGACGACAATCGCGTGATGCTCAACTTCAGCAAGACCGACCGCTTCGGCACCCCGCTGCTGCGCTTCGACGTGACGTTCCGCGACAATGAGATCAAGATGATGGACGACGCGCTCGAGCAGGGCCAGCTCATGCTGAAAAAGGCCGGGCTGACCAACGTCACCGGCGGCCGCGGCAAGCACGTCCCCGGCGAGGCGATCCACGAGATGGGCGGCGCGCGCATGGGGCGCGATCCCGGCACGTCGGTGCTCAACGGCTTCAACCAGGCGCATGACGCGCCCAACCTGTTCGTCACCGACGGCGCGCAGATGGCGTCGGTGTCGTGCGTCAACCCGTCGCTGACCTTCATGGCGATGACCGCGCGCGCCGCCGACCATGCGGTCAAGCAGATGAAGGCCGGGATGATCTGATCGGCGCGGGGCGGCCGCACGCCGCTCCGCCGTCGCAAACCGTCACCCTCGCTGACCTTTTTTCTGCCCCAGGGCTGGACGAGCGCCGCGCGTGCTCGCTACGCCCGATGTGACAACAGCACATCGGGACGCCGCCATGATCCGTCGCTACGCCGCAGCCGCGCTGCTGGCCTCCACCGTCCTCGCGCCGCTCGGCGCCGCCGCGCAGGTGCCCGCGGGCAACAGCGCGCCGCAGCCGGTGCCGTTCGAGGACACGATCCCCGCACCGCGCGACACGCCCTACCCCGGCACGATCCGCCTCGCCGTCGACGCCACCGACACGACGCGCGGCATCCTCAGCGTCACCGAGACGATCCCGGTGGCGCAGCCGGGCCATCTCGTCCTGCTCTTCCCCAAGTGGCTACCGGGCGCGCACAGCCCCCGCGGCGAGATCGAGAAGCTCGCCGGGCTGATCGTCACCGCGAACGGCAAGCGGATCGAGTGGACGCGCGACCCGGTCGACGTCTTCGCCTTCCACCTTGACGTCCCTGCCGGCGCGCGCAGCGTCGAGGCCAGGTTCCAATTCATCTCCGCCACCGCCGCCAATCAGGGCCGCATCGCGGTGACGCCGACGATGATCTCGCTTCAGCCCAATTCGGTGAGCCTCTATCCCGCGGGCTGGTTCACGCGGCAGATCCCGATCCAGATGACGGTCAAATACCCGGACGGCTGGACCGCGGCCGGCGCGCTCAAGGCCAAGGCGACCGGCTCGACCTATGCCTATGAGACCACCAACTACGAGGTGCTGGTCGACAGCCCGATCCTCGCCGGACGCTACGGCAAGAGCTGGCCGCTCTCCCCGAAGGTCAACCTCAACGTCTTCGCCGACGATCCCGCCGAGCTCGCCGCCACACCCGAGCAGATCGCGGGACACCAGCGGCTCGTCGACCAGGCGGTGAAGACCTTCGGCGCGCAGCATTACGATCACTACGAGTTCCTGCTCTCGATCACCGACCAGCTCGGCGGCATCGGGCTGGAGCATCATCGCTCGAGCGAGAACGGCGTCACCCCAGGCTATTTCACCAAATGGGACGAGGGCCCCGGCCGCCGCAACCTGCTGCCGCACGAGTTTACCCATAGCTGGGATGGCAAGTTCCGCCGCGGCGCGGACCTGTGGACGCCCGACTTTCGCACCCCGATGCGCAACTCGTTGCTGTGGGTGTACGAGGGTCAGACGCAATTCTGGGGCTATGTTCTCCAGGCGCGCTCGGGGCTGGTGAGCAAGCAGGACACGCTCGATCAATATGCCGCGATCATGGCGCTGTACGACAGCCAGCCGGCACGGCAGTGGCGCGACCTGATCGACACCACCAACGATCCGATCATCTCGTCGCGCCGGCCTAAGGGCTGGACCAGCTGGCAGCGCAGCGAGGATTATTACAACGAGGGGCTGCTCGTCTGGATGGACGTCGACTCGCTGCTGCGCGAGAAGTCGGGTGGCACCAAGTCGATCGACGATTTCGCGCGCGCCTTCTTCGGCGTGCGCGACGGCGATTGGGGCGAGCTGACCTACACGTTCGACGATGTCGCCAAGACGCTCAACGGCATCGTGCCGTGGGACTGGGCGGGCTATCTCCAGCGCCGCCTAACCGAGCACGCCAAGGGTGCGCCGATCGACGGATTCGCGCGCAACGGCTATCAACTGACCTATAGCGAGACACCGACCTCCTCGTTCAAGGCGGCCGAGACGAGCGCGCGCAGCACCAACCTGACCTACTCGGGAGGCCTGTCGCTCGACGCCACGGGCAACCTCACCGGGGTCACCTGGGGCAGCGCGGCTTTCGACGCGGGGCTCACCGTGGGCGATCAGATCGTCGCGGTGAACGGCGACGCCTATTCGGCCGACAAGCTGAAGGCCGCGATCACCGCCGCCAAGACCAGCAAGTCGCCGATCCAGCTCATGGTTAAGGCCTCGGATAGATTCCGCAGTGCAGCGCTCGACTATCACGGCGGGCTGCGCTACCCGCGGTTGCAGAAGATCGGCACCGGCGACGGTGGCCTCGATCGTCTCCTGACGCCCCGCTGACCCGCGGGGCGTTGCCGCAAGTAAGGGGAAGCGCATGCGTATCGATCTCATTCCCGTCGGCAAGGATCCGCCCGACGATCTCAACGTCGTGATCGAGGTGCCCACCGGCGGCGAGCCGGTGAAGTACGAGTTCGACAAGGCGTCGGGCGCGCTGTTCGTCGACCGCATCCTCCACACGCCGATGCGCTACCCGGCCAATTACGGCTTCGTGCCGCACACGCTCTCGCCCGACGGCGACCCGCTCGACGCGCTCGTCGTGGCGCGCTCGCCGTTCATCCCAGGCTGCGTCGTGCGCGCGCGCCCGATCGCGGTGCTAAACCTTGAGGACGAGGCCGGCGGCGACGAGAAGCTGGTCTGCGTGCCGGTCGACTCGACTTTCCCTTATTACGCCAACGTCGGCGAGAAGGACGACCTGCCCGAGATCGTCTTCCAGCAGATCGAGCACTTCTTCACCCACTACAAGGATTTGGAGAAGAAGAAGTGGGTGCGCATCGGCACCTGGGGCGGCCGCGAGGAAGCGCGCCGCATCACGCTCGAGGCGATCGCCCGCTACAACGAGGCGAAGGCCGAGGGCGAGGAGCCGCACGACCACGACGTACCCGGCCGCGGCTGAGCGGCGGCGAGCAGTGGAGGGGGCGGCGGCTGAACGGTCGCTCGTCACCTCCGCTCTCGTCGGATTGCTTCTCCGCGGGCACCCTACCGTCATCCCCGCGCAGGCGGGGATCCATAGACGCTGACTCCGCGACCCCATCGCAGGCCTGCGCGTCTGGATCCCCGCCTTCACGGGGGATGACGGCAAGGGCGCGGGGAGACCGGCAGGGAGGGCAGACCGGCAGGGACGGTGAGACGGCAAGGAGGCAGCTTACCGACGCGTCACGCGAGCGACCACGTCGCTCGGCCGCGTCATATCGCCTTACCCCGCCGCGCGCTGACCCGCCGCTACCCCCAGCATCGCCCATTCGCGCATCGCGTCGGCGTCGTCGTGGACGTCCTCGGGCGCGCGGCGATAGTTGATCGAGGCGCTTCTGCCGGTGCGCGCGTAGCGGAAGCGCTCGCACCCGGCCGCATCCCAGGTGGCGTCGCTCGCCGCGTCGGCCTTGAACCACAGCGCGCCGTCACCCGTGACCAGCGCGAAGATCACGACATCGAGATAGAGCGCTGCCCCACCCATCATCGGCCGGTGCGTCACCGCGCCGAGCGGCGACAGCGCCTCGGCGACCCAGTCGATCAGGCCGCGGTCGAGCATCACGCCCCCGATCCGAGTAGCTTGAGCCCGGCGATGCACGACATCGCGCCGAGGATCAGCAGCAATCGCAGCGGCGTCGCCGGCTCGCCGTACCAAAGGATGCCGATTAGCACGGTGCCGAGCGCGCCGATGCCGGTCCACACCGCATAAGCCGTACCCATCGGGATCGTGCGCGCCGCCCACTCGAGCAGCAGCATCGACAGCGACACCGACACGAGGAAGCCGGCCGTCCAGCCGGGGTGGCGCAAGCCATCCGCCTCACGCAGGCAGGTGGTGAAGGCCACCTCGAACAGCCCGCCTCCGATCAGCCACAGCCACGCCATCTCAGCCGCGCCGCGCTAGCCTCACCAGCGCCTCGCCCTCAACCCGCTGAGTCGTCCACTGATCGAGCGCCACGGCGCCCTTGGCGCGATAGAAGTCGATCGCGGGCGTGTTCCAGTCGAGCACGGTCCATTCGAACCGCGCGCAGCCGCGATCGAGCGCCACGCCGGCGAGCGCGCGCAGCAATGCCGCGCCCGCGCCGCTGCCGCGCGCCTCGGGAGTGACGTAGAGGTCTTCGAGCCACAGCCCGCGCTTGCCGGTCCAAGTCGAGTAAGTGAAGAAGTAGAGCGCGAAGCCGACCGGCGCGCCGTCGCGCTCGGCGATCAGCGCTTCGGCCGCGGGAGAGGCGCCGAACAGCGCCTCCGCCATCATCGGCTCGGTCGCCGCGACCGCATCGGGCTCGCGCTCATAGGCGGCGAGCTCGCGCACGAAGCGCAGCATGACGGGGACGTCGGCGAGGGTGGCGGGACGGATAGAGACGGTCATGCCGCTCCCTCTAGCGCAGCCGCCGGCGCCGCGCGACGCCGCGCCGCATAGAGGCACGCCGCGATGATGATCGCCGCCCCCGCCAGCGTGGTGGTGGCGACGCGCTCACCGAAGATCGCCCAGCCGAGCAGCGCGGCATAGACGAACGACGTATATTCGGTCGTTGCGAGGAAGCCGGTCTCGCCGTGCGCATAGGCCCAGCCGAGCAGGAACAGCGACCCGGTGGCAAGCCCCGCCGCCACCGCGATCTGCCACCAATGCGCCACCGCCGGCACTGCCGCCAGCCAGGGTGCGGCGAGCGCGAGCAGCGCGGCGAGCACCGCAGACTGGACGAAGGCGATCTCGCGCGCGTCCGCGGCCTGGCTCTGCAGCCGCGCGACCACCAGGTTGCACGCGTAGAGCACGGCAGAGGCCAGGATCGCGGCGGCACCGTGCAGCCCCTCCGGCGCGAGCGCCAGCCGCGCATGTCCCGCGAGGATCACGCCGACTCCCGCGAGCGCGACGAGCGAGGCCGCGACCACGCGCGTGCCGACGCGCTCGTGCAGGAACAATGCGCCGAGCAGCAGCGCGAGCAAGGGGGCAACGTACGTCAGCGCGATCGCCTGCGCCATCGGCACGCGCGCCAGCCCCCAGAAGAACAGCAGCGCCATTGCGGTGGTGATCGCGCCGCGCAGGACGTGCAGCCGCAGCGCGCGGGCGGTAGGCCGCCGCCCTCCGCCGAGCCGCCACACCGCGCCGCCGAGCAGCGCGGCAACCAGCGCGCGCCAGAGCAGCGCGTTGTAGACGCCGAGCGCGAGCGTCAGCGCCTTCATGAACGCGTCCATGATCGAGAACAGCCCGATCCCCGCCGCCGCCACCGCGAAGGCGAGCGCGGGCGAGAGCGCGCGCGCGGCGGTCAACGGATCAGGCGCGCGTCGATGCCGAGGGCGGGATCGACTCCGGCCAGGCGCCGGTCGCCGGTGAAGACGGGCAGACCATGACGCTGCCCCAGCGCAAGGCAAGCACGATCGCCCAGCGATGCACCGATCGCTCGCGTCGACGCCCGCAGCCGCCCCGCCGCGAGCGCGTCGTCGAGGTCGAACCGCGTTCCCTCGACGTCGTAGCCGCGGATGGGGCCGCGCGCGCCGCTGCGACTCACGCACGATTGCTCGAACGTCATGATCGAGAGGCGGTTCGACTCGTCCTTGTTCAGGATCAGGGTATCGCGGTCCTGGCCGCCAGATTCCCGACGCAGGTCGGCGGGAATGACGATCTTGCCTGCGGCGATCACCTTGGCATGATAGGTCATGTCGGGCCCTCCAGGACCTGACCTATAGCACCGGACCTATTCCGCCGCGAGCGCCGCCGCGGCGTCGCGCGCCTCGATCTCTGCCGCCTTGGCCTCGACCAGCCGGACGATATGCTCGACCATCTCGGCATCCTGGACGTGATGGTCGGTCACGCCGGAGAGATACACCATGTGGCGCCCGTTGCCGCCGCCGGTGATGCCGATATCGGTCTCGCGCGCCTCTCCCGGGCCGTTGACGACACAGCCGAGCACGCTCAGCGACATCGGTGTGCGGATATGCTGGAGCCGCTCCTCCAGCGTCTGCACCGTGCGGATCACGTCGAAACCCTGGCGCGCGCAGCTCGGGCAGCTCACCACGCGCACGCCGCGGTTGCGAATGCCGAGCGCCTTGAGGATCTCGAAGCCGACACGCACCTCTTCCTCGGGCTCGGCCGAGAGCGAGACGCGGATGGTATCGCCGATACCGAACCACAGCAGCGACCCCATGCCGATCGACGACTTGACGGTGCCGCCGATCAGCCCGCCCGCCTCGGTGATGCCGAGGTGCAGCGGGCAGTCGACCGCGTCCGCCAGCTGCTGATAGGCCGCCACCGCGAGGAAGACGTCGGACGCCTTCACCGCCACCTTATATTCGTGGAAGTCGTGATCCTGGAGCAGCTTGATATGATCGAGCGCGCTCTCCACCAGCGCCTCGGGGCAGGGCTCGCCGTATTTCTCGAGCAGGTCCTTCTCGAGGCTGCCTGCGTTGACGCCGATGCGGATCGCGCAGCCATTGGCCTTGGCGGCGCGCACCACCTCCGCGACCCGCTCGGACGAGCCGATATTGCCCGGGTTGATCCGCAGGCACGCTGCGCCCGCGTCAGCGGCCTCGAGCGCGCGCTTGTAGTGGAAATGGATGTCCGCGACGATCGGCACCTTGGCGGCGCGCACGATCTGGCGCAGCGCGTTGGTCGAGGCGACGTCGGGGCAGCTGACGCGGACGATGTCGGCGCCGGCGTCCTCGCAGCGGCGGATCTGGTCGACCGTGGCGCGCACGTCTTCGGTCGGCGTGTTGGTCATCGTCTGCACGGTGACGGGCGCGCCGCCGCCGACGGGGACGTTGCCGACCATGATCTGGCGGCTCTTTCGGCGCGTGATGTCGCGCCACGGACGAATGGACATGGCGCCTCATATACATGCGCGGCGTGACGGTTGGAAGGCGGGGCGCGCGTAGCGCCCCGCGGCACGGCCAGACCACCCCGCCTCGCGTAACCGCCGCGTTGATGCTAGTCGCGCCGCGATGCAGCGGCATTACGGCCTCGACTGGCTCCGCATCGGGGCGTTCGCGATCCTCATCCTCTACCATGTCGGGATGGTGTTCGTGCCGTGGGACTTCCACGCCAAACTGCCGGGCGCCTGGTGGGTGGCGGTGCCGATGATGGCGTCCAACCCGTGGCGGCTCGCGCTGCTGTTCCTCGTCTCCGGCTACGCCAGCCGCGCGCTGATGATCCGCAACAAGAAGCCGTGGCGGTTCGCGCGGCAGCGCTCGCTGCGGTTGCTGGTGCCGCTCGCCTTCGGCGTGGCCGTGATCGTGCCGGTGCAGCCCTGGGTCGAGCTCGGCGAGAAGTTCGGCTATCCGCACGGCTTCCTGTACTTCTACTGGCACGATTACTGGCGCTTCGGGATGCTCGGGCCGCTCCTGCTGCCGACCTGGAACCATCTCTGGTTCGTCGGCTACCTTTGGGTCTACACGCTCGTGCTGGCACTCGCCGCCGGGCTGTTGCCCGCCACCTTCACCGCGGCAGCGCAGCGCGGCTTCGCCTGGGTGATGCGCGGGCCGGCTCTGCTGGCGCTGCCGATCGCCTGGATGGTGCTGGTCAACTTCGTCCTCTTCCCGGGCGCACGCGAGACCCACGCGCTGGTCGACGACTGGGTCGCGCACGCCAGCTACTTCCCGGCGTTCCTGTTCGGCTACGCGCTCGCCTGCGCCCCGGCCACGCTCGCCGCCTTCGTGCGCCAGTGGAAGCCGGCGGCCGCACTCGCGCTGGCTGCCTATGCGCTCGTCGCCGGGATCGAGATCCGCTGGCCAGGCAACACCATGCCTGCCCCCTGGGGCACCATCTTCTCGATCGCGCGCGCGGTCGAGGGCTGGAGCGCGGTGACGGCGCTGATCGGCTATGCCGACTCGCACTGGAACCGCGACCAGCGCTGGCGCCCGATGCTGACCGAGGCGGTGTTCCCCTTCTACATCGTCCATCAGTCGATCATCGTGCTCGCCGCCGACGCGCTGCGCCCGCTGGCACTGCCGGGCTGGGCCGAATTCACGCTGCTGGTGACGGCGACGGTCGCGGGCTGCTGGACCTTCTACCTGATCGGCCGCGCGATCGGGCCGCTGCGCCCGCTGATCGGGCTGCGCCGCCACGCCTCGCGCCGCACCCATGTCGACCCGCGCCCCGCGCTGGTGTGAACCGGCTCAGCAGCCGCGCGGCGGCGCGCGCAGCAGCACGCGCCCGGCGAGCGCGCCGGTCGGCCTGCCGTTCACCAGCGCGACGCGCCCGTTGACCAGCACAGCGGCGACGCCCGCGCTCGGCACGCGCGGGTGGAGGTAATCCGCGCGCGGCGCGTAGCGGGCCGGGTCGATCACCGCGACGTCCGCGGCATCGCCGGCGCGTAGGTAGCCGCGTCCCGCCAGCCGGTAGATATCCGCGGTAGCACCGGTCGAGCGCCGCACGAAGTCAGCCAGGGTGATCACGTGGCGCTGGCGGACGTAGACCTGGTATTTGCGGGGGAAGGTGGCGAACTGGCGCGGGTGACCGTCGGAGCCGTCCGAGCTGGTCACCACCCAAGGCTGCCGCATGATGAGGTCGACGTCGCGATCGACCATGTTGAAGCTCGCCACCGCCGCCCCCGCGGGGTCGGTGCGCGCCGCGTTCGGCACACGCAGGATGCGCAGCGCGGCGTCGATCGGGTCGACCCGCCACGCGGTCGCCACCTGCGCGAGCGTCCGCCCGGTCCAGGGCTGGCCCGCGCTGGTGAGCAGCAGCGAGGCGGCACCACCGCGACGGCGCAGGTTGGCCTGCATCTCGGGGCGGATCCGCGCCATCGCGGTGGGATCGTCAAAGCGCGCGATCATGGCGCGATAGCCGCCATCGAGCGCCCAGCCGGGCACCAGCGCGGCGTCCACCGCCGAGCCCGAGGCGAGCCACGGATATTGATCGGCGGTGACGTCCTGGCCAGCGCGCCGCGCCGCCTCGATCAGCGCGACCAGGGCGGGCGCCTGGCCGTGGACCGGCGCGCCGAGCGCCTTGAGATGCGCGATATGCACTGGCATCGCCGCCTCGCGTCCGATCCGCAGCGCCTCGCGGGTCGAGGCCATCAGCCCAATCGAATAGTCCGACTCATCGCGCTGGTGGGTGTCGTAGAGTCCGCCGCGCGATCCCGCCTCGCGCGCCACCGCGATCACCTCCTCGGTGCTGGCATAGCGCTGTGGCGCGTAGAACAGCCCGGTCGAGAAGCCGGTCGCGCCCTGACACATCGCCCCTGCCACCAGCGCGCGCATCTTGGCCAGCTCGTCGGCGTCGGGCGCACGCGCCGACGCGCCCAGCACCCGGCGCCGCACCGCGCCGAAGCCGACGAAGGGCACGGTGTTGGTGCCGATCCCCTTGGCGGCGAGCGCACGCGCGTCGGCGGCGACGTCCGGCGTGCCATAGCCGTCGACACCGGTGACGATCGTCGTCACGCCCTGCGCGAGCCAGGCAATGTTGGCGCGCACCGCGGCGTCGGGCGAGCGCAGATAGGTGTCGGGGTGGGTGTGCGCGTCGATCAGCCCCGGGGTGACCAGCTTGCCGCGCGCGTCGATCACGCGCTTCGCCGCGCCGCGCCGCGACGGGCCGACGTAGCTGATCCGGTCGCCGGTTACCTCGACGTCGCCGCGGAAGGGCGGCACGTCGGCGCCGGTGTAGACCGTGCCGCCACGGATCGCGACGTCAGGCAGCGCCGGCGCGCGCGCCGCGCCGAGCAGCAGCAACGCGAGCAGCGCGCGCCTCACCGCGGCCCCGCGGGCAGCAGCGTCCGCCGCGCCGCGACCTGCGCGTCGACCGCGGCGCGCCCGAACAGCATCGGCAGCATGCGCCCCGCGATCCAGGGCGCGTACTGGTCGCGATAGTGCGGAGACGTCGGCGCATTCGATTGGCCGGGCAGGTTGAGCATGAGCGAGCGGTCCCATTCCCCCACGTCGATCACCTGGAGATAGCTCGCCCCGCCCCGGGTCCGCCAGTCCGGCCCGTCGCCGAGCCAGCGCGCCATCACGGTATAGCCGTCCCCGCCCGAGCCTTCTCCCTCGATCACCGGGAAAGCGGCGGCGATCGCGGGGATGCGCGACAGCGGGTGGCGGATCGTGACGCGGTGGAGCCGGTCCCAGCGCCACGTCCGCGCGTCCGGCCCCATCAGCACGACGGCACGGTCCCAGGCGCTCGCCAGCGCGGCGGCGAGCAGCGCGTCGCGTGCCGCGACCGGGGCGGCACCGAGCCGCCGGTCGGGGCGCGCGAGCAGGTCGAGCAGCACCGAGGGCGCGATCTCGGTGACGAGGTGGCGCGCGCGCGCGGGCACGATCGCGGCGAGCGCGCGCTGGCCGAGCTCGCGCCACAGGATCTCGAACAGCGCCGCGGCGGCGCTGTCGCCGTCGACGCGCGCGTCCCAGCCGCGCAGCAGCGTCGCGGCCGGCGACCCTCCCGCGGGCAGCAGCGCGAGCAGCTGTCGCGCCGGCGCCGAGAGCGTGTCATGCTGGAGCGCCACGCTGTCGGCGAGCGTATGACGCGGCTGCGCGGCGAGCACCGCGGCAATCCGTTCGTAGCGATAGGGATCGCGGAAGGAGTGCGCGGGGATGCGGTCGGCCGGCCAACCGGCGGGCAGATTGTCCTGGTTGGCGGAGGCGAACCAGCCGGCGGGCGGATTGTAGACGCTCGGCAGCACGCGATAGTCGCGATAACCGGTCCAGTCGTAGCGCCCGTCGCCCGGCACCGGCAGCAGCCCGTCGCCGCGCCGGCGCTGCGGCACGAAGCCGATCACCTGCCAGCCGTGATTGCCCGCGACATCGGCGTAGTGGAAGTTGGTCGGCGAGGGATGCAGCGCGAACGCCTGCTTCAGCCCGTCCCAGTCGCGGGCGAGATTGATCGCGATCATCGCGAAGGCGCCGCTCGCGCCGGGCTGCATCGCGATCGAGGCCAGCGCGGTGGCGCGGCGCTTCGCCGGATCGTGGCTCACCACGGGGCCGTGGACCGAGTGGCGCAGCGTCGCGCGCTGGGCCGCAGCGCCCTTGACCGGGATCGCCACCGCGCGCGTGTCGAACGCCCTCCACCCGCCGGCGTGGCGGTAGCGCTCGGGGTCGCTGGGGTGGAGCTCGAGGACGAACAGATCCTCCTGGTCGATGTGGAAGTTGGTGCGGCCGAAGGCGAAGCGGTTGGTGTGTCCCTGCATGATCCCGGGCAGGCCCGGCGCCCCGCCGCCGATCAGGTCGAGCCCCGGCGCGCTGAGATGCGCGACGTGGCGCGGGCCGAAGCCGCCCAGCCCGAGGTGGGGGTCGTTGGCGAGGATCGCGCGCCCGGTGGCGCTGCGCGAGGGCGCGATCGTCCAGGCGTTGCTGCCCGCGTTGACGGCGTCGAGCCGCTCGCCGCGCGTCGGCGTGTCGGGGCCGAAGGGCAGGCCGCCGAGATTGAGCGCGGCGAGGTCGCCGTCGCTCACCGCGGCGACGTCGAGCCCCTCGGGCACGCGCAGCACGCCCGCGGGGCGGAGCGGCGCCATGATCGCGTCGAGATCGAGCAGCCCGAGCGCGGCGAGCTGGGCGCGACGCAGCTCGTCGTCGGCGTTCCCAGCCGCAGTGCCGCGCGCGAGCACGAAGTCGCGCACGTCCCAGCGCAGCGGGGTCACGCCGAGGATGCGGTATTCGGGCGGCAAGAGCGACGAATCGGCGGTGACCTCGGCGATGCGGGCGTTGACGCCGGCGACATAGGCGCGCGCGCAGGCGAGTATCTCGGCGGGGATCCGCGCCAGCTCGGCGTCGAGGTCGCCGCGATAGTGGAACAGTCGCGCAGTGGCATCGTGCGCGGCGAATTCGGCGCCGAACGCCTCGGCGAGCCGGCCGAGCTCGCGGCGATGCGCGAGGTCGATCTGGAAGAGACGGTCGCGCGCGACGACATAGCCTTGGCCGAAGAAGGCGTCGGGGATGGTCTGTGCCCGGATATGCGGGACGCCATAGACGTCGTCGACGATCTCGATCGGCGCGGTGAGACCAACGGCGATCGTGCGGCATGCGGCGGACGAGCCCTGCGCGCGTGCACGCCACGCCGGAGCGAGCGCGAGCGTCGCGGCGCTGCCGAGCAGGAAGGAGCGACGGTCGAGCATTGGATCTCCCTGTCGTGCCGGCGTCGAGCGACGTGACGCTACACGCGCTGGGTAGGAGGCGCGAGCGGCGATCGGTAACGGGGGCATAGGTCGCGGCTATGGCGCTCCGCGGTGCGATAACGCGGCCTCCTCGCGCGAGAAGCTGTTCGTGCTCCCGCGCACGCGAGAGTTTTGGGTGTCGTGCGCGACGTGCCGTTGGTCCGCTTGGCCCTGGGTTCCCGCTTTTGCGGGAACACGGTACGCACGAGACGCGGCGCACACCCATGCCCCGCGTCTATGCCACTCACAACGCTGCGAAACGACGAAGCGCTTGACGCTTCCCGCCGCGCCGCTTCACCTTCGACATCGATACCCGACATGCCCGGCGCTCGAACGACCGCGGCCGCGGGGGTCGCGCAGGAGGCGACGGCGGACCGCGCGGCCCGGCCGAACGCAGCGGCCCTCACGGGTCATAGGGGGCAGAGATGACAGAACGGCGGCACATCGGACGCGGCGCGCTCCTGGCGGGATGGACCGGTGGCGCGCTACTGGCGGCACTCGCGCTCCCCGCTGCCGCGCAGACCGCGCCGGCGGAGCAGACGCCACCCGCGGGCGAGCTCGCCGCGGCGCAGACCGAGGCCGCCGCGCCGGAGGGCGGCGCCGACGTGGTCGTCACCGGCTCGCGCGTGCTGCGCAGCGGTTTCGAGGCGCCCACCCCGCTCACCGTGCTGAGCCAGGAGGAGATCCAGAACGGCTCGCCGAGCAACAACATCGCCGATTTCGTCAACCAGCTGCCCGCGCTCGCCGGCTCGACCCGCCCGGCCAACTCGCGGCTCAATCTCAGCAGCGGCCAGGCCGGGATCAACGCGCTCAACCTGCGCAACCTCGGCGAGACGCGCACGCTGGTGCTGCTCGACGGCCGCCGCTCGGTCGCCTCGACGATCACCGGGTTGGTCGACGTCAACACCATCCCGCAAGCGCTGGTGAAGAGCGTCGAGGTCGTCACCGGCGGCGCCTCGGCGGCCTATGGCTCCGACGCGGTGGCGGGCGTCGTCAACTTCGTGCTCGACAAGGAATATGAAGGCATCAAGGTCAGCGCCGACAGCGGTGTGACCGACAAGGGCGACGGTTACAATTACTCGCTCGCGGTCACCGGCGGGCTCAGCTTCGCGGGGGGGCGCGGGCACCTCGTCGTCAACGCCGAGCTGGCGCATCGCGACGGCATCTTCCAGGTCGACCGCGACTGGAACGCGACCGGCTATGTCCGCATCCAGGACCCGAACTGGACCGCGACCAGCACCACCCCGCAGTTCCTGATCCGCCGCCAGGTCGGGGCGGTCACCTCGACTCCCGGCGGGATCGTCACCGCCTCGTCGGGGGGCACCGCCAACCGGCTGCGCGGCTATTATTTCGGCGCGGGCGGCGCGGTGCAGCGCTACAATTACGGCGCGCTGACCTTCCCCGCGCCCGGCGGCAGCGCGGCGCCGACGCTAACGCAGGGCGGCGACTGGCAGGTCAACGACACCGGCCGCCGCATCGGACTCGACCCCGAGGACGACCGCCACGGCGTGTTCGCGCGCGCCGGCTTCGAGGTGGCGGACGGGATCGAGCTGTTCGCCGAGGGCTCGTACAATCGCCAGCGCGTCTTCTTCAACGCCGGCCCGAACCTCTCGACCGGCATCACCTACCAGCGCGACAACGCCTTCCTCCAGAACACGCTCGGCCCCGCGCTGCTGAGCGGGATCAACACCGTCACGATCGCGACCTCCTCGGCCGACCTACCGTTCCGCGCGGTCGACAATCGCCGCGAGGTGCAGCGCTACGTCATCGGGGCGGAGGGCAAGACCGAGGCGTTCGGCCGGCCCGCGACCTGGAACGTCTACGGCCAGTACGGTCGCGCCGACCTGCGCGAGCAGCTGCGCAACGTCATGAACCTGGCGCGCATGAACGCCGCGACCGACGCGGTCTTCGCCGGCGGCACGATCGCCTGCCGCGTCAACGCCGACGCCAACCCCGCCAACGACGCGCCGGGCTGCGTGCCGCTCAACCGGCTCGGCATCGGCGTCGCCGATCCCGCCGCGGTGCGCTACGTGCTCGGCGATCCTTATCGCGACGAGACGGTGGAGCAGTGGGTCACCGGCGCCAATGTCGCGTTCAACCCCTTCGCGACCTGGGCGGGCGACGTCAGCCTCGCGCTCGGCGCGGAATATCGCCGCGAGAAGATCCGCGGCTTCGTCCCCGCCGAGTTCCAGCCGGTGGTCACGCAGACCAGCACCGCCAATGCCTGGTCGGTCGGCAACTACCTCCCCACCAACGGCAGCTACGACGTGAAGGAGGCCTATCTCGAGACGGTGGTGCCGCTCGGCCTCGGGCTGGAACTGAACGGCGCGGCGCGCGCGACGCGGTATTCCACCGCCGGGTACGTCACGACCTGGAAGGCGGGCGCGACGTGGCGACCGGTCGAGGACATCCGCTTCCGCGTCACGCGCTCGCGCGATATCCGCGCGCCCAACCTCAACGAGTTGTTCCAGGCCGGCGCGGCCAACAGCGACTCGGTGCGCAACCCCGCCTATACCAGCGACGGCGCGAACGGCCCCGCCAGCTTCGGCTATTCCGCCACCGCGACCGGGAACCTCAACCTGCGCCCGGAGAAGGCCGATTCGTGGAACGCCGGGGTGGTGCTGACGCCGCGCTGGGTGCCCGGCCTCAACCTGTCGGTCGATTACTTCCGCATCGACGTCGACGACGCGATCAGCAGCTTCAGCGCGCAGAACATCATCGACCTGTGCCAGCAGGGCCAGCAGCAGTTCTGCGGTGCCTTCGCGCAGGACCCGGTGCGCTCGACCCCGACCCAGCCGTACCTGCTGTTCCGCACCCAGCCGTTCAACGCCGCCCGTCAGCTCGTCCGCGGGGTCGACATCGACGCGTCCTATCGCGTCGCGCTCGACTCGCTCGGCGTCTCCGCACCGGGCGCGCTGACGCTGCGCGGCGTGGCGACTCGCTACATCGACAATCTGCTCGACACGGGTGTGCCGGGCCAGGTGGTGCTCAACTCGGTCGGGGTGAACGGCGGGCAGGCGAGCACGCCGACCTGGCTGTACCGCGTCAGTGCCGGCTATGACGGGCCGGGCTTCTCGATCACCGGGATCGGGCGCGGGGTGAGCGCCGGCCGCTACGCCGCCAACGGGATCGAGTGCCAAACGGAGTGCCCGCTCTCGACGACGCAGTTCCCGACCTATGACGACAACCACGTCTCCGGGCTGTTCTACGCCGACCTCAATCTCACCGCCAAGGTGCCGATGTCGGGCGCCGAGGCGCAGCTGTTCGTCAACGTGACCAACGTCTTCGATCGCTGGCCGCTGCTGCTGCCCGAGACGGGCCTGGCAGCGAACAGCACCTACAGCGACCTGCTCGGCCGCGCCTTCCGGCTCGGTATCCGGATGCAGACGCGCTGAGCCGAGACGGGGCCACTCGCGCATGGCCCCGCCGCCCCCGCCCCGCTAGGCTCGCGCCCGGGAAGCGACGAATCACGGGAGCGGGCGATGGACCGGAACGACCCTGGGCTGCGCGACGCCGCGGTGCGGCTGTACGACGACTTCACGCACGAGCATCGCGACCGCCGCACCTTGCTGCGCCAGATGACCGCACTGGCGGGCTCGGCCGCGGCGGCGGAGGCGCTGATCCTCGGCATCGCCGCCAGCCCCGCCGCCGCGGCGCAGGTCGATCCCGCGGACAAGCGACTGACCACGCGCAAGAGCGGTTTCAAGCTTGCCGACGGCAGCAGCATCACCGGCTATGTCGCCGCGCCGCGCAAGGCCGCGGGCAAGCTCGGCGCGGTAATGGTGATCCACGAGAATCGCGGGCTGCAGCCGCATATCGAGGACGTCGCGCGCCGCGTCGCGCTCGCCGGCTTCTTCGCCTTCGCACCTGACTTCCTGTCGAGCGCGGGCGGCACGCCGGCGGACGAGGACAAGGCGCGCGAGCTGATCGGCCGGCTCGACTATGACGCGACGATCGCCACCGCGGTGGCAGTGGTGAAGCGGCTCGGCCAGCGCGCCAACGGCAACGGCAAGGTTGGCACCATCGGCTTCTGCTGGGGCGGCGCGCTGGTCGACCGGGTCGCGCTGGCCGCCGGTCCGGCGCTGGCGGCGGGGGTGAGCTACTACGGCCCCGCGCCCGATCCCGCCGAGGCGGCGAAAATCCAAGTGCCGCTGTTGCTCCATTACGCCGGCAAGGACGCGCGTGTCGCGCAGACGGCCGAGCCCTGGGTCGCCGCGCTGCGCGCCGCCGGCAAGCCGTTCGAGGCCTTCACCTATCCGGGCGTCGACCACGCCTTCAACAACGACACGTCGGCGGAGCGCTACAACAAGGCCGCAGCCGATCTCGCCTGGCAGCGCACCACCACCTTCCTCCACCAGCATCTGGACGCCTGATCGATGACGCTCACTTTCTTCACTCACCCGCGGTCGCGCAGCCGCAGCGCGCGCTGGATGCTCGAGGAGATCGGCGCGCCCTATGAGTCGGTGGTGATCGACTTCGACAAGAAGCCCGCCGCGCTGCTCGAGGCCAACCCGCTCGGCAAGGTGCCGGTGATCGTCCACGACGGCCAGGTGGTGAGCGAGGCCGCGGCGATCTGCGCCTATTTGGCCGAGGCGTTCCCCGAGGCCGGGCTGGCGCCGCGCGGCGACGAGCGCGCGGCCTATTATCGCTGGCTGTTCTTTACCTCAGGGCCGCTCGAGGCGGCGATGGTCGACAAGGCACTGGGCGTGCAGGTGCCGCCCGATCGCGAGGGGATGGTCGGCTATGCCAGCTTCGCGCGCGCGGTCGACGCCTTCGAGCGCGCGCTGGAGAAACGCGACTATGTCGCGGGCGATCGCTTCACCGCGGCGGACGTGTTCGTCGGCAGCGCGGTCGGCTTCTTCACCGGCTTCGGCCTGCTGGAGCCGCGCGAGACCTTCATGGCCTATCTCGACCGCGTCCGCGCCCGCCCGGCGTGGCAGCGCGCCAACGACATCGACGACGCGCTGCTAAAGGGGAAGTAGGGCGGCGCGTTGCTTCCTGAGTGATCCCCAGCGAAGACCGGGGTGCAGGTGGGAAGACGCTCGTAGGAGTCGACAGCAGCCTCCCGTCACCCCCGGCCTCGCGCCGGGATCCATGCCACCGCATACCCATCGGCTGGGGCGAACGCGGAGAGATGGATTCCGGCTCAAGGCCGGGATGACGAGGGGTAGCGGAGAGTGTGAGAGGCCCGCTCCCCAGCGGGGAGCGGGCCTCTCGCTCTCAGCGATGTTGGCGCCGGTCGTGCTTGTCGTAGCGCACGCGCGCGCTCAGCGCGTCGAAGCGACGTTCGAGGTCGCGGCGCTCCCACTGCGACAGGCCGTCGCGGCGATAGCGGCCCTCCAGCGCGGCGAGCTGGCGCGACTCCTGCCGCAGCCGATGCGCCTCGTTACGGTCGAGCGCGCCCGAGCGGATGCCCTGGTCGATGCGCTGGTCCAGCCGCGCCTGGCGCTGGTTGATCGACTGCCACGGCGCCGCGCTGGCGATCCCCGGCACCACGACGGCGGCGAGCCCGAGCCCGGCGATCACGGTCTTGAGACGGTTCATGTCACGCTCCTTTTCACTCGGCCGCTTCGTCGCGGCCCGGTGATGAGAGAGATAGGGCCAGTCCTTCGCGAAACTGTCCCAGCGCGCGGGCGAAAGTGTAACCGACTGTCGCGCCGCCGCGATCTCCGTTCAGTTTCGCGCCGCGATCTCCACCAGCGCGCGGTCGATCGCGTGCGTCGCCGAGGCGTCGTCGGCCATGTCGTTGGCCAGCGCGGAGAAGGTCAGCGTCCGCCCGCTCGCCGCGACGAGGAAGCCGGACAGCGCGTTGGCGGCGTTGAGCGAGCCCGTCTTGGCGAACACCTTGCCTGCCAGCGGCGTGCCCGCAAAGCGCCGCGCCAGCGTGCCGTCGACCGCGCCGACCGGTAGCGTGTCGCGGTAGGCCGCGCCCCAGGGCTGCGCCTGCGTCCAGCGCAGCAGCGTCACCGCCGCGCGCGGGGTGATGCGGTCGTAATTGGACATGCCGGAGCCGTCCGCGAACTCAGTCGCGGCACGCGCCACGCCCGCGCGGTCGAGCAAGGCGCGCACCGCGACCTGGCCGTCCGCCACCGAGCCGCTGCCGCGCACCGCGCCGAGCCGGCGCAGCAGCAGCTCGGCGTGGAGGTTCTGGCTTGCCTTCATTGTCGCGCGCAGCTCCTCGGCGAGCGGCGGCGGTGTCAGCCGGGCAAGCACAGCGAATTCGGGCGCTCGCGCGACGGGCGCACCGCCGCGTCGTACCGGATCGTCGGCATCGGTGAGCGGTCGGTGCCGCACCGTCACGCGCCCGGTGACGCGCACCCCTGCCTCACGCAGGAGCGCCACGAGCCGCCACGCCGCGCGGTGCGCCGGATCGTCGACCGCGACCGACAGCGTCGTCGGCGTGCCCGCAGGGACGGTGCCGACGACGCGGAGCAGGTCGCTGCCCGGCAGGCGGGTCGCGCCGACCGACGCCCGCGCACCGCCCGTGACGACGCGCGACTCGACTCGATAGTAACCGTCGCCAGTCACCGTCGCGGGGGCGCCGTCGCGCGGGCCCGGCATCACCGTCACCGCGACGACATTGTCGTCCACCGTCAGCGCCGAGATCGCGGTGCCGTAGCGCCCCGCCATGTTGTTCCAGCTCATCCCCGCGGGCCAGCGCTCGTCGGGGAAGGCGGTGTCGTCGCCGATCACGTCGCGCACGACGCGGGTCCGCGCCGCGACCGCGCGCGCCAGCTCGGCGAGGCAGTCGACGCGGCAGTCGGGTGCGCTCGACAGCCGCGCGTCGCCGTGGCCGGCCAGCACCACGTTGCGTCCCTCGCGCCGCACCGTCGCGCCGCCCGCCGCATCGGGCGCGGCGGTGTCGAGCGTGGCGAAGGCGGCCGCGGCGGTGAAGAGCTTGGCGTTGGAGGCGGGGACGAAGCGCTCGTCGGCGCGCTCGGCGACCAGCTCGCGCCCGTCGGCGTCGACCACCAGCAGTCCCAACCGGGTTCCCGGCGGTAGGTCGCCGGGCGCCGCGGCGAGCAGCGCCAGCGCGAGCAGCACGCGCCTCATCGCCCCTCGATCACGTCGGAGAGCAAAGCGAGGAACTCGCCCGCCAGCGCGCTGGGTGGTCGGTCTAGCAGGTGGATGGCATGGACGTCGAAGGTCAGCGGTGGCTTGAGCGAGCGCGTCGCCAGCCCCGGCTGCATCGCCGCGTCGGCGGTGAAATTATCCACCACGGTCAGCCCCACCCCCGCGCGCACCATCGCCGCGGCGATGTAGAAGGTGCGCGCCGAGGCGATGTCGTCGAGCTCGAGCCCGAGCCGCTCGAGCTCGTCGGTGAACAGCCGACCGATCGGCCCGCTCGCCGCCAGCGTGATGAAGGGAAGGCCCGCGATCCGCGCCAGCTCGATCCGCGGCGGCGCGGCGGGCAGGTCGTGCTCGCGGTACAGCACCACCAGCTCGCCCTCGCCGAGCCAGCTCTGCCCCAGCGGCGCGCCGCGCGGCACCTCGTTGGCGATCGCGATATCGCACTCGCGCTCGTAGAGTTTGCGCAGCAGGTCGTCGTGGTGGACCGTCTGGAGGTCGAAGCGCGCGCGCGGGTGGCGGCGCAGGAAGCGCGCCACCGCGATCGGCAGCACCCCCAGTGCGAGGCTCGGCAGCGCCGAGATGCGCAGCGTCGTGCCCGCGCCGGCGCGCAGGTTGCGCCCCGCCTCCCTCAGCGCGCGGACGCGGTCCTGGATCTCCGCCACGTCGCCGAACAGCGCGTGCGCGTCCTCGGTCGGCACCAGCCGGCCGCTGACCCGCTGGAACAGCTCGAAGCCGAGCAGCGACTCGGCGTGGCGCAGCGTCTTCGACACCGAGGGCTGCGACACCGCCAGCGCGCGCGCCGCCGCGCTGACCGAGCCGTTGACATAGACCGCGTGGAAGATCTCGATATGCCGCAGATTCATCGACATGGCGTCTAGACCGCGGGGGGTGGCGCGGCCAGCACGGCGCGTTCCTCGGCGCGCGCGACCAGGGCGGTGACGGTGAGATTGGCCGAGGCCGAAGGCACGGTGCGGGTCATGTCGAGCAGCCGGTCGAACGGCAGCACCAGCCCCACCACCAGCGCAGTCTGCTCGGCACTCACCCCCACCGCGGAGAGCATCGCAGCGAGCATGAACAGCGAGGCGGAGGGCACCGGCGCGGTGCCGAAGGCAGCGAGCGCACCGGTCAGCCACATCACCACCAGCATCGTCGTGTCGGGCACGACGCCGAGCGACTGGAGCGCGAACTGGCCGAGCAGTCCGACGTAGAGCGCGGTGCCGTCCTTGCCGACGCTCGCGCCGAGCGGCAGCACCGTGCCCGCGATCGCGCGCTCGATCCGGAGCCGGTCGGTGGCCACGCGCAGCGCCACCGGCAGCGTGGCGGAGGAGGAGGCGGTGGAGAAAGCGACGACCAGCGCGTCGGCGCTGCCGCGGAAGAAGCGCGCCACGCCGCGCCGTGCGACCAAGCGGAGCAGCGCGGCGTGAAAGGCGAGCTTCACCAGCGAGCCGAGCACCACCGCCAGCGCAAGCCAGCCGACATGGACGAACACCGCCGCCCCGCCGCTCGCCACCGCGTTGGCGACCAGCGCCGCGACCCCGAGAGGCGTCAGCTCCATCACCCCGCGCACCACCTGGAGCAGCACCGCGGCGAGCCCCTGAAGCAAGGCGGTCACCGGTCGCCCCGCCTCACCCGCGACAACGCTGCCGATGCCCAGCAGCACCGCGACGAGGATGATGGCGAGCATGTCGCCGCGCGCCAGCGCCTCGACGATGTTGGTCGGCACGATCGCGAGCAGCTGCTCGGCCGGCGTCGGCGGCGTGCCGAGCGCATGCGGCGCCACCCCGGCGAAGCGCACGCCCGCGCCGGGCCGCAGCAGCAGCCCGCACGCCATGCCCAGCGCGACCGCCACCAACGTGGTGGCGGCGAACCAGCCGAGCGCGCGCCCGCCGATCGGCCCGAGCCGGCGCGGGTCGCCGAGCGCTGCGATCCCCGCGGCGATGGTGACGAGCACGACGGGCACGACCAGCATGCGGATGAGGCGCACGAACAGCTCGCCGATCAGCCGGATCGCGGCGGCGCCCTCGGGCCACAACGCGCCGAGCAGCACGCCGAGCGCGAGCCCGCCCAGGACACGCTGCCACAGCGGCACGGCGAACCAGCGCGCGGTCACGCGCGAGGTTCTTCGATCGCGTGCGCGACACTCACTCGGGCGGCCGCTCCCGAGATCGGGGGTCCACTCGCGCGCACGGGTCGAATGAGGAGAAGCCGTCCCTTTCGTCGATCACGCGTCACCCCAGAACCCCGCCGCCGGCGGCGACAGCACGCCGTCACGGTCGCTCACCCCGCCGGGATAGTCCTCCGCCAGCCATAGCGGCCCGTCGAGGTCGACGAAGGCCGCGCCGCCGGCGAGCAGCAGCGCGGGCGCGATCCCCAGCGACGAGCACACCATACATCCCAGCATCAGCCCGAAGCCGCGCGCCTCGGCCGCGCGCGCCAGCGCCAGCGCGGCGGTGAGCCCGCCCGCCTTGTCGAGCTTGAGATTGACATGGGTGTAGCGCCCGGCGAGCCGGTCGAGGTCGTCAATCGTATGAAACGACTCGTCGGCGCACACCGGCACGCTCGGCGATCGCGCCGCGAGCACCTCGTCCTCGCCGGCGGGAAGCGGCTGCTCGAGCAGGTCGACGCGCTGCGCCACCAGGAAGGCGTCAAGCCCGGCGAGGTCGGCGGCGCCCCAGCTCTCATTGGGATCGACGATCAGCCGCGCCTCGGGAGCGGCGGCGCGCACGGCGGCAATCTGCGCCTCGGGTGCGGCGCGGTCGACCTTGACCTTGAGCAGCGGCGCGCGCGCGTGGCGCAACGCCGTCGCCGCCATCGCCTCAGGCGCGTCGATCGCGATCGTGATCGCCGAGGCGACCGGACCCGCGGCGGCGATGCCGGCGAGCGCGGCCACGCTGGTCCCTGCGACACGCGCTTCGAGGTCCCACAGAGCGGCATCGAGCGCGTTGCGCGCCGCACCCGGCGGTAGCGCCCGTGCGAGCGCATCGCGCCCCGCGCCGCCTTCCACGAGCGGGGTCACCTGCGCCAGCGCGTCGAGCGAGTCCGCCATCGTCTCGCCGTAGTGCGCGTAGGGCACAGCTTCGCCGCGACCCAGGTGAGGGCCCTGCGTCACTGTCACCGTCACGACGTCCGCCGCGGTCTTGCTGCCACGCGCGATTCGGAAAGGCGCGCGCAGCGGATAGGAGTCGTGGCGGGCGATCAGGGTGCGAAACATGCGAGCATCTCGTCGGCGATCGGCGAAGCGCCGAAACGATAGGGATCGATACACGGCAAGGCCAGCCGCGCCGCGGTCTCATCGCACAGCCGCCGCGCCGCTGGCTCGTCGAGCATCGCGGTGTTGAGCGCCACACCGACCGCGCGCACGTCGGGGCTGGTCAGCCGCGCCACCGCAAGATTGGCGGCGAGACACTCCTCCAGTCCCGGCAGCGCGTAATGCGGCAGGCCGCGCATGTGCGCGCGCGACGGATCGTGACACAGCAACAGCGCGGCGGGCTGCGCGCCGTGCAGCAGCCCGGTCGACACGCCCGCGAACGACGGATGGAACAGCGAGCCCTGTCCCTCGATCAGGTCCCAGCCATCGTCGTCGCGGGCGGGCGCCAGCGCCTCGATCGCGCCGCTGATGAAGTCCGCCACGACCGCGTCGACCGGCACGCCCGCGCCGGCGATCAGGATGCCGGTCTGGCCGGTGGCGCGGAAGTCAGCCGCGATTCCGCGCGCGTGCAGCTCGTCCCGCAGACAGAGCGTGGCGTACATCTTCCCGACTGAGCAGTCAGTACCAACGGTGAGCAGCCGCCGGCCGGCGCGGCGTCTGCCGTCGCCGACGCGCAGATCGCGCGGCGGATCGCGCACGTCGAACAGCGTCACCCCCGCCGCCCCCGCCGCCGCAACCAGCCGCGGGTGGTCGCGCAGCCGCTGGTGGAGCCCGGCGGCGACGTGAAGCCCGGCGGCAATCGCCGCGAGCGCGTCATCGACCAGGTCGGCCCCGAGCGTGCCGCCGGCGTTGGCGATGCCCAGCACGAGTGTGCGCGCACCTGCCGCGCGTGCGGCCGCCGGCTCGAGCCGCGGGAGATCCAGCGTCAACGGGCTGTCGTGATGGCGCCACTCGCCGACGCACGCATCGCGGCGGAAGGCGGCGAGCCCGCGCGAGGTCTTGATCCCGACGGAATCGTCGGAATGGCCGAGATATAGCAGATAGGGGGCGGGGATCATCGCGCACCTGCTCGCGGAAAGGGAGCAGCGAGCCTAGCGGCGCCGCGCCGCGCCGCCAGTCGCGTGCGCGGCGCCGGCTATAACGTGGGGCTATGCGGCATCGAGCCCGTGACGCCGCGCGCCTCAGTCGCCGAAGGTGCCGGCGCGATACAGCAGCGTGATCGCGACACGCCGGTTGCGCGGGTCCTGGGGGTTGTCCGCCACCATCGGCTCGCGGTCTGCCACGCCCTCGATCCGGTTGAAGCGTGCCTCGGGCAGCCCCGCCAGCGCGAGCCGGCGGCGCGTCGCCTCGGCGCGGCCCGACGACAACATCCAGTTGTTCATCGCGCGCGGATCACCCCAGGCGAGGCTGTCCGTATGGCCGCGGATCATGATCGGGTTGGGCATGTCCTTGATGCCGCGCGCGACCAGCCCGAGCAGCTCGGCCGCCTCGGGCTCAAGCGCGGTCGTGCCGAGCGCGAACATCGAGTAATCGGCGTCGTCGACCAGGTCGATGCGCAGCCCCTGCGGCGTCATCGTGAAGCGGATGTGCTTGGCCAGCCGCGCCAGCTCCTTGGTCTCGGCGATACGCTTCATCACCTCGTCGCGGAGCTTGGCGAAGTTCTTCGCATCCTCCTTGGTCGCCTGCGCGGCGCTGCGCAGCGAGCCCTTCGGCCCGAAGCCCTTCACCTCGGCGTTCTGCGGCGTCGAGGTGACGATCGCCACCGCGCGGATGTCCGACATGCCCGCCTTGGGGCCCATCTTCATCTTGGAGGTGAGCGACTCGCCGCCGAACAGCCCGTTGCCGCCAATGCCGACGCGCTTCTTGTCGATCAGCGTCGGCGCGAAATAGTCGGCGATGCCCTTGCGCTGCTTCTCGGTGGTGGCGCCGAGCAGCCACAGCAGCAGGAAGAACGCCATCATCGCGGTGACGAAATCGGCGTAGGCGACTTTCCACGCGCCGCCGTGGTGGCCACCGCCGCCCTCGATGTAGATCTTCTTGTAGATGATCTTCGGCGGGACGTTCGCTCCGTGCGGGGCCTTGGCCATGGCTTACTCGCTCCCCCGCTTACTTGCCGCGCAGGCCGTCGAACACCTCGGCGAAGCCGGGCTGGTTCTTGTGGTCGATCCCCGAGCGCGCCGCCTCGATCACCAGCGGCTGCGGGTGGCCGTGCAGCGAGGCGATGATGATCTGCTTGACGACATGGTAGATCGCGCCATCGGCGGCGATCACCTGCTGGAGCCGACTGGCGAGCGGGTTGACGATGCCATAGGCGAGCAGCACGCCCATGAAGGTGCCGACCAGCGCCGAGCCGATCATCCCGCCGAGCACCGACGGCGGCTTGTCGATCGAGCCCATCGTCTTCACGATGCCGAGCACCGCGGCGACGATGCCGAGCGCGGGCAGCGCGTCGGCGAGGCTCTGCAGCGTGTGGTGCGGCCCCTCGACCTCGTGATGGTGGGTCTTGATCGCATTGTCCATCACGTCTTCGACCGCGTGGACGTCGAGCGTGCCCGACGACACCACGACGAGGCGCAGCGTGTCCGCGATCAGGTTGACCAGCGTGTGGTCCTTGAGCAGCTTGGGGTATTCGGCGAAGACCGCGGACGACTTGGGGTCCTCGACGTGCGGCTCGAGTGCGATCGGCCCTTCCATGCGCAGCATCTTCATCAGCTTCGACACCAGGAAGATGACGTCGAGATAATCCTGTTTCTTGTACTTGGGGCCCTTGAAGACCTTGGCGATGCCGCCGCCCATGGCCTTGAGCTCCTTGCCCGAGTTGCCGATGATCAGCGCACCCGCGGCGGCGCCGCCGATGATCAGCATCTCGTGCGGGATCGCCTCGAACACCGGGCCGAGCGCACCGCCGGTGATGGCGAAACCGCCGAACACCATGCCGAGAAGGATAACCAGGCCGATACCCGCGAACATGCGATTCCCCGAAGACAGCTAATGTCTGAGGTCGCTGGTTAACCGTGCAGCGGTGGAGAAGTGGTTACCATGACGGCGCTTTGCGGCAGCATGGTCGGTGAGCGTGGCGCCGGGAACACAGCACCGCGCCGGTGAAAAAGCGAGGCTAGACGCTCAAGCCTTCTCCAAAGTGCATTGCAGCGGATGCTGATTCTGCCGGGCGAAATCGATCACCTGGCTGACCTTGGTCTCGGCGACCTCGTAGCTGAACACGCCGCAGACGCCGACGCCCTTCTGGTGAACATGGAGCATCACCTGGGTGGCCTGCTCGGTCGACATGCGGAAGAAGCGTTGCAGGCAGAGGACGACGAACTCCATCGGCGTGTAATCGTCGTTGAGCATCAGCACGCGATAGGGCGTCGGCTTCTTGGTGCGCGCGCGGGTGCGAGTCGCCACGCCGAGACCGGTCCCGCCGTTCTCCGCGTCATTGTCCTCACCCACCATGCGCGGGCCGACCGTCATCGAAAGATCATGCTGCTGCATCGCCACGCGGCGGGATATGGCATCGACTCGGGCGAGGGCAAGCCCGAGGCGCAGGGAATCGGCGCCGAGGCGGTGGGAGCCGAACGCGAGCGGGCGACCGCGTCGCCGCGATCGCCCGTCCGTACCGCTCGGCGCGGGATCGTGCCGTGTCAGGCGACCGACTTGATCTTCTCGGCCGCGAGCGCGAAGCGGTTCTGCAGCGGCTTGGCGACGTCACCCGCCAGCTTCAGCGTCGCCTCGGTCGAGCGCGAGGCCTCCTTGACCATCGCGTCGAACGCGCCGCGCCAGTAATCCGCCTGAAGCTGCATCAGCTCGGTCGGCGACTTCACCGAAGCGAAGGACTGGACCGTGGTGGCGGTGCTGTCGAAGCGCTCGCGCACGAACGCCGCAGCCTCATGACCCATCGCCTCAAAGCCCTGCGCCGCGATCCGGCCCGACTCGAGCATCGCCTCGACGTTGCCCTTGCCGAAATCGGCCATGTCCTCGGCCACCTTGCGGCCCTTCTCGAAGGTCGAGCGGGCCTGCTCGCCCGTCTTGGCGAACGCCGAGCGGGTCTCTTCCTGTGCCTTGTCGGCGAACGACGTCATCGTGTCGGTCATCTCGCGTTCCTTCGCTGCGATCGGGGCCGCGGCTTCTGCCGGCGGCGTCGGGCCGGCGGTCTGCTCGACCGGCGGTTGGGGCTGACCGGCGGTGTCGTCCGCCGGCAGTGCTGGCGCATCGGCTACCGCCGGCGCCGGTGACGCCACGACGGCGAGTGCCGGTGCAGCAGTCGAGGAGGCCGCCGAAGCGGCAGGCTGGGAGCGCTTGGGCGCGCGCACGCGCCGGGCCGACGATGTCTCCGCCACGGCCGTCTCCGTCGCGGATGGGGTCTCATCCACCATCAGGATCGCTCCTCTTGTTGCACTGCACAATAGTGTCGATCGTCACGACAAGCAAGCGGTTTGTGCAGTGCGGCGAGCGCCCCGTCGCTGCGGTTGATCCCGGCGGCAGGGAGGCGCACTAGCGTCTACGATGAACCTCCTGCCCCCGCTGCTCCGCCCACGCCGCCGCGGCATCGCCTCGGTCAACTCGGAGGTGCGCGACGGCATCGTCCCGGCCGGCGACTCGGTGGCGACCACCGCCGACCATGACGGCGGCGAGCCGCACAACCCGCGCTACCGCACCGTCGCACTGATTATCGCCTGCGCGATGTTCATGGAGAATCTCGACGCCACCGTGCTCGCCACCGCGCTGCCGACGATGGCGCGCGACTTTGCGGTGCGCGCGCCCGAGATGAGCGTTGCGCTCACCTCCTATCTGGTCGCGCTGGCGATGTTCATCCCCGCCTCCGGAATGGTGGCGGACCGGTTCGGCGCCAAAAACGTGTTCCGCGCCGCGATCGGCGTGTTCGTGCTCGGCTCGCTCGCCTGCGGTCTCGCACCGACGCTGACGACGATGGCGCTGGCGCGCTTCGCGCAGGGCATCGGCGGGGCGATGATGATGCCGGTCGGGCGGCTGGTGCTGCTGCGCTCGGTGGCGAAGCGCGACATGGTGTCGGCCATGTCATGGCTGATCATGCCCGCGCTGATCGGCCCGATCATCGGGCCGCCGGTGGGCGGCTTCATCGTCGACTATCTCGACTGGCGCTGGATTTT
>Ga0265798_10002227_pt1 | contig 28828 bp, 23 predicted proteins | sample P3T30metagenome_FD_192430 | JGI IMG/M metagenome (GOLD analysis project Ga0265798, IMG submission 192430) | Plant litter microbial communities from East Loma Ridge, Irvine, California - P3 T30 | ecosystem: Environmental > Terrestrial > Plant litter > Unclassified | place: USA: California...
TGCGTCTCTCGTAGGGGGCCTTACTCTAGGTCGTGTGTCCTTGGTATCGGACCATGACACTGTCATATTGTCTCGCAGCTGCTTCAAACCCTTATGGAACCTCTTTGTTAGCCAGTAGCCACCGTGGAAATCAATAGACCTTGGCATCTGCAGCCGTATGGGCAAGATCATAGCAGAGTCGAATTTGATCCTGTGGGACAGGGTGCATATCGTCTTGGAAGGCACTTCGAAGAATCTTATAAAGGGACGAACTGGTGATGAAAAGGGTAGGTGTGTGCTGCCAGAGGTAGTGATATACTAGATCCTGCAGCTCTTGTGGAAGTTCTAGGAAGCGAAACAGTCGTGCCTGGAGACGCGGGCTGCGCCGAGCTGGTGTGACTATCTCGGTGTTCGTTGTCTTCGGACGCTTTCGCTTGCTCGGGGTGTCGTCATCGTTAGATTCGTCGTCTGACCACAGTGCTCCGCGTTTCGGTAGGCGGCCAGATATGTATTCGACCACGCTGTGTTTGAAGTTCCGACCGGAAGTGTCTTTAACCATGCTGCTGGTAGCGAGATGAGTATTCGTGCTATATATGTGGTGCTTTACAGATGGTCTAAGCAACCCGTGAGTGATGTTCAGAAGTTTGTATAAACAGGTTGACTTGCACTGAGCGTGACTGAGCGTGACTGAGCGTTTTGATATCGGTGTGTGCATTCATTCTTGTGCGGCAACGCTAACAGCCTTGACCATTACTGTGAGTGGCTGGCCTCTTGGCGGCGGGGGTTCCGCAATGAATCACGTGCCGATATGCTGCGAATCACTGCTGGGCGTAGTTTCTGAGAGTATACTGCCAAGTTGCGTTCCTCAAAGTACAATACTTAAGAATTTGAAGGCGGGACACTAGTCAGTCAGCTAATAGGGACGATGCAGTTGCTCTTTAGATCATCCGAATTTCCCATACCTATGGTACTGTCTATCCCGACTGTCTTTTCAGCCCCGACTCCTCAAGCACCGCCAATCGCCTCCCTATACTTCCAAAGCAGACGCAGCTACAAAAGAGCACGCTTCCAACCCAGGTCACGACAGCCAGATTGTCGTAGCTAACTACACCAGCGAACAGCTCTGGCCGCATACTTGCCGGTGCTGTCTGACCCATAAGGCTGCTACTGATAGCTACTTGTGTCGCATTTGTGGTCGAAGGCAGAGACGGCGAGGGCAGGACGTCCGGGTTCGATAGGAATATGAAGGATGTGAGGATCGAAGTTACGATGAGGGAGCACGAGAGACCCGGTTTTGAGCGGTCGAGTATGTACCAGAGAGCTGGATTCACAAGGGCGAGGGTCAGGGTAAGCTGTAGGGTCGATTGCCACGGGAGACGCCGCTACAGCAATGTTAGCATTTTAATTTTTGCGAGGCAGCCGATAGCTTACAATTGCAAATGCGATGCCAATGAAGGCGGCGACACTCCGGACCACATCGTTGATCTGCTCGCTCATGGGTGACTCGGCTTCCGGCTCGGACTCCTGGTCTTCATCGAAGTGCTCGGCGCTCTGCCCGCCCCAAACGAGGTCAACGTACGGAAGGAGGCTACCGAGAGCCACACCGAAGAAGCCCCAGCTGGTGAGGTATAACCAGCTCTCGCGATCCATGCCCTCGAGGTGCACGACCGAGAGCTGCCTGGTGTCGTGTAGGTGGGAGACTATAAGCCCATAAACGACGCCAAATAGGAAGAGAGCCGCGAGCTTGACGCTCAGCACTGCGAGCCTGGTGACCGCGTTCCTGGGTCGTTTCGGAGACTGAGCCTTCGTCCTGCTATCGGCCCTGTCCATTTGTCCGCCTTTCCTTGCCAGCTGCTTCATGCTGATGCCGCCGTCAGGACTACCGAGGCCGCTATCCCAAGCAGGTAGCCCCATGCCCAGATGCGCCGGCGTCTCCGCACCGTTTCCCCATGGTGTTTCCGCCATGCTTGAGCTCGCGTCATCGTAGATGCCGAACAGTGTGCTGCTAGTCATGTTCAGAAAGCTCCTGTTCCGCAGCGGAAGTTGGGAGTCTCCCTCTGCATCATCCTCATCCCCATTCCGAGAGTTGTAGGTCCGTAGTAAGCGAGCATTCAGCTGCGATAGGAAGTCTGACGACTTTCGAGTCCCGATTGCGCTCGGGGGTGACTCTTGCGAAAAGTCATGTGTAGGAGAGTCGGCGGACTCATTGTAAGAATTACTAAACGTTCGGCGTGGAACAGGTCGGTGGATATGGAGCGGCGATTGCGCCGTGTTTGATGTTGTGGCCTGATCGTCTGCCATCTTTCGCGTCGCAGGTTCCGAGTCCAAAAGCAAGGGTCCAGCACTGCGACAATTCGTGTACGTCGCAAAAGCAGCTGGTAATTACAATTTCATAAAGAATGGTGACGAACGAATGCAGGAAGAAGAGAGCAGAAGAATAAGGCAGCGTCGAGCCACCTCTCCACTCTCGATAAAATGTTACAGTATGGGATTGGGAATGGAAGGTAAGGCTGTATTGAGTCTAAGCGTGATTAGTGCACGTGAACAGAAAGAAGGTTTGCTTGGCTTACCCGCGCAACCCGCCGTCACGCATCAGGGCTTTCGCAAGCCTACCTCGTATGGGACACGGATTGAAAATTGCAAGCTGGTGAGTCGCAGGCCTGGGTGAGGGGAGGGTACAATCCATGTAAGTGGAGAAACTGGTCTGACGTTGTTCTGCATGTGTTCATAAGCATGCATTTTCATGTGAAAGTCGGCTGACTCGTTGCGTCGATCACATCCTGAGACGCCCGCATCTCAACACGCATCTCGAAATGCTAATTGCTGACGGTTCCGCACACGTTCTCATTGTATATTTATGGCTCTCGTTTTTATCTTGTTGCAGATTATGCTGTTAGACAACGCCAGCTGCCTCCAATAGACGCTTGATTGTCCTGCGCCTTCAGATCGTCTAAACGCAGTCGCAGGAAACCTTTTTTTGCGTCTTCACATGCCAAACCCGACTCCTGCTGGAAATGCTCAGAACGTAATGCACGGGATGCCGTCGTACCGTTGGGCTCGTAGTCGTTTCTCTTGATCTTGACACAGTGTATTCACTACACTCAATCGACGATGGGTTGCAGAATGTTTCCACTGCTGTTGTTAGTGCATCATCTTGACTGCGAATCGGGGCTACACTTACGCCACAATGTTGGCCCAGCCAATCAACCGCCAGTGCTTCTCAATACGACGAGATAGAGCGACCTTCTCACCGATCTCTGTGCATGCAGGTGAGGTGAGGGAAAGACGAGCAGCATCGGCCTTTACGGCGACGACCTTGGCACCGGTTGCAGTTGAGCCAATGTTGACCATCTGTACGGGAGTCAGTATACTAATAAGCTGATATTCACGGGTAGCGCACCAGAACTTCGTTCTTTGCAAGCTTGGCGACCTTGGCCTGTTTGCCATCTGCAGTTTTTACACCAAGCAGTCTTCGGAGCAGGAAGTAGTTGACCTCAAGCTCCGTGTAGATGTTAGGAAGATGTCCGCGGAGACCTAGGACGAAACCAACGAGGCGATCGGCGCGGCATAGGGTAGGGTCGACGCGTGTGCCTACACCGATCAAGCCTCCTGGTACCGCAAACTTGAGGTCGTTGTGCTCGGCGAACAGAGACACTACCCTCGAGAAGATAGGCTTGCACTGAATCTTGCCAGCGCTGTCCTTTGACACGATACCGGGCCTGATCTCAATCTCATCGCCCAACTTCAGGACACCAGTCAGGATACTGCCACCAGCGACGCCGCCCTTGAGCTCGTCAATCTCCGCACCGGGCTTGTTGACATCGAATGATCGAATGACAATCATGTGAGGTTTAGCGGAGAAGTCTCGTACGGGTACTGGGATCTTGCTGATAAGGTGTTCGTTTATCGAGTCGATGTTGAACTTCAACTGGGCGGAGATGGGGATGATGGGTGAGCCGTCGGCCACTGTGCCACGGATGAACTTGAGGATCGAGTCGTAGTGTGCTGCTGCACTGTCTTCCCGCATCAGGTCAACCTTGTTCTGCAGGATGATGATGTGGTTCAGCTTCATGATCTCGATGGCTGCAAGATGCTCGCTTGTCTGCGGCTGCGGGCAGGTCTCGTTTCCGGCAATGAGAAGCAGAGCTGCGTCCATGACGGCTGCACCCGACAACATTGTGCTCATGAGAATGTCGTGGCCGGGGCAGTCCACGAACGAGACGTGGCGCTTCAGCCTGTATTTGCCTCCGCAGCCATCGCGCTCGCATGGTGGATCGACCTCCTTTTCGCTCTTGAACGACCGGTAGCAGGTCGGCCGCGGACACTCAGGGTTATCGCACTGGTATATCTTTGCGTTCGCATAACCGAGCTTGATGGTGATGTTGCGCTCGAGTTCGTTCTTGAAACGGACCGTCTGGACACCACTGATGGCCTTGACGACAGTACTCTTTCCGTGAGCGACGTGTCCAATTGTGCCGATGTTGATGGTGGCCTGGCGGGAGATGATCTCAGGTGATAGCGGGCTCAGTGTCGAGAAGTCTATTGTGCTCGGTTCCGGCTGCTCTCTGGCGCAACAATTAGCTCGTTACAGACCGAGGGGCGCTTTCCTGGTGCTTACGGGAGCTCTGGGCGCTCGACTGGCGGTGGCGCCTCTCTCGACTTCTTCATCGCAGACTTGGGCTTGGGCTCCTCGATCTCTTCCGGCTCGGACGCGACATCGTCGTCGCGGAACTCGTGCTCGGATTCTGAATCCATGATGGGTGGTTGGGCTGAAGATACGCTTCAGGCGGGTCGAGGGTGAATGCAAGGGGACTCGTGTCGTACTGCGCAGGCGCTGTTGTGGTTGTGGATGTCGTGAAATCAAATCCGCACACGGAAAATGACCCAGCCGTTGACTCAGGGAAGTTCGCGGCAGGCGGGGCAGATCGGAGCTTGCAGTTTCTCCGGCGCCGAGCCTCTACAAAACTTTCTTCGCGCCCTCGACCTCTTCTCTCCATTATTGAACAACGCAAATTTTCAACACTCACTATAAAGCATTTTCTATGGAGAGACCCGTCGCCCATGTGGCGGTGTGAGGTCTCCATGAGAAAGAAAACCGTCTGTGAAGTGGAGACAAACCACCAGTGGCTGATCTTGGGTGCGGTTTCTTCGGCTTTCGAGCAATGGGAGAGAGCGCAATGATTGGTTGTACATCCTGACACCTTCTCCATACCTTCATCAAGTTCGTGAGACCTTTGAGTCTATTCAAGAGCTGGGTCACTGGGAATAGAAGATTTTGACTACGTGATGCACTGTGATGTGGTTTGATTATGTTTGCGCTTTCGGCTTTTGCGTATACCGCCAAGCTCGGCCTCCATCATTGTTGTCGTCTTCAGCCCCTTTGTCATGCCTGAGCGGTAATTATATGTATGCTTCACTCCTATGCTCAAGGGTCCGATAGATACTGTATGCCAGCAGCTCGATTCTTGCAGTGACGTGAGTCTCTTTCGCGAGGTGGGGATCTATCTGCTAGGCTGATGGATGGCAGGACATACACACTACTAACCAAACTTTGAACTCACGGGTTCACCGTGGAGCTTGAAAGCATAATTATCCTTGTGAGTAGGCATTGCGAAGTAAATAGGAACACTCAACCAGGATCTAAAAGAAAGTACAATGCCGACAAGACATGAAGCCACGCTGAGGCCAATTCTTGATTGACTCATAGCGAGACAATGCAAGCTTTACGCAACAACATGTTCCCATAGGACCTTGTCAGTCGGGACTCAATGAAAAGAGCAAGAAGGAAATAGAAGCATGTCAAGCACGTAAAGATGAGCCGTAAAATTACACCAGGACGTTCCATGTCGGCCTGTGCCACAATACCCAGATGGCAGTCCGTGGAAAGAGCGAACTGAGAAGCGACAGACTGTCAGAGTGCAATTCGCATGGTCGTCTACCAGCATATACTTGAACACGAGGCATTTGTTTGGCGTTCATCACAGATGGGTGGAAACTCTTTACCTATATACGAGATCAGAATTGTGAATGGAATAAAAATGAAGTTGTTACATGTTGTATTCATCGGTCTGTTCGCTTCCTGCCAATCTCGTCCCCCACGCTTGCCGCATCTTGGCGGATGACAATCATCATGATTGCTTCTTGCTCCAAAACCATTCCATACCACAAGGAAATGGAGCATCGTCACTTTTGTGAGCACCCTCAGTCGCAAACCATCTTTATTTTGATTTCTCTAAACTCAAGCTTCACTTCGACGGTACTGATGAGGGCCTCAATGACGCATCCACAGCCGTACACACACCCCGCCGCAGGGCTAAAGTTGACTAATGTAAACTCGGAATTGGAGTCAGACACGCGCACAACACGTTCAAAGTACGGGCCCCAAGGGCAAAGACACCGTCTCGACCGTCTGCAAAAAGCACCGCCGGCGCGACGTGCCCAGGCGCGAAGCATGACTGGCGTTGATCACGCTGGAGCCTGTGAAAAGATGGTCGCAAGTTCTTCACATTCGCAGTCTTGGTGATTGCTGGATTTGCGCCTCGTTCGCTGCTCGCGGTGATAGCCAAGTGACAGGCTACTATAAGAGTGCGCTGGTGACCGTTGACGTTCGCGTCATCTCTGCAAGTCTTTTCGCAACTTTCTTTGACCTAGTCTTGCGCTCAACAAGTTCTACCCGAACATTCCTCTGCGGCAGCTTTGCTAGTTGCTGCATTCACGACCTCGAAACGACACCGACCTCATACACAATGACTAGCCGACCCTCTCAGGATGCGCGCGTTCTTTCCCATGGCCGTGGCGGCGCCGGTAAGCTTCTTATTTACTACTGGCTCCACTTCCATGGCTGCGCATACATAATGGCCCTCGAAACAGAATATGCGCTGGGACCAGGATGCATTACATTGAAGGTGTATCTCTGTACTGACGCATATCAGGTAACATCGCCAAAACCGATCCTACTGCCAGCCAGCTGCAGCCACAAGACCTCGTGACCCCTACGCTGAAGTCGAATACATACACTACAGGTCGCGGCGGCACAGGCAACATGGCGCAGAACGACCCTCAGCAGCCGGAGATCGCCCGCGCGGCTCAAGACGTCGATGGCCCCGCCCACGCAATCGATCCCAAAGGCCCCATCCGCTACGGTCGCGGAGGTGCCGCCAACGTCATCGAGAAGGACGACCAGCGTAAAAGCGGCGATGTGAAGCGCAAGAGCGAGGACGACAAGCGCGAGGAGGGTAGCAAAGGTGGCATTCTTACCAAAGGCAAGGAGTTCTTGAACAAATTGGGCAAGAAATAAGCCATGGCTTGTTTGGTGTGGAGGATAATTGGTGGCTCCCTGAGCCTGTTGGACTGCGCAGACTGCACGATACCCTTTGGACGACGATAATACCGGCAGGAACTTGTGTTGATGGAGGTTGTTCACTATTTTGGTGTTTACCACGAGGAGACTTGGTATGCACGCTGAGATTGGTGCACTTCTCTGCGCACGAATACTACGTTTCACTCTATTGTCTGTGCCTACGATGACGGGCGTGAAGGCTGACTGATTTACTCCTACGTGTTTATAACTCCCGTCCCTGGATCTTGCTCTATGCCCAATAACGGCGTTGCTCATAGCTTTGGCGTAGACAAGACAACTTATCGCGTAGGACGACATAAGAAACCCTTGCAAGATTTACCAATGTACACAGTGCATAATGACCCTCTGTGCTATGTCGCACCACAGTTCGTGCTATAAGGGCATGCACGCAAGCGAATTGTGGGGTCGTGAAGGATCCAGGTGGGGCAGAGTAGAAGTAGTCGTTACGACGTGCCATCCCATGGGCACTTTTGAAGTACCATTCCATTGCCCTTTTCTGTGCGTAATCGCTAACAAGAGTATCTCGCGTCGGTCTATTGTATTTGACCGATGTCTCAACTGCCGGGATACGCGCGGATGTGGGCGTCCAACTTTCTCGATGCCCACGAGGATCCACCTCCATCGATTCGCGCTCACCTCCGTATCCGACAGACTGGATGCCAATCACATCATTCGCCCTTTGCCATAACGTCACTAGATTCTGAAGTTCCAAATGCCTGGCACACACGGCCGTGGCATTTGTTGCGAACCATGCGGGCCGGTATGCCCCAGCGTTCATATACTTCGTAGCTGTCCTCGGATCACGAGCATGATAGCGACATCGATCATATGTCTAGTTGCGCCCCGCGGGTAACCACGCCGCAGAACTTGAGCCCGAACCTTCGCACCCATAACCCCATTCTGGGTAGTCAGCTCCACTACCCCGAATCGCGGGAAATCCACTATCCAGACCCAAAGAGCAACGCAAGGGCACCCATCCTTGCACTCTTCTCCATACCGGAGGGGCATATACCGCAAAAGTAGGGTCGGTTTCGCAGATTGTGTCGCATACTGCATTACCTGGACGTGTCTTGACGCCATTGGGTAGAATCTAGTCTTTGGGAATACAGCGACTCAGATGCGACTAGGGCGTTGTAGCGACTGACCTGAGGGACGCATGCAGTATTAAGAGCTGAGTGCTCCCAGTTTCCTCTGGAGTCACCAAGCGGTGCAGACAACCCATCGACACCATGTCTGCTACTCAAACGGAAACGGAAACCGGGTCTTGGGTCCACTATCACGATGGAGGTATACCAGGAAGACGTCGTGTCTTGAAAGGGAAAGCAGCAAAGGACACATTCAACGAAGTCCCTAAAATCGATTTCCAACGCATTTACTCAGACAAGTTGGAAGATAGGAAAGAGCTAGCTCAGGAAGTCGGCGCTGCTTGTCGCGACATTGGCTTCTTCTACGCTGTCAACCACGGAGTGGACGAAGACATGCTAGAAGACACATTAAGTGCCTTGAAAGAATACTTCGCTCTACCAACCGAAGTCAAAATGGAAACCCACAACCAAAAGACCACCAAGTTCAGAGGTTACGAAGCGTACTTGGAAGGAAAATTAGACCCCAGCACAAGAGGAGGTCCGTACCAACACTATCCAATCCCTCCCCATACTAACATCCCCCAGACCTCAAAGAAGGCTTCCTAATGGGCGAAGACGCCACCGACCCAGAGCAAAACCGCACCATAACCCCCACCACCGCCTCGCCCCGCAACCAATGGCCCACGCACCCCGCCGCACTCTTCTGGCGCCCAGCAATATACCGCTACTATAGCGCAATGTACGCCTTCAGCAAACGCATGCTCCACATCTTCGCCCTCGCCCTCGACCTTCCCGAAGACTCCTTCGACAGCATAACCACCGCGCCCATGACAAACGTGCGCGCCGTGCACTATCCGCCCCAGGAAGTCGAGAGCGACGTGGGCATTGGCGCGCACACGGATTTCTGCTGGTTCACGCTCGTGTGCCAGAGCAAGACGGCGTATCCCGCACTCGAGGTCCTGAATGGTAATGGCATTTGGGTCCCTGTGGATCCGCAGCCGAGCACGTTTGTCGTCAACATTGCGGACTTTTTGAAGTTGGTGACTGGCGGGACGTGGCAGAGCACTGTGCATCGTGTCAGGAATATTGGTGGGGAGGAGAGATACAGCATGCCGTTCTTCTTTAGCCCGAATGAGGATGCGAAGGTTAGTGTAGTGGAGCATTTGAGGAAAGAGGGAGAGACGTACGAGGAATTTGTGGTTGGCGAGTATTTCCAGAAGAGGTTGGATATTGATCGGACGACGCATATTGATGAGGAAAAGGCGGATTGATGCGAAGACTGGCTCGTAGCACGTCACGAATTTCGGTCGTTTGTTTCAATACTTTGCTTAGGTATTGTGAAAGTAGAGGCAGCAGCGCTGATTCTCTGCTCAAGCCAGTACATGACATGTGCACTTATATGTTTCCACCACCACATCGTCCTCCGTCAAAAAGACATATCCTATCCTACACAATGCATTCCTCCATCTCCAACCCTCAATCCAACTCCCCCCATCATGCAAAAATCTCCTTCGTACATAGCAGAAAATGCGCCGGCAATGCAACAATGAGCTCATGTGGCCCAATATGCGCCGATCCTAGTGTAATCCACCCACAGAAGTAGAAGTAGTGGTAAGTATTTTGGAGCCCAAATGGGCTCCGGGGAATCTCAAAGAAGAAAAGCAAAAAGGGAAGAGAAGCAGTAGCGAACTGCTCTCAAACGCCGCGAACAAAGGGAAAGGGAAGTGTGTGGTGCGTTATTACCTTCATGAATCTTTTGTTGGACAACAACACCTTTTCCATGTTTTCAAAACACCTCATCAACATCATGCGTCCTCGGGAAGGATGCGAGCGAAATGCTTCTCCCAAATCCAGCCGACCGTCTTGGTCGGATCGTCCTGGTTGCGTGCGAGCCATAGCTCGCCTTTCATGCCGATGACGTCAAAAATTTCGCCGGGAACGTAAACGAGATAGGGAATGCCGCCTTCGCGGCGATCGTGTGCAATGTTGAACTCGAATAGACTGGCAGCCAGGAAGAGCACCTCAGGTTCATCCGCATCGTTAGGCGTGACCGGAAGCTCTTCGGCAGACCCACGCATGGGTGAGTCGGACATTGGTAGTGCAGAGCTGAAAACACCGGAAGCGCGCTGCGACCCAGCCATAGACGTGTGTTGTGAGCTAGAAGCTGACATGGAATACGACATGGGCTGCGAGGTTGGTGCGAGGAACGAAGCACCAAGTTGAGGTGGGAAATCGAACGTGTTTGAACCAAAGGGTGAGCGATCGTCGTAGTCCATGGCACCATCTAGCCCGAGGTAATTGTGGTTTCGAGACGAGCCTGTATTGCGGCGCTCTCGCTGTGAGATGATAGTTGCTTCACTGTCATCAGAGACAGGACTGAGAGCGCGAGCTTCGCGTAGAGAGGTTGGCCCAGGGCCAAGACGTCCTGTGGGACCGTTCTGGAAGAGCGAGGGGTATGCGGGACCTGCGGGTGATGAGCGCGGCGGGTTGTCGTATGTACGTGCTCTGTTGCCGCTTCTATAGTCGCCACTATGGCGATTGCGCGCGTCCATGATTGAGGCTTCGCTGCCCATCGATTCCGTGCGCCGAGACGAAGAGTTCCGCGACGAACCACCTCCATCAGATGCGATAGTCGGGACCGGTGAAGTCATGTTTGATATGTCCACTAGGAGGTTACGGTTGACTATACCAAGTCGATTTGCCAGATCCTGCATTGGCTTGTAGTCCGAGTTGAAGCGTTCGACGTAAGACTCCATGTCATAACGCAGTGAAGTGGTGTGTTGCGGCTCGCTTTCAAGCAGGGGTAGGATCTTCTTGGAGCAGGTCTTGTACCAGTCCTTCTGCAAGCACATGAACAGAGTCATCAGGTTTCTCATGAGCCCTTTTGTCCTCTCGTACAATAGCGGAAGCTCGTGCTTGAGCGTGTCGTTGATCGTGGTGAATTTCTTTGCTGACTCTTCCAGATCTGCGTCCACCTTTTCGCCGCGATCAAGGGCTTGTTTGTGCTTGACGTAGTAGAGTAAGAACTTCTTGCGCTGTTCTATTGTCTTCTGGTAGGCCACCCACATCTCCCATAGATCAGCGACGGGCTTTAGTACGCGCGCGCGGACAGCAGCTTTCTGTTGAAAGTTAGCGAAAAAAAAGGACAGCACATGCATTGCTTACGTGGTCCTCAAGAGCCTTGTTCTGAAGCTCAAAATGCGCCATTGCCCACTTTCGCCAGGTGCTCTCGAGTTCTGGATGAACGGATGGAGCTACTTCGGACACTGTGACAAAGCCCAGGAAGACAATGTTGAGTTGTTGGTAATGTTCTGTGATCGCATCCAGATACTGCTCGAAGTCACGGATCACAATTTGGAGCTGGAAGAAGTGGCCGCCAAACTTCTGTTCCCGAGATTTGTAGTCCTGGTCCTTAAAGGTTTTGTCTGCTTCGTCGTATGCTTTGTTCTTGTCTACCTTCGGTATGAAGGCCTTTACGAACGTCTTGCCGATGCCCTTGCCTTTTGTCTTTTCTTTCTTGCCCTCGGAGGTCGCAGCCCGGAAAGTGTCTGCGCGTTTCTTCGCCTCGTTGATTCGGGCGCTAACGGCCAAGAGCTCCTTCCGCGCTGCCTTGATGTTGGGCAAGTCGGGATGATCCGGGTCGCTCGAGTTCTCCAATCCATCGAGCAGCAGAGGATACTTCAGCAAACGCTGACACGGCTTGAGGAGGAGCGAGTCTAGATCCCAGGCCTGTGTCATGTTCTCTACTTGCTCAAAGCAGGCCGATACCCAGCCGGTCAGCTCAGGATTGCTCCCATGCTTCTTCATGTACGTGGCCGCATTATCTTGGTTGAGAAAGTAGGTCGTATAGAGTCGCTCCATACGTTCCGCATTCTCAAGGAAGACCTGACCAATCGTAGTCAGATGGTCGTTGTCAATAGTGCAATTCTCAAACTGATTTTGGGAATCTTCGGAGGGCCTGCGAAGGTTCAATGACGATTCCGATGGCCTCGAGTCGGACGAATCGCGGTTCCATGGCCCAGTAGGGGACGGGATATCGTAGTTGACAATGGGCTTGGCAGCTTTCTTGAAAGCTCGGAAAAGCGAGTGCGAAAACTTCTCCAGGTCTTTGCAATTACTGAACAGTATCTTTTTCTCTTTTTCGGTCATCAGACTTTGTGCGGTCGCCTCGAAGATATTATGCGCAATCATCATGTCTATACAGAACTGATGCTCTGTAGTCAGCAGCTCTTCCAGGATCCTGTATCGTTTGATCAACGCCTGTTTTGCAGGGCCTGGCTGTCCATTCTCTGTTGCACCACGCGGGATTGACGCTTGATCGCCGTCCTTCATTGGTCGCGGGGCGGTATAGCGAGCTGCTAACGACTGTTCGTTTGGTTGACTGACAGGCGTGTGCACGCGAGCAGGATGCACTTCGATCTGCTCGTTGGTCTCTGGTGGCTGTGGGTAGTGATGTGAGAAAGGCGGTTGCGTTGCATGCGAGGGAATGGCGTGCTCATCAATTGAAGGTTTGGTAGGTGGAAGTGGCGGTGAATAAGCAGGCCGTGGTGGAACGTGCTGCGTGGTAGGTGAAAGTGAAGGTGACATATTTTCGTGATAGGAGAGGCCAAGGCCGCCATTGGTCCAAGCAAGCTGCGGGAGCTCAATGCCAGACGCTGCTGCAGAATCGGTAGTCTGTTCCCGCCTAGAAAGATCTCTGGATGGTTTGCCAGATGAGCTGCCCGAACGCGAAGCGTCATCCTGAATGGTAGTTGTTGTTGACCCTCGAGAGCCATGTGAATATCGCCGTGATGATGGAGGGTATACTATTGCTGTACCGACATGATGTAATCCATGCGCTTCTTCGTCCACAGTTGGAAAGTCTGTGGCGGGGCATGATGCAAATGCCGGAGTAGTCTCCTGAGATCTCGAAGCCGCTTCTCCCACACCGTTGGCATCGCTTAGCAACCGAGCGAGATACGTCTCTGTGGCCTCCTTCGAGCCCCAGTCTTTGTGTTGTGCAATGACTGGTGACACTTGCTGCACTCTGCTTCTCGACGCGAAAGCCAACTCGGGCGAGATTACTGGTGATTGGTGATACATGTTGAGTACGGAATTTACGACACTGTAGGTCTCGCTGCTGAATTTCACCGGGCCAACAGTACGGTACGGAGCTATGCTGGCGGAGTCGTCAGGGTGCAGCGTGTTGCGGTTGCTGAAAGGCTCATGCGGTGAGTCGTCAAAGCTGTATTGTGATGCAGGCCATATGCCGTTACTGCCGTGGTTTCGCTCCACGGATTTGGCACGTGTAAGAGGCTGGAGGCTCTCACTTACGTCTTCCGGCGGTGACTGCTCACTGCCAAGCATGATCGGAATCGACTCGCGAACCCCCAATTCTGACTGTTCGAGATCGGGAGATCTGGGTAGCGTCTTTCTGCCAGCTGCGCGGAACACTGTGGGCTGAAGAAGCTGTGGCTGAGCCTCCTCGTGTGCGGTCGGTGGTGTCAGCACAAAGCTGCCTGGAATGCCGAGTACGGGTGACTCCTCAAAATCTGTGGTGGCAGAGAGCGGCTGCTGCATAGGAGGCACAGAGAGGTGGGAGGTCTGTAGACTAAGACGTTGCTGATGGGCTTCCGGGTCTTTCTGGTGTTCCTCACGAGGGTGATGCTCGTTCTGACTAGATGTCTCATGAGGGTGCGCCTGTGACCTGACCCTGCTGCCAGCGTCAAATACCTGCTCGAACCCGGAAGCCGGGGCCTGGTGTGACGCGAAGGAGCCGTCTGGGAAATATTCGTGTGTGCCAGAATCCCGAGACGAGACGCCTGGCGAGGGTTGTAGAGGCTGCCGTTCCCGTGAGTTTCGCAATCGCGGTGATGCTGGCGGGGGAGGGGCATTTGCGATGGCTGCTACGCCCAGCGCGTCCCTAGATCCCACGGGCGTCTTCGAATGCTCTCGGTGTCCTCGGTAAGCCAGCGCTGGGAGGGTGGACAGGTCGGCGCCGTTCGCTGCTGCAGCACTTCTGTCGCCCACGGGCTTCCTGTAGAAGCGTGTCGGCGATGCGCGGTTGCTGTGGTTGGAGGGGCGCGTGGGCGTGTATTTGACGGAGCTCCTTGAGGAACTAGTGTCGGATGTGCCGCTCAATCGTCGCGCGCGGACGGGGATCCTCGACACCGGGGTCTGTCGCGCGGAAGGTGACTGGTATTCTTCTTCTCCCCCAAATGTCCGCTCGTGCTGGGGCGTGCTGAAGGTGGTCGCAGGCAGGCGCATCGCGTCCACGCCTGTAGCTTCCTCTTGCGCATCGTCGTCAAACGTGGGTATGCCGAAGCCGGGAGAAGTGACGTCCTGCCCGCCCACTACCTCCCCGAAGAACGGCTGCCGCCCACCTGCTGCTGGCTTCTTCACCGGCGTGGTCATAGTTTTCCGCGAGGGCGACATCTGCTGCTCCACACTGCTCCTGCTGCCCGTCGTCCGCCGTGTCGCGGGTGGGTTCCGGGGGATTGCTGGGGCGGGCTGCGGTCTCTCCCGCGGCTTCAGGTTGTTGAACTTGTAGGACCCGTAGGCGGCTTCCTTGGAGGCGGTCGAGGATACGGAGGCGTGGGAGCGTTTGGCCGGGTCGTAGGCTCCGGCGCGGAACGGCTCCCTCGATCGTGAGCGCACTGCCGGCGCGGTGCTCGTGCTCGTGCTCGTGCTCGTCACGCCCCCACCGGGAGACCGCTCGAAGCGCTCGGCCAGCGCCTTCACCTTGTTCGACACCTGCGGGGAGGAGCGCGTGGTCGCGGTGGACGAGGCTGGGCCGGACACAGACCGGGGAGTTGACTTGGGCGGCGGCGCACGTGTGGTGGGCTGGCGGAGGCGCGAGGTGGCCATGTCGAAGGACGGCGGCGGGGCGAGGTCGGGACGGGTGCTGGTGCTGGTGTGCTTGCTGGTACTATACGGCGTCTTGTAGAAGTCGTCAGGAGAGGCGTCGTGCTCGTCGCCTGCATGCGAGGGCGCTGCGCCCGGCGAGTCGTCGAGCTGGGCGAGCGAGGTCGAGTGGATCCAGGAAGCGACCGAGGGATATGCATAGTTATGCACTTGATCAGACTCTGCCATGTTGTCGCGGCGGCATCGTTTTGGCGGAAAGCAGGCGTCAGACCCAAGCACTGGCACGGCACTGCACTGCTATCGTGGAGAGCGACCGGGGTCAGGGAAGACAACTCACACCGAGACGCCAATGACAGTGCCCCAAATGGTGTGCGGGAGCGGGCGAGCCTACCGGCTGAAACGCTGTCGGGCGAGTCGTGGTCGCGTAGTAGGTATGTGGTAGCGAGTAGTAGTAGAGTAGCGCAGGTGGGAGGTGGGATGGTTGGATAGGGACTTCAACCTGCGTGATCGCAGCCTCGAGGAACGGCGGGTGCGAGTACGAGTCCCGTCCGGCGTGGGATGGGAGTGGTGGGCTGGAGATCTGCCGCGAGCGTTGGCTCACCACCTGCGGGATAACGGCGAGCTTTCCAGGGCCGCTGTGGGTTGACGTCGCCTACGTACCACAGAATCACCGGACCTGCAAGGGGAAATTGGCTTTTTGATTAACTTCACCACCATATCTGCGCCGTAGCCTTGTCCGTTACGGGCAATGCCGCCTTAAAACTATCTACAGCCCTCACGAGTCTTGCTCGACCACGGCTGACTGACTGCAAGGTCTCCACACTAGCTCCGTCTAGCGGCCAGATGCCAGATGCTTTGCCAGCATCACCAATTCCATGCAACGGTGCTGCTCCGCGCCTACTTCTGCGTCTCGACCTCTAACTTACCCGTCGAAGATCCTTTGAAAAACGCCCAGTGCACACGTGTAGCCCGTTGGTGACGGCTAATTAAGACCGTCGCGGTTCCAAGTCGCATGCGCGTGGTCTTCGCGTCAACGTTCCTGGTCCAGCTTTCCTCTTTCGGAACAACAACACCTCCAGACCAATCACGATTACTAGCCAACAACCTCACGGGATGACTGCCCATCGACTCCCAACACGAGCATGAAGAGGAAATCCGCCTCCTGCACTCATGGGGGCGCTCGCAAGAAGGCAAGACGCGCCGAAAACGTCAACCAATCTGACACTGCCACAACAGCTGGCCCTGACCATCCTGTGCTGCGGCGTCTCTACCCCCAGGTCCTCACTCTACGCCACTATCTGCTGTCACAGTTGCCAAAGTGTTCGAAACACAGGCGTCGGAAAATCTCTCAACTTGGACTGGTGACGCTAGATGAGAACCATGGGCAGGCGAGTGATGCTGACACCGGCCTTGCACGGCTACTGGACTCGACTCTTGTCGGTCTTTCGTCTGACACAAGTCACGATTCTAGCACGCAAGCGTACGCAGAGATGGAGCGTGACCGTGAAATCGAGCGCTTCACCCAACAACGGTCGCAAAGTACCTCGGGCGGAACCTTCGAGCCAGGCTATTTCATGCAGTGCGAGGTAGGTACAGTTCCGCAATCACAGTTGCACGAGGTTGCGCATGGCAACATACCCAGGTCCAGTAGCTGAGCCAGCGCAGATTGTAGATTTCGTAATATGGCTCCTGTTCCAGCGATGTACATCTCACAAACCATTGCACCTCCTCTGCCATGGCTTCCACCGAGCGGCACGAGCCAATCATGCGAACCAGGCAGACAATGTTCCCATTTCATCTGTTCCTGGGCTGGTAGAACGCTCGCCCAATTGTCATGTGCGTACGCTGAAAGAGCCCGTCTGGTGTCGACTACACGCACTGCTCGGCCGAGGCGGTGACCGCATGATCATGAACTTGCTCCTCGAATGTGCATTGTTCTGTCCAGTCAGTGGGGGTACGGGAAACTTCTATCAATTGAGTGGAGTGCCTGTGCCGGATCTGAAGCCAGATCAAAAGCTTCCGCATCAGGGTGAAATCACAAAAGTCGCCAAAGCACCAAACCTGACACAGTGCGTCGAGGAACGGAGTGCTAGCACCATCACTTTTGTGCGAAGTCGTATGCTATATGCAAAGGCCGCTCTGAATGCGAAAGGTGGAGTGCGATTTGGCATGCGCCACATCCGTACGTATCTTACAGTCTCAAAGCCTACCATGACTAATTATTTATCTAGACGCCCTGAATCGCTTCACGAAGAGAACTGAGCAAGCTCAGACTGTGCAGATACTGCATTATATTTTTCCTCGACAATTCGGCTTACACAATGTCTTCACCTCCAAGGTCGACCGCCGTGAGACAGCCATGCCTTTCAAGGATTACACATTACGCGAAACCGAAATACACCAAAGCATGAGTCGAGCTTTGAATGGTAAAATCAAGAACCCGCAAGATGTGACGAGATGGAAAGTACATGTACCCAAGCGGCTACGTGATGGTACCGTCGACCTTGTCAATAAGATGCGTGTGCTCCACGACCGCTGCTCATACACAGAACTGCTGCGTCATTACTGTCCTGTAAACGTATGAATCTCATGTAATCGAAGCAATTGACACTAATTATCATAGTGTTTGCCTTTGTCCTCGAAGCCTGAATGGAGAAAGAAGCGAAATCAACCAGCTGACATTTCCATGTCGCTCGTTGCACCACAAGACGTCGATAGAAAATATGGGAGCCTCACTCCAAGCGAAGGCGCAGAGCAGCAATGCTTTACGGATCTGGCTTGTTCGACGCCCCACGTATCCGCGTTCTGTCGTGCTGTTGTCGCTAAGGTCATTCCCCTTGGGTTCTGGGGCGACGACGGCAACAAACGCACCATCATGTACTGGATAGATCAGTTCGTTTCCTTGCGAAGGTTCGAAAGCCTTACTCTACATCAGGTTACACAGCAGATTCAGGTAATCCCTCCCTTGCGTCTTGCCACGATTCATGCTGATCGACCTGCAGGTTGGCACTTTAGCCTGGCTCCGGCCACCTGGTCAAGATAACGACGCTAAGATGGCAAAATCAGACTTCACGAAACGCAAAGAACTACTTTTGGAATTCGTATACTGGTTGTTCGACTCCTTTTTGATTCCTTTGATCCGCTCGAACTTCCACGTCACGGAGTCGAACGTGCATCGGAACAAGCTGTTTTACTTCCGTCATGATGTCTGGAGAATGCTCGCGGAGCCGTCTTTGACGACGCTGAAGGCGAGTATGTTCGAACACATACCGAGCGATCGTATGACGAGACTGCTGGCGATGCGCCCGCTCGGCTTCAGCAAGATTCGCCTGCTGCCGAAGCGACATGGCTTTCGCACGATCATGAATCTCAAAAGACGGCAACAGGTCATGCGCAACGGCACGATGTCTCTGGGACGCAGCATCAACTCGGTAATGACGCCGGTGTTTAATGTCATCACATACGAGAAGGTCAGCATACTATCCTGACATACTGAGAAATGGACCGTGGTTGACGCAGAGTAGTCGCAACAGCCAAACGTGTTTGGGAGTTCTCTCTTCTCAGTAACAGATCTCCTTCCCAAGTTGGCAGCATTCAAGACCTCTCTGAGGCAACGAAATCTTGAGCACAGTCATTTTTACTTTGCAAAAGTGGACGTACAGACTTGCTTCGACACAATACCACAGGGCAAGCTATTGAGTATGGTCGAGACTCTGATGTCAATGCAAGCATATCAGACCGGCAAGCACGTCGAAATCAGTCCTCTTGGTGCGTTGCAACGCCTAGACGGAGATCACGTTGATCCTTTACCGGTCAAGAAATATGTCGCCCACAGTGGCGCTGCTGAAGAAATGATGTCTTTCCCACAGCTTGTGCAAGATAAGCTTGTGGGCACAAAGTCAAACACGATCTTCGTCAACACCAATCTACAGCAGCAGGAAACGAAGCACGACTTGATGCGGCTTCTACGCGAGCATGTAGAGCGCAATCTTGTGAAAATCGGAAAGAAGTTTTACAGGCAGAAGAATGGCATTCCTCAAGGCTCGGTCTTGTCAAGCATTCTCTGCAACTTCTTCTACGCCGAGCTCGAACGCGACGTTCTTAGCTTCGCGCTGGGAGACGACTGCCTTTTACTTCGTCTTCTGGACGATTTTTTATTGATCACCCTGAACCAAGAACATGCTGACCGCTTCATCAAGGTCATGCATCGTGGACATCCAGACTATGGCGTTGTTGTCAAGTCAGCAAAGTCGTTGACCAACTTCGAGGCAGTCACCGATGCAGGCCAATCCATTGCTAGGGTCGATTCTGCCGGAGGCTTTCCTTATTGCGGCGTGAAGATTGACACGACAACTCTCGAAGTCAGCAAAGCAGGGCGGTCTACAAGGGATGGTAAGTCAATGGTGAAGAAAGTGGTTTCTGCCATTTGTGAATAAGCTGACTGGGCCGACAGAGGTCGAAGACTCTCTGACAGTGGATCTTTCCAAGATGCCGGGCCAGAGTTTCCACCGCAAGGCTCTCAAGTGAGTTATTGATCCACTCCATATTCCATGTCGGTGGACTCTGCCTTCCAATCAGTCGATCGACGGCTAGGAATGGACCCACGCGGGATCTCTTTTGCAGCGGTCACTAACCGGGAATAGTGCTTTCAAAATCCAGCTCAAGGCCATGTACATCGATACGTCGTTGAACAGCGTGTCAACCGTACTAGGCAATCTATACCGAAGTTTCCACGAAGCGGCGGTGAGGTCGTTCGAATATGTGCGCGTGCTGTCAAAAGTGCGCAGGACTTGTTCAAGCCTGCTTATCAGTATGTCTTACCTCTTCCCGAACCGTGCGATGGAAGCTCGAATGAGCCAGATCCCATGCGAAGCCACCCACTCATGACCGTGCTTGGCGCAATCCTTCCACCACAGATCGAGATGCGTCAATGTGCATGAGCGATCGCTAAAAGCACCGTCCAAAGCTAGCGACCAAGTTTCGCTGACGATTGATCTCAACAATTACAGAAACGGTCGACAACATCATCGCGCTGGCATTTGTGATGCTCCAGCGGCGTTCGCGTTCGCGTAGCGACAGGCAGAGAGTCGCTGTGCAGAGCGTCATTTCGCGCCGTCAATTGCAGTGGTAAGTGTGGCTGACGCCGCATCGTCTCGGATATCGTGGGGTTGCGGCTCGCGACACGCCGGAACGCGTCCCACGGTGAACCCAGAGACATTGCGGGGGCTCGTGTTCCATCGACTTGACATGTGCTAATTCTGACGACAGGCTGGCTTGCAAGGCTTTTCTCGCGGTGTTTCAGCGCAAGCAGACACAGCATCATGTGCTATTGGGATGGCTGCAGAAGTCGCTGGTAGCGGTGCGCATTTCGGACACGACTGAGAAAAGATTACTAGAGTCCGCTATTTCTCAGCGATGAATCGACAGACGTTAGAGTTTCAAGCATACGCTGAAGGTTGTTGAACGACATGTTCGTGCTTGCAAGAAGCAAGCATTCGTGATGCTCCACCTCAGAATCAACAACCAACTTGAATCAAGATGTGTGACCAGGGTGACATGTCTAGCGGCGGCACTGCGACACGCTCATCTGCACGCCTGAATGCGCCCAAAGCTTGGCTGCATGTACACGGTGTATGGATGGCGGAAGCGACGGATCATTCACGATGGCTGCATGCTTTTGTGCGAGCAAATCGAGATTGCGGAAATGGCTGGCTGGCTGTGCTACCAGATGATAGGGCGGGTGTAGCTGGTCAACGGTGGTGATTGGATTCTGGTGCAGAAGTATGGGGCAGGTCGTGAGGTAATGTTCCCGCAGCGGGCGGGCAACCAGCCACTGCAGCGAGTTTCAACACGCATGGAGAACGCCTGGCTAGCGATTGACATGGACGGCGTTTCCCTGAGCGCGCTGAAGCTGTAATGCCATGCTTTTCCCCATATTCGTCTGAACATCTTCCAGACTCTGTGTTGTTCGTCTGCGGTCTGCCCTTCATCGCAACTGCTTGCAATCAAAGTTGCTGCGCAATTACCGTTGAGCAGGGATGCTCACGGCCGGCCGACATCCACAAGCACGCTAGTCCCCCTGATTCGAGATGCCGTCAACGTTCTTTCAAAGCGCTCTGGCCGACGAGGGCGTGCACTACATTTCTCAATCGCACGACAAGTCACTGTACATCATCACAGAGCATGACTACGCCCACTCCGTCCACTCATTGATAGCCACCCCGAAGCGCGACCCGAGCGCACACCGACACTCTTCTGCGCGCCGACTGCAGCGCCGCCCACCGCGACCGCTCATGACGACGCTCATGTTTCCGCAGGATGCGCAGACCTTTGGAATGCCGCCCGGCAGCCCGCCGGACCTGACCAACTCCAAGTCGTCCAAGTCGAGCAGCCTGCACTCGTCCTCGCTGGCAGACTTCATGGGCACGAGCGACCTCTCGCACTTCGAGGACATCAACCTGGACGAAGCCGCGGCGGGGCCCTCGGGCTTCCACGCGCCATTGAGCCCGTCCGACCGCACCATCTTCGAGGGCTCGCGGCCATTGGCAGCCGGTGGACGTAGCCTGTCGCACTCGCAGGCCTCCTTCCGCGACCTCACCAACGCTGCGAAGCCGAGATACCCGAGCCAGGTCAATCAGGCAGTCCAGCGACAGCAGTCGCAACTCGCCGCCCCGGGGAAGCAGCTCAGGAGAGGCTTCACCTCGCCGTCCGCGCCGTCTCTCGCCAGTCTGGGTCTGTCGGCACCCAACCGCTCGTCTCGCTCGCCGTCGCCCTCTAGCACAAAGGGCTATCCCTCCGCACCACGCACCCTCTCGCGGAAAAGCTCGCGGACTCTCGACCACTTGCCTTCCCCTGGCCTAAATCAGAGGCGGCAGTCATGGCAGGACGCCAAGCGAAAGACGGTGAAAGAGAGGGAGGCAGAGTGTGACGACGAGGACGATGAGCTGCCGGAAGATGCCATGATCTACAACATCCCCATCTCGCCGCGCCCGGTTCAGGAGCGGTCACCATCGAGCTGCGGTAGTCTTGCATCGCCGAATCCTGATGTCGCCGCGGGAGGACACCCTTCTCCCAAGGCCTCGCCACTTCCATCGCCCTCTCACTTATCCCGGCAGCCCTCCCCCAACCCTTCCATTCGAGGCATTTCTCCGCCAGGGCAATTGGCGCGGCAACAAACAAACGCATGGGAAGACACCTACACAAATCTCGACACAGACGCAAGGGCCCTCACAGAAAAGCTCGAAGAGTTCCAGTCTGACTTCGAAAAGAAGCAGGAGGTCAAGCGTCAACAGCCTGGACTTGCTCGATCCGCCTCTGTGAACAAGTCAGAACCGAAAGCAAAGAAAGCCGCTCTCCCGCCCGTTCGCAAGAGTGATCCACTTATTGATCCATTCCAGCCTTCGGTCGAAAAGCAGAAGTATCTCAGCCGAACAAGGCCCTCCTGGCTTCCGCCGAAGAACCCAAAGGAGGAGAAGAAGCACCTCAAAGAGTACCAGAAAATGCTGGCTCGAATCGAGGAAGCTGGTGCGTCAAGCTTAATCAAGCCCCCAACAAGTACAGCACTGACCATCTGTAGAACGCCTCGAGGCCCAAAAAGCCAAAGATGAAGCCCTTGCCCGCGAGAAGGCCACCCGCATAAAAGCAGAATATTGGTCCACGCTGCTCCTACCCAACTGGGCGACCGAAATGACCGACGCTACACGTCGCGCTACACACCGAAAGATGTGGTGGAACGGCATTCCTCCACGGTTACGGGGGCAGGTCTGGTCCCGCGCCATCGGAAACGATCTGGAAGTCAGCGAGGCCACATACAACATTGCGCTGGACAAGGCGCAACGCGAGATCAAGCAACTCGGCTACGAAGCGCTCGGAGGCCGATACGCACAAATCGTCGAATCAACAAAGGGCGTGTGGACAGAGCTGGGCGTGTTTAGCCCTTCACGAACAGCGGCGGGTGCAGAAGATCAGCCACTGCATCAGGATCTGGTGAATGTGTGCCTCGCATACTCAAGCTACCGCCCGGATATTTCACACCAGAGCACGGGAATGCAGCACATCGCCGCACTCCTGCTGCTGAATCTCCCCGCTCCGGAAGCTTTTATAACGCTTTCGAATCTCCTTAACAGGGCGCTTCCGCTATCTTTCCTCGTCCACGATGCCAATGCCATGCACTCAGCATACTCGACTACAATCCACGCCATCGCGAAGAAACACCCGTCCCTCGCTCAACGCCTGGAGACGCTACGTGTCGAGCCAAGAGACTACCTCGCAGGCATGTTCGGCAGTCTGTTTTGCGGCAGACTAGGCGTAGAGCACGCAGCCAGAGTCATGGATTTGTACGCAGTTGAAGGCGATAAGATTCCTCCCCGCGTTGCCGTTGCCATCATGGGCGTCTTGGAAGGGAACTGCATGGAAGGCAGTGCAGAAGACGTGGCGCGTGTGCTGAGGGAGAGGAGCGTAGAGACCGGGGTCGAAGACTTTATTACTAGGGTGTATGAGGCGGGGAAGAGTGAGTAAAGATGATGAAAGAGACGAAATAATGTGGCTAGCGTATTGTTTGGAGAGCGCTGCTGTACTTTGAGCATTCTTAGCAGCATTGAGCGGCGTACGTCCCTTTGCGGACAAGACAACTTTGTTGTACATATCTTTCTTTTGTTTTTGCATACAGCTGCGTGAAAGCCTGGACGGCGAGTAACCGAGCGAACCAGAATACTACAACTTTCAACGTCAGGCTTGTAGCTTCTTCGAGTCTTTGCAAGATGTCTTTCCCCGCGTGATGCATCTCAGCCTCATCTCAAGACTCATGAGACATCGCAATGTGTGTTTCAGACGTCGAGGCGTTGTCCTTGTGAGATCGATAGCGTGCCCGTGGCGCAGCTGGACATGAGTGGGAGCTAGGCTTCCATTTCCGAATGGGGCACGAGGCTGATTTGCGGTACAGAAGAGGGCTGGCTGGTAAGAGCTTTGAGTGGAGAGGGAATGGTCGTCGGGCGTCTTTGCGGCTGATGGGGTTTAGCGTACTGCAATTCAGTTGCAGAATGCAAGAGTGATAGAGGCTGAGATGAAAAATGAGTTGGATATCTACATTTTGGTCTGAGATCGAGTGTTAATCACGCAGCATTGTTGTTGACCCGGTACCAGCACTGTGACCCAGCAAATCATTACTCGGCGTGCTGTACACGGATTCCCCGCCTTCTCGAGGAATCACCACTGAACGCCTGCTTGTCTTGCTGGAGACTGATGTTTGTTGGTCTGGACCGTGTCATAACGGATAGAGGGAACGTAGGTACAAGGGACGTAGCTCGCACTCTTTGCGGTCGGTTAGGAGATATAGGGAGAAGAAAGGATGGAATAGCAGGAAAGCATGAGGGAATGAGGGGCGGGTAATGAACTCAGCGGAAGCTGACCGTAAGAACGTAAGTTTTTATGCTCATAAAACTGTGCTGTCTCACACGAATTATTCGGCGGCACTCTTTTCATCAGGCGGTCGAAGAGAAGTTGAGTGACATGCAACGAATGCTCCTACCAAGACTAAGCTTGATATCGAGAATGTTATCGATTCTGGAAAGCCTGGGAAAGTCAGCAACCATATTGTCTGACAAGTAGGACAAAATCGACTCGGGAAGAGAAAAGGCTCAGATCACAAAAGCTTCGCACAACGTAACCGCGCTTGTGGGGTTCTCTTGCGCAGTATCTGAGAGGCGCACCCGGAGCTGATGAGACCCACGGGCTACCTCGTCATCATTGCCAGACGTGAGGGAGAGGTATGTTTAGTAAGAGAAGCTTACCTGAAACGGAATTTGTATTGTTCGGCAAGCTAAAGGTGAGTGTTACGTCTTGCGCACATGCAATGCGCGGCTCTATGTCACAATGATTTGACGGCATCTGAGAAAAATTGCTTGCTAGACGAAGATAGAAGGTATCCGCACGCCACGCGAGCGATTGAACTTTGTTGTTGAAGTGAGCGAACTTTGTTGGCGACCGCTCCACTAAGTTAAAGGAAGTCGTAGTCTAGCTTTCGCAGTTGCTCCCAAAAAGGGGGTTAGCGGCCATTGCTAAAGCACGTAACGGGGCAAACCTATAATAAGAGCGTTAAGTTGTATAATTTTTAAATCTAGTTATAGGTTCTTACTAAGCTACTACTAAAACCTCTATAACGTATTCTATTAGCGAACCCTACACATCAGCGAACCTGACACTTTTTTCACACTAAAAAAGGCCCTTTCTTGGCACTGCTATCTCAATAACTGCTTAGTAGAAAATTTTTGGACCTTAATATCTCAACAACCACTTACCTAAATTCTCTAAAAATTTAATACAAGAGCTGCATCTATATAATTATCGATTTTGCGGGTAGGCTTAGCTCTAGCTTACGTAACGCAAGAGATAATACGAGATAACGTAACTTATCCGTCCCTATTTTTCCGCCCCCAAACTAAATATCTCCTGCTTTACGTAAGCTAGAGCAAAGCATACTTTATGGATTAAAGATTAACTTATATAAGTTAGTTAGTTAACTAGACGCTTCTATGCTAAGAAGCCTAAGCTCTGCTTGCTATCCTAACGCAATTAGTCTGCCTCCTGGCTAGGAGACCAATTAGCAGGACTAGATCTATATGCGGTTAGCTTCCCAACTCCACGTGGCTTCTACATGCAGGACCTCGTGCATGGCGCTATCCGAGAAATTCCAGCGTCGTGATCACGAGAACCTTCTCAACGTGCTATGTTGGACTTCCAGTCGAAGAGCATCAAGCGGTACGGTCTCGCCGTATGAAAAGTTAGACCCCAGAGCCCAGCAAGAGACACCGCTCGAATGAGCACCACCACAAGGCCAACCGCCACATCGAACATCCCGGCACTACTCAGCTGAAGCGAACGAGTGACATCAGCAGGAGCTCGTTTAGGTCCTGTTGCGTTGGTCGTCTAGGATCAACCCTCAAGCATCTCTGACATCGACACCTGAAGAAAAACTACTCGATTTGGAAATATCCGCACGTGGTGGCTTGCTGTTACGAACGAAGAGGCAGAAGAGCTGGGATTGCGAGCAGGGGGCTGGTAGGGTTTTTCCTTCGTTCGACTCAAACTCTGAGTTGCTCAATTTTTCGTTTGCCAACATATTCGCTTTGGATTTGTGCATCACCGCTTTGCCACATACCAAGACTACTGGTCCACCACTGGCTTGTAGAATATGCTTCCGACCTGCCAATTGTTTACTTCAGATTTGCATGATGGCAAGAAAAGATCTCCCATAAACAAGCGGTCAGTGACCAAGATCTTGACAGTTTCACCGGGTCGACAAGACGACTGCGTAAGTGTCCGATCTCATTGCAATTGAACTTGTACAGCTAATGTAAAAATGCCCGTTCCGCCAACTTCCGCAAACCTACACCATGGTAACGTTCTTGCCATTGATGACATCAATGAAAGCAGTGTATGCAGACTTCTTTTGGAAGTTGTCGTTCCACAGCAGTGCGGAGCCCTCTCCATTAAAGGTGCCCGGCACCCACGAATACTTGTCAGCGATGCCCTATGTGGATGTCAGTTGATAGTTTCCAGTATGAAAGCCGGAAGAACTTACCCAGATGGTCATTCCGACGCAACGAGATACATTAATACAGCTCTGAGCGAGACGACCCCAAGCAGCGGCGCCGTCGTTCAACTTCTGCTGGGTGGTTGGTGTCCGCGAACGCACGTCCAGCTCGGTGTACGCAACATCTACACCCAGGTCCGCGTAGTCTTGCAGCGTTTTCGTGAGGACTGCTACACTTGGTGTCACCACACTCTGAGTACCAGTCGACTCGGAGACCATGTGGCCTTGCAGACCGACACCGTCGATTTTCACGCCCCAGGATTGGACGAGCTTGACAATACGAAGTGCGCCCTTGTGTTTGGCGTCACCGTACTCGAGGTTGTAGTCGTTGTAGTAGAGCTTCGCAGCGGGATCTGCTAGAGCGGCCATGCGGAAGGCGATGGGCATGTACTGCTCTCCGATGACACGGAGGAAGACGTTGTCACGGTTCGTGCCGTCTTCGTTGAGAGCCTCGTTGACAACATCCCAGTGCGTACACTTCCCCTTGTAACGTCCCATGACTTGCTTGATGTGGTTCTCCATCACGCTCATCAAGGTCGCATTGTTGTTGATCTGATTGACCCAGTTCGGCAACTGACTGTACCAAACCAGAGTGTGGCAGCGCAACTGCTTATTGTTCTGAGTGGCGAAGTTGGCGATGCCGTCGGCGTTGCCCCAGTTGAACTGTCCACGGTTTGGCTCGGTAGCATCCCATTTCATAGCGTTCTCCGGGGTGATGGAACCAAATTCGTTGCTTTTGATGATGTTCTGCTCGGTATTGTCGGATCGGATCGTCAACGAGGTACCGATGTAGGAACGCCCACGAGCTTTCATGGCAACATCGAGAGCAGCAGCCTGACGTGGCTCGAGGCCTAACATTGGTACGGCTGCAGCGCTGCTGACAAGCGCCAGCGTAGTAAGTGGAGAGAACAACATTTTGACCACAGTCTGCACAAACAAGATCTGTGAATCAACTGCGTGGTCTGTCCAAGGCAAAGGACAGCGATATCTATATAGTCGCCCATGAGCCAGAAATCTACCAAATCTTGCGCACCGGGTAACTCCATGTCATTCTCTGGGCACCGTGAAATAACCGTCTTGACGCTTTACTCGTGTCCATCATAGAGTGAAAAGGTCCGTATGACATACATGGTATATGAGCTGATGATCCGAAAACACCCCTGAACATGGATCGTGTGCTTGTGGAATGAGGAGAAGCGAGTTTCCACGCTTCGGAGATATTACTTCGCAAGGATGGGCTCTTGGGACAGTCTGGGGTAGCGGACCACCGGTAATCTTGAGTTTAGGCTGTTCGATCGCGTAGCTTTCTTTATGCGCAGATCTGCAGACGGCTGTCCGACATCGAAGGAGAATAATTACACCGGAGCGGATACACATTGCCCGTCCATAGGTGTGAGAACTGTCGAAAGAGAAAGTCTAGAGTCGCGTGTTGGAAAATGCCTAGCATGGTACATATGCTGAGCTGTTGATTACAGTGGCTGAGTGAGAGCTCTTCAGAGGCTCACGAGGCGGGGCATGGGCTGTACTCCTTGACAACTGTCGCACCGAAAATGAGGAGAGTATCTTGAGAGCTGTGGATTTCAGTACATTCAACATCACAACCAAAAAGAACTTTGCTAGTCAGCCAAATGTATAAGATCCGCATGCTGCTTCTTTTGCTCGTACTAGAACTGTGACGCGGGTGTTGTGTAGGTTCGTGTTGAGGGCAGGTCGTCGCTTGGTCGCCAAAAGGTACAGCAAAAGATTGCAAAAAGAACGATGTGAGGTCTTGCCCGGAATCGAACCGGGGTTGCCGGAAAACTCTGACGAAGATCAGAATCCGGAGTGATAACCGCTACCTGGATGGCAATTAGCGGACGGCAACGTGGGAATTGATGGGAAAGGCTAGCTTACACTACAAAACCGAAGATGACTCTTGTTTCGAATTATGAAAAACTTCAAAAATAGATAATATATAACGGAGCAGCTAAA
>Ga0265798_10002228_pt1 | contig 28824 bp, 38 predicted proteins | sample P3T30metagenome_FD_192430 | JGI IMG/M metagenome (GOLD analysis project Ga0265798, IMG submission 192430) | Plant litter microbial communities from East Loma Ridge, Irvine, California - P3 T30 | ecosystem: Environmental > Terrestrial > Plant litter > Unclassified | place: USA: California...
CGGGTCAATCGGGAGCTTTACAACCAAGGACATTGGCGCAAGTTCTGGGTCAGTCTCTGTCTCGCACGAGGTACAAACTGAGGCGGCCGAGGACTGACTCTCAATCACAGCTCCTTCTGATGTTGACTGCTCAAGTGGCAGACCTATATTGCCTGCACTCTGTATCACAGCCTGCAGATCCCTGCATGCTGCGCAGAAACTGGGCTTGAAGCTTGCCAGGGAAGTCCGCAGCCCTGCATTACTAATAAGGCCCTCGTTCTCGGCGAGCATGAGATAGTAGTACACCAGATACCGGGTCTTGAGATTGCGAGTGCTTTCTTCTTGGCCCTGTTTCTGGAATAAGAGGCTAAAAGGCGGCACGAGCTCCAAGTTGCTCAGATCCAGAAACGTCCAGTCGCGCTGTTGTCCATCCGCCCTATTCGCAATAACTCTGAGTGTGCTCTTCTTGTCCTTTGCGCGGTAGACGTAAGCAGGACAACCGAGGTATGATCCGAGACGCATGCGAAATGGGGCGTAGCTTGGGAAATCGGTCTGCTTCTCGAACGTAATGGGCGAAGGAGGAATAGCGTCCAGGAGCCCGATCTTGTTACCCAAATCACTTATGAATTCCGCAAGTAACGACCCAGGTTTGGCGATGATCGAGCTTCCAGCAGAGCGCACGATGCCTGTGGGTTACATGAGCTGGAATTATACGACTACGGCAATACTACGTACCGTCAATGGCCCAGCCCTCCCTATCGTAGTCCTTGTTGGCACTAGGTAGAGCCTCTTCCACTTGACCTATGCTGCCAATTCCTAGCTCCTTTGAGATAGATGCAGGCTCATCTGCTGTGGTGTCACGCGCTTCGGCTAATGCATCAAGCCATTGGAGGTAGTCGAAGTTGCTCTCGATGTAGACAAGCGCCTGTGTTAGGCTTACCTCAAACTGGTTCCATTTGATGGCAGCGTCGCTGAGGCCGCTCATTAGACCGTAGTACAAGACCAAGGCACAGACCATGTTTCGCACGTTCCGAATTTTGTTGCCGCCATCGAATTGAAGGAAGCGAAATGGCGGCGAGAGATTGTTCGCTTTGCGCAGTACTGACGTTGCTGCTCGTGGTACTAATCGTGGCGAGGCGTCGCTGCCTGTTTCGGCAGGCATCTCGTCGCAAAATAGCACAGGCGGGCGGACCTCATTATTGTCGAGGAGTATGCATGCGTTAGATTGTAGCAGAATACCATCTGATTGCTCGCGAAATCCAATGATGAAGCTGATAGCTTTCGTGTTGCAGAGCGTGACTTCGCGGGAGGTAAAGGATTTGAACGGGAGCGACTCTAGAACTTCCAGTAACGTTCGCGGAACGGAACCAGATTCGTCATCTGCGACTGCTTTAAGTCCGCGCTTGATTTTGTTGATGAATGATTGCCACTGCCGAGGGATGGGGCCGGGCTGCACGCTTTGGGTGGCCATGATGTTGTGGTGTTGAGTCGTCTCAGAAGGTGAGATTGGGCGCGGCGAAGAAGGTGCAACGGCAATAATCTGGGCAAGTGCTTAATCAGGAACACGACAGAATTGTGCCGTCTTTCTCTAGGGGACTATTCTTTACTGCTTCTAGAATATACGTCACCTGCAACAATTTACAATCATGCGCAGGAAAATTTCATGAGTGCGCGCCAGGGAGTTGCAGGTGGTGAATCTAAGTGCACGTGAACACGCGTCAAAGGCGTCCCAGCTGAGCGAGAAAGAGCTTTTCAACTGCATGCAGTAGAGTCAAGGCTTAGTTAGAGTGTCATTGCGCACATCAGTTCTTTAGCTGACTGGTTACAGATATGTAGACAGATAGTTGGCCTTTCTGAGAATACAAAAACGCCATCGCGTTGCTGTTGAATCCTTTCCGATCGCGCGTTTCCATCCTTTCTCTCTCAACGTTTGAGGTATTAACAGTGGCTCGAGCGAGATACAAATCTTCTTCGATCTCAGCGATCTGTTGGTCGTATAGACGCCCAGCAATCGATGTGGTGGTCCTGCAACGACCAGGTCGGCAAGCTCCTGCTCGATATCCTCCTCCTGGGAGCGAAGGGCGAGATAATCTTCGATGAGTCGGTCGCTCCGGGAAGAGTTGGTAGTTGCCGGAGCTGAAGAGGGCAGCTTTGCTTCGGCCATGGCAGCAAGTGGTTTGTTGAGGGCTGACGGAACAGGTGTGGGCGTTGACTGGCTCAGTACGCTCTCGTCGTGATGGAGTAGCGCTGGTGTACTACGATTGATCTTGATGGATTGTTTGATATCAGGCTCTTTGTCCCGAGGCGGTGTTTGGGCTGCAGAGGGCTGGAGAGCATCAAACTGCTGATGATGACCGGAATCTCGCTGCTCAGATTTGCGCATGCTCGCCTTCGGCTTGATCGGGATGATGTGGGACTCTTCTTTTTGGATGATTGGTGAGCTCTGCCCAGGAGTCGCATCAGTCTCTTGTGTTTTGCCTCCGTTTTTGTAGACTCTGCATGCGCGTCAAATGAGGTCCAAGAAGCCATCTGGGAATGACTTGATACCGTGGAGGAAGTCTTGATGCTTCGGGATAAAGCAGGTCTGCATGTGTTAGTCAACCTTTCTCTTCGTTGTTACGTGTTCAATTAGCTCACCTTGATGACAGTCGATATGATGTCTTTCTTGTTCGTGGTAGGGAGCCGTCCGAACTCTTGCCGCAGATTTGCGTTCTCGACGACAACCTTCATGCCGAACTGGTGATATGAGCCATGGCCTGGATCGCAGCCATGATTATAAAACGCAGGCATCCCAATTTCGCCAGACTCACGTGTCGTGTATGCCACATATGCCTAGAGTGTCAGGCACCTCGAGCCCTTCCAGATCACGCCCATGTCGATCTTCCGGTCGAAAAATCGCCCGAAGTTCTTCTCTTTATGCTTTTCCATGATGATGCTATCGATCGGTATGTTGTCGAGAAGAGCCGCATCACTACCAAGACTCTGTATGAGAATCTCGAGAGCCGTTGGCGGCGGTGTGATTATCGTGCGTGGTGCCTTTGGGAGCAGAGTACGAGGGACAGACATTCTGGCAATATCCAGAGCAGCTAGATGCTCGGCTTTAGTCTGTGGTTGAGTGGGCGTTGAGCGGGCGTTGAGCGGGCGAGCACTGACGAGTGGAGGGGCGCGCTGTTTACAGACATACGGACAGGCGCGGTCGCGCTGCGCTAGTCCCTTCCGAGGAGGGTCTACGTGCAGTATCAACACGGTGCAAACGCTCATTATCATCTCATTTGAATTGCAATCACATTTAGGCACGAGAGGACTCTCAACTACGTCACCAACGAGAATATCTATCTTTTAGCTATCACTGACGTGGAGAATGCTGGATGTGCTACCGGCATGTCACGAAGACTGCTAACAACCGTGCGTCTTTTTTGCTCGCGACTCGTGAATTCCTACAATTTTTGGCCTCAATGGATCGTTAAGTACATGTGTTAACATATGAGGAGGAGATTGAGGAAGTAGTTGGTTGATTTTCTACCTATGGACGTGTAAGGGTTTATATACATGGAGTGGAGTATCTAGAAGATTCCTGATCAGCAGGATCAGGAGATCATGTGACGACATAGAACATTCTCGAGTATAGATGCTGACAACATGTACAGACGTAGCTCAACCACCACGTTACAGGGTCACAACCATCGGCATAACCAGTGCTCGCTCAGTCTATATCCATTTCCATGCGCTCTGCAGCGACCTTTGCCTCGATGGTCTCCCTGAGATAGGGCCACAGCGTCTCCATTGGAACGCGCTGCTGCTGCTTCCGAATATCTTGCTCGAGCATCGTGCTGGCTCGCAGCTTCGCCTCACACTCCTTGTCCAACTCTTGCTCGATTCGAGCTAGCTCGACCTTCTTGTGAGTCTGCTCCCGAAGAGCGTTCTTGATGTCTTGCTCAAACTTGTACTCAAGCTCTGCATGCTGCTCCTCATGCTTTGCCAAAAGCTGTCGCCTCATCTCTTCCATTTCGCGCGCTTGCTGCTGGTTGAGGGCGTGTACGTCAAAGTTGTACTGGTCCGTGAGCTTCGCGTCGTTGCTGCCGAGGCGAGAAAGCTCCAAGCTTCTTGTGACTTTCGCGTCTTCGGTCTTCTTGGAAATGGCGTCGACATCGTGCTTGGTAGTGGCGAGGTCTTCCTCAAGCTTGAGCAACGTCGCCAATGCCTCCTGCGGCGATTGTGTTGGGGAGGAAGATAGGTTGCGAGAACTTCCTGCGGACCTTCTGATTGGAGGAGTCAATGGCGACACGACAGGGGCAATGGATAAAGAGAGTTGGTGTTTATCTACGCGCCGGCGTTTGCGCTGACAAGAAGTCACTTAGAATGCCTAACGAGACGTTCATATTACACTCACAGGCGGGGATGGCGTAGCCGGTGGGTGCATGAGCTGCGCATCGCCGGCGGCATCGAGAGCAAACTGCTTATAGCGGTGTGTAGCAAGGACTACATCCGCAGTGAACGTCTGCGGGAGTATACTGCTTGCAGGAATGGCGGCACCCATGAGGATGAAGAGGCACTACCAGGACGATTAGTAACATGCTAGATGGAAGTGATAGAGTATTGTCTGCGCGTCCTTGGTCTTGTAACGGGACAGAGACTTACTAAGAGCACGTCGCGAATGGCTGTCGGCGTAAGGTCTTTCACAGGCTTCAAAGGCTCCGTGATCGCGATTCTGAACATGACGTACTCGAGGCGGCATTGGCGCATCCAATCGACGTGCAGACTGTTGTTACCCTCCCAAAACGAGATTTCTGGTACACCTCGGGCCGTCGAGGATAGGCTGGCGATTACAAGGATGTCTGGGCGTTTTTCAGTTGCTGGAATCACACCAAATTGGATTTTGAACGGCATGCAACCAATGGGTAAGTTCCCACAATGTTGTGCAACATCGATGGGCAGTTCTTGGAGCAGATGGACCTCGTCTCTCAACGTGCTCTTGATGATATCAAGTATCGTTTGCGGGCGCCCGTGGCGGCTTTGATGTTCGGAAGCCATGTCGAAGTCGATGTGGACGGTACGGGACGGTCGCGAAGCACTCGAGGTAGTCTAGATTGGGGAAAATCAAGTGCGGCCAAAATTTGCGCAACACGTTGTTGTAGCGCGACGTATGAGGGCAAAAACATTCCATGTTGTGACAAACGATCGTTCGCTATATCGGACTAGCCTAATTGGGACCAGTCGCACCGAGGTGACCGTGAAAACTGGTCTGATATGAGATGATGATGTTCTGAGCACATAGAAGACGATCATGTCAACTCTATCATTCTATTGCGATTGTGTGTGAGGCTGTATCTAGCTACTTATTCCAACAATCTTCAGTGCCTAAGTGACGCAGCCAGATACACACATTGCCATAACACTAGCGCACCTTGCAATTATGCTTCCATGACCATTCTTTATCAGTGAGCATGCATCATAACTAGATCTTTCCCGTCTCCCTCCTACTCACCTGCAGTACCCGCCTCGACCTGCTCGATCTTGCGGCGATTCGCCTCGCGCACATCTCGAAGATCGTCGACAATGTCCCACACTTCTTTGACCGGTGTGCTCGTACGTATACGGGCAAGCGCTTCGTTGAACTTCTTCTGCTCTTTCACGGCGGCGTCCAGCTTCTGCTGCAGAGCTTTCTGTTCGCTCTCGTGCTTTTCCTCCATCGCCTGCTTCTCAGCGGTCTGCTTGCCGGTAAGCTGCGTCCGCTCAGAGTTGTGAATAGCATTCAAGCGTACATGTGCAGACTCTTGGGCAGAGCGAGCTGAGGCTTGAGCGGCCTTCGTGTCCTTGATCTTGGCAGCTAGAGCCTTGCTGCGGCCGTGGAGGTTGAGATCCATGAGGTCTAGTGGACGTAGGCGCTTGAGCGACGATGCTGGAGGTAGAAATGACGCTGTCAAGTTTGGGATCTTGGGGATGAGCGAAGAGCTGTCGGTGGCGCTTTCGAAGGCTTGCGAATATGAGGGCGTGCTGGTCTCTTGCTCTAGATCAGCAATTTCTGGGAGGTCGTCCACCAACTCGGAGTCCCCGCTCTCTTCAAGATCGACATTGGCTTCTTCTTCGTCGTTGACCGTGTCATCGATGTCCGCCGTCCCGTCTTGTTCCTTGCCCTGCGCCGCCGCCTGCTTCTTCGCCGAACGCTTGTATCCACGACAGGCCTGACCCAGTGCGCGCGTGAAGCCGCCCTTGAACGTGGAACCGTCCGATAGCGGTGCGCCCTTCGCGAGAAACACGTACTTGATGAACGGCATCAGTGTGTCAGGATTCGTATCGGCCGGAGCGAACGCAGCGTTTAGGCTGTCGAGTTTGGAGATTCGACGGGCCGTGAACTGTGGGGCTTGGTGAAGCGTTCGGTTCCAATGCCGAATATCATGATGCGAGGCCAGCCACCGTCGGTGTTGGTGGTGATACCTTTGGTGGCCATGCATGCCATGAGCGTGAGTTGAGTGCTATTCGGGCCTGGGGCAGTGCCGATTTCGAATGTCTGCGGGATAGTGTTCTCGATGTTGTTCTGTGTGATGATCTCGATGGCGTCTAGAGGTACGTACTCTAGCAAGGCAGCGTCTTTCTTCGTTTCGTCCTTGAGGCGGTCGAGATGAGACGGCTCCTCTTCGACTTGCGTATCGTCGATCGCATGGTCTTGCGCGTCCTCGACGCCGTTTCCTTCAGCCGTAGGCATGACTTGTGGTACGTTGGGGTCTTGTGTGTTTTCGGCGGTTTGAGTGTCTTTCGTGGCAGAGGCTGGAGAGGCAGACATGGTGATGCTTTCGTGCGGTGTAGGGCGCGCGCCGATGTTCTTTTTGGTAGTCGTGAGAGAAGAGAAGAGAAGAGCTGTGTGCGCGAGAATGTCTCAAGGGTTGCGAACGTGGAGTGAATGCGGATGAGGGCGTTGATACCGTAGAAGGAGGGCTAGGTGCCCATTATATAACGAGGCGCTCGGCGATGCTTCTCGCAAGTCTCAGGCAACACATCGCAGTGACAGAAAAAGCAACGCGTCGAGATTGCCCCCGAGGTCGCGTCGCTCTTGTTGAGCCGAAGTGAAAGGCATTACCTCAACGCATGACATCTGCGGAATGTGTACTTGGCCATTCGGTCAACTAATACGAAAGTTTTGTCGCAAGCAGTTCCTGACAGGAGCGTAAAAGGATTTGCGGCTTGCTATTTCGGGACAGCCTTTATGTACACTTCGAAGGACGCGCAATCATTTTCTACTGACACACCTGTCATTGTCAGTCTCTAGATCACAGTAAGATCACACGACGCGCCCTGAGTATCATCAATCTGGAGAATACCAGATTTGTCGGCACTGACATTGCCCGCTTCCATAGCATCTCTAATCAACCAACACCAGCTTAGTCGTATTTCAGACGCGAGACACTTGTACTCTATCACTAGAAAAGCATCAGGCTCCTTCTGATACCGCGTGAGGGTATAGTCATCCGTTTCGCGCAGTTTTGCGCTCGCCACTACGCGCATATATCATCCTAGCTTTTGTCGCTTCCTTCCGTCGTCTCGCCGACCAAGCTCACGAACTTGGTCCTTGGTCATACTATCCCATAACGTTGCCTTCTCTGTCTCATTCTGCTCCTTCAGCGCGATTAGCGCCTGTGCTCCAGCTTCTTCTTCCTCGAGCTTCTCGGTCAGGGACCGCAATTGAAACTTCACAGTGACGATGCGGTCGTTGTAGGCTTTGAGTCTCTCGTTCGTGAGGTTTTCACCATCTTCCAGGGTCACATAGCGATTAACCACTAGATCCGTTTGAACTTCCAACGGAACGGCCTGCTAATCAATCAGCATTGAGCGCTAGTCAGTATGATGCCATACCGTAGGAGGCCACACCCTTGACGCTAATGCATCTGCTGGTTCTTCCTCCTCCACCTCGTCTGACAAAGCAACAATCTCGTTCCCGTTGTTGCTGTTGGCCCGTGGTTCTGTCTCGTGATTCTCAGCATCGTTGTAAGGGAAGCCGACAGGAACACGTACAGGAAGCTTCACAATATGCGAAAGCCTAATCTGAGGTAGGACAGACCCTTCGTCAACGCGCCGAAAGCCTTCGCAGATGCCCAAAAGTATAGCTTCGTAGGCCTTGGGTGTAGTGAAATCGTAAGGCGTTTTCACGCCTTCTTTCAGGAAGTAGTATGTGGCAAGCACTATGAGTCTCATCGGATCTGTCGCGTGTTTGAATGTCTCACGAGGAGTGGCTTTCGATATGACTTCTTCGCTGCTGAGCACACCGTGAGGTTGACCGTGTGGTCCTGGACATTACGTATGGAATTCGATCGACTGGCGGTTCCGCAGTAGGTAGATCCATACCTGGAGTTTCTGTGGACTTCTTGCTTTTCAAGTTGCTGAAACGAATTGCCTTGGGCACGGCTCGTGGAACTTCGCCCTCTAGTATTAGAATTGGCGAAGTTTGATAGTGCATCTTGATACGTTGACTCACGGCCCTGGAGGTGGACCTGGTCAAATGGCAGGTGTCGAAGCATCTGAGCACGCTCGCCGAGGCTGGTCATGAGCGCTTCCATCGCAATTGTGGACCCGCTGACCCGATGAAGTGCAACGGGACGAATCAGGCTATCGAAAACTGGGAAGTTGTCGAGTGACATTGAAGTTTGGCAGTGTCTGAAGGCATAGCGCCACGGCTTGTTGAAGAGTGAAGCTGTGTCCCGACCTCACCGCATGTTGAGGTGAGAGAAGAGGCGTTCTTCGCCCAATAGCAGTCGTCAGTTCTCTGAAAGTGCCGTGTTTTTCTCACACGGCATGGACTAGTGCGACACGAGCAAGCGCGAAAACACGTGCCTCAACATTCATCGCAGTCCCGTCTCCGCTCAAATACATTAAGCATTCGTTGATCTGCAAATTGTTTCATATGTATCTACCATGGTCTCCCAAATTGAGGCCGGTATACTCTATTGTCATCTATCAACATTCATATGTACCTGCCGGCATCCGTGGATGACGTAGGTAACTGCCAATTGACGATTGCGAAGTTGCTGTCTCTTGTTGACCATATTACCGCGCCCAACATGAAACTCCACATGCCAAATCATCGTGATACGCCCGCCTCGCCCTCCAGACTACTCAAGCCGCGGCCGCTTGCTCTCCACCGACCGCCTACCCGCCTCGTAACCGAACTGCAGCCTCTCGTCAGAAGCAAGCGTACCCTACAAGCGCTTCTTCTCCTCCTTGATCCGTTCCTTGTTCTCCATCAGTGTAGCCTTAGTCTCGGTTGCATCCTCCATTCCCGCTTCTAGCTCGGAGATCTGACGCGCGATGTCAGAGCGCTCAGCTTCCGCTTGAGCGATGTGGCGATCGAGCGCTTCTTCGTCCGCTTGAAGCTTGATGTAGTCGTTGACCATCTTGTCGCGCTTTTGGTCGTCGAGGCGTTTGGGAGGACTTGCCTCGTCGTCCTCTGTGGGCGAGGGCGAAGACGAGTGTTCGAGGAGAGATTGAGCGCGCTCAGTACGGATGGTAGAACTAAGGTCACGCTTGCGGGGGTTGCGGTCGGCGGTCGGGGTAAGGGAGGGTGATTTGGACGACGGCGGTGCCTGAAACAACTGAGATGCCTGACGGCGCGAGGCTGCTGCCGTCGACTGCTCACGAGGTGCGGTACTACGATGTGTACCGGCAGCGACCACAGCTCGGGTTTGCTTCGCTGCTTGCTGTTGAGTGTGCGTATTCCGGTACAGCGTGCAAGCGGCTAAGAGGTCATCTTTAAAGTCGCGGCAAGAGATGGGTGCCTTGATTCCTTCGTCGACGCCGTGCTTGACGAAGAAATACTTAGCGATAGCCTAGATGGTCAGTTGAAGCTTGCTCTGAACCTGGCCTATACTTACTTACGAGCACTTGGAAGTTATTCTCAGCCAACTTGAACGGCCGCGAAGCGAGTGCCAGCTCTTTGATCTTGGATGGGCGAACGCTAGCTCCGCCGTTCTGAGCGGCCTTCAACGCGTAGAAGTCCAACATGCGATTGCTGCCGGTGACGGCGTAGCCATCTCCACCGCCGATGAGCGTGAAGTAGATCCAGAGCTGGTCCTTCTCATCCATCATGTCGCCATAAAGCAGTCGTTCGGGGGCAGCGCCCATGAGCTCATTGTTGGGTGCCCAAGTCGTACGGGCGTAGGGTAGGAATTTGAGAAGCTCGCGATGCTCCTCGAGCTCCATAAGGAGATTCGCGTACGAGCGATTGTCGTTGACGACGGTGCTGGTTGATGAAGGAACTGCTGAGCGCTCACGGTGAGGACTGGACATTTTAGAAGTGGAGGTGTTGAGACGGTTGTGCGTGTTTCAGCAAGCTTGTGAGTTCGGCGTGAGAATTTAACGTGACAGGGTTTTGTGGCGCGGAGCAGCAGTGCTTTTGAAATCTTTCACGTGATTACGCTTGTCAAGCTCTAGCTACGTATCTGCGACGTGCGGTGCGCTGACTCCCATTTCCCAAGTCCCTCGAGCGTCACTGGGGCCTTTGCCGCTTTTGAGCGCGCACGAGCCCAACGTTCACTCCAGAAATCGAAAGCCGCCTCCTTGCTCAGTCTGCCAAATTCTTCCTTCTTAAGCTTCTCGATTTGATCCTTCTCCGCCCTCCTAGCCTCACGCTTCTTCTCCATGGATGCAATCAGGTTGTCCAGCTTCGCTATCTCATCCTTCACCATGTCGCCCTTCTCATAAAGTCCAACCAATGTTGCGACACTGCCGCTTTCTTCGAGGGCTTCCGGTAGAGTGCGAACACTACTTTGCGAATCCGGCGTACCTGGTACAGATGCGATTTGTGCTGCAGTCTCAACAATTGTCCCCTCCACATCACCGACGACATCTTCGGAAACGTCGCTAGGGTTGTTAAGTTGAGACGTGGAGGGCTCGTTACCCAATCGTTGCTACTCCTCGAATTCGCGACACACTGCCTTGAGATCTTCCATGAAGGTTCGCTTGACAGGAACGCCGAAATGCAGCTTCTTGACGTCTGCCGCGCTTCCCGACTCTGCCAGCTTCCTCAAGAAGTAGTATTGTGACAATGCCGTCAGCTTTGCCGTAGAACTTCGGCCCGGCGAATTGTAAGCCTTTGCACGTTGCGAGAGCCTTGCGCAGATGTTCTTAGGATCGACTTTGTAGGCGTAAGAATCGTCAGGTTCATAGGCATGGAAGTGCACTTCAACGTGACCTCCGGGCTGCGTGACAGGGTATAGCTGTGCCCACACATTGTGCTTAACTGTGATCGGTGCGGTTGGCGAGCTCATCGTGATCATTGCTTTGGTCGGGCTTTTGGTCGTCGTCCCTCTGATCGAACCAACAAGGATGGAGAAAGAAATGGCCTCCGCATCGGTTTCGGGTGCTAGTCTGGACCTCGTCTTAATGAGATGGAAAGGCGCGAATTCAAGCAGGCGTGCTTGTACGTCAAGCTCGCGTTTGAGCATGTCGATATTTTTGGTTGCAGAGAACATGTCAGTCAAAGATGTGCACTAGGAGCGTAAGCGTGGGTATTCTCGCAGTGTTGTTGTGATGTACGAAATGCTTGCATTTGGTGTATCCTGAAGCTTGTCAGAGCAGAGACGTCTTAAAAATGAGCTATCTATGTCGATAAATGTGTGGTGGCGGCTTGATTGCGAGGTCCGGAAATAATCGGTTAGATGCTGCGTTTGATCGACGAGGAAGCGTCGTGCGCACTGACCTCTGACAGCCAAACATGCGGTGAGTGAATGTGGGAAGCGACCTGCTAGTTATTCAGTCACTCCTGCCGATGGAACCAAGTTTGCTCCTCCACCGTGCCAAACAGTGTTAGCCAGTATCAAAGTCCCAAGTTCTATTTCTCTTTGAATATATGCAGCACACTCGAGGGCATCTTACCCAATCGCATGTGATCGTCAGACGTCGTCTCCACCTCTGGAAACCTTCCATCGCGTATACCGCGAATACCTAATTCCAAGTGTAACAATTCTTGATCAAGCAATATTGAAGCATGAGCAAACAACATGAGATACTCGCCGTAAAATCGTCCAACAAGTCAAGTCGAGTCTTCTTGTAGCTCGGGTGGGGTGGCATACCGAGTAAAACACGGCGTCTCGCTGCTGTTTAGATGCCTATCCTCAAGTTCCTCGTCATCCTCGAATGTCTGTTCGACGCGCAATTGCTCTATCGACGGTGTCATTGATGACGCGGAAGCAGCATCGCCAGGTGGAATTTCTCCAGATAACATAAGTTGGTACTGTCAGTGTACTGTGTCTGTAGCATGCGCTGGTATCTTGTGCACTGACCCATTGGCATAGATCCACCCTCCGCAATCACCATGGTCGCCTGCACGTAAAACGAGTTGATTATCGTCGCCGCGCTTGTCGTGACAGAGGTTGAGGGTGTTGAAGGAGGGCAGGAGCTGGAATACGAGTCTAGCTTGGCTGTCAGCAAGGCATGCGCGTAGGTCGTGAGTAGCTTGGAAGATATCGGTCATCCTTGTCTCTTGGATGTTCCTGTGATTGGTCAATGTATAGGAAGTTCTTTGCCAGATGGCGTGGACTATACGTTTCATGGGGTAGCATAGGACTGTGGAAAGGAAAGCGGGGCAAATATTGGGAACATAGTAGTATCGTCAGATGTCTCTGTGCTGTAGCCAAGCTTGCGAGATGCTACTATCCAGAACTAGCAAAAGACTCCATCGCGACAAACAAGAAGGGCCAAGGACGCATAATCATAAGCGAGGACATGAAGTAGAATGTGTGATTGTATTCAGACATTCTTCCTACGCATGACGGCTCAGTGCCTCAGTGATCCCGCTGTCTCCCCACTCAACAGTCTAGTCTTGGAAACATCAGCACTATTGATCGTGGGCGAAGTGATGCGACTCACTGTACACGAACTCGCCATTGTTGTTGCCAATGCGCTCGCCCAAATTGAGGTCGCGCTCCTGGCTGTTGCCCTCTGCGTCAAACAGCGAAGCACGGAGGACTGGCACCTCTCCGTCGCCCTCGATGGTGAACTGGATGTTCTCGGCGGAGTGAGCAAAGCCCTCACCGTCCCAGAAAAAGTTGCCTGTTATACATGATCAATGACCAGCTCAATTTTGAAAGTCAATGGTGTGAGATACCATTGTCATTGCCGATGTGGTTGTTCAAGTCGAACTCAGCGTCGACCCACTCGCCCTCGCCGTTCTGGAGGCGAGCGCGAAGAATGTGGCCATCGTCGATGCGGATGTCCTCGGCAGAGTGGTGGAAGGTCATGCTGATGGCTGAGAAATTGATTTGACGATTGAATGCGGTATTGCTATGAAGATAAAGGTTGATGAGGTTGATCTGCTTGGAATTGGAGGATACAGGCTTTATACGTTGAGCCTGGACCGTGGTACGTAAAGCCAAACACACTAAGCGGAGTCGAAATAAGACTGAACAAACTATCTCAGTGCCGACCTCGAACATGTGTCGTCAACTCTGCCAACGGCCTCGCTGTTGCAAAGCCGCCGGTCACACATCTGCACATGTCTTCGATCTCAGTGGCTAGCATGCACGACACTGACAACAAAAGTGCCGTAGTTCCGGCTTGGTCCTTGTGTAGAACTTACATGTCATCCAAAGAGGCAGGAGTAAACGACTTTCTATGGTTACACCTCATCTATAGTCCGCGGTTGGTCGGGTGCCAAGAGCGTGTCGTGCAGAGTCAGCCATTCACCCGCCTCAGTTTTGCGCCGCGTGGCTGTGTTTGATGAGCTTGAGATACGTGGCGTGCCTCAAACGTGCATCGTGAGTGGACCTTGTGCGTCGTTTGCGAATCCAGCCATGCAGTGGTGTCATGTGTGGCTGTTCATGTGGAGCTGCAGGATGCAGGATTGCACGACTGCGGGGTCAGTTTGCGCACATTTCATGGACACAGTGATTGTTCGCAGAATTGAGTGTTCATGGCAGCTGTCGCAACGTAAATGCACTCAAGAAATAGGATCAAAGAGAATGGATATGTATGTACAAACGGGGTATCGGTGAAAGCGTGGTGGAACCTTCAAATGTTGGGGAGAAGGACGGGTCGGAACGCACGTGCCCCGCACCACCACGCGTTTTTGTTTGTGGACCACATGCAACCGCCCCGCCTGTCTATTACGACTCCAGAAGCAGACGGTAAGTGACGGCACCCTCTTCGCCGTACATAAGTCTTGCAGATAGCCAAGCCTGGAGCTCTGGCCACAGATTTCAGTGCAAGATTGCTTTCGCATCGACCGGTGCCAGTGAAGTCGCATAGTCTTCCACAGTCAAAAGTACATATAGTACTTTCCCTTCATCGACCTACAACATCCCTTCGGATGCTTGAGACCTCTTGAAGCGCTCACTGCGCCGTGTCTTCATGCTGCAGTATGCACAATGGCGCAAAGAAATCCACACTTCATTGTGTCTTCACTAAGGTGGTCAAACGCATCACCGACATCGTTTCCGTACTATTGACGATCTCGACTGCTTAACGTGTTCTCCGGATTTCCAGGTGATTATATCTGCCAGCGCAGGTGTCATTCGATACACTACCATCAGCAACCATGAGCGCAACTGTCACAACCAGCGAAGAGCTTGGTCACAGCGACTTCGACCGAATCAAGCACTTAGTCGCGCCACTCAGGGAGATCTGCAGCGCCACGCTTGAAGGTAACATAGTCCCACGTATCAGCCATATGGAGACCTTCGAGCCATCAACTGATGCAGCTTCAGCGAGCATACCGATCTTCATCTTGTACGCATCTGTCACTGCTGGTCCGTCTATCGACGCGTTGACGGAGGCAACCTCAGCACTGCCACTAGGTACACCAACTGAGATAGTCCAGGCCTACTCCAAGTTGAAGTTGTGCGACATCTCTGTCTTCGCATTTCTTCCACGTCTCCAGGAGGTATTGGCATCGTTGGGTGCAAAGGCAGAGTGGATCGCCGCCCGTCCAAAGCCAAAATTCATCCTACATTGGTCCTGGAATCCTGACCCTTACGAGTTGAGCAATCACTCAGTGTTTCTCATCACAACACAAGAAGGTGAGGAGTACATGGCTGACTTCACGATGGAGCAGTTCGGCTACTATGACAATTGGATCATGACAAAAGACCCATATCTCCTCAATCGTACAGGCAATGGGGAATACCGCGTCACATGTCAAGACGATCATAACGCCATTGCCGCACTTTGCCAATTTATCGACTGCATCCGTCGCACGGCTGAGCGATTGTGCGATGCGTACGACCAGTTTGACTGGTCGGTCCTTGATGGCATACGAGAGGACCGACTTGCGGCTCGAATACGGCTGGGCGTAGTCGAGGTCTTCTCACGGATCGATGTAGTCATGACTACGCCCACAGCATAGTGTAATTGCTGTCTTTCCAATTTCATAGTTGCATTCGCAATTGGCCATCACCGGAGTGAACCTATCACCCCAAGGCGGCCGCAGTCATCTTCCAGTCACAATTGACAAGACTATTTTCCTTTCACCTACATTGTCACAAAGAAATTCGTATTCACAACATCATGCCAGCATGCCAACATCTCTAGTTTGATTCCTTTGCGTCGAATCTCTCGTGTTCAGCTCCTTGGGTCATTCGACTTCTTTCCCACATACCCCTTTCATTGTCCCTCCACATACCTTGAGCTTCATGATGTACCGGTTTTGAAACAGCGACTTGAAGTGGCCTTGCCGTTCTTCAGTGAACGATCTCACAATGAAGGTACCCTTCTACATACAACACTTCGTGCAAGTGTTCCCAGCGACAAGAGTGATGCACTCACAGCCCCAGCTCCCATAACAACTGATGCTAGGCTATCTCCGAAACAGGTGCAGAAGCATAGGACTTTGGCCACCACACGTCGCTGACATGCAGGACATCCCGCCATCAGACGATCTGCCATTTTCACCCTTCCCTGAGTTATCCCATCTTCAATCGCTCCTTACGCCACTGAACCACATCTTCAACACCGCCCTCACCACCCTCGCCATCCAGCCCATCACCCGCATCACACTAACCCACCCAACACCCACCTCCCCCTTCAACGTCCCCATCCATCTACACTGCGCACGTCAGCCCCGACGGCACCCCAGCTCGTGGCGCCGCCGCCTTCATTTCACCCACACACCCAAGCCTCCAATTAGCCATCCGTAAGCTCGACGCATGCGACTCCGCAGTCCACATCCTACTCCTATGCATCATCGACATACTCCAACCTCTGCACGCACGTATGGACTGGCTAATCTACGACATAGAACCCAAATGCCTGATCCACACTTCCGACAAGCCCCCGACGTAATGCAAGCACTCCGTCGTGCTAATCACATCCGCAACGGGGCATCAATACATCGTCGACTTCTCGCTCGAGCAATTCGGATTCGACGGTAGCATGTGGTTCATGGGTCGTGAAGAATATGAAGAGCGGATGACGGATGAGGAGGGGAAGTGAATTTTTGTAGAAATGTCGTGGTTTGAAGAGTTGGAGCGCATGATGGAGAAGGGGAGTGATTATGTGTTTGAGGGAGGCGGTGAGGGTGGCGTTGGCGTCGACGAATACGGTGGTGTATGCACGGGTAGACGAGGCGGGGAAGATGGCGTGGTTGGAAGATAAAGCGGTTAGTGCTGTATTCAGACATGAGGGCACGGAGATGGAGGGGCTGGGATGCGTGGATGATGATGAGCGCCCGTGGTGGCATATAATTTAGATACAAGCAACAAAGTAAATCATTTTGCCAGTCGTGAACATCATAGGCTCTCTGGTAAGTTATCGATAGGTCAGTGAGCTTACACAACAGCGCACGTGACCAACAGTTGTACCTCGCTACCACGTGTACCTTCTTGTCCTTCCAAGCTCCTCTTCCACGCTAAGTATTGCAGTGCTGATTCCGCTTGCCCCGTCAGACTGACTGGGTTTTGACCTAAACGGGATTGTGCAACCTAGCACCCATCGATTCCCCGGCTGGAGTAACACCAAGATAATATGGCAATCAGCTGCGCCCCAACATGCTTTGTCTGTTACGCGGTGTTTCCTCCACCTTCTTTTCCAGAGCTTGAGTGAAGTATGATGATATTGCTGTATGCCTAAGCAGTATTCTGAAACGTCACTGTCGTGCTGCTAAAGGTGCCATATATGCAAGTATGCGCTCGCCATGATCGCCCTGCTGCCCTAAAAATTGCAGTGTAAACAGGTAGCAGGGGTCATGTCTTCAAAAGTCTTTCTGGTGATTAGTGAGGTGACGTGTGCCACAGGTTAAACAGGGACACGTGATAAATGGAAGGGTTAGAGAGACTGCTGATCGAGGGTGGAAAACAGACGTCGATGCTGATTTCAGTGGGCGTATTAATAACGAGACGTCACTCGCTCTCATTGCAAATGGGTGTCCACTCATTTCATTTCAGCCACATCGTATCGCTACTGGACCGATCAAGCCATATCATTCATGCCATGCTCAAGAAGCAACCCATCATGCCGAAGTAAAACCACCTCTCCCTTCCATCCTCTACTCCGACTCAGCAGCCGCAGCCCGAGCCTTGGAGCCCCTCAACTTGCTCTGCTTGTCAGCCTTGACAGGCCTCTGGCTCTGGCGGATAGCGGACGCGCGGGCGACGGCGTCTTTGCGGAGGTCGGGGCGGTAGTTGCGCTTGGTGGTGGAGTTGACGATGGCGGTGAAGGTCCTGGTACACATTAACATCATCGCGCACATGTTATTCTGGAGCTCTGTAGACGTACTTGCGAGTCGATCGCTGAGGACCGAAGTTGGTGGTCTGGGTGGAGGACGCGGGCTGGTGGTGCTTGTCGCTCTTCTTGACGAGGAGGGTGACGCCGCCCTCGAAGCCGGGGATGATGCCGATGGCCTTGTTGGCGATTTGGCCCTCGTTCTACGCTTCAATTAGCTCATTGCCCTTGTTCAATTCATTTCTGAGCTCCGCGAGACATACCTTGCGGCAGTAGATGTTCCTCAGGTTGAGCGGGTCGCGCGAGAACTGCACGCCATTCGCCCTCTTGACGAGTGTCGCGCTGTGTCCCTCTGCGCATTGAAGTCAGCCCCAATTCCCAAATCCACACCCAATTACCCAACATTTCTCCTCTTCTACATCGGCGGGCACTCACTAGTGATCTCCCACGCAAGGTCTCCGGGAATAGTAGCGGCCATTTCGTCGATTCGTTATTCGGTTCGAGGGCGTGAATTCGTGAAATGCGGAAGTTCGGTGGTGTTGCTCGTCTAGAATTCCGGATCGGGCGCTGGCGTGGGAAGGACTTGGCATGGCGCGGAGGATTGTCGGGCCGGTCACGGAAGTGACGAACGCTTGGGTGTGGCGCAGTTCATGGACGCGACGTCCGTACATTGTCCGTCCAGGCTGGGAGTTCTGTCTGGCTTATTGAATGTGCATCGTATGATCGCGTAGTACTCATGTACTCTTAGAGTCGTACCTAGACACTTTACACCTTCACTTTCTTGCGTCTCGCCCCGTTCACGCGCGCGACTGCGACGTGAAGCGCCTCAGGACACAATCCCGCGCAACTCCGCCGCGTCGCATCCATCTTTACAACTCCATCACAGCACAAGGACACCCCAAAGACTGCATTATGGGTTATATTTTCTACTCCATTTGGCTGGCAGTGCTAGTCTGCGCCACTGGTACGTCACATCCACCCTCCTCCACCTACCACTCACCATTCACCTCCCACATCCAAACTACCCCATCCCATCAAAACTAATACCCAACAGCCCTCTACTTCACCCGTCAACGCTGGCTCCACCTCCTCCCCATCCCAGCCCCCATCTACACCCGCCTCCCCACCTCCTTCCGCGACGACATCGAAGCCGGCCTCTCATCCTCCGCGTTCGACCTCAGCACGAACGTCGAGGCGGGCGATTCACGACAGGGACTGGACGACGCTGGCAAGAAGGAAGTTACAAGGATCATGAAAAGACGGGGTGTGAACTTTGATGAGGCGAGGAGGATATACATGCAGGAACGGTTTAAGAAGAATAATATTGGGGCGGATGGGGTGCCGAGGGACCCGAAGTTTGTTTCTTTTTCGTGAGGAGAGGTGTGGTGGATGGGATGGGGTATGGGGAGGAAGGTTTGATTGCAGAGCCTTTGCTGTTTCACATTTCTTTTGTTGATATGCTTTTGAAGCGGCTGCTGGTATGCAGTGGATGGAGCATCTTCAGGTGCTTATATTCTTCATTCTCGATCTCCTATGTTCCTATGTCAACTTCTGCTCGAGTGGCTGACATGGCCAGATCTAATCCTACCATTGGGACTTTTCACTTTGCCTTTCAGTAGACATTTTCACGCCATGCCATGCTCTTTGTGCGCCTCAATGGACTTTCTATTGTTCCTTTGGACGCAGTTGGTTGGCGAATCCATCTCCTGCGCATGCCCAGTATTGCGACCAAGATCGTGCTGAATTTCGACCAATACGCCACATGATGCTTGCGCAGCTACATGACTTGATGTGCTAACGTTCCTTCACGAAACCCCAGGACTAAGCATCTACCTCGGCGGTGGCGCGTAGCCTGGGGGTTGTCCAAACCCAGGAGGTCCATGTGGCGGAGGCGCAAAGCCAGGCGGCGGCGCAAATCCAGGTGGAGGCCCAGCGAAATTAGGCGGCGGCGCGTAGTGATTGAAAGTGGGAGGCGCGCCACTGGGTGGTCTCGCTGGCAGTCCAGACGGCGCAGGAGGCAATCCCACAGGAGTTGGCGGCCCTCTCCCGTATCCACCACCAGGTCCATTCGGCGCACCTGGCGGCCCATTCGAATGCATCGGCGGTCCCTGAGGCATAGGCGCACTCGGTGGGAGCTGGAACAGATGTGCTGGGAGTGGTTGGACAGCCGGCGCAACACCGTGTGCTTTGGCTTGCTTCGCGAGCATGCGCTCCGCCTCGTCTCCGTGCCGCTCGCCCTTTCCGTCCTTCTTGTACGCGTACTGTACTGAGATCTGCTTGTTCATCATGTACTGGCCGTGCATGCTCGCGATGGCAGCATCAGAGGAATCAAAGTCGCCGTACGAGATGAAACCGTAGCCCTTGGACATGTTGTTCTCGTCACGCGCGACCTTGGGCGCATTGATGAGCGGTCCGAACTGGCCGAATGTGTCGTATAGCGTCTTCTCGTCCACCATGCCATCCAGGTTGCCAATGAACAGCTCCGCGCCGATCTCGACGTTCTTCTGCTTGTCTGCCGATGCCTTGTTGACCCTTATGCGGTTACCGTGCAGGGCGACGTTGTTCATGATCTTGGGCGCGTAGTCGGCTTCTTCCTCGGTGTGGAACTCGACGAAACCAAAGCCTTGGTGTTGGCCGTTGACGCGGTCCACGGGCATGTTGACGTTGCGCACGCGGCCGGCGTTGAGCATCAGCTCGTGGAGGATGCGGGGCGAGACGCGCTCATGGAGATTGCCGACGTAAACGGTGGCTTCCTTGTTTTGTTCCCTGCGGCGCATTAGCATTTGTGTGTATGGGAATGCCACTTGACTTACCAGTGACGGGCGCTGGGCGCAGACATGATGGAAAGGCTGGGTTTCGGATGGTCTATACAGTAATTTCTGTGTTCTCAATAGTCAAAGAACATCAATATAGACGAGTGGTGGTCGTGGTGTAGTAAGGACCTCGTGGTGGAGGTTGAACTTTTGGAGCTCGCCATTTCGCGCTAGCTCATCGCGGCTAGATCACCCGAGTCTCCGATCTCAAGATTTCAGAGTGTAGCATCATCGAAGCACGACCTCGTCCGCCAACACGACGACATCTCCCTGTACCGAAAGCCCTCTCTATAACCTCAAGAGAGTCTACAAGTACCATGTTCCAACTGTCAGAAGAGTCAAAGGTGGGCTGAAGTGATACAGACGGGCCAAAACACATCGCACTAACATAACTGCAGGAGCGCATCGCTCGCATCATTGATGTCTCCCGCGTGGCCATTCACTACGGCTACCTCCCTCTTATTCTGTACCTCGGATACTCCCGCAGCGAACCAAAGCCATCTCTCATCCGGTGAGTGCATCCGAACTGGAGTACGGTCAGCCACAGTACAGTCCTTGTTGGCATTATTCGTTTGATACGAACGGCATGCTCAAAAGACTCGAACGACTCTATAAAAGTTCCTTTGTGAAACGTTGGGAGCTTGGTGCTTGGACATACGCTGACTTGAGTCTATAGGCTCTTCTCTCCTCTCGCATAGACGTACTTCTTTCTCTTTTACTATGACGACTTCACTCAACAATTGTACAATACGAAAAACCTGCGCATGGAATAAGGGATGACGAAGGAGTCGAAAGGGGTGATTTAGGAAGGACTACAAACTTCGGCCCGGCGCATTGTGTCGGCTTCGGTATTGAAGCTCTTGCTCCCAGTACGGAAGGCTATCAACGCCGGACATCCCACGCGGTATACACCTCATGTACACCAGACAGCATAAGAAAGCTCAATGGACACACTTGCATGGCGTGCGCCACGGCGCAAGTCTCCAAGCATGCAGGATGATGCCCGAACCACAGATGCGTGCCTTGCGTCTGCGTGCCACAATTGCTAAAATCTAGCGCCTAGCCTGCCGCGCTCCGTTCGTGACTTTTGTGACTGAGCGAAGGAGCCCTTGTCATTTCTTGATAGCTGGGCAAACTCGACCCCAGCACAACTTTCGGATGTGCGTTTGCGAATGGTGCTGACCCCACGCAGCACGTGGCTACCCCACTGGTCAATTATGGAAGACGCCACATCCTGGTCTGCCATCTTCAACCTCAACCAACACGCATGTCGGCCTCGGGACTCCACAACACCTCCACGATGGGCCCGTATTTCCAGTCGCATGGCGTCGGACCCTGGCCTCCGAATGCAATCGATTCGATCGTGCACAGTTGCCTGATATCCCCCACGTCTAACCAGTATAACGTGAAGCCTTCCCCAGACTCAGAATCCCCAAAGGCCTGTCCATTTGATCATACCCTGTACTACGAACGCATTTCCAAATCTCTACACCCAGCAATTTCCTGGAGTTCTGAGACTCACTACGATGACCATTCCTACTAATGGGGACGTGCTAAAGCTATCTGAAGTTGCATGGAAGATTAGTCGGATTTTTAATGCAGATCGAAACAAAGCGCCAATCGAATTCAAGGACGTCGAAACTAAGCTAAACGCACTGGCCAAAGCCTTAAAAGGACTTGCCGAAGCACTACACATCGACGGCGACAGCAGGTTTCTTCAAGAGGCGGACGAACATATCCAGCATGGCATTCAGCTGGTCTTGGACTCGTGTGACCGCACCGTCAACGATCTCGATTCCTTCGTCGACCATCACCAGGTCATCAAGAAGCACAGGACTGTCGGCGGCTTCGCCATCGAACGAACATGGGATGACTTGGTGTTTTCGAAATATGAGTCGATGATATGGACGGCCGAGGGTGGAGATATTCACAGTCTCCAGGAGCTGCTACAAATGCACACGAGCTCTATCTCACTTCTTATACACGCACTATCGAGGTAAAGCAAAGTCTCCTACCTTTGAACATGTACTGAGTATACACAGCAAATCACACTCGTGTCTAGAAAGCATCGTGGCCCCCATGGCCGACCGGGTTCAGAGCGTCTATGGGACAAAGGGCAGTCTAGATCAGCAACTCGAAGAAGTGCATGAAGTGTTGGAGCGTCTTCTTCTGAGTATGCCTACCACACCATCACCACCCGTGCCTGCAAGAAATCCAGCAAGATCTCCAACAGTAGAGGCGCCAGACCCTTGGAGTCCGGTCTTACGGCCAGTCTCTCCTTTGGCTACTTCGCCCCGGAAGCAAAACGTTCAGGTCACATTACCTATGGCTCCTAGACGTTCTCGATCACGAAAATTACCAAGATCGCCCGAACCCACCATCAACATACGACCTCCTTCATCGCCCACAGAGACAGCGACCACTTCGAGAGCCACTTCTCCTACCCAGAAGCGTGTATCGGAGTTCAGCTTTGGCAGTGCGTCCTTCCGCTATTCGAGTAGTAGCTATGCGTCGTCAACAGCAAGCTCAGGCAGGACGTCCAATCCAGGTACACCTCGGGACTCGTTCATCAGCCGGCAGCCCTCAACATCTACCAAGAAGACTACTCCACTGCCGCAAACCCCCGAATTGCACGAGCCAAATGGGCGCAATAGCAGCGATGCTTCGCCGCTCTTACCACCACCCGCAATGCCATACGCTACCCGATCAGGTCTTGATCGTACGGTCTCACAGTCGACATTGAGTTACTATCCTTCGCTACAACCAGACCTCGTGAAGCTTCATAGAAGCTCAACGACGACAAGCCAAAAGGCCACTTTCGAAAAAGAAGCTTTCCGCAACTCCGCCGTACTATGCGACGTGTAAGCTTTCTCAGTTTTCGCTACGATCTCCCTGACTAACCCCACCCAGGCGCGGAACCCTCACCGAATACTCCCACCAAATCAACGAAGACGACCCGCGAGACGTCGAAATGCTGCCCGCCACGTCCGAATGCCGCATCGCCGTCGTGCGGAAACGCGTGCACGATCCGGAGACGAAGGATATCAGAGTCGTGACGTCAATCTGGGCGTTTAGCGATGACAACACTGTCAGAATGGAGTTACGCATGGACGACAGCCAAATGTACATCCCGTATTCTTCATACTTCTCCCCAACCAAGGTAAGTATCACAGTACCATGCGAACTCAAATTCCACGACGTCCGGCACGGCAACAGACTCATCAAAACGGCGAATACGAGTTGGGTCAATTATGTATTCGACACAGCGCAAGGTACGTAATCTGTACCAACCTCTGTCACAGCGAGCGTGCTAACAGCATACTTGTAGCAGCAGCACTCTTCCAAAACGAACTCATGGGCCGCACCCTCCTCGCCACCTTCCGCACCACACAAACAACACGCCTCCACTCCGGGCTCTCCAAATCCTTCACCTACGCCGAACAAATGTGCGCTCTAGAAAATTTGCGTGTCTGGGAAGATAACGACACGGGCGCCATCGTCGCCATGATCCATTTTTCCGCCGACTTTCGACCAGGGTACTTGGCCTTCTACCTGAATTCCAGTTCGAGTCCGATTAAGGTCAAGGATGATGGGGTCAGGGAGGTTAAGATTAGGGGGTTGAAAGTGCCGGTGGATACTGGGGGTGGGAGGAAGGATAGTGTGGTTGGGAGGGAGAAGGGGAAGGGAGAGGAGAAAGGGGTTATTAGTGGTGCGAGGATTGAGTTTGCGAGTGAGGGGGAGAAGAGGGAGTTTTTGGGTATATGTGAGGAGTTGCGGAGGGAGTTGATTGAGTTGCCGGAGCTGTTGGGTGTTAATTGATGGGAGTGTGTCGGCTTCATGTGGCTGCGAGTTTTTTCGTTGCCTTTGCGTAGCAGTGTCAAAAAGCTGAACGGACCGTGTAGCGGGAGAACTGAAGCATCTTGCAGCACTATAGACCCCTAGGTCAGATCGGCGAGTTGCATTACCTGACTCCGTCTTTCCTCGTGCCATCGCTAATTTCCGTAGATGGCCACGATGCGATCTTAGTGGTGATTGGTCGTGGATGCATGCGGACCAGGATCAGCCGCAGTACAAGGCAACGAGGCAACGAGGTGTCCTGCATACTGAACTACCCCGCCGCTCCGTCTTGCAGTACTTCCTAGCGAACCTGCAGCATCATCATCTCTCATAGCATGTCACCTTTACCACGCGACTCGACTTGTACAAAGCTCAGCTGGCGCGTGCAGCGCTGCATTTACCACATGAGCACGTCTCCGCCCCATGTATCTTCTGTGGTACAATACGGGGATTGGCTTCTACAGCCTGGTCGAGGTTGAGAGTAACGACATTCCACGCTATGCTATCCTGTCACACACTTGGGGATCCGACAACGAAGAACTCAACTTCCACGATATTTGCAACGCCGGAGGTATATACCGCAGGGAAATTGACAGGAAGACTAGAGAAGTCCATCACAAACCAATCGCCAGTAGAACTATGGCCACTTCGGAGCGCGAACACTCCATCGCTGTCGCGAAGACCAAAGCGGCACACAGCAAGCTGCAGTTCTGCGGAGATAAGGCCACACGCGACGATATTTCGTATTTCTGGATAGACTCCTGCTCAATCAATAAGGATAGCAGTGCTGGACTCTCTGAAGCTCTGAACTCGATAATTCGGTGGTATCAGCAAGCGGCGAAGTGCTATGTCTACCTTTCTGACTTTTCGGCGGATGGACATGATCTCGCGATCATGACGCCAGAAGAATGGTGGTCTGGGTGGATGGCATCATTTAGAAGCTTCAAATGGTTCACAAGGGGCTGGGTAAGAACCCATAAGACACTACACTCGCATTACGATCCTCGAGTTAATGTGATGCAGACTGTACAAGAACTTGTAGCACCGAAGACCGTAGAGTTCTTCACTAAGGACGGCCATCTGATAGGTACCAAAGACAGTCTAAATGCTCTCTTATCCGACATCACCTCCATTCCCGTCGATGCGCTTGTTGGACGACGGCTTCTAGATCAATTCGGTGTGCAAGAACGACTATCTTGGGCTGCAGGCCGTCGCACGAAGCGCGAAGAAGACAGCGCATACTCGTTATTGGGACTCTTTGGCATATTCATGCCGCCCATCTATGGCGAAGGAAAGGAGCATGCCCTTAAAAGACTTCACAAGACCATCCAGGAAGCCGAAGACAAAACCGAAAAGGACTTGCTGAAGTCGCTACGCTTCGACGAAATGATGTCAAGGTGGGAGAATGTTAAAGATGCGCATCGATATACATGCCAGTGGTTGTTAAATCAGCCTGAGTATGTTCGTTGGCTGGACACAAGCCGGATGAGCCATCACCGAGGCTTGCTGTGGATCAAAGGCAATCCAGGCGCCGGCAAATCGACACTCATGAAATTCGCACATCGCCGGTGCCAGGAGAGTCTGCGGAAGCCGGATTCCAGCAGCAATACCGAGCCCATCGCGTTCTTCTTCAATGCCAGAGGTGGAATCATCGAGAAGACCACACTAGGCATGTACCGGTCTCTGCTGGTGCAACTTCTGGAGAGGCCCGCTTACCTTGAGAAAATCCGCCGTTCTCTATCGTTCTCCGCCGACGTTTTGAGCGAAACCTACCAGTGGTCCACCAGCACGCTCCAGGATCTGTTCGCCAAGGCTATATTGGGCGTCAGAGCACCGGTTGTATGCTTCATTGACGCTTTAGACGAGTGCAAGGAGCAGGACATCAGAGACATGTTGTCCTTTGTCAGAGATCTGGGCGACCGCGCTGCATCCAGCAATGTCGTGTTCCATGTGTGTTTAGCAAGCAGACACTATCCGCACATATCCATTGACAGGGGAATCTCACTGAACTTGGATTTGCAAAATGGCCACACTCAAGACATAGCGGAGTACCTCAAAACAGAATTGAACATTGGACACAGCAAAAGCGCGGTGCAGCTCCGGCAAGATGTGCAGGACAGGGCCTCGGGGATTTTCATGTGGGTTGTTCTGGTTGTTGCAATTTTGAACAAGGCATATGACGGTGACCGGATCCATGCCTTGCGACGAGTCCTGTTGGATGTACCCACCGATCTACACGAACTGTTCCGCGACATCCTAACCCGCGACTCCAACAACGAGAACGAGCTTTTGTACTGCGTTGAATGGATACTATTCGCCGCAGAACCAATGAGCCCAGAGGAACTCTACTACGCAATCCTGTCAGGAGCGGAGCCCGACGCAGACATGGAGTGGGACAAGGACGAAGTCTCCAGCGACGACATCAAACGCTTCTTCCTCAATTCCTCCAAAGGCCTAGCGGAAATCACGACATCCGAGAGCCCCAAAGTCCAATTCATCCACCTGTCAGTCAAAGATTTTTTCCTCGCTGGCGAAGGCATGCACTACATTCGATCGAATATGGAAACAGACTTCTTGCGCACCAGCAGTCAGCGCCGTCTTGCTCGCTGCTGCACTATGTACATTACGAAAGGCATGATTGCGCGGGTCAAGCGTGCTGCGAAAGCATCGCGGGCTGAAATGGCGCAGCACTCTTTCATACGAGAGTTCTGCCGTTATCCTCTGCTGCGGTATGCTATGAAACATATGCCATACCACGCTGCTGAGGCGCGTGAGCAGGTCATTGGCTTGTACTTCGATAACGCTCGTATCGCTGATCATCACTTTTACACGTCATACCCGCTCATCGCGATTCAAAGCTTCCGTGCGTTTCGCGGTGGAGTAGGCGCAGAGGCGCAGGGTGAAGACATGGACATGATGTTTCTATCGTCGTACTCAAGTAACTCACGCGTCTACTATCTGGCCACATACACCACTCGAGACACAAAGAACGTCCGAATATTCTTCCAAGACGAAACATCTACCAAGAGTGTCACAGTCGTTCCCAGACAAAAGTACGGTCCATGGGAGTACGTATTTTCCATGCTGGAATTGCCAGGCCATGCTTTTCTCTCGACAGCTCGAGTTTGCTCCCCAAACACAAATTCAGCCCCAAGTGGCTTGTTACCGCTGACATGGACCACCGAGCGCACAAGTGATCCAAATCTAGACTTCTATTCTACTAAGACGCCCGAACCCAGTCGAGAAGAGTTCGACGACATGTGCAGCGATTTCGGCAACGTGCTGACCGTAGCTGCATCCGAAGGATCCGTCGGAATCGTTCGAATGCTCCTAGACTTCGGATTCGATGCGAATCTACAGGGAGGATATTACGGTAACGCGCTGCAAGCAGCCGTCGTGAAAGGCAGCGAGCCCACTGTCAAGTTACTTCTCGAGCACGGGGCGAATATCAATGCCACGGGCGGTAGCTATGACAATGCGCTTAATGCGGCTACATCAATGGGGTATGCGAATATCGCAAATGTTCTGCTTGATAATGGGGCGAAGGTCAAGGTGCGAGGAGGGGTTGGTCGTTCTACGGGGGCTGCGGGCCGGAGTGGGAAGCAGAAGAAAGAAGGGCTGCTGGAAGAGCAGATGGCTAGGCGGTGGGCATCGTGACGTTGCTGTTGGCGTGGAACTGCTGTGGATAATTATCTAGGGCTGGAGGTTAGGCTGCGAGGAAGACTCGTAATCGTACGTCGTATGCACATGGAACAAGCACACGCTAGATTGGTAAGTGAAAGACACAATGACAGCGATGGAGTGTCGAAAGAGTGCTTTTGTGGATTGTTACGATTCGAAACGTACAAGATGTCAGAGAAAGAGCAACGAGCGAATTGTGCAAAGACACGGTCAGCAACGTCAACGAAATATGGCAGAACGCGTGACTGGCCGGAGGTGGTGAGTAAGATTCGAAATGTGCCGGAGGACGATCGCTGATGCGCGAACAGCATCGCAAGGAATGCGCTGCACCAGCTTGCGCCATCTGAGAAGGATAAATCGTTGAGTCCGTCGATCACACATAGACCCAGATGAGGTGTCATTTCCAAGAGCTTTGAGAACACGTCGAGTGCGGGTGTCCAACTCTGGTCCGACCCGTCCAGTGCCGCCATGTCTTCCTCATGGACCTCGAATTCGTCGCCAGTGAAGCTGAATTGCAGCCATTGATTGAGGAGGCTATTCACCAGACCTATCAATCCAATCTTCTCTACGTCACGATCTCGGTGGAGGCTTGCGGAATGAGGCTTCTCACAGAGATGCGAAATAACGGGCATTTCCCCTTGCCATGCGGCGACCAAGAGATGTAGGGCTGCGGCTCCAAATGCAAACGAATGCGGCAAATCATCGAAGCACAAGCTGCTATTACCTGCTTATGTGGTTCACGCATCAGTCGCATATTTGTATTGGAGAGGGGCGAAGCATACGCGTCTGTAAAGTTTTAGGCCGATTACCTAACATACTTGTGGTACGAGCTGAGAAGCTGACATCCGCGAATCAACGGTGTCGTCGGCGTAGA
>Ga0265798_10002229_pt1 | contig 28820 bp, 25 predicted proteins | sample P3T30metagenome_FD_192430 | JGI IMG/M metagenome (GOLD analysis project Ga0265798, IMG submission 192430) | Plant litter microbial communities from East Loma Ridge, Irvine, California - P3 T30 | ecosystem: Environmental > Terrestrial > Plant litter > Unclassified | place: USA: California...
GTGATGTGCAAACGGCGGCGCAGCACCTGGCCCATGTCGATATTGGCGCGCGCGCCGCCCAGCAGCGCGATCACGACCAGGCGGCCGTCGTCGGCCAGGCAATCGATCTCGCGCGCCACGTAATCTCCCGCCACCATGTCCAGGATAACGTCGACACCTTTGCCGTTCGTTAGTTCCTTGACCACGGCGACGAAATCCTCGTCGCGGTAGTTGATGCCGCGTTCGGCGCCAAGCGCCTCGACCGCGCGGCATTTATCCGCGCTGCCGGCGGTGGCGAACACGCGGTGGCCCAGGGCCCTGGCCAGCTGGATCGCGGTCACGCCGATGCCCGAGCTGCCGCCCTGCACCAGCAGGCTTTCGCCCTCGGACAGGCGGGCGCGGTCGAACACATTGCTCCACACGGTGAAATAAGTTTCTGGCAAGGTCGCCGCTTCCAGCGCGCTCAGGCCTTCCGGCACCGGCAGGCATTGCGCGAGCGGCGCGGCGCAGTAGTCGGCATAGCCGCCGCCCTGCACCAGCGCGCACACCATATCGCCTTGCCGGAAATCGCTGCCGGACAGGTCGCCGTCGACGATCTCGCCCGCCACTTCCAGGCCGGGCAGGTCGGAGGCGCCGGGCGGCACCGGGTATTTACCCATGCGCTGCAGCACGTCGGGCCGGTTGATGCCGGCGGCATGGACCTTGATGAGCACTTCGCCGGCTTTCAGGACCGGTTTTGGGCGCTCGCACAGTTGCAGGACTTCCGGCTTGCCGGGCTGGGTGATCTCGATGGCGCGCATGGTGGTTTCCTCCCGTGTTACCAAAACCGCAATTGTACGGGAGTCCGCGTCGGTCTGCGCGTGCGGGGCGGATCGTGCATATCAAAGCGGCCGCTGTCAGCACGTCGTTCCCGCGAAGGCGGGAACCCAAGGCCTTTGCGCTGCCGATACTTTTAAACGTAGCCTCAGTTCACGCAACCTTAGGTTCCCGCCTTCGCGGGAACGACGGGCGAGAGGCGCGGGCTGGAAGGAATCGAAGCGACGCCTCAAGCGCCGCCGTGCGCGTCGTCAAGCGCCGCCTTGCGCGTATTTATGCCCCCTGCTCCACCGCAGCCAGCGCCTGGCGCGCCATGGTGAGGATGCCGGCGTGGGTGCGGGCGGCGGCGATGAAGCGGCCGGTGTGGCAGAACACGGCGTCCTCGACGCCGGTGACCGCCGCCAGCTCGGCTTCGCGCAGGCCAGCCCAGGCTTCGGGCAGGTCGGCGCGGGCGTCGAAGCTCTCGGTGTCGACCGACACCGTGTGCAGCATGTAGCGCTGCTCGGTCAGGCTGTGGCTGATGACGAACAGGATCTTCGGCATTTCCTTGCGCACCACGCTGCTCCAGGGCAGCGCGGCGTTCTTGAGGAACAGCAGCCGGCCGTCTTCCAGCACCTCGGCCTGTCGCACTTGCGTCACGGCCAGCATGGCGCCGACGCGGTAGCGCACGGCATTGCCCATGATGTCGGTCAGGAACTCGACCGCGCGCATGAACTGGCCCATGCGGTAGACCTCGACCGCCTCGCCATAACCCAGGCGCTGCTCGTCGAGCCAGCCGGGATTGAAGCCGGATACCACCGCCGACAAACCATAGCTGCCCGGCGCATTCTTGGCCACGCCGACGTCGGACAGGTCGAGGTATTGCACGATGTCGGCGTCGATCGCATACGCGATCTGCTGGGCCGTGTCGTCGCCAATGCGCTCGCCGGTATGCTGCTCGGCCAGGGCGGCGACGCAGCGCGCGCCGTATTCGCGCCAGACCAGGCCGGCGCTGGCATACGGCACGCCGGACGCGCGGGTGGCGTCGAATTCCTTCTGGTGGTGATCGAAGCGGCCGGTGGCCGGGTCCCAGACCCCGCCGACATCGATCGCGAAGTCGGCGGCATCGATCCTGGCCTGTTCGCGGGTGCGGACGATGTCCGCCTCGGGGAACAGCACCTTCAGGACGGCGACCGCCCACGCATCATCCGCGTGGAATTTGCCGCCGTGAGTGGCAATCAACATACATGCTCCAAATGGTCGCCGCGCCAATGTCCTTGTATTGACAGGCGCGCGCGCGTGAGTCGAAGCCGAAGCCTACCACGCGGACCTGTCCCGGCGCGCCCTTCCAACTCTGTTTTGGGCAATTTCCTGGGTCTGAGCGCCGAGTGCGCGGGCCAGCATCTTGTGGCGGTGCGCGAACAGCAGCTTGACCATGGCGCGCACCACTGGCGTGGCGAACCGCGGTGAAAACGCCAGATGATCGGTGATCAGGGCGCCGCGGCCGTCGGCAGCCGGCGTGATCACGCGCTCATGGCGCCATGCGTGCATCGAGAGCAGTTGCGACTGCTCAACAAAGCGATGGCCCGGCACGATCTCGGTGAACGTCAATTTCGACATATCGACCGGGAACACGCCGAACAGCAAGAACTGGCAGCGGCCCAGCGACTTGCCGAGCATCGTATTGGCACCGATATCCGTCATCCCTTTCGGGAAGACCAGCTTCAGCAAGGGCCGCATCTCAGCGCGCACGCTCTGGAGCGACGTCGACCAGGCCCAGGCCTCTTGCGTCGAGACCGGCACCTGGGTCGTCATCGTCAATTCAACATTCGCCATCGTCATCTCCTCATCGATGTATCGAGCATCATGCTGGACCGCATCGGCGTTCGGCTCAGTTCGCCAGATCGCTTACGGCCAATTTAGATGGTTGGATTGGTAGCCAAATCATCCGGCGCGATATCGGAGCCGATAACAATCGACGCGTCGGCGGCCAAGCCGCCAACCCTACATGCTGGCGCCCGTCTTCGACGCCGTTGGCAGGGCCGTACCAACCTTCCAGGTGCGCGACAGGGCCTGCGCTTCTTCGACCTGCTCCTGGGTCATCTTCTTGGCGATCGCGGCGCGCTGTTCGGTCGCGTTGCGGTGGCCGCCGGCCGCGGCCAGGTTGTACAGCATATAGGCCAGCACCGCATCCTGCGGCACGCCGGCCACGCTGTAGCGGTACATCAGGCCAAGCGCGTGCTGGGCGTCGGGATTGCCCTGCTCGGCCGCCTTGCGGAACCAGCCCACGGCGTGCTTCTGGTCTTGCGGCACCGCATTGCCGGTGTAGTACATGGCGCCGACCACGTACTGGGCGTCGGCCTTGCCCTGCCCGGCCGCCTTCAGGTGCCAGGCGAAGGCCTGCTTGTAGTCGCGCACGACGCCGCGGCCCATGTAGTACATCAGGCCCAGCAGGTGCTGGGCGTCGGGATTGCCGGCCCTGGCCAGCGGACTGATTTCTTTTAATGCCAGCGCATAGTTGCGGGCGTTATAGGCGCTGGCGCCCTCCGCAAAGCCGGCCCGGGCGCTCGCCTGCAGGCCGAATTGCAGGCCGATGGCAAGCAGCGTCACAAGGAGTATTTTTTTCATGTCTCGTGCACAGAATCTGGATCGTTATTTCCAGCTGACCTTGCCCAGGCCGTCGAGGGCGACCTTGCGATTGGCCGGCTTGCCGAACACCGTCACCGACCCCATGCCCGACAGCGCAAGATTGACGCTGCGCTGGGCGTTGACGGTAGCGTTGCCGAGTCCGGACAAGTCCAGCGTGACCGACTCGACCGTACAGCCCTGGGCGTCCAGCCCGCCCAAGCCGCCGAGCTCGGCCCTGAGGTTCTTGCTGCGCCCGCTCAGGGTCACGTAGCCGGCCCCGCCCAGGCTCAGGTCGACGTGCTCGCTGTTCACGCCCTGGATCTTGAGGTTGCCGACGCCGCCCAGGCTGGCCTTGATGGTGCGGTACTCCGACGATGATACATACATCGAGCCGGCGCCATCGAGGTTGATATTCAGCGTTTCGCCGCTAAACCCGCTCACGACCGTGGAACCGAGGCTTTCCGACGACACTGCCTGCAGGTTCGGCAGCACCAGCTCGGCCTGCAGGCCGGACGAACGGCCGAAGCTGAAGCCGGAATTGCGGCCCTCGGTCTCGATGCTCAGGGTATCGCCTTTCTGCGAGGTCGTGGTCCGCGACAGCAGGCGCGCATCGCCGGTGAGCACCAGGGCCGGAGTCGATCCCTGCCTGATCCTGATATCGCCCAGCCCTTCAAGCTTGACGCGCACCACGCGCGCATCGATCGGGCGGGTCTCGGTGCTCGTCTCCGGCGCGGCCTCGGCAATGCCGATCGAGGCGCCCAATATGGCGACCGCGGCGCCCAGCTTGATCAGGTGGTTCATCCATTCTCTCCAATGCATTCTTGCGGCGGCCTTGCGCCGCGACTTGTCATGTTGCAACTATAGCCCGAAAGCCGCGCCGGTCGACGACCCATGCGACGAACTGCACGAATCGCCACCCGAAATGCACACGCCGTGGATGGATGCCGTCTGCATGACATCGGCATAAACAGGCAAACCCGTGCGCTGGCACAATAAAAACAAGCCTTATCAACATGCCATTGCGCTAAGATAAGCCGCCGATGGCCTTGGCGCCGTCGCCCCACCATTCATCATGAGGTCTCCATGCGCATGCGCCAATTACCTGTCCTGATGGCCGGGCTCACCCTGTCGGTCTCGGCCTTCGCCGCCCCGAGCGACCAGTGGACCCTGCCGGTCACCACCAAGAAACTCGACAACGGACTGACCGTCATCGTGTCGGAAGACCGCAGCTCGCCGACTGTTGGCGTCTCGGTCGTCTACCACGTCGGCATGCGCCTCGAGCCGAAGAACCGCACCGGCTTCGCCCACCTGTTCGAACACCTGATGTTCCAGGGCACGCCGAACGCGCCGAAGGGCGTGTTCGACACCACCATCACCGCCGGCGGCGGCTGGAACAACGGCTCGACCCGTCCCGACTTCACCAACTACATCGAGACCGCCCCGGCATCGAGCCTGGAGCCAATCCTGTGGCTCGAAGCGGACCGCATGAAGACCCTCGACTTCAACCCCACCTCCCTCAAGAACCAGCAGGACGTGGTCAAAGAAGAGATCCGCGTCAACGTCAAGAACCAGCCCTACGGCGGCTTCATGTGGATCGACATCAGCCAGCACGCCTTCCAGAAATGGGAGAACAACCACGACGGCTACGGCAGCTTCGAAGACCTGGAAAACGCCAGCCTGGACGACGTGCGCGCCTTCCACCGCGACTACTACGGCCCCAACAATGCAGTGCTGGCAATCGCCGGCGACATCACGCCGCAGCAGGGCTTCGCCCTCGCCGAAAAATACTTCGGCGCCATCCCGGCGCGCGCGGTACCGAAGGGCACCGATTTCACCGAGCCGCTCAATACCGCCGAAAAGCGGCTGGAGCAAAGTGACGCGCTGGCCCAGGTGCCGGCCATCGCGGCGGCCTGGAAGGTGCCGGAACGCGGCAGCCGCGACCAGGCGCCGATCGCGGTGCTGGCCGAGCTGCTGGGCGGCGGCGACGCCTCGCTGTTCTACCAGGGCCTGGTGAAGGGCCGCGAGATCGCCCTCAACGTCGACACCATGTTCGGCCTGACCAGCCCGTGGGAATACAATGGCCCGACCCTGATGACCGTGTTCGCGCTTTACAAGCCGGACAGCAGCGCCGACGCCGTGCTCAAGGCGATGGACGAAGAAATCGCCAAGATCGCGAAGGACGGCGTCGACGCCGCCACCCTCAAGCGCGTCAAGACCCGCATGCTGGCCGACTGGAACAACAAGCTGGAAAGCTTCGTGGACCGCGCCGACACCCTGGCCAAGCTGCAGACACTGTGGGGCGACGCCAACGTGGTCAACAAGATCCCGGGCTGGATCGAGGGCGTGACCTCGAACGACATCCAGCGCGCGGTCAAGACCTACCTGGTGCCGGCCAACCGCACCGTCATCGACCGCAAGCCGGCCGCCATGACCGAAGCGGCCAAGACTGCCGCCACCGCCAACACCAGCGCCGCCGGCGCCACCAACTAAGGAGCGCATCATGCAAAAACTGATGCTCGCACTCGCCATCTCGCTCGCCTTTGCGCCTGCAGCTCATTGCGCCGACGCCGCGACGCCAACAGGCATGCCCGCCTACGGCCAGGAAAAATCGATCCCGGCGCCGAAGATCGCCAAGCAGACCTTGCCCAACGGCCTGATCGTGTGGGTCGTGCCGCGCGAGGGCCTGCCGCGCGTGGACTATGTGCTGGCGCTGCGCGGCGCCGGCTTCGCGGCCGACGCGCCGAACCAGAGCGGCTTTGCCGCCATGCTGGCCGGCATGCTCAACGAAGGAACCGCCAAGCGCGATTCGCGCGCCATCGCCGAAGCGGCCCAGGGCATGGGCGGCGCGGTCGCCGCCAGCCCGGCCGCCGACGGCATCATCCTGTCCGCCAACGCCCTCGCCTCGCAGGCGCCGGCCATGATGAACCTGATGGCCGAGATCGCGCGCCAGCCGTCCTTCCCCGAGAACGAAGTGGCGCTGGCCAAGGCCAATGCGCTGCAGTCGCTGCGCGTGTCCGAAACCCAGCCGACCTTCCGCGCCGAACGCGCGATCAAGAAGGCGGTGTATGCCGGCCACCCGTATGGCCGCACCGACCCGACGGTCGCGTCGATCGATGCCGTCAGCGCCGCGACGCTGCGCGCCGAGCACGCGAAACGCTTCCGTCCGGACCGCGCGCTGCTGGTAGTCACCGGCCACATCACGGAGCTTGATGCCATGAAGCTTGCCAACGCTGCTTTTGGCGACTGGAAGGCCAGCGGATCGGCCCTGCCCGACACCCCGGCCGCCAGCGCCGGCGTCAAGCCGGCGCGCATCCTGCTCAAGCGCGACGGCAGCGTGCAGTCGACCCTGCGCCTGGGCAGCCCCGGCATCGCGGCCAGCGCCGCCGACCAGATCCCGCTGCGCCTGACCAGCACCATCCTGGGCGGCGGTTTCTCGAGCCGCATCAACACCAACCTGCGCGAGGAAAAGGGCTATACCTATGGCGCCTCGGCCGGCGCGCGCATGAGCCGCGCGGGCGGCATGATGGTGGGCGGCGCCGACGTGCGCAATGAAGTCACCGGCGCCTCGCTGGAAGAGTACTTCAAGGAGTACAAGCGCCTCGGTTCTGAACTGGTGCCGGCCAAGGAAATGGACATGAACAAGCGCTACGTCGCGGGCGGCTACCTGCTCAGCAACCAGCTGCAGCGTTCGGTCGCCAACACCCTGGCCGCCAACTGGCTGGTCGGCCTGCCGCCGGAATTCCTGGGCGAGTACGTGCCGAAGATCCAGAAGGTCACGCCGGAGCAGGTGCGCACCGTGGCGAAGAAGTATTTCGCGCCCGAGAACCAGTCGATCGTCGTGGTCGGCGATCCGCCCAAGCTCGATGAGCAGCTCAAGCCGTATGGCGAGTTTACGGTGACGGACAAGTAATCTCAAGCCCAGGGGCCGGCGGTCCGCCTATCATGTGGTTTTGCGATCGATGGGAGGCCGCCATGGCAACGCGCTACTACATCACGCTCGGCGCATCGACGACGGCCGGCGGCACGGTGACCTCGGCCAGCTCGGTGCTGGCGCTCGACGGCGTTAAGGTCGCCCTCGAAGGCGACCAGGTATCCTGCCCCGCCTGCGGCTCGACCGGCATCATCGGCCTCGACGGTCCTCGCCTGCCAGCACGCCACGACGGCCGCCAATATGCCCTCGACGGCGACCTGTGCCTGTGCCGCTGCGATCCGCCGCCGCGGCTGGTCGCGGTGCAGCATCTGTGCGGCCAATAGGCTAATCAGGCACGCCCAGGATCACGCTCGAAGCCTTGAACAGCGCGGTCGCCGCCGCGCCCTCGGCCAGCTCGAGCGCGTCCACGCTTTCGTTGGTGATGGTGGCCGCAACAACGCCGCCGCCCGCCAGCGCGATCACGACTTCGGAATTGACCGCGCCGCGCATCAGCCGCGTGACCTGGCCCTGGAGCTGGTTGCGCGCCGACAGCCGCGCGCCGTCGCCGGCCGTCATCACGATCACCGACGACGACTTGATGAGCGCGAAGGCCTGCCGTCCCGGCGCCAGCCCGAGGTTCTCGGCACTTTCGCGCGTGACGATGGCGACGATCGCCTGCCCGCCCGCGATCTCGAGCCCGACCTCGTCGTTGACGGCGCCGCGCGCCACCCGCGTAACGGTGCCGAAGAACTGGTTGCGTGCGCTGGTCCTCATCTTGAACCTCGCAAAGAGCGCCAGGTCGTCGGCCACGTCGCCGGCCTGGCGGTTGAGTCGTTCGAGATAGTCTCGGTGCACCTGTTCGATCATCCTGAAATTGTCTACCAGCTGCTGGCCGCGCGCCGTGAGCCGCGTGCCGCCGCCACCCTTGCCGCCGGTGACGCGCTCGACCAGCGCCTCGCCCGCGAGATTGTTCATCGTGTCGATCGCATCCCAGGCGGCCTTGTAGCTCAGGCCAACCGCCTTGGCCGCGCCCGTGATGGAGCCTAGCTGGCCGATCGCCGCCAGCAGTTCGACCCGGTTGCTGCCGCCCAGGTTCTCGCCGCCGACCGTCATCCAGACCTTGCCATCGAGGGCGATGCCCTTGTCTTGCGTGCTCATCTGTTATCTTCCCCAGTTTCGCTATATACTTAACTATACAGCGCTTGCTCATCAAGCAGCAGGCTACCACGATGTTCCCGTCTCAATCCGGAGAAAACACATGAAGCGTCTTGCCAGCCTGATCGCCGTACTGACCGTCATGGGGACGGCGCATGCCGGCGAGGTCCAGGTCGCGGTTGCCTCCAATTTCGCCGGCCCGATGGAAAAGCTCGCTGCCGAGTTCCAGCGCGATACCGGCCACAAGGCCGTGGTCGCCACTGGCGCCACCGGCAAGTTCTACGCCCAGATCCGCAACGGCGCCCCATTCGAGGTGCTGCTGGCGGCCGACGACGAAACTCCGGCCAAGCTGGAAACCGAGGGCCACGTGGCAGCCGGTAGCCGCTTCACCTACGCGGTCGGCCGCCTGGTGCTGTGGTCGGCCAAGGATGGCGTGGTCGATGCCGGCGGCAATGTGCTCAAGACCGGCAGCTACAAGCACCTGGCGATCGCCAACCCCAAGACCGCGCCGTATGGCGCCGCCGCCGTCGCCACCCTGCAGAAACTCGGCGTGTACGAATCCGTGCAGCCGCGCATCGTGCAAGGCGAGAACATCGCCCAGGCCTGGCAGTTCGCCAGCACCGGCAACGCCGAACTGGGCTTCGTGGCCCAGGCCCAGGTCTGGCGCGACGGCAAGTTCACATCGGGTTCAGGCTGGATCGTCCCGGCCACCATGCATGACCCGATTCGCCAGGATGCCGCGCTGCTGGCCAAGGGCGCAAGCAACCCGGCGGCGCAGGCACTGCTGCACTACCTGCGCACCGACAAGGCGAAAGCGCTGATCCGGACCTTCGGCTACGAAATCTGAGGATGCTCGATTCGTCCGACTTTGCTGCGATCTGGCTGACCCTGAGGCTGGCCACCGTTGTTACCCTGCTCCTGCTGGTATTCGGCACGCCGCTGGCCTGGTGGCTGGCGCGCACCCAGTCCCGCCTGCGGCACGCGGTTGGGGCGGTCGTGGCCCTGCCGCTGGTGCTGCCGCCGACCGTGATCGGCTTCTACCTGCTGCTGGCGATGGGGCCCAACGGCCCGCTCGGCCAGCTGACCACGGCGCTGGGCCTGGGCACGCTGTCCTTCACCTTCACCGGCCTCGTGATCGGCTCGGTGTTCTATTCGTTGCCTTTCGTGGTCCAGCCGTTGCAGAACGCCTTCGAGGCGGTCGGCACCCGGCCGCTGGAAGTGGCGGCCACCCTGCGCGCCAGTCCCTGGGACGCCTTCTGGTCGGTGGTGGTGCCGCTGGCGCGGCCCGGCTTCGTCACCGGCGCCATCCTCGGCTTCGCCCATACCATCGGCGAGTTCGGCGTGGTGCTCATGATCGGCGGGAACATCCCTGACAAGACGCGCGTGGTCTCGACCCAGATCTACGACCATGTGGAAGCGATGGAATACGCGCAAGCCCACTGGCTGGCCGGCGGCATGCTGGTGTTCTCCTTCGTGGTGCTGCTGGTGCTGTACACGCTGTATCCGCAATCGGTGCGAGGAACGCGGCGATGAGCGGCATACGCATCAAGGTACAACTCGATCGGGGCGCGCATCTGGGGAAATTCGTGCTCGACGCCGATCTCGACCTGCCCGGCCACGGCGTCAGCGCCCTGTTCGGGCACTCCGGCTCCGGCAAGACGACGCTGCTGCGCATCCTGGCCGGGCTGGAACGCGCACCCGGCGCCCACGTCGTCGTGGGCGATGAAACCTGGCAGGACGACGCGCGCGGCGTGTACGTGCCGACCCACCGGCGCGGCATCGGCTACGTGTTCCAGGAGGCGAGCCTGTTCGAGCATCTCGACGTGCGCGCTAACCTGGAGTTCGGTCTCAAGCGCCTGCCACGCGGCGCGCGCCGCTTCGACATTGGGCCCGTCACCGACTTGCTCGGCATTGGTCACCTGCTGGACCAGCGCCCGGCCACGCTGTCGGGTGGCGAACGCCAACGCGCCGCGATCGCGCGCACCCTGCTCGCGTCGCCGCGCCTGCTGCTGATGGACGAACCGCTGGCCGCGCTCGACATGAAGCGCAAGCAGGAAATCCTGCCCTATCTCGAACGCCTGCACGACGAGCTGGCGCTGCCGGTGGTCTATGTCAGCCACTCGGCCGACGAAGTGGCGCGCCTGGCCGACTACCTGGTGGTGCTGGAACAGGGCCGCGTATTGGCCAGCGGCCCGCTGGCCGACACGCTGGCGCGGCTCGACCTGGCGGCGAACTTCGAGGACGATGCCGGCGTGATGATCGAGACCGTGCTCACCGAGCGCGATGCCGACGGCCTGTCGCACCTGGCCTTCCCCGGCGGCGTGCTGCTGGTCGGGCGGCGCGATGCGGCCATTGGCAGCCGGGTGCGCTGCCGCATCCATGCGCGCGACGTCAGCCTGGCGCTCGAGCGCCCACGCGGCAGCAGCATCACCAACATCCTGCCGGCCGTGGTCGACGCGGTCGGACCGGCGGCGACGCCGGGCCAGGTGCTGGTGCGCTTGAAGATCGGAGAGACCTTGCTGCTGGCGCGGATTACCGAACGTTCGCGGCGCGAGCTGGCGGTGGAACCGGGGTGTGCGCTGTGGGCGCAGGTGAAGGCGGTGGCGTTGCTGGCGTGATGCCTGTCAGGCCAGCGACCCTCGTCCGTCGTTCCCGCGGAGGCGGGAACCCAAGTGTGCTTGTAATGAAGCGAAGTTTGAAGCAGTCGACGGCGCCAAGGCCTTGGGTACCCGCCTTCGCGGGTACGACGGGTGGTGGATTATCAGCCCCGCAACGCCGCTTCCAGATCCGACAACTCGGCCGGCTTGACCAGGTGCGCGTCGAAGCCCGCCTCCTGCGCGCGGCGCCGGTCTTCGGGCGAGCCGTAGCCGGTGTGCGCCACCAGGCGGATGTGGGCCAGGTCGGGATTGGCCTTGATACGGCGCGCGACCTGGTAGCCGTCCACGCCCGGCAGGCCGATGTCGAGCACGATCACCTGCGGCTTGTGGCGCAGCGCCAGCACCTCGATCTCGCCAGCATCGGCCGTGGTGACCGGCTGGTAGCCCATCTCGGCCAGCAGGAAGCCCATCATCTCCATGGCGTCGACGTTGTCGTCCACCAGCAGCACGCGCATGCCGCCGGAGTCGTTGCCTTCTTCCGCCTCCTGCGGCGCTGCTGCAGGCGCGTCCGATGCGGCGTGCAGCAGTGGCAGTTCGATGGTGAAGGTGCTGCCCTGGCCGATGCCGGGGCTGGCCGCTTCCAGCCGGCCGCCATGCAGCTCGGCCAGGTGCGACACCAGCGACAGGCCGATGCCCAGCCCTTCCGGCGCGCGGTCCGGCGGCACCGCGGCCTGGGCGAACATGCCGAAGATGCGCGGCAGGTTGTCGGCGTCGATGCCGATCCCGTTGTCGCGCACCGAGATGCGCACGCGCTGGTCGTCACCTTCGCCCGTGACCTCGACGCCCAGGATGATCACGCCGCCACTTGGGGTGAACTTGGCCGCGTTGTGCAGCAGGTTGCCCACCGACTGGGCCAGGCGCACCGGATCGCCCGTCACCCACAGGGCTTCCTGCGGCTGGCGCACGTCGAGGTTGTGCGCGCGCGCGGCGATCAACGGACCCGCGGTCTCGATCGCCTGCGCGATCACGCCCTTCAGGTCGACCTCTTCGTTGCGCAGCACGATCTTGCCTTCCGAGATGCGCGCCACGTCCAGCAGGTCGTCCACCAAGTGGGCCAGGTGGTCGACCTGGCGCGTGATCACGTCGCGCGCGCGCGCCTGGCGCTCGGCCGCGCCCTCGCCGGTCGCGCCCAGCAGGGCGGCCGCGTTGCGGATCGGGCTCAGGGGATTGCGCAGCTCGTGCGCCAGCGTCGCCAGGAACTGGTTCTTGTTGCTGTCGGCGGTGCGCAGCAGCGCTTCCATCTCGCGCCGCGACGTGATGTCGCTGGTGACCCGCGCCACCCGCACCACCTCGCCGCGCGCGTTGCGCACCGGGTAGACGCGGTCGCGCACCCAGCGCACGCGCCCATCGGCGTCATGGATCCGGAATTCATCGTCGTAGTGCGGTTCATCGGCCATCCGCTCCCAGCGCACCGCCATGCGCGCGCGGTCGTCGGCATGCACTGCAGCCAGCCAGTCGTCGGGGTGCTGGCCGAGCGCTTCGGCGCTGCGGCCCCACACCGCCGCATACGCCGGGCTGACATACACCACGTCGCGCCCGCTCACCGAAAACATCCAGAACACATCCTCGATGTTGTCGGTCAGCTGGCGGAAGCGCTCTTCGCTGTCTTTCAGGTCGACCTGGATGCGGCGCATGCGCAACAGCGCATTGACGTTGGCAATCAGTTCATCGGCTTCGATCGGCGCCGCCAGGTAGTTGTCGGCGCCGCCTTCCAGGCCGCGGATCTTGTCGGCGCGCCCGGTCAGTGCGGCCGAGGTCTGCAGCACCAGCACGCTGCTGGTGTCGGATTCGGCCTTGATGCGGCGGCATACCTCGAGACCGTTGATGTCGGGCAGCTTGACGTCGAGCAGCACCAGCGCCGGCGAGATGCGCTTGACAATATCGAGTGCGTCGGTGCCGTTGCCCGCCTCAACCACGTCGAAACCGGCGCTTTGCAGGATGCGGGTCTTGGCGTAGCGGGCGCCGTCGTTGTCGTCAACGTTGAGAATCTGGATCGGGTGCGGGTTCATGGTGCTGTTCTGTCAGGGTCGATTGGCGCCGGCGATGCGTGGCGCGGCAGGGTCAGCGTGAAAGTTGAGCCGACGCCCATCGTGCTGGAGACGTCGACATGGCCGCCGAGCAGTCCGGCCAGCTTGCGGCACAACGGCAGCCCCAGGCCGGTGCCCTTGCTGCGGCGTTGAAGCGGATGCTCGATCTGGCTGAATTCTTCGAAAATCAATTGCAGGTTATCGGCGACGATGCCGATCCCCGTATCGGCCACCGCGAAGGCGATGGTGTCGGCTTCCGGGTCGTGCGCAGCAAATACCAGAACCGAACCATGTTCGGTGAATTTCAGGGCATTCGAGATGAAGTTACGCAGGATTTGCGAGATCTTGCCTTCATCCGAATAAAACGGCAGCTCGATGCCTGAGGGCTCGAAAATCAGTTCTACCCGCGACTCGTCGACCAGCGGGCGCAGCATGCCCTTTAGGGCGCGGAACAGATTCTCCACCACCACCGGTTCGGAATGCGTTTCAACCCGGCCGGCTTCGATCTTGGCCAGGTCGAGCAGGTCGTTGACCAGTTCGGACAGATCGGCGGCGGCGCTGGCGATGAACTTCACCTGGCGCTCCTGCTCGTCGCTCAAGTCGCCGTCCATGCGGTCCAGCAGCAGCTGCGCCAGCGCCCGGATCGACGACAAGGGCGTACGCAGTTCGTGGCTGGTGTTGGACAGGAAGCGCGACTTCATTTCGTCGGCGCGGCGCAGGCGCTCGGCCTTGTCTTCGATTTCGGCGTACAGCGCCACGATGCCGCGGTTGGTGTCTTCGAGTTCGCGCGTGAGGGACATCAGGTCGTCCTGGCGCTCGCGCAACTCGGCCAGGGTGGAGAGCAGCTCCTGGTTCTGCAACTGCAGCTCATGGACTGGATTGCCCACCGGGCTGTCGGCCAGGCGCACGCCGAGTTCGGCCACCCGCTGCGGCGTGACGTGCTCGTGCCGCGGCAGTGCCTTGCGCACCGTGACGGTGGCTGCGCCGGCCTCGCCCGGATCGACCTCGCAGGCATCCATCAGGCGGTGGGCAGTCACGATCGCCAGCTCGCGCAACGATTCGGTGCCCAGCTCACCCTGCGCCGCATCGGGCTGGCGACCAGCGTGCGCGCGGCCGGCGCTGATCAGCACTTCGAGGTGCTGGAGTCCATCTTGTTCGCGCAACTGGAACAGGGCCCGTCCGCCCGGACCCTGGTGGCTGGCGCCGCGCGCCACTTCCGACACGGCGGTGCCGATCCGTACCTGGTCTTGCGGCGAAAAACCCAGCAGCGCCGAGATCTGGCGCGCGCGCTGGCGCACCAGCACCACATCCTGGTCGCCTTCCAGGCTCACGCCCAGGATGCGTTGCGCACTCATCTGGCGCCCGCCAGGCGCCGCACCACCAGCACCATCGCGTCGTCGCGGCCCCGGATGTGGTCGCGCATCAGGACCCCTGCGATCAGGGCCGGGCTGCAGCCACCCAGGCCGGGGTACTTGTCGAGGTCCCATTGGGTCTGGACGCCGTCCGAATGCATGATGCACACGGCGCCAACCGCGAACGGCAGCGCGAACTCCTGCACCTTGCGCATATTGTGGCCGACGATGCCGTTGTGCGACACCAGCGAGCGCCTGCCTTCATCGATGATCACACCGCTGATATTGCCGACACCGGCAAAGCGCAGCTCATCGGAGGCGAAGTCGATGCGCGCCGCAGCCAACGCCGCCCCGCGGGTCGGGCGCAATGCGTCGTGCGCCTCGTGTACCAGCTCGCCCGCGCCGATCGGACCGCGCCGCGCCAGGGCGTCGATCGCGGCATTCGAAGCGCGTGCGGCGTCAGGACCATGGCCCAGGCCATCCGACGCCAGCAGGGTAGCGCCGTCGGCATCGCACAACACAGCCCAGCCGTCGCCGCAGGCTTCCTCACCCGCGATCGGCGTCCAGAGTGCGCCTACTTCGACCTCGCAGGTTGACGAAGGCGGCGCGTCGCGCCACAGGCGCATGAAGAAAGCAGCGCCTTGCCCGAAGGTCGAGTACACATCGAACTCGTCGGACAAACGGCGCAGTGCGCCCAGGCCGGTGCCGGCGGTACCGGCGGTCGATACACCATCGACCAGGCTGCCATTCAGGTCGGCAAAGCCAGGGCCCTTGTCGAGCGCCAGCACATCGATGCCGATGCCGGCCGCCGATTGCGCCGGCCCCATATGGATCCTGCCTTCGCCGGCATGCTTGAGGATGTTGGTCGCGGCTTCGGTAACGATCAGCGCCAGTTCGCCGGCGCGGGTCTCATTGAAGCCCAGCGACTCGGCCATCTTCTGGCCGGCGCGGCGCGCGACCGCGACGTCGCTGGCATGGCCGACGAGGATATCGAGTTGCGGCGTCTGTGAGCCAATCAGCGTTTCCATTTGATGATCAGCACCGCGGTGCCCTCCTTCGGACGACTGTCGACGTCGAATTCGTCGACCAGGCGCTTGGAGCCGCCAAAGCCGAGGCCCAGGCCGCCACCGGTGGTGAAACCGTCGCGCAATGCGCTGTCGATATCGGGAATGCCCTGGCCGGCATCGACGAACAGCAGGCCGATGCCACGCCGCATGCTGTCATCGAGTCCGTCCAGGTGGACTTCGCCGCCGCCGCCATACTTGATGGTATTGCGCGCCAGCTCACTGGCGGCGGTCACCAGCTTGGTCTGGTCAACCAGCGACAGGGCAATCGCGACCGCCCGTTCGCGCACCTGCTTGCGCAGGCCTACCACGTCCTCGTCGGTACGCAAGGGCAGCGTGACGCGCCCGGTGCGCCACGCCAGGTGATAGTCCAGCAGCGGCGTCTCGAACTGCACCGCATTGCTACGCGTGTCGAAGGTCACTGGAAGTTCTTCCCTAACAGGGCCATGCCTTTTTCGACGTTTAGCGCGGTCTTGACGCCATGCAGGGTTAGGCCCAGCTCGACCAGCGTGATCGCCACTGCGGGCTGCATGCCGACCACCACGGTGCGCGCGTCGAGCACGCGCGCCATGGCGGCGGTATTGCTGATCATGCGGCCGATGAACGAGTCGACCAGGTCCAGCGCCGAGATATCGATCAGCACACCCTTGGCGTTATCGGACACGATGCGCGCGGTCAGGTCGTCCTGCAACTGCATGGCAAGGCGGTCGTGCATGTCGACCTGGATCGTCACCAGCAGCAGGTCGCCCATGCGGAGGATAGGAATGCGTTCCATGTGCGGCTCAGGCGGTACGCTTGGCGGCGATGGTGGCGCCGGTACGTTCGAGCGCGACCACGAAGGCGTCGGCCAGGGTGGCCTTGGTGATCACGTCTTCGAGATTCACGCCCAGGTGCACGATGGTCTGCGCGATCTGTGGACGGATGCCGCTGATGATGCAGTCGGCGCCCATCAGGCGCGCGGCGGCGATGGTCTTCATCAGGTGCTGCGCCACCAGGGTGTCGACGGTCGGCACGCCGGTGATGTCGATGATGGCGATGATGGCGCCAGTGTCGACGATCTTTTGCAGGATGTTTTCCATCACCACCTGGGTGCGCGCCGAATCGAGGGTGCCGATCAGCGGCAGCGCCAGGATACCGTCCCACAGCTTGACCACCGGGGTCGACAGCTCGAGCAGTTCCTGCTGCTGGCGCACGATGATCTGGTCCTTGGTCTTCTGGAACACCGTGATAGTGAACAGGCCCAGCTTGTCGATCAGGGTATTGATGGTCCACGAAGCCGACGCCAGGCCGTCGGCGTCGCCGGTGAAGGCGTCGCGCAGGCGCGAGAACAGCGGCTGCTTGAGCGAGAACACGAAGGTCGCGGTCTCGGCCGGAGTCGAGCCCGACCTGGCGCGGGTGGCCGAGATTTCGCTCAGCAGATCGCGCACTTCGTCCCACGAGCGGTGTTCGATGTTTTCCAGCTCGCCACTGCGGGTGGCGCCGGCAAACGCTTTCAGGAACTGCTGGCAATGCGAGCGCAGCTGCTCACGCGCGGCGGCGTTGCTGCGCACCAGCAGCGCTTCCAGTTGCGCCAGCCATTCGGCGGCAATGGCGGCCTCCTGGTCCAGGATTGTCTGGCTGATGCGATCCGCGTAATCCTTCATGCTCATCTGTCTTATCCCTAGAAATGGTAGTTGGCGCCGCACCTGGCCTTGCTGCGGCCGGCGCGGACGAAATTCTGTTAAACATCCAACTATACCATTTTCAAATAGAGCAATATGTGGCGCACGGTTGTCTTACGGATATTTTTACTGTCTTGTTGAAAAAAGCGCACGCACGGACGACAGGTAGGCACGGGAAGGTCGTTCCCGGTGCGTCCATTCATACAAAACTGGCAACAACAGCAGGGTCAGGAAGGTCGACGACAGGACCCCGCCGATCACCACCGTCGCTAGCGGCCGCTGGACCTCGGCCCCGGTGCCGACCGCCAGCGCCATCGGCACGAAACCGAGCGAGGCCACCAGCGCCGTCATCAGCACTGGCCGCAACCGCGCCAGCGCCCCCTGGCGCACCGCATCCGATAGCGGCATGCCATCCTGGCGCAGGCTGCGGATGAAGGAGATCAGCACCAGGCCATTGAGTACCGCCACCCCGGACAGGGCGATGAAGCCGACTGCCGCCGAAATCGACAGCGGAATCCCGCGCGCCCACAGGGCGGCCACTCCGCCGGCCAGGGCGAACGGGATCCCGGTGAACACCAGCAGGCCGTCGCGCACGTTGTTGAACACCAGGTAAAGCAGGACGAACACCAGGAGCAGCGAGGCCGGCACGATCAGGCGCAGGCGCTCGGCCGCCTTGGTGAGGTGCTCGAACTGACCGCCCCAGGCGGTCCAGTAGCCGGGCGCGATGCGCACGTCCTGCGCGATGCGCTCCTGGGCCTCGGCCACGAAGGAACCGATGTCGCGCCCGCGCACATTGGCGCTGACCACCACCCGGCGCTTGCCCTGCTCGCGACTGAGCTGGTTGGGGCCCGGCGCCACCTCGAAGCTGGCGATCTCGCCCAGGGCGATGAAGCTGCGCGTGCCCGCTGTGCTGTCCTCCCCGCTGCCCGGCAGCGCCACCGGCAGCCGGCGCAGCGCATCGATGTCGCCGCGCACGGCTTCCGGCAGGCGCACCACGATGTCGAAGCGGCGATCGCCCTCGAACAGGGTGCCGGCGGCGCGGCCGGCGGTAGCGGTGGCGATCATTTCCTGCACGTCGCCGATGTTCAGGCCCATGCGCGCGGCGCGCTCGCGATCGACCCGGATCTGCAGCATCGGCAAACCGCTGGTCTGTTCCACCTGCACCTCGCTGGCGCCCGGCACCCGGCGCAGGGCGGCGGCGATCTCGCCTGCGGTAGCTTCCAGCACGGCCAGGTCGTCGCCGAACAGCTTCACGGCGACGTCGCTGCGCACGCCCGAGATCAGTTCGTTCACGCGCAGCTGGATCGGCTGGCTGAATTCGTAGCTGTTGCCGGGCAGGCCTTCCAGCGTCGTGCGGATCGCGCTTTCGACCTCGGCACGCGAGCGCTTTTCGCCTTTGCCAACCCTTGGCCACTCCTTCTCTGGCTTGAAGATGATGTAGCTATCAGCCACGCTGGGCGGCATCGGGTCGGACGCGATCTCGGCGGTGCCGATGCGCGCGAACACCCGCGCGATCTCGGGGAAGTCGCGCTTCAAGACGGTCTCGATCTGCTGCTGCATTTTCACCGACTGCGACAGGCTCGTGCCCGGCACGCGCATCGTCAGCACCGCCATATCGCCTTCGTCGAGATTCGGCGCGAATTCGGTACCAAGGCGCGTGCCCATCAGGGCTGCCAGTGCGATCACCACGCCCGCGAACACCAGCATCACGGCGCGGTTGGCCAGCGCATAGTCCAGCGCCGGCGCATACCAGCGGCGCGCCGCACCCATCACGCGGCTTTCCTTTTCTTCAACCGAGCGGCCGATGAACAGCGCCACCGCGGCCGGCACGAAGGTCACCGACAGGATCATCGCGCCGAGCAGCGCGAACACCACGGTGAAGGCCATCGGGTGGAACATCTTGCCCTCGATGCCGGTCAGGGCGAAGATCGGCAGGTAGACGATCATGATGATCAGCTGGCCGTAGATCAGCGGCCGGCGCGCCTCGCGCGCTGCCTCGAACACTTCGGCAAAGCGCTCTTCGCGCGTGAGGATGCGGCCAAGGCGGTGCTGGGCGGCGGCCAGGCGCCGCACGCAGTTCTCGACGATCACCACGGCGCCGTCGACGATGATGCCGAAGTCCAGCGCACCCAGGCTGAGCAGGTTGGCACTCACCTTGTTCCCGACCATGCCGCTGAAGGTGAACAGCATCGCCAGCGGAATCACCATGGCGGTGATCAGCGCAGCGCGCAGGTTCCCCAGGAAGAAGAACAGCACCGCCACCACCAGGATCGCGCCCTCGACCAGGTTCTTGCGCACCGTGGCGATAGCCCGTTCGACCAGTACGGTTCTATCGTAGACCGTGACGGCCTTGACGCCCTTGGGCAGGCTGCGGTTGATCTCGAGCATGCGCGCGTCGACCGCCTTCGACACCGCGCGGCTGTTCTCGCCGATCAGCATCACCACGGTGCCGAGCACCACCTCCACGCCATTCTCGGTGGCCGCGCCGGTGCGCAGCTCCTGCCCGATCGTCACCTCGGCCACGTCGCGCACCCGTACCGGAATGCCGCGGATGCTGGTGACGACGATATTGCCGATGTCGTCGATCGACGCGGCCTGGCCCGGCGCGCGCACCAGGTATTGCTCGCCCTCGCGCTCGATGTAGCCGGCGCCGACGTTACTGTTGTTGCGCTCCAGTGCATTCACAATGTCGGCCAGCTCCAGGCCATACGACGACAGCGTGGCCGTGTTCGGGGCCACCAGGTATTCCTTGTCGAAGCCGCCGATCGAATTGATCTCGGTGACGCCCGGCACAGTGCGCAGCTGCGGCTTGATGATCCAGTCCTGGATCTCGCGCAGGTCGGTCGGCGTGTAGGGCGTGCCATCAGGCTTCTTCGCGCCCGGCTCGGTCTCCACCGTCCACTGGTAGATCTCCGACAGGCCCGTGGCGATCGGGCCCAGCGCCGGCACCACGCCCGCCGGCAACCCCTCGCGCGCATCCTGCAGGCGCTGGCTGACCAGCTGGCGCGCGAACTGGATGTCGGTGCCTTCTTCGAACACCACCGTCACCTGCGACAGGCCGTAGCGCGACAGGGAGCGGAACTGCTCCAGGTGCGGCAGGCCCGACAGCACCGCCTCGACCGGATAGGTGATGCGCTGCTCGGTCTCAAGCGGCGAATAACCAGGCGCCGCGGTATTGATCTGGACCTGGACATTGGTCACGTCCGGCACCGCATCGATCGGCAGGCGGCCGTAGTTGTAGACGCCGACGCCGGCCATCGCCAGCACGGCCAGCATCACCAGCCAGCGGCGCGCGATGGCGGCGGCGATCAGGCGGTCGAACAGGGTCGTGGGTTCAGTGATCATGGCCGCCCTCCCCCTTGCCCTGCTCGGCCTTGACCGCGAAGCTGCCGGCGCCCGCATAGGCCTCGCCCGCGCGCAAGCCGGCCGTAATCTCGACGAAGCGCCCGTCCGAGCGTCCAGTGGCCACCGGCTGCGCGACAAACCCTTCCTTGACCCGCTTGTAGACCACCTGGCGCCCGTCCGCCGTCTGGATTGCCTCGCGCGCTACGGCCACCGGCACGTCGCTCGAGCCGGTGACGATGTCGATATTCACCGCCAGGCCCGGACGCCAGGCCGCGCCTGGATTGTCCAGCACCACCCGCGCCTTGGCCGAGCGCGATTGCTCGCCCACCAGCGAGCTGACGTAGGACACCTTGCCCGGCGCCGTCGTATCCGACGAAATCGAGCGAATCACGGCATCGGTGCCGACCCGGACGATGTCGAGGTCGCGCGCCGGCACCACCACGTCGGCCCACACGGTCGACAAGTCGGTGAGCGTGAACACACGGGTGTCGGCGCCGACGACCTCACCCATCGTGATGTGTTTTTCGACGATCACACCGTCGAACGGCGCCCGGATTTTCAACATATTCGACGACCCGGCATCGCGCGCGCCCAGCGCCTGCAACTGCTGGCGCGCGCTCTCCACGGCGATCTGCGCTTCATTGAGTTCCTGCTCGGCGCGCAGCAAATCCTGGCGCGCCGAGATCTGCTCTTCCCACAGCATTTTTTCGGATGCGTGGACCTTGCGCGCATACGCAAGCCGGCGCTCGGCAGTCGCCAGCGCGCCGCGCTGCAGCGCCACATCGGCGCTGGCCACAGTGGCCAGCACCTGGTCCTTGCGCACCGTCTCGCCAAGGGTTGCGTTCACTTCGCTGACCGCCCCGGCGGCGCGCGGGGTCACGTGGGCGGTGCGGTCTTCGTTGAGCGCGATCTGGCCCGGCATGCGGATGAAGGTGTCCAGGTGGACCGGGCCGGCCGTGGCGATGGTGATGCCGGCCACACCAACCTGCTGGTCGGTGAAGCGGATCACGCCGTCGTCCGCATGGCCCTCTTCGCCATGCTCGTCCGTGTGTTCCTGCTCCTCGTGATGACCGTGTTCGTCCGCGCCGCCAGGCGCGCGGTCGCGCACCAGCACGATGGCGGCGAAGAGGACTGCGATCGCCAGCATGATGGCGATGACCTTGCTTTGCTGCTTGTTCATGGATTCTCCTGGACGGCTGCGTGTCCCAGCAGCCGTGCGATGTCGGCCGCGGCGCGATGGGCGTCCAGCACGGCGGTCAGATAGTGGTTCTTCGATTGGGCCAGCACGCGCTGGGCGTCGAGCACGTCGATCAGGCCGAACTTGCCGAGCTCAAAGCCGCGGCTTGCCGCCCGCTGGGCGTCTTCTGCGCCGGGCAGGATGTCGGTCGAGATCAGCGCGCATTCGGCCAGCGCCGCCGTGAGCCGCGCATGCGCCTGGGCCAGTTCGGCGCGCAGGCGCACGCCTTCGGCATCCGCTTCGTCGCGCGCCTTGTCGACACGGCGCAGCGCATCGAGCACGGCGCCGTCGTTGCGGTTGAACAGCGGCAGCGGCACCGACAGGCCGAGCACTGCGCGGTTGCGGGTGTCCGGTCCTTCGCGCTGGGCGCCGACGATCACGCTGACGTCGGGCGTGCGCCGGCTCTTCTCCAGCCGGGCCAGCGCCTCGCGGTGGCCCACCTGGGTGCGTGCATGGCGCATGGCCGGCGAGCGGTCGAGCTGCGCCAGCAGCTGGTCCAGCGGCGGCGCCGGGGGCAGCACGGCAGCCTGCGGCGCGACGATCGCCAGCCGTCGCGCGTCGCCCGCCCACAGCGCGGCAAGGCGGATGCGCGCGCCTTCCAGGTCGCGCCCCGCCTGCAGCGTCTCGATCCGGGCGCTGCCCTGGGCCACGCGGGCGCGGGTCTCTTCGACCGGCGACAAGGTCCCGGCCTCGACCCGCTTGCCGGCGGCGGCCAGCGCGCGGCCGGCTAGCGCCACCAGTTCCTGGGCCATGCGCTCGCGTTCCTGCGCGGCGACGACGTCATGGAAGGCGGCAGCGGTAGCGGCGCGCACCCTGGACCGTTCCGTCTCCAGTGCGATGGCGGCCAGCTCCCGCTCCTGCTGCGCGGCGTCGACCCGCGCCGCGCGCTTGCCGCCCAGTTCAATGGGGATGTTCAGGATGGCGGTGGTGGTGCGGTTGTCGCTCCCCTGCCCCTCGCGCAGCAGCTCGAGCTCGGGATTGGGCAGCGCCCCCGCCTGCGTCAGCGCGGCTTCCTGCGCCGCCACTTCGCTGCCGGCCGCGCGCAGGGTCGGATTGGCGCGCAAGGCCAGGTCGATCGCCGCGTCGAGGGTCAATGGCGACGACCATGCCGCGAGCGGCGAGCACGCACAGGCGAGCGCGAGCGCCGCCAGAAGCGGTGTCAAACGATGTTTCATGATGATGCTCCGAACAGGTGGATGTCCGGCGGGGGCGCGATGGCGTTGCCGCGTTACGTGGCGCTGTGAGGGTCCCCGCCGCCTTGGCTTCGCAGCAGCCGGTCTGGCGGAGGAATCAGGTCGGGGACGTGGGAGACGTAGCGCCGCAATTCGCCGCGCATGTGCGGGGCGCCTTTGGGCAGGGGGAGATTCGGCTGCGCCGACAGGATGGCGCTGGCCGACAGGTGGTGGCAGGCGTCGCAATCGTCGCAATGCTCGCCCGGCGTGGAATCGTCCTGGTTGCTCGACGGCGGATGCTTGTGGAAGTGGTGCCCGGGATGCGTGGCCTGTTCGTCATGACTGCAATATGGCGCGCCGGCGGCCCAGGCGGCCTGGAGCGGCATCATGAGCAGCAGGAAGATCAGGAGCAGGCGTCGCATCGCGTCAATCGTGGTCGGTCATTCACGGCCGGTTGGCCAGTTTTTGCTACCACCATTAAATACCCTGTAGCCGCTAGAGGGTCAAGCACATTCGTCGCGTTTGCTATGAATCCCGCACACCGGGTAAGGGCTTGGCTGGCAGGCTCAGGCGGGCGCGTACACCTCTTGCAGCACGTCGATAAAGGCGCGCAGTGCGGCCGGCACGTGGCGGTGGCCGGGATAGTACAGGGCCAGCTCGGACGAGGGCTGGCACCACTCCTGCAAAAGAGGCAGCAGGCGGCCGTCATCGAGGTAGTCGCGCGCCGTCGTATCGGGCACGTAGGCGATACCGCGGCCGGCTGCAGCGGCCTCTACCATCAGGCCGACCTGGTTCAGGACCAGGGCGCCCGGCACATCAAGCGCGAAGGCCTGGCCGTGACGCGCGAACTCCCAGCGATAGATCTTCCCGCTCTGCATGCGCATGCGGATGCACTGGTGCGTGAGCAGGTCGTCCGGCACCTGCGGCGTGCCATGCGCCTGCAGGTAGGCGGGCGACGCCACCGGCATGAAGCGCACCGGCGCGCCGAATGGGGCCACGTGCATGTCTTGCGGGACCGCCTCGAGCAGGCGCACGCCGGCATCGAAGCCGGCGGCGACGATATCGACCAGGCCATTTTCGACGAACAGGTCGAGCGAGACGTCCGGATAGCGCTCCTGGAACACCGGCACGGCGCGCTGCAGCAGCCAGCGCGCGGTCGGTTCGGCCGTATTGATGCGCAGCGTGCCGCCTGGCCGCCCGCCAAAACCGCTGACATCTTCCAGCGTGGCGCCCAGCTCACGCAGCACCGGTTCGATCCGGCGCAGGAAGTGTTCGCCGGCCTCGGTCGGCGCCACGCTGCGGGTGGTGCGGTTGAACAGGCGCACGCCAAGACTTTCTTCCATCGCGCGCATCATGTTGCTCAGGGTCGAGGGCGAAACGCCCAGCTCATCCGCCGCCTTGCGAAAGCTGCGGCGGTGGGCAATGGCGACGAAGGCGCGCAGGCTGTCGAGGTCGGGCTGGGACATTGATGGTGATTCTTCACTAATGCATGCGGGATTGGAGGGATGATAACAGCAATCTATTCGTCTATTCTGTTTTCAAGGCAGCCATCCGGCGACCGTTACGACAAGGAGAACGACCATGCAACGCACCTGGTTCATCACCGGCACCTCGACCGGCTTTGGCCGCATCATGACCGGACAACTGCTGGCACGGGGTGACCGCGTCGCCGCCACCTTGCGCAGCCCTGCGGCGCTGGCCGAGCTGCAGGCACGCTATCCTGAGCAGCTGTGGGTAGCGCAACTTGACGTGCTTGATGCCAACGCGATCCGCACCGTGATGGCCCGCGCCTTCGCTGAACTGGGACGCATCGACGTCGTGGTCAGCAATGCCGCTTACGGTCTATTTGGCGCGGCCGAAGAGCTGAGCGACACACAGGTAAAACGCCAGCTCGACACCAATCTGCTCGGCTCGATCCAGCTGATCCGCGCCGCCCTGCCCCATCTCCGCCAGCAAGGCGGCGGACGGGTGATCCAGGTCTCGTCCGAGGGCGGCCAGATCGCGTATCCGAACTTCAGCGTGTATCACGCGACCAAGTGGGGCATCGAAGGCTTCGTCGAATCAGTGGCGCAGGAAGTCGCGCCGTTCGGCATCGAATTCACCCTGGCCGAGCCGGGACCGACGCCGACCAATTTCGCCGCCGGCCTCGATGCCGCGCCGGCGATGGCGGAGTACGTCGATACGCCATCCGGCGGGGTGCGGCGCGCGCTGGCCGACGGCAGCTTCAAGCTGACGGGCGACCCGGCACGGATAGTGGAGATCATGATCGACTCGGCCGACCAGGCGCCGGCGCCGCGCCGCATCACGCTAGGGTCGACTGCCTACGAGTCGATCCAGGCCGCCCTGGCAGAGCGGCTGGCGCAGCTGGAAGCGCAGAAGGCAACCGCCTGCAGCGCCGACCTGGCTGCGTAAGCCAGACCTTTCGACATCCTCGAAAGATCATTTTGATGGCTGGTGGATTATCGCCGGGCACGTCTGGCCTTAGGCTTCACGGACATCGGCGCTGTGCCGAACACCCACCAAGGACACGACATGACCCACCCCATCATCACCGCCATCGAAGAACGCCGCACCACGGTACTGTTCGACCCGTCGCGCCTGCTCGACGACGCGCAGATCGGCGAACTGGTGTGCCTGGCCACCCGGGCGCCGACTTCTTTCAACCTGCAGAACTGGCGCTTCATCGCGGTGCGTACGCTTGAAGCCAAGGCGCGGCTGCGCGCGATCGCCTGGGACCAGGCCAAGATCACCGAGGCTGCCGTCACCTTCATCGTCTGCGGCCAGCTGGCCGATGCGCAGACCCTGCCGCAGCGCCTGGCGCCGACGATCGAAGCCGGGATCATGCCGGCGCCGATGGTCGATGGCTGGGTGGCCGGCGCCGCTAGCCTGTACCAGGACCAGGCCTGGCGCCAGCGCGACGAGGCGGTACGCAGCGCCACCTTCGGCGCCTCCACGATGATCTATGCCGCCCACGCGCTGGGGCTGGGCGCCGGGCCGATGATCGGCTTCGACCAGGACGCCGTGGCGCGTGAATTCGCGCTGGCCGCGAACGAGATCCCGGTGATGCTGCTGTCGGTCGGCGCCGGCACGGCAGACAACTGGCCGCAGAAGCCGCGCCGTCCTTTGGAGCAGGTGCTGACCTTCGCCTGAAATCAGCTCGCCAGCACCGGCTCGCGCGGCTGCCATGCTGCTGGCGCGCCAGCGTCGCTGCCCGAGCGCGACACCATGCCGTCGAACTGGTAGTCGCTGGCGGCATGCATCTCCCACGCGCCCTCACCGGTCAGCCACAGCACGTGGGTATGGTGGCGCAGCACGCCGGCGCGGTGGGCGATGCTGACCAGCGTCGTTCCCTTGTCGCGCAGGCGCTTGTAGAGCGACGATTCATTGGCGCTGTCGAGCGCACTGGTAGCCTCGTCGAGGATGACGATGCCTGGCTTGTGCACCAGCACCCGCCCAAACGCCAGGCGCTGCTGCTCGCCGATCGACAGCAGCTTTTCCCAGTCCAGCGTGGCGTCCAGGCCGCCCACGCGCCCCGCCAGGTAAGGCAGGTGCACCTGCTCCAGGATGTCGAGCAGCTGCTCGTCGCTCAAGTCGGTATGCGCGCTGGGATAAATGAGCTGGCTGCGCAGCGTGCCTGGCTGCAGATACGGCTGCTGGGGCAGGAAGAAGCATTCTTCGCGCGGCGGATGGTGGATCGTGCCGCTGCCCTTGTGCCACAGGCCGGCAATAGCGCGCAACAGCGAACTCTTCCCGCAGCCGCTGTCGCCAGTGATCAGCAGGGCGTCGCCGGGCTGCAGGGCCAGCGTCAGGTCCTTGATCAGGACGCGCTCGGACTGCGGCGGGCACAGGGTCAGCGACTCCAGCTTGAGGTGCGTGCATGGCGTCCTCCCGATGCGCGATGGCGCATCCAGCGCCTCTTCGTTCGCCGATTGCGGGGCGGGCAGCACATGGCTGGACAGGGTCTGCAAGCGCCCGATGCCCGCAACGAAGCGACTGAGGCTTTCGAAGTTATCGACAATGACGCCGACTGCCGTGAGGACCGCGGTGAAAGCGCCGGCTGCCTGCACTGCACGGCCTACTTCCAGCTGGCCCGACAGCACGGCATCAGCCAGGATCACGAACGGCAGCACCAGGGTGAGCTGGCTGAAGGTGCGCTGGAACAGATTCAATGCGCGCTGCTTCTTGATCAGGCGCGAGAAGTTATGGATGACCTTATTGAACTTGTTGTCGATGCGCGCCCGCTCCTGCTGCTCGCCGCCATAGAAGGCGATCGACTCGGCATTTTCACGCAGGCGGATCAGGCTGAAACGAAAATCGGCCTCGCGGCGCAGCTGCCAGAAATTCAGGTGGATCAGCGGATTGCCGAATACGTACAGGGCGGTCACCGTACCGATGAAGGCATAGACCACCAGCACCGCGACCAGCACATGCGAGATCGACCACAGCACCGCACTAAAGGCGACCAACTGCATCAGCGAGCCGAGGAAGATCAGCATGAAGTGGATCGAGCGCCCGGTGAACGTGTTCACGTCTTCGCTGATGCGCTGGTCGGGATTGTCGATCTCGCGATTCGATCCTAGCTCGTAGTACTTGCGGCCATCGAGGTAACCGTCGAGGAAACGGCGGGTGAGCCAGCGCCGCCACTGGTTGGCGAACAGGTCGCGCATATAGTAATAGAAGGCATAGATCGGCACGGCGAAGGCGAGCACGATAAGGCAGGCGCGCACCGAGGTCCAGAAACGATCGCCATTCCTGCCCGCCAGCGCCGAGGTCATCTCGCCAGCCTGGTCGTTGAGCATGACGGCGAGCTTGGTTTCCACCAGCATCAGCACGATCAGGAGGGTGAGCAGCAGCCAGGCTCGCCCCTTTTCATCGCCCAGCCAGTAGGGCTTGGCGACACTGACGAACTGCTTCCACGCAGCCATCGACAGCGGCGCGCCGCTGCGCCGCTTTTTTGTTGCCCCTGAAATCTCACTCGCGATGGCGTCGTCCGACGCTTGGGTAGGGGTCGTCATGATTCTTGTGGTGCCTGTTTCCGGTCAGGCCCGACCGCCGGGCGTGACTGGTTCTACTATCATCCTTGTCGACAGCAATGCTGTCTGCGGTCCCGTGGTTGTAAGTACCCAATCCACGAACCCAGCATAGATCTGGGAATCAAACTGTTCCGTGCGAAAACATACATAGTGGGCAAGCGGCCGAGCGCTCCGCTCCCCTCGAATACGGACGTAAAAAAACCGCCAGGTTCACGCACTGGCGGTTTTTTCATTCAGCGGCGAACCGCTGAAATGGCTTGCGCCTGATTACTGCGCCGCGCCTTCGACTGGATCGGCCGCCTTCATCGACAGCTTCAGACGACCGCGCTCGTCGGTCTCGAGGACCTTGACGCGCACTTGCTGGCCTTCTTTCAGGTAGTCGGCAACGGCGTTCACACGCTCGTTGGCGATCTGCGAGATGTGCAGCAGGCCATCTTTACCAGGCATGACTTGGACGATCGCGCCGAAGTCCAGCAGCTTGAGCACGGTGCCGTCGTAGGTCTTGCCCACTTCGACCGATGCGGTCAGCTCTTCGATGCGGCGCTTGGCTTCCTGGCCGGCGGCGGCGTCGACCGATGCGATGGTCACGACGCCTTCGTCGCTGATGTCGATCTGGGTGCCGGTTTCTTCGGTCAGCGCGCGGATGACGGCGCCGCCCTTGCCGATCACGTCACGGATCTTCTCAGGATTGATGCGGATGGTGATCAGGCGCGGTGCGAAGTCCGACAGTTCGGTCTTCACGGTCGGCATGGCCTTCTGCATTTCGCCCAGGATGTGCTGGCGGCCGTCCTTGGCTTGCGCCAGT
>Ga0265798_10002232_pt1 | contig 28815 bp, 26 predicted proteins | sample P3T30metagenome_FD_192430 | JGI IMG/M metagenome (GOLD analysis project Ga0265798, IMG submission 192430) | Plant litter microbial communities from East Loma Ridge, Irvine, California - P3 T30 | ecosystem: Environmental > Terrestrial > Plant litter > Unclassified | place: USA: California...
AATAAATTTGCATCTCTTCCAAATTTAACTACTTTTGCGACCGATCGGGGGATTAGCTCAGCTGGCTAGAGCGCTTGCCTGGCAGGCAAGAGGTCAGCGGTTCGACTCCGCTATTCTCCACTCCGATTTTAAAGCACTTACATATATCAATGTAGGTGCTTTTTGTTTTACAACTATTAGCAAATTAATCCTAGTATAAGCCCGAGCTACTCTAGATCGAAACCTACCCCACCCTAGCACATCATGGAGAACGTTCCCCAGAGTGTAAAAAGCACACCATTATTCTACAACACTAGACACGGAGGTATGGTCAGGACAGTCAACTTTTATCTTGTGAAGTTATTGTGCAATTGATCACACTCCCCTTCCAATTCAGAATTCAAGCAGCATAGCTAAATCTGCCTTCACATGTTATTTCACACTTCATTCTCGCTATTCAGGTGTCGTACGATGGCCCCACCCGTAAGCTAAATCAAACGGAATTAATTTTGTTCTACAATCAGCAACAGACAAACTACGATGACGGAGATCTTTTATAAAAACAACACGGGTGAACTTCACAAGCTGCTTATGCATAATGTAAACGCATCGGAATTCATTTCGAAGCTTAACAATACATCTATAGAAGTGCTTTGTGCCATTGAGGATGGATCCATTGTTTGCGCATCTCCAGAGTTCAAGGCCATAGAAGATAATATCTCGATGATTTTTATTGACCTGGTCAGCCAGCCTAACGCTTAAACATCAATTATGAACCTGACATTCCTTATCCCAATTGCTATAATTTTGCTTTTAGCCATAGGTCCATTTTCCCGTTTGATGGAACGCTCAAAAGGTAAAGATAACTGGCGATAACCCGCTTACAAAGCTAAAGATCCGGATAAAACCCATATCTGGAATAGATATCCACGATCATTCGGGCAGATTTTTCAATGAGCAGGAGTTTAGATCTCCTGAGCTGCGCAATTTCATCTTTGCTTGGATTCTGATCATTCAACGCAGCATCCATTAAGATATCAATGATTTCAACCCGATGCTGATACCAGGCTTTAAATTCTATAAGATCAATCTGGAGGTCGGGACGCATTGCAGGCATGTGTAACCATAAACACGAACGATCTATGATTGTTTCCCGGTTTAGTTCACACATTTGACCAACAAGATCATAAACAGTAACAACAGCTTACACGCATCTTACTTCGCTGATTTCAGCATAATAGTAAAGGTCCATCAATTTACCCGCCAACGAAACCTGGGGTTCATCAATCTTACTTTGTTTCAAAAGCTGACTGCGACTTTCTAATAATGCACTTTTCAATCAGGCGCTTTCGCCCCATGATATAATCTAATAGCACAAAGCCACCTCCATATCATACCCAGAGAAAACACACAGCAACCCTACACCAAACCCACAGTTCCGTGGGTCAGGTGTGCGTTTGGTGTGCGCTCGGTGTGCGTCTGGTCTGCGTTTGTCCCGAAAACATGCCCTTTCCAAAACTTCGCCGTTAAATACCTATCTTAATACAACCAAACCCAGCAAAATTCATGAAAACTGCCCACACCCTGCTCCTACTTGGTTTCGCCGCCATCACTTCTGCCTGCAACAACAGCAAGGAAACCACCTCCACGGAGACCAACACCGAGACCACCACTAAAGAAACCACCACAACAAACCTCCCCTACACCAAAAACAGCAAGTACAACTGGGAATTCAACCCGGATCAGAAAAATGAAGCCATTATCCTAAATGTCTTCAAAGCCATGGAACAGCTCGACCACCAAACCATCGGTAAATTCACGGCCGATAGCATCGTATCCAATATTGATGGCGTAAAATTCAAAGGTACCCGCGAACAAATCATGCAACTGAATAAAGATTTCTTCGCCACCTTGAAAACATTGAAAGTGATACCAACAGATTGGCGCAGTGTGGTCAACAAGGACAAATCTGAAGAATGGGTAAGTGTCTGGTTCACGCAGCATTGGGAAGATCAGAAAGGGCAGCGCGACAGCGTAAATGTCTTCAACGACATCAAACTTAAAGACGGAAAAATCACCGCCTGGAACGAATACCTCCAGCACTTTCCAAAACCATAAGCATTTCTTGTACTGATATTTTTACCGAACTGCGCCACCCAGCCATGCACGGCTCCCTCTAAAATGCTTATTATTGCATTTTTTTCAAGCTTTTTATGCTTGATCAACCCTTAAAGCGCAACAATGGAAAGTATCATTTCGGGAATTAACGACATCGTCTGGAGCAACGCCCTTATCATTTTATGTTTGGTAACAGGAATCTATTTTTCCATTGTCACACGGTTTCTTCAGATCCGTTACATCAAAGAAATGTGGCGACTGCTGTTCGACGGTGAAAGTTCCGCAGCAGGGGTTAGTTCTTTCCAGGCTTTCGCAATTGCCATTTCTGGCCGTGTAGGTACCGGAAACATAGCCGGTGTGGCAACTGCCATCGCAATGGGTGGCCCTGGCGCGATATTCTGGATGTGGATCATCGCTTTCCTGGGTAGTGCATCTGCTTTCATTGAAGCAACACTCGGACAAATCTATAAGCAGCTTAACAACGGACAGTACCGTGGTGGTCCTGCATTCTACATTGAAAAAGGTTTAGGCATAAAATGGTACGCAACCTTGTTTGCAGTAGCCACCATCGCCAGTATGGCATTACTTCTTCCAGGCACGCAAAGCAACAGCATTGCTTTAAGTATGCACAACGCCTTCAATGTGCCGGTATTGTATTCCGGAATTGGTGTTGCCATCTTGCTGGGCTTAATCATATTCGGCGGGGTTAAACGTATCGGTAAGGTTGCGGAAATCGTGGTGCCTTTCATGGCAGGTGCCTACATCCTGATGGCTGTAGTGATCATGGCATTGAACATCACCGAAATTCCGGCTGTACTTTCCCTGATCATCAAATCTGCTTTCCACCTGGAACCTGCATTCGCTGGTGTATTCGGTATGGCCATCGCCTGGGGTGTTAAGCGTGGTATTTACTCCAACGAGGCCGGCCAGGGTACTGCACCGCATGCTGCTGCAGCCGCGGAAGTTTCGCACCCGGTAAAACAAGGATTGGTTCAGGCTTTTTCTGTTTACATCGACACCTTATTCGTTTGTACCGCAACGGCATTCATGATACTTTTCACCGGACAATACAACGTCTTAAATCCTGAAGGTGGTTACCTGGTGGAAAATCTTCCGGGTGCTAAAATCGGTGCAGAATACACACAGTTGGCTGTAAGTGCGCATTTCCCTTCTATCGGCAGTGGCTTTGTTGCAGTTTCACTGTTGTTCTTCGCCTTCACCACCATCATGGCTTACTACTACATCGCAGAAACCAACCTAAGCTACCTGGATAAAAAAGGTAACAAATGGCTGTTAAACCTGCTGCGTATTGTGATGCTCGGTGCAACCATCTTTGGTGCGGTGAAAACTGCCGAAGCTGCATGGATGCTGGGCGATATCGGTGTGGGTGTTATGGCATGGCTGAACGTCGTGGCCATCATCTTGCTACGTAAACCGGCACTGAAAGCACTTAGAGATTACCAGGAACAACGCCGTGCAGGTAAGGATCCGGTATTTGATCCGGTAGCCTTAGGCATCAAGAACACGGATCAATGGACAGCAGGCAGCTCAGCCTCAAAGTAAGAAAAGGCATTTAACAGCATTGCACCGGCGCCCCGGTTGTGCTCAAACGACCAGCCACTTGCAGCAATAAAGCTGGACTCAATTTCAAATTCGAGACAACTTTCGTGGATGTCTATGATGCGCTTTCCGGTTTCCGCAACGATAAGGTCTAGAAAATAACTGCCTTTGGCAAGATATGGTGGATTGAGACGAATGACCATCTGGTGCACCCCGGCTTCAAGTTCATGTTCCCGCTGCTGCGTTAAACCTATCGGTCCGAACAGCAACGGCAAGCCATTATGGTCCCTCACAATGACTTCCAAAGACACCTTCATCGGGATGTTGCATTGAAGTTGACAATGCACATCAATCGGTGCATCGTTGAAAAGTGCGTTTGTCACAACGCCCTTCTGCTTGATATACGCCTGCCTGAAATACACTTCCAGATGAACTGGTGGGTTCTGATTTACAAAATGCCCTCTATCATTTTCCGGATTTTGCTGCAGGTAAATCTTAATGGCATCTGCCAGATTGGTATTTTCATGCATTCTGCCGTTATGCAGGAGAATGGCGGTATCACATAGTGACTTTACGGATTCCACATTGTGGCTCACAAATAGCACCGTACGGCCGTTATCTTTGGTAACCTGTCCCATCTTACCCATACACTTTCGCTGGAACTCGGCATCTCCAACAGCTAAGACTTCATCAACGATCAGGATTTCAGCTTCCAGGTGTGCCGCAACGGCAAATGCCAGTCGCACATACATTCCGGAGCTATACCGCTTCACCGGCGTATCAATGTAGCGCTCCACACCCGCAAAGTCGACAATCTCGTCGAACCGCTTTTTGATCTCCGCTTTGCGCATCCCCAGGATGGCGCCGTTGATAAAAATGTTCTCCCTGCCCGTAAGTTCGGGGTGAAAACCCGTGCCCACTTCCAGCAGACTTGCAATGCGTCCCCGGCCTTTAATGGTGCCGGTGGTCGGGGAAGTAATCCGGCTGAGCAGTTTAAGCAGCGTGCTCTTCCCGGCCCCATTACGACCAATAATCCCCAGCGCGGAACCTTCTTCTACCTCAAAATTAATGTCCTTCAGACTCCATACCAGCTTACTGTCCGCTTTCTTATTGCGGTCATTTACTTCACCAATCTTCAGAAAAGGATCTTCCTTGCCGCGCATCATTGCCCACCAGCGCTCCAGGTCACGGCTGATGGTGCCCGTGCTGAATTCACCGAGCTCGTATGCCTTTGAAATATTTTCTGCCTTGATTACAATTTTGCCCATGAATTCAATCCTGCTTTCCTACACATTATACCTGATCTGCTGCCGATTTGTTTGTTGTGGTTATACGGTATCGACGAAGCTCTTCTGCACCTTGTTGAAGGTCATGACACCAAGGAAAAGAATGACCACCGTGATAAAGGTGGTGTAGCCAAGCATGGACCAGCTGAAGGTGCCTGTGCCCAGAAAGCCCATCCGGAAGGTCTCAATGATCGGTGTCATCGGATTGAATTTAATAAGGTTATGGAAGCGCTCCGGTGCAGCCGATAATGGGAATACCACCGTTGTCGCGTACATCAACAAGGGCACGCCGAAAGTCACCAGGAATGCCAGGTCCCGGTATTTTGTTGTCATTGCGGAAACAACCATGCCCAGACCCAGCCCCAGGCAAGCCATTAAAAGCACCAGCACCGGGAACAACAGCACATACCAGGTGATCTGAAAATGTCCACCCTTTAAGCCGTAAAATAACATCATCGCAAACAGCAGCAGCAGTTGCACGCCGAATTTCACCAGATTGGAGAACACCACACTCAATGGCATGATCAACCGGGGAAAGTAAACCTTGCCAAAGATGTAAGCATTGTCCCGGAAGACCGAAGAGGTTTTGATGAAGCAATCTGAAAAGTAGTTCCAGGTGACCACCCCTGCGAGGTAGAACAGCGGCTTCGGCAGCCCATCTGTGGAGATGCCGGCAACGTTGCCGAAAATCAGCGAAAAGATCAGCACGGTAAAGATCGGCTGGATAAAGAACCAGATCGGCCCGAGGATGGTCTGCTTGTAAAAGGATATGAAATCCCGCTTTACCAAGAGCCAGAGCAAATCCCGGTATTCGTAATTCTCCTTCAGTTTGATGTCAAGCAACGATGTGTTCGGTTTTATCTCCCAGTACTTATCAGATTCGTGCATCATATCAGCTGCGCTTTGGCTATTGGTAAGTTACGGCTTTTAAATTATTTTCAGAAAACGACGGGTAGACCAGCAGCTTTTGCTGTAGAAATCCTGCACTTCCCGGCTAACCGGGGTATGCACCAGCTCCTTCCGTAGCTTCATAAATTCTACCAGGGCCTGATAAAACCAGGGCAAGGCAGCAGGGCCAAGTCGCCGGATGCTTTTCAGGTTGTTCAGGTAAACGCGGGTGACATATTTCGAGCGATCTTTTTTATCGAAGAACTTATACACGATGGCCATCTCATTCCGTATAGAAAAGACCTTAAGCCGCCTGGAGCTCCGGTTGATGACACTGGTCCGGTGGTCCACATAACAGTGTGCGAAGTACCGGATGCTGAATCCGGCATCCAGACACCGGATGGCATACTCCCACTCATGGGTATAGATGAACAGCCACTCCGCGAAGCCGCCGATTTTCTCGAAAAGTGTTTTCCGGATGATTGCCCCGCAGCCAATGAAATCGATATTGTCTTCCATGTGCACGAGGTAATCTGTTGGGAAGGCACCGCCAGTAACGTTGAGTGCAAGAATACCGATTTTCGGATCGGCATCTAGCACCGCAATGGCTTCATCTAAACCACTTACAATATTGCTGTCGTCATCCAGCACCACCAGGTATTCGCCCTTTGCAAGTTCAAAGCCATCATTCCAGCCGGCAATGCCATTGTTCTTACTGCGCGCAAGGATCCGCACTTCAGGGTAGGCGCTGCTTAACGAAATGATCGAATTGTCGGACGAGGCATTGTCCACCACGATGATCTCGTAGTCGCTTTTACCAGCCATGAGTTCCATCGTTTTTCCAACGGTAATAAGCAGTTCTTTTTCCCTGTTATAATTCAGGATCACAAACGAGATTTTCATTTTCTACTTTGGTTTTAGCGTTGGAAGCATAGGTTGCAGATGTCTGGCTTGGTCGCTTAAATACTTTAGAAATATTGGAGATGTCACGTTTCAGGAAGTCGAACACTGGCCTTGTGCCTTCAAAAAGATGCAGAAACAGCGACTGGGTATAGGGCGACACCGGCGTATAGGCCAGTGACTTTCTGTTCTTATAAAATGCCGCCATACCCAGCATGTTGTACCAGGTATCTTTGAAATGCAGCTGCCTTACGCCTTTCAGGTTGTTGAATACCACACGCCATACATATTTCATCCGTTCCTCCCCCATGTATTTGTAAACGATGGAAAGCTCGTGACGCGTCACGAAAACCCTTAACCGTTTGCTGCTTCGATTTACTGCACTGGCCCGGTGCGTCACCTGGCAATCTGCAAAATACCGTACCTGATAGCCGGCATCCACTACCCGCAAGCCCAGATCCCATTCGTTCACATACAGGAACATCCAGTCCGCATAGCCCCCAACTTTCAGGTAAGTTTCCCTTCTATAGATCGCACCGCAGCCGATAAATCCAACGATAGATTGTCCATCCTTCCATTTCCAACCTTCACTGGTATAAGGACCAGAAACCACGTTTAATGCAAGCACCCCAATTTCCGGATGCTGATCCATGTGTGCCAGTGCTGCTTCCAGGCCAAAGTCGATCTGACTGTCATCATCCAGAATGATGAAGTAGTCGCCTTTTGCACGTTGAAAACCAAGGTTCCAGGCCGGCGCACCGGTATTTACGGGGTTTTGAATCAGTACCACATCGGGGTAGTGCCTGATTACCGCTTCAGCACTTCCATCGGTAGAGGCATTGTCCACGATGACAAGCTCAAAATCGGGATCGTTTTCAATTAAGGCCTTTGTTCTGGCAATGGTCAGCAGCAACTCTGCTTTTCTGTTGTAGTTTACAATGACGAAGGATGCACGCATGGTTCTTTCTTTTTATTTCTTTACTGATCTTTAAGTTCTTTCTCGGCAATCATTAGCGCTCTTGCGACGACCTGATCCATGTTGTAATACTTATAATCCGCGAGTCGGCCGCAAAACAGTACGTTATCCAGCTGATCTGCTTCTGCTTTGTATTTGTTGAAAAGGTCGTGGTTTATGGCTCTTGGAATTGGGTAGTAGCGTTCGAGATCATCACCTGCATCCAGTGCATATTCACGTGTGATGGTGGTCAGGTGGCTTTTCTGACCCGTGGCATGCTTCCATTCCACGATGCGTGTGAAGTCGTACTCATTAGGATAGTTGACCTGCTGGCAGGGCTGATGGAATTCCTGATCAAAGGTTTCATGTTCAAAGCGCAGCGATCTGTATGGAAGCTTACCGAACTTATAGTCGAAAAAGGAATCTATGGGACCGGTATAGATCATCTTCCGGTAAGGTACCGTCTGCAGCAGTTCGCGATAGTCGGTCTGCAGCATGACCGAGATGTTTGGGTGGCTGAGCATCCGCTGAAACAAGGCCGTGTAGCCGTGCTTGGGCATACCCTGGTAGGTGTCGGTAAAGTAGCGGTCATCCCGGTTTGTGCGCACCGGAATTCTGGCTGTCACACTGGCCGCAAGATCGCGGGGGTGAATCTCCCACTGTTTTAGCGTGTAACCTTTGAAGAACTTGTTATACAAGGCTTCGCCTACCTGACTGATCACCATCTCTTCAGCATCTGCGGGGTTGTTGATGTTTGCCTTTACCTCATCATAGTAGGCCTGCACAGCGGCTGGGCTGCTCAGGTCCAGGCCATACAGCATGTTCAGCGTATCGCGGTTGATGGGAAAGGGCACCAGCATGCCATCAACGTATGACTGTACCCGATGGTAATGGTAGCGCCAGGCAGTGAAGGCAGACAGGTATTCAAATACTTTGCGGTCATTGGTATGAAACCAGTGTGGTCCGTATTTATGGATCAGAATGCCATGTTCATTGTAATAATCATAAGCATTGCCGCCAATGTGATTGCGCTTGTCTACAATCAGTATCTTTTTATTTTTTTGGCTGGCCAATCGCTCCGCCAGTACACTCCCGGAAAAACCTGCGCCTACTATCAGATAATCGAACATATATGCGTGCTAAAACTTCTGCTTTTCAGGCTTTTGTCCAGGGATAAGACCGCAAGCACAAACACCAATAATAACCTAGATTACAGCAACTTAACGGCTATGGTTTTCAAAAAGGAAAGTTGCCGTATAAAACCCTGTAAAATGAACAAGCCCTTACATGTTCTACGTAAGGGCTTGTGCTGTAAGTTTATGTATTTAGCACTTTGTAGCGGTGCAAACACCTGCAAACTGGATATTATCCATTGTGCTTCAGGTAATTAACTACCATACATCGTTTTTGCTGAAGTTCAGCGAGTCTTTGACAAAATTTGCGAGTTCATCTTCTTCTCCTGCCGTTTGTACGCGTTGTTTTAAGGCCGCTTTCCAATCCGCGATCGCCGCTTCTGGCGTATCGCCCCGGCCAACAATTCCGCTTTCCATATCAGGCCCCAGGTGGCAGCAATAGGCCGCTTCTTCCTTGAATACCACAGGTTGCAGGGTTTTAAGTGTTCTTTCAACATCAGCAGCTGTAAAATCAATGTCTACAAGTGCTGACTCCGCTATGATCATCTGTTCCATATTTAAATGCTATTATCGTTTAACCATTATCCACAAAGCCTGGGTAGAGCGTCATACCGCCATCCACGTAGATCGTGGTTCCCGTAACGTAATCGCTGTCATCCGATCCCAGCCACAGCGCTACTTTCGCGATGTCTTCCGGTTTACCGATCCGCTTATAAGGGATAAGCTTGATCAGCTCCTACCGCTTTTCTTCATCACTCCACACCTCTTCGTTGATGTCTGTTGCAATGGCACCCGGCGAAATGGCATTTACGCGGATTTTCTTCGGCGCTACTTCCAGTGCCAGTGATTTCATCAGCATCAGAATACCACCTTTAGAAGATGCATAGTTGACGTGGCCTGCCCAAGGAATGATGTCGTGTACGGAACTCATAAAAATGATATTCCCTTTAGCCATATCTTCCGGACCGGCTTGCGCTTGTTGTTCAAAATGACGGATTGCGGCGCGTGCACAAAGGAATTGTCCGGTCAGGTTCGTGTGGATCACTTTATCCCATTGCTCCAGGCTCATGCTGGCAAAGTCGCTGTCTTGCTGAATGCCGGCATTGTTGATCAACACGTCGATACGGCCATATTCCGCTTCTGTTTTGCGGAACATCTCTTCTACTTCACCTTCATCGCTTACATCTGCCTGATGGATAAAGCCCGAACCACCGGCCGCTTTAATGCGGTCCAGCGTTTCATTGGCACCTTCATCATCGCCATGGTAGTTGACCACCACATTGGCACCTTGCTGGCCAAAGCCAATGGCGATACCCTGCCCGATGCCGGAGCTCGCTCCAGTAACAATTACGGTCTTTTTATTGGTTGCTGCTGACATGTTTTCTTAGTTTGGTTGAACACTAAAAACAACCAATGCCGGTAAAGGTTTCCGCTTATACACGACAGCTCACGCGCTTTTTATGCAATCCTGCTGCATGGTTTATGTGCTGCGTATCAAATAAATTGAATAGATTTGGGCTATTTTAAACTTAAAACAACCCCATGATCCATTCTTTGCTGCGACACGCTGTTCTGTTTACAAGTTTAATGCTCTTCACAAATATCGCCTTTGCGCAAATCGGCAACGGCGGCTGGTTTAACCTCACCCATACGCAAAAGTTATCGCCGAAATTCGACCTGCTCACCGACTTTCAGTTTCGTTCTGCCAACAACTTCGACTACCTGGGTACCCGATTACTAAGAGGTGCATTGGGCTATAACCTGAACAAGCAGCATTCTGTGGCGCTCGGGTATGCAAATGTTACCGACTGGGAGATGATAGACGAGGAAAAGATCAGCACCCTGGAAAACCGCTTTTTCCAACAGTATATCTACAAGAATGTGGTGGAGCGCTTAAGGCTTAACTTCCGCGTACGCTTCGAACAACGTTTCCGTGGCCCGGAGGATGAATTTTCACAGCGCCTGCGCTTACAGCTTGGTGCCGTTGTACCTTTAATTGCAGATGAAAAATTTAGCAAAGGTATGTATGCTTTGCTGCAGTCGGAAGTGATGTTTAACGTCCAAAACAAGGAGAAAATTAACAACAGCTTCTTCGACCAGCACAGACCTTTGGGTGCACTGGGCTACCGTTTCAACAAACATATTGATACAGAGGTTGGATACTTACGGATGCAGCAACGCAAGAAGACCGGCGATATTGAACGCGATCTGGTACAATTCAGAATTCTAACAAACTTTTAAGCCGTTTAACCGGCAGCCGGTGCTTAAGCTGCTTTAGTTCATGTTTACGCTGATCACCAGAAAGGCGATACAAAGCACCAGCAGCATCAGTAGCAATGGGCGGATAAACTTCCACCAGGCTTTAGGACTTACGTTGACCAATGCCAGTGATGGCAGCAATAAGCCTGTAGGGGTAACCATGCCCATGATGCCCATACCAAAGAGGTAGCTGTTCACGATCTCGCGTCCCGGAACACCGGCAATTACGGCCAGGGAGCCCATGATCGGCATGGTAACGACCGCCATTCCGGAGGTACTTGCAATGAACAAGGTGAAAACCATGTACACGAAAAGCATGATCACGATGAATATGGATGGTGGCAGTTGATCCACCATGTTGGCGGCATAGAAAAGTATGCTGTCGCTGATGTTCCCTTCATTGAGCATGATGGTTACACCTCTCGCAGTACCAATAATGAAAGCTACAGAAAGCAGTTCTTCTGCGCCTTTGATGAACAGGCCGATGAAGTTCTTTTCACCCATACGCGTGATGATGGCCACCAGAATGGAAGAAGCAAGAAACAAGGCAGACATTTCCGGTAGCCACCAGTTGAATACCACAACCCCGGCAATTAAAATCAGGAAAGTGCCTAGGAAAATCAGGAGCAATAAACCGGTTTTTCCACCAGCTTTGCTTTGAGCTTCCGGTTCTGCATGGAGCGTTGCAAAAGGACTTTTCACCACACCATCACATTGGAACACGTAAGACGCTTCGGGGTTCAGCTTCACTTTCTGCGCATACTTGACCACGTACCAGATGAACAATCCGGTGGAGAACACAAACATCGCCAGGCGGCCGTAAATGCCGTCGGTCCAGGTAATCCCCGCAGCATTCGAAGCAATGATCGTGGAGAATGGATTGCTGAAGGAGGATAAGGTACCGAGCTGTGTGCCGCCAAAAAGTACGGCTACAGGTACCAGAAGATCATATCCGGCAGCCAGAAACAGGGGCACCATGATCGGGTAAAATGCTAATGCTTCTTCTGCCATGCCGAAAGAGGCGCCACCAAAAGAAAATAGAAACCCAAGGATCACGATGAGCCAGGCTTCCCGGCCATGCATCCTTGCGGAGAGGCTGCGCAAGCCCTCTTCCATCGCGCCTGTCGCATAGAAAACGCTGATGAATCCACCAGTAACCAGAATGAAGAGAATGATGTCTATGGTATCGTAGATCCCCTTTATGGGTGCGGTTAAAATCTCTACTGGCCCTTCGCGATTGGCTTCTATGCGCTCGTAGGTTCCCGGAATGGATACCGGCTTCCGGATGCTGCCATCTTTGAATTTCTCCAGTGCAATCTTGATTTCCATCGCATCGAGCGTTTCCTGCGTAAGCGGTAGGCTTCGCTCCCCGTTGGGACTGCTGTAGGTAAAGGTTGTTGCCCCATCCTGATAAGAAAGGGTATGGTATTTACCTGCTGGAATTAACCAGGTAGCGATTGCAGCGACGATGATAACCATCATGAGAATGGTTATCGGAGAAGGGAGTTTTTTGATGGTGGCCATTTGTAGCGGCAAAGTTCAAATTAATAATCGTGGAATTCAAATTATGTTAACTTTGGTCTGTTACTAAAAATACCTAAGCATACATGAAGAAATTATTGTTATTCTTTACCATCCTTTTATTGACAACAAGCGCCTTTTCACAAAGTGTGGTGGCCCTGATGAACCGTTCGGGCGACTTCTTTGATACTTTAAGTGCTGGAAAATTCGAGGATGCGACCACATTTTTTGATCCCACCCTACAGGCGCAAGTGAAACCTGAACACCTGAAAAGCCTTTGGGAGAAATTAGATACGCAGATCGGCAAGTACGAGTCTGCCGAGATTGTACAGAGTAAATCAGAAGGTGAATTCTTCGTGGTGGTTGTAGAAGGCAAGTTCGCCAAAGACAGTCAGCGTTTTGTACTTGCTTTTAACAAGGGCGAGAAGATGGTTGGTTTTTACCTGCAGCAAAAGGCACCATCTAGTGCCTATGCCCTACCCGCTTATGCCGATACCGCGAACATCAAACAGCAGGAAGTGAAAATTAAAGGTGCCAAGAACGACCTTGTGGGCATGCTGACCATGCCTAAAACCGGCAGTAACTTCCCGGTGGTTATTCTGGTACATGGATCAGGGCCTGGTGATATGGATCAGAGTGTTGGTGCCGTAAAGCCGTTTAAAGACATCGCTTTGGGACTTGCTGCAAAAGGCATCGCCAGCATCCGCTACGTAAAACGTACACTGGTGTACCCTCAGGAATATTCGGGCGCCTTTACGGTTAAAGAAGAAACCATCAATGATGCGGTAACCGCAGTTAACCTGTCGAAAACCATTCCGCAGCTGAATAAAAAACAGATCTACGTTTTCGGTCTTAGCCTGGGCGGCATGCTTGCACCAAGAATCGCAACCCTTAGTCCGGACATCAAAGGCATCATCATGGCGGCTGCGCCGGCTAGAAAGTTCACCGATTTGATCATCGATCAGAACCATTACATGTACGGCTTGTCGAAAGACACCACGGCAGCAACAAAGGAAATGTTCAACAAGAATCTGCAGTTAATTGAAACTTCAAGGTTAACCAAGCTAGGCACCATGAAGCCAGATTCGTTGATTCTGCAGTTACCTGCATCTTACTGGATTGACCTGAACAACTATGATCAGGTGGCCACTGCAAAGAAATTATCACAGCGCATCATGGTTATTCAGGGCGGCATGGACTTCCAGGTTTCAGATGCAGATTACAAGCTCTGGACTGCGGCTTTGGGGAAAAAATCCAATGCAAGTCTTAAGTTCTATCCGGAGCTGAATCACCCGCTTACGGTGCAAACCGAGAAAGGTACAGCAGAGCAGTACAGAACGCCTGCGAATGTATCCGAGGTGGTGATCAACGACCTTGCGACCTGGATTAAAGCCAGCAAATAACTACTGCCAGCCCCCACCAAGGGCGCGATATAAATCTACTACCGCCTGCAGCTTCTGCAGGCGGTCACTTACACCACTTAGCTCCGCCTGGAGCAATGCCTGCTCTGAAGTGAGCACATCTGTATAGTTGGTTGCAGAGCTGTAACGCAACAACTCCTCTGTGAAGGAAACGGACTTCTGTAAAGCTTCAATCTGACGTATTCTGGAAACTTCCTTCTCGCCTGCGGCCTGATAGGCGTACAAAGCATTTGATACCTCCTGCCCAGCATTTAGCAATGCGAACTGGAAATCATTCAGCGACTGTGCCTGCAAGGATTGCGCACGTGTTAAGCGGGCTTTGTTCGCACCTTGCGCGAAAATCGGCTGGGTTAGGCCACCAACAACATTGTAGAAAAGCGCATTTGTAAAGAAATCCCGTAAGCTCAGGTTGGAAAATCCACCTGAAGCGGTTAGCGTAAGTGCAGGGTAAAAGAATGATCTTGCCACGTTAACATCTTCCAGGGAGGCACGTAACGCATACTCTGCGGCTTGCACATCCGGGCGGTTCTGCAGCAGCTGTGCAGGCATGCCCAGGCTAACATCCGTAAAGGGCTGTTGATCTGCCAGTTTATTGCGTCTGATTTCAGCAGGTGCCCTGCCAAGCAGCACAGAAAGTGCGTTCTCCGTTTGCCGGATGTTCAGCTTTAGATCTGGGATGGTCACCTCCGCAGCGTAGCGATTGGCTTCCGCCTGTACCACGGCAGCTCCGGTAACCACGGCACCTTCCTTCAGCGCCCGTAGGGTTTCAACACTTTCAATCCGCTTCTTCAGGGTCAGTTCGGTGATCTCCAGCTGGCGATCCAGTGCCAGGAGGTTGTAATAGCTATTTGAAATATCGGCGATGAGCTGTGTTTCCACTGCCCGCCTTGCTGCATCGGTACGCAGGTAGCTGTTCAATGCCGAGCGCTTGGCGCTGCTCAGCTTACCCCAGATATCCGCTTCCCAGGAAGTGCTGAGTTGCAGGCGGTGCGTGGTGGTTAAGGTTCGGATGTTAACGCCGTTGCGGAAGTTTAAGCTGGCTTCAGACGTTTTTGCACGCGTTACATTGGCACTGGCATCTAAAGTCGGCAGCAAGGCTAGACGCTGCTGTCTGAGGATAGCTTCTGCCTGTACGATGTTTTCGATGGCATTCTTCAGATCCAGGTTATTTTGCAAGCCCTCCTGGATCAGTTGTTTTAAAATCGGATCGTTGAACATGCTCTGCCATGTTCTTGCAGCCATGTTTACCGTGTCTGTACCCTGCTGGTTGCGGTACAGTCCTTCTGTGATCAGGTTTGGTCGTTCGTAAGTCTGACTTACCTTACAGGCGCTAAACAAGCTGAGTACCGCTGCGGCGGCGAACATGCCCTTTTTATATCCGTTATATTTTCTGTTAATCATTGGTTCTTTATACAAAGCGTCAGGAAGTATTAGGTTGTACGGTCTGTCTGGTGTTCGTCATCCACCTCATCGTAGAAGTTTGTCGCCGGCCCACTGATCTTCTCCTGTAAGCTCTGGAAGATGATGAACAGCACCGGAATGATGAACACACCCAGTATGGTTCCTACGAGCATACCGCCTACGGCACCTGTACCGATTGATCGGTTACCAATCGCTCCGGCGCCTGAAGAAAACATCAATGGCAACAAGCCGAAGATGAAGGCAAAGGAAGTCATCAGGATTGGGCGGAAACGTGCAACGGCACCATCTATGGCTGCCTTCGCGATCGGCATGCCGTTACGCCTTCTTTCCAGGGCAAACTCCACGATCAGAATTCCGTTTTTCGCGAGCAGTCCGATGAGCATGATAAGGGAAATCTGCAGGTAAATGTTGCTGTTCAGTCCAAAGATAATGGAAAAGAAATAAGCACCTGCCAGTCCGAAAGGCAAGGAAAGGATCACCGCAAAAGGTAGAATGTAGCTTTCATATTGTCCGCTCAACAGGAAGTATACGAATACCAGACACAGGATGAAGATGAATACCGTTTGGCCGCCGGAAAGGAGCTCTTCTCTGGTTAAGCCGGAGAAGTCGTAACCGTAACCCACGGGCAGGGTTTCTGCGGCAACTTCCTGAATGGCCTTAATGGCATCCCCGGAGCTGTAACCTTCATTGGGGTTACCGGTAACGGAAATCGCACTGAAAAGGTTAAATCGGGAGATGGATTCTGGTCCGTACACCCGATCCATACGGATGAAGGTCGTGATTGGCGCCATCTGCCCGGTGTTGGTACGCACGAAGATTTTATTCAAGCTTTCGGGATTGGCGCGGAACTTCGCGTCAGCCTGGATCATCACCCGGTATTGCTTTCCGAACTGGTTGTAGTTGGATGCATACACCCCACCGAAGTAACCCTGCATGGTGCTCAGCAGCGAGTTCACCGTCACCCCTGCTTCCTTCACTTTCTCCAGATTCACATTCATCATGTACTGCGGGAAGTTCGGGTTGAAGGACGTTGTTGCAAACTGTATTTCGGGACGTTTCCCAAGGACCTCCAGGAACTTGTTGCTCACTCCGAAGAACTCCTGCGTGGTATGTACCGTTTGATCTTGCAGCTGCACTTCAAAACCACCACTCCGACCGAATCCGGAGATGGTTGGTGGGGCAACAAATACGAGCGAGGCATCACGGAAGCCCTTTGTTTTTTCTGTAAGCGTGCTGATCACTTTATCCACGCTCCCCTTACGATCGTCCCAGTGTTTCAGTTTGATGATCACCATGGCATAGGCACTACCTGCGCCTGCAAGGTGGTTTTGCCCCACAATCCGCAGCGTGTTACGCACCTCGGGGATGGTATGGGCAATACTGTCGACCTGGTTTGCCACTACCGTGGTTCGTTCCATGGAAGCTGCAGGTGGTAAGCTGATGTGGGCATACAAACTACCCAGATCCTCTTTAGGCACAAAGGAAGTTGGCGTGCTCTGCATCATATAATATAAGCCGCCGGTGAATAATACGATGGAAGCAATTACGATCCAGCTTTTACCAGCGAGGAACAGTACACCACGTTTGTAGCGGTTGGTCATGCGTCCGAAGCCAACATTAAAGGCGGTGTAAAAGCGGTTCATGAAGCTCTTGTGCTTTTCATCATCTGCATGTGGTTTCAGCAGGATGGCACAGAGCGCCGGACTTAAAGTTAAGGCGTTAATGGCCGAAAGGATGATGGCGACGGCTAGCGTAATACCAAACTGTTTGTAGAAAACGCCGGTGGAACCGGTGATGAAGGTTACCGGGATAAAAACGGCCGACATCACCAGGGTGATGGAAATGATGGCGCCGGAGATTTCATCCATGGCGTCTATGGTTGCTCTTCTGGCCGACTTGTATCCATGATCCAGCTTGGCGTGTACCGCCTCTACCACCACGATGGCATCATCCACCACAATACCGATGGCGAGCACCAGGGCAAAAAGCGTGAGCAGGTTGATGGTGAAACCAAACAGGTTCAGGAAGAAGAAGGTACCCACAATCGCTACCGGCACCGAGATGGCGGGAATTAAGGTGGAACGGAAATCCTGAAGGAAAATGAATACGACGATAAATACCAGAACGAAGGCTTCAATAAGGGTGTGTACCACTTTCTCAATAGAGGCATCCAGGTTTTCGTTGATATCCACCAGCGTGGTATATTCTACGCCTGCAGGGAAGTTCTTTGCTGCCGCTTCGATCAGCTTCTTGGATTCATTAATTACATCACGCGCATTTGAACCTGGGGTCTGACTCACCGCAATACCAACGGAGGGTAAACCATTGGTGGTATTGCTGGAGGTATAATCCAGGGATCCGAGTTCTACACGTGCAATATCTTTTAGTCGTAGAAGCTGCCCATTGCCTGCAGCTTTAACCACGATGTTCTGGAACTCCTGCTCGGTGGTTAGGCGGCCTTTATATTTGATTACATATTGAAAAGTCTGTTCGCCACTTTCGCCGAATTTACCTGGCGCAGCTTCGATGTTCTGCTCGGCAAGTGCAGCGGAAACATCCTCTGGGATGAGGCCATACTGCGCCATCACATCGGGCTTCAGCCAGATGCGCATGGAATAATCTCGGGATCCGAATGCCCTGGCCTCCCCTACACCGGTAACCCGCTGAATTTGGGGGATGATGTTGATTTTCGCATAGTTCTGCAGAAAGGTCTGGTCGTACGCAGGCACCTTGCTGTAAATGGAAAACACCAGGAGGTTGGTGCTCTGGCTCTTGGTTACGGTGACCCCGGCGCGGGTAACTTCCTGCGGCAAAAGGCTGGTGGCACGGGATACCCTGTTCTGCACGTTTACCGCGGCAAGATCGGGGTCGGTACCGACCTTAAAGAAGATACTGATGGTTGCTGTACCTTCGTTGGTGGCGGAGGAAGTCATGTAGGTCATGTTCTCCACCCCGTTGATTTGCTCCTCCAGAGGGACGACCACACTTTTAAGGACCACATCCGCATTGGCACCTGCGTAACTTGCACTCACCTGTACCGTGGGCGGCGCAATGTCCGGATACTGGGAAATCGGCAGGGCGATAAGGCCTAATATGCCCAGGATGACGATGATGACAGATATCACGGTGGATAGTACCGGGCGCTCTATGAATTTTTTAAACATCCTCTATTTCTTTAACTCTGCATAAATGTTATTCGCGTTGGCAGGTATGGGTTTGATCTTGGCACCATCCTTAAGGTTGGCTACACCTTCCAGCACGACCTTGTCACCCGCCTTCAAACCCTTATCGACCACGAAGAAGGATCCTGCGCTATTATCACGGACCGTAATCTGCACGTTCTTAGCAATGCTGTCGGTGCCCACTACTGATGCAAACCGCTTATCCTGCAGCTCGAAGGTTGCACTTTGGGGGATGAGGATGCCGTTTTTCACCTGCGTTGGGATGCGTACGGTTGCACTACTGCCGCTGCGGATCAAACCGTTCGGATTGGGGAAGCTGGCGCGCACATTCACGGAACCTGTAGCGGTGTTGATCAGTCCGTTTACGGTCTGGATTCTGCCCTGCTGATTGTACAGGGTACCATCTGCCAGCACCAGCGATACGGATGGCATTTGTTTGATGCGTTCTGCAAAGGATGCTTTAGCATCTTTATTAAATTCTAAAAGTAGCTTCTCGTTAAAGGCGAAGTAAGCATAGACATTGCCGATGCTGGAAACGGTGGTTAATGGCTCGGCATTGGAACCACTCACCAGACTACCCAGGCGGAAGGGAATGGATCCGACAACACCATTCACGGGACTTTTAACATTCGTATAGCCAAGGTTGGTTCTTGCGTTTGACAATGCAGCCTGGGCCTGTGAAAGTGTGGCCAGTGCCGCCTGATAGCGGTACTCCGCAGATTCGAGTTCGTATTTACTGATGATGTCTTTTTCGACCAAGGGCTTAACTTTGGTTACAGCCATTTTTGCCGTACTCACTTCTGCTTCTGCACTTTTGATGCTTGCCGTTGCGGTACGTACTTCCTGCTCAAACTGGGGTGCATTGATTTTGAATAAAGGTTGTCCGGCCTTAACCACCGCGCCTTCGTCTACATAGATCTTTTCAACGTAGCCATCTACCCTGGGCCGAATCTCGATATTCTGTTGCCCTTGAATGCTTGCCGGGAAGTCTGTATTTAGAGTGGCATCGGTTTGTTGAATTTCTAATACCTTATATGGCTTAATCTGGTTTGCCGCGGCCGCTTTTTCAGCTTTCTCGTCTTTACCGCCACAGGAACTGATGATTGCACTTGTAAATACAAGTAAGGCAAGCGGAATGTATTTTTTCATTAAGGGTTGGTGTTGCGTATGATCGATTGTTAATTTATCAACAGCAATTTTGCCTCCAAGCTCAAACCACAGGTCGCCTTATAAATCTAGTTTACAGCACCATGCGGTTGATTTACCCAGAAATAGATGAATCTTAGCGTTTGAAAAGCAAATTGATTGCTTAGTGGTAAATATATTAGCTATGCAGCAAGAAAAAACCTGCGTAACTAACAGGTTACTTAATCTGCAATCGGATTTTTGAGGAATTTTGTGATCAGTTCTGCGGTACGCTCTGATGCGCCGGGCTTGCCCATCACTTCAGCCAGCGCCTTGTAATCCAGCAACATGGTCTCCCTGGCGGGACCGTCGAGAATGGCGCCCAGGGTTGTGGTTAGCAGTTCGGTATTACAATCCTCCTGGATAAGTTCTGTAACAACCTTTTTATCCATGATCAGGTTCACTAGGGAGATGAACTTGATTTTCACCAGCATTCTGGCGATGGCAATAGAGATTGTACCACCTTTGTAGACAACCACCTGCGGCACGTGGAAGAGTGCGGTCTCCAGCGTTGCCGTTCCGGAGGCTACGATGGCGGCATGTGCATGGTGCAGGAGATCGTAAGTTTCTCCGAAGACCAGCGGTACGGCCTGTCCGCCGTTGAATTGTGCATAGTAAGCTGGTTCAAATCCCGGTGCACCCGCGATTACAAACTGGTAATCCGGGAACTTATTGATCGTGCTTAACATGACGGGCAGCAGGCGTTCAATTTCCTGTTTACGACTGCCGGGCAGCAGCGCAATAATTTTCGTGTCCTCCAGCTGATGCTGCTGCTGAAAAGTCGGGTTGGGTTCGAAGCGTGCGATCTCGTCCAGCAAGGGATTTCCGACGTAGTCGATGTCCATCGCCCAGCTTTTGTAGAAGGCAACTTCGAAGGGTAAGATGCAGAACATCTTATCCACGACCTTCTTGATGCGCAGTACCCGCTTTTGGTTCCATGCCCAGACTTTCGGGGAGATGTAGTAACAAACCTTGATGCCTTTGTTTTTTGCGAACTCCGCAATCTTGAGGTTGAAACCTGGAAAGTCGATCAGGATCAAGGCATCGGGTTGGTATCCCAGTATATCCTGCTTGCAGGTTTTCATGTTCCGCAGGATGGTGTTGAGGTTGAGTACCACTTCGGTAAAGCCCATAAAGGCCATATCGGCGTAGTGCTTGACCAGGGTTCCACCTTCCTGCTGCATTTTCTCACCACCAAAGTACCTGAATTCGGCACCGAGATCCGCTACTTTTAAGGCGCGCATCAAGTTTGCGCCATGCAAATCTCCTGATGCTTCACCAGCTACAAGGTAGTATTTCATGATTTGGATATTTTATAGTAGAAGAAAGCCATGCCCCATGCGAAAGTTGCAATGATGAGGCCACGGCCGATGTTGTCCTTGTTTTCTTTAAAAACGAACTTAAGCATCAGTGCATTCACGGCAATGCAGCCGATTAGCAGGAGATCTAATTTTGCCAGGTAAGATACCGCATGCATGATGTACCAGGTGATGCCAATGAGGACACCTGGCACGAGCAAACCGATTCCAAGTCCAGCCCAGAGGGTATCTTTGAATGCTTTAAACATCAAAGTTCCAGGTGTTAAGTACCGGGATGGCATGATGCGCGGTAAGGTCAAACTGTACCGGAACAACAGATACATAGTTGTTTTCAAGCGCCCAAACATCTGTGTCTTCACCTTTATCAAAGTTCTGGAACACACCGGTTAACCAGTAATATGGACGTTGGTAAGGGTCATTACGCTCATCGAACTCCTCTGCCCATTTCGCATTTGCCTGACGGCAGATCTTGATGCCTTTTAAGTCGGCACCTTTAGGGAAATTCACGTTCAGTAAGGTTGCTGGTGGCAGTCCATTTGCCAACACCTGCTCGCAGATGATTTTAATGAACTTCTTGGAATGGCTGAAGTCTGCCTCCTGTGAGAAGTCGTCCAGCGAAAAACCAATCGAGGGTATAGATTCAATAGCACCTTCTACTGCTGCAGACATGGTACCGGAGTAAATGACGTTGATGGAGTTGTTCAAACCATGGTTGATACCAGACACACATAGATCGGGTTTCTGGCCTTTGAAGATCTTGTTTACGGCAAGCTTTACACAATCTACGGGTGTACCGGAGCACTTGTACATTTCTACACCTGGATATAGGTCTACTTTGTCGAATCTCAAAGGTTTACCGATGGTGATGGCATGGCCCATGCCGGATTGCGGACCATCGGGTGCGACAACCACAACATTTCCGAGTTCCTGTGCAACTTCGATCAGGTTTTTGATGCCTGGTGCGGTTATACCATCATCATTTACAACTAGGATATTGGGTCTGTTTGCGTGTTTTTTCAAGGTATTAGGGTTCTAAGTTTATTCTTGCACCAAAAGTACAAGAAATCAATATAATGTGTAAGTATTAATGTGGATTGAGGTTATATTTGAGTATAACTTATATTAATGAAACATAAACTAATCCTCTTAGCGGGATTTCTTTTTACCGGTTCGGGCCTGATGGCACAAAGCCAGTATCAATGGAAAACGGCTTCTTCTGGGGGCTATACCTACAAGTATGTCACCAATGACCCAATTAAAACCAGATTTTACACGCTGAAAAACGGACTTACAGTAATGCTCTCGCCAAATGCGAAAGAGCCGAACATTGAGTACCGGATGGCCATTCGCGCAGGAAGCAACACCGATCCTCGAACCAACACCGGCTTGGCGCACTACCTGGAGCACCTGCTTTTTAAAGGGACGGACAAGTTCGGTACCACCGACTTTGCAAAGGAGAAGCCTTACCTGGATAAAATTGATGCTTTGTACGAGAGGTATAATGCAACGACGGATAGTGCCGCCCGGAAAGCAATTTACAGGGAGATTGACAAGACCTCTAATGAAGCTTCTAACATCTCGATTGCGAATGAGTACGATAAGATGATGATGAGCATCGGCGGGCAGTCGACCAACGCGCACACCTGGTATGAAGAGACCGTTTACAATGAAGATTTCCCTTCGAACGCAACGGACAAGTTCTTAGCGCTGCAGGGCGAACGTTTCCGCAACCCGATCCTGCGTATATTCCATACAGAGCTGGAAGCGGTTTATGAAGAGAAGAACCGTAGCCTGGACAGTGACGGAGAAAAACTGGATGAAGCCATGTCGAGCCTGATCTTCCCAACCCACAACTACGGGCAGCAAACCACCATCGGTACGATCGAGCACCTTAAGAATCCTTCACTCGTGGAAATCCGCAAGTATTACCAGAAATATTATGTACCGAACAATATGGCCGTGATCATGACTGGTGATTTCAATCCGGACGAGATGATCAGGAAGGTGGACCAGACCTTTGCTTACATGAAGGCGAAGCCACTGGAACTGTACAATCCGGCACCGGAGAAACCATTAACACAAATCCAGACTGTGGAAGTCTATGGCCCAAGTGCGGAGAATGTAGACCTTTATTACCGCGGTTATGCACAGCACAGCAAGGAAAGCTTGATGTTGCACCTGATCTCCAGGATTTTTGCGAACGGCAAGGCGGGATTGCTGGACATCAACCTGAACAAGCAGCAGAAAGTACTTAAGTCGACCGCTGGTTATCAGCAGATGAAAGATTATGGTATGTTCTACTTCAGCGTGCAGCCAAAAGCAGGTCAAACGCTGGAGCAGGCCAAAGAACTGCTGATGGAGCAAGTGGCCTTACTTAAAAAAGGTGCGTTTGATGAAGCGCTGATCCCTGCGACCGTTGCCAACACGAAATTATCTTTGTTGCAGGCTTTCGACAGCAACAGCTACCGCGCAGAAGCAGCCAGCACAGAGTTCATTATGAACCGTGGTACAGACTGGAACAAAACGCTTGAACGCGCAGATGCGATGGGCAAGATCACCAAACAAGAGCTGGTACGTTTTGCAAATCAGTTTTTTGTAGACAACTACGTGGTGGGTTATAAACATAAAGGTGTGGATAAGAACCAGCCGAAAGTGGAAAAGCCACTGATTACCCCGATTAATCCGAATGCAAACGCAACTTCTTCGTTCACCAAAAGCATTGTAGAGATGCCAGTTAAAGCGGTTGAACCGAAGTTCCTGGACTACAAAAAGGATTTAAACTTTGGTAAGTCGGGCATTGCAGAGGTCGTTAGCGTGCAGAACAAGGAGAATGCTATTTTCAGAATGTCTTACCGTTTTGACATGGGTACCTACAACTATAAGTTGCTTCCTTATGCAGCGCAGTACCTGAACTTCCTGGGCACTGAGAAATACACCGCTGAAGAGATCAGCAAGCAGTTTTACAACATTGCCTGCAGCTACAGCATGAACGTTGGTAATGAGTTGGTAACGATTAACATCACGGGTTTACAGGAGAATTTTGATAAGGCGGTAAGCCTGGTTGAGCACCTGTTCCTGAATGCTAAACCAAACGAGACCGCGCTTGAAGACCTGAAGAAGAGCATCTTAAAAAACAGACAGAATATTAAGACCAACAAGTCTGCAATTCTAAGTGGCTTAGTTACTTATGCGCAGTATGGTCCTAAAAATCCGCTCAATAATGTATTGAGCAATGAGGAGGTGAACAAGATGACCTCGAAAGAGCTGATGTACATTCTGCACAACATCTTTAATTACAAACATGCGATCACGTATTACGGGCCGAAGCCACTGGTAAACTTTGAGCAGGACATTGCCAGGTTGCACAGACTGCCTTCTGAATTTACACCCGAGGCACCTGCGGAGAAATACACTTATACCAAAACGGCAGCTAATCAAGTACTGTTTGCCGACTATGATATGGTACAGTCGGAGATCAGATGGTTCCGCAACGACGGACCGTATGATCCTTCACAGATCGGTAAGATCGCCCTTTTCAACAGCTACTTCGGTGGAGGTATGGGTTCAATTGTATTCCAGACCATCCGCGAGTCTAAGGCTTTAGCCTACTCTACCAATGCTTATTTCTCTTCACCGGATTCAAAGGATAAAGAGTACGGCATGGTGGCTTATGTGGGTAGCCAGGCAGATAAGATGACGGATGCTGTTGCAGGCATGAATGAATTGCTGACCGCACTTCCGCAGATCGACAAATCTTTTGAAGGTTCTAAAAGCAATGCCTTAAATGCGATTGAGACGGAGCGTGTGACGAAAGACGCGATTATCTACAATTACTTTGCAGACAAAAAGCTGGGCATAGACCACGATTCCAGAATGGATAGCTACAACAGCCTGAAGACAATGACGTTTACAGATGTTAAAGACTTCCACAACAGTCGTATTGCCAATAAAGCATATAACTACTGTATCGTGGCTTCAGAAAAGAAAGTGAAGCTGGAAGATATGGAGAAATTTGGTCCGGTGACCAAGTTAAGCCTTGAACAGATCTTCGGATACTAAATAGGATCACATAAAAAAAGGGGCTGCTCAATTGAATGAGCAGCCCCTTTTTTTATGTATGAACTGGTTTACAATGATTTCAACCAGTCTACAACTTCTTCTCTGGTTTTACCAGTTTTTTGTTGAAGTCTTCCGTAAAGTTCATCGCCTTTACCGTCTTCATATTTCAAATCGTCATCAGTCAGATCAGCATAAGCTTGTTTTGCTTTTCCTTTGAGTTCGTTCCATTTTCCTTTTAATTCTAACTCATCCATGGTTCTATGTATTAGGTTTGAAATTCTGTTTGTTGGTAATAGAACACCGATGTATGGAATTTGTTTTAACGAAGCTTTGCCGCGCCTTCAACAATCTCCTCTACTACTGCAGGATCCAGCAGTGTTGAGGTATCGCCAAGGTTGCTGGTTTCGCCTTCGGCGATTTTCCTCAGGATTCTGCGCATGATCTTTCCGGATCTGGTTTTCGGCAGGCCGGATACAAAGAGAATCTTGTCTGGTTTTGCAATGGCGCCGATAACGCGGGTGACGGTCTGAAGGATATCGCGCTTGTTGAGGTCTGCGTCGTGCTGGCTGTTTCCGAAGATGACGAAGGCGTAGATGCCCTGCCCTTTAACATCATGCGGGAAGCCGACTACGGCACTTTCCACAACACCGGAGTGCATGTTAATGGCGTTTTCTACTTCGGCTGTGCCGATACGGTGACCGGAGACGTTGATCACGTCATCTACGCGGCCGGTGATTTTGTAGTAGCCATCCTGATCGCGCATACAGCCATCGCCGGTGAAGTACATATCCTTATAGGTAGAGAAGTAGGTTAACTTGCAGCGCTCATGATCGCCATAGGTGGTCCGGAGGATACCTGGCCATGGGAATTTGATGCAGAGGTTTCCACTTACGCCGTTGCCTTCGATCTCGTTGCCGGCTTCATCAACCAGCACAGGCTGAATGCCGGGCAGCGGTAAGGTTGCGTAGCTTGGCTTGGTTGGCGTTACGAATGCAATTGGGGAGATCATGATACCACCATTTTCCGTTTGCCACCAGGTATCGACGATCGGGCAATTGTCTTTTCCGATTTCTTCATTATACCAGTGCCATGCTTCTTCGTTGATCGGTTCTCCAACGGAGCCCAGCACGCGAAGGCTGCTAAGATCATGGCCCTGTATGGGTTCCGTGCCGAAGCTCATTAACGAGCGAATGGCAGTTGGGGCGGTATACAGGATGTTCACTTTATGTTTCTCTACGATCTGCCACATACGGGAGGCATCGGGATAGGTTGGAATGCCTTCGAACATCAAGGTTGTTGCACCCTGAGAGAGTGGGCCGTAGACAATGTAAGAGTGACCGGTGATCCAGCCAATATCAGCCGTGCAGAAGAATACTTCGTCCGGTTGGTAGTTGAAGACATTAGTAAAGGTATAGCCGGCATAAACCATATAGCCGCCCACGGTATGTACCACCCCTTTGGGTTTGCCGGTAGATCCGGAGGTATACAGAATAAAGAGCATGTCTTCTGCATCCATTTCTTCTGCAGGGCAGTTCGCATCAACGAGCTTCACCTCATCTTCCCACCAAATGTCGCGACCTTTAATCATGGAAACCGGTGTCCGGGTGTTGGTGAGGACAATCACTTTTTCTACCGTTGGGCAGCCGATCAGCGCATCATCAATTACTTCTTTGAGCTGAATTTGTTTGTTACCACGGAAAGAGCCGTCGGCGGTGATCACCAACTTACATTTTGCATCATTGATGCGGTCGGCGATGGACTGTGCGGAGAAGCCGCCGAAGATTACGGAATGTACGGCACCGATCCTGGCGCAGGCCAGCACAGCTACAGCAAGCTCTGGCACCATCGGCATATATATACAGATGCGGTCGCCTTTTTTGACACCATTCTTCTTGAGCACGTTCGCAAATCTGCAAACCTGCATATGTAGAATCTTATAGGTTAGGGTGATGGGATCTCTCTCCGGATCATTGGGTTCCCAGATGATGGCTGGTGTATCGCCATGTTCTGCAAGATGCCGGTCGAGACAATTTTCCGTGATGTTGAGTTTTGCACCTTCAAACCATTTTACATTAGGTTCTGAGAAGTTCCAGGATAGCACTTTGTCCCATTTTTTCTTCCAAAGGAAATTGTCGGCTATACCAGCCCAGAATTCCTCCGGATTTTCTACGCTATGTTTATAAGCTTGCTGGTATGCCTCAAAGGATTTAATTTGCATGTTGTTTAAATTCTAGTAGGTCTATTCCAAATTTACATATTCGAAATATAACGGGCTGCATGTTCTTTGGTTAAAAACACCGTAATTGTATATATTGTAACCTTAAAACGGATAGAGCGTAACATTTTAGGTGTACTAAAGGTGTTAGAAGTGTTGTATTAAGCCTGTTAGGAATAGCAGGCTGGAGCTTGTAACACAAGTAGGCGGACCTGTAAAAACAATACAATATGTCTTTACCAGACCTATTGTATATGCAAAATCGATATATTGTATGCCTCAAAAGAAGAAAGACATTTATGAAAGACATAAGATCAACATTTTTCTCCATGGTTTTTGCGAGCCTGGTCTGTTCTGCAGGTGCAGCACTGCCGGCTTCGGCGCAGCAGCAGGAGAAACGCTCAGACAGCACAGACTATACCCTGATCCGCAAATCGCCGGGCATTAAAGAAGTGGATTTTAAACGCGGCAAGAAGAAAGGCAGTGGGCTGGTGATTACATTCGGGGAAAAAGTGACGGATTTGAAGAGCAATAATATTACGGCTGGGAACGTTACAGGGAATACCAAATCTGCCGAGCGGCTGAATGAAAAAGGGCCGGAATTTGACCGGATAGACATCATAGAGGGCAAATACGGGGATATTGCTGTGGAGAAAAAAACAAGCACACAGAACATCTATACCTTGACAAATCTGACCTTTCCACTGCGATTGGTTTTACATTCCGGGACTGATTTTGTGGAGATTAGACTAGCGGAAGCGGCTAAATGGACGCTTGATGTTAATTATAAAAAATAATTGCACACCCTATTGCCATTCAAATTTATTTTTATGATATTTGCACACTCTTAAAAGAATTAAGCGACTAATATTTAACACTATATTTAAAGGCATGTCAAGAGTTTGTGATTTAACCGGAAAGATGGCAATGAGTGGTTTTAATGTTTCTCACTCGAACGTTAAAACTAAACGTAAGTTTTATCCCAACTTACAACTTCAGAAATTTTATATCCCTGAAGAGGATCGTTGGATAACATTGAAGGTTTCTACTTCAGCTATCAAAACCATCAATAAAATTGGTATCAGTGAAGCGATCAATCGTTTCATGAAAAAAGGATTTTTGTAATAAACATTAGCTGGTGATCCGGCTTTAATAATAAAAAAATGGCAAAGAAAGGTAACAGAGTACAAGTTATTCTAGAATGTACTGAACATAATACTAGTGGCATGCCGGGTATGTCCAGATATATTTCTACAAAAAACCGTAAGAACACTACAGAACGTTTGGAGTTGAAAAAATTCAACCCTGTTTTGAAAAAAGTTACAGTACACAAAGAAATTAAGTAATACATCGGTATTAAATTAATACAATCTATTAGATCATGGCAAAAAAGGTAGTTGCAACCCTTAAAAC
>Ga0265798_10002233_pt1 | contig 28812 bp, 34 predicted proteins | sample P3T30metagenome_FD_192430 | JGI IMG/M metagenome (GOLD analysis project Ga0265798, IMG submission 192430) | Plant litter microbial communities from East Loma Ridge, Irvine, California - P3 T30 | ecosystem: Environmental > Terrestrial > Plant litter > Unclassified | place: USA: California...
CCTCCACAATCAAATCCGCTCCGTCCGGCAGTAACTTGGACAGCTCCTCTCTCTTCTCGTACGGAAACGCAATCCTAATTTCCTCACATTCATACTTCACATCACCACGGCCCGATAGAGATTGCTTCACATCAAGGTACACACCTGGTACAGCCAGATCAGTCTGTTCCGGCATGATACTTGAGCACCAGCTCTCCACAGTCCGCCCAACACCACGGATCTCCATCCGCTTTATACGTGGCCAGGGACCCGCCAGGAGAACAGGCATGATCCATTGGCGAAACAGCTGGTCCATTGGTCGATACTCTCCATATGTTCTCCCCGGACGAGAGCCCCTGGGGCACTCATCGAAATTTCGATCGCGTCCCTGTTTGAATGATAAAAAGCGTAGGGTTTGGCATACCGAGCTAATCATTCTCGCCCATTCTGTGAACCGTCGATCGTCTCGCTCGTTAGGTAGACAATCTAGGTGAGTTTCACCGAATGTGGCGATGCACAAAGTTGTAAGGACAGCAAATCTTCCGATGAAAGGTTCAAGTGCGCCTACCATACGTTGCGTTTCCGCGATGGTGCGGTGGTCCGGTCCATGATTTTCAAGGTATGTCTTCAGAGTTTGAGCGTCGTTGAACTTCGGAAACGGAGGCTCATGCTCCTCGCATTGCAATAGGTTGTGCAGCTCCAATCGCTCAAGTATTCCAGTAGAGCTCTGCATGAAGCGCTCAACGAGATCTCGTGTCATGCAACCACTCAGTCGTATCGAGGTCGCCTTTGGGAAACATGGCGGTGGTAGTAGCAGGTGATCACCGTATCTATTCTCTTTAATATGGTGAAATCGATAGATGATGAGAAACTTACTCAATCCATATATCTACTTTTAAAACGTCGAAAAGACTGGAAAATACGCGCCAAAGCAATTCTGCCATGATGAGAACGCATCGCGCACCAAATGCAGGCAGAAGACATACCATAATGTCCAGCGTCATCTGTGTTCATACTCGAGTCATGGTGCTCAGCTCGAACACGCTCAACTTCGTCTTCCACGACATCTTCATCCCAGGCTCCGTCCCGTAGACTCATGACGGTCCACCGCAGCTCGCGTGCATATCCAGCGAGCCCGGGGTTATGTTTAATTGTTCTTGCGAACTCTAATTGCCTTTCGAATGCGTGAAGGTCGACTTGGTTCCAGCGCCTGTAAATGAAATCGGGTGGTACTCGGTGAGGCCCGAACACGACAGGTTCGCAGTCAATGGAGGCGGCATGCGAACTCAGATCAATGACGCGATATAACTCCGGCATCTATGCTATTCAGCCACAGCGAAGGATATGAGAACATTTTACATACGCCGACGTCATATAGTTGATGGCATGTCTCGCATACCCTCTTCATGTCGATGGAAGAGCACAAAGATAGTATCTCGAGAAGAAGCTCCGCAGGTAGTTCCAGTAGTGAGGACATGTCGCTTTGGCTCCCTCTTGTGGCGACACTGTAAAGATGGGTTTCGCACCGTTGAGATTTTCGAGAAGATATCGTGGAGTAGGAAGTTGTTCGTGGTGTATGACGAAGTAGCTGTGCCACATTAGGCAGCACTCTCGATCCCTACGACGCTTGCAACCCTTTTTGTCCTGCCCCACCCAGCTTGTCAAAGACATCAACAAGCTAGAACTCAATTTCTGTGATACTGGCGTATTGTCGTTATCGCCATGATCTATCCCGTACTTACAGAACACGCTCGTAACACCAGCGCTCATAGCTGCTTCGAAAGCTCTTGCACCCAGGCTAACCTTCCCTCGCCAAAGATCTCGGCTGTGGCTGGCATGTCCTCACCGCCTTCCAGTAACAAAGTGCGCACGATGATCTTGTCCGGCATAACATCTTGATGGTGATAAATATGGCTCGTGCAAACCTTGCAGAAGTAGCATCGCACGAACTTGCCTGCACCCAGTCAGCCTTTCCTCCTTCAGCAACATAAAGTGAACATACCACTAGCACCTTTGTACCGATACTGCCTGATGTTTTCCTCGCCGGAGACGATCTGCAGTCCTTCTCTCGGTATGATCTGATTGCACGAGTACGGTCCACCACCAAGCTTCTGGCATGTTGAGCAATGACAAAGCACGTGCTCGGCATTTTCGAGCTTCGCGGTCCATTTTACACTCTCGCAATGACATGTACCCTTCCTGGCCCCATCTCCTTTCGCAGATGGATGTTCAGCCGCAGAACCGAACAGCACCCCGTCTTTGATATCGACGACTAAGCTATCCTCGATCAGCGGCTTTGCGGCTTTGGAGAAGGCCTTATGAACCGGCTCGGTGGTGAGATAGTAGTCCAAATCTGCCTGGTTCGCAAACTCGAGCACGAAACCATGTGTCATGCCTTTGGAGAAAGGTTCCCACGATCTGTTTTTGCCGGCTTTCAGCGATTGTATGAGCGGCTTGCCGGTGTTAGGATTGAGCGACTTGTGTTGTAGGGCCATGAAGGACTTGAAGTGGCTCTCTAGGTCCGTCCATGATATATCTTGGCGGTATCTGAAGAGCACGATGTGTGTGATCGTGTCGCTAGCCATTGTTTCCGATGCAGGGGTACCTGGTGCGGAGGTGCAGGGTGTAATGGGTGCGGAGTCGAGGATGTCGGCTATGTTGGGGAACATGTGGAAGACACAGCATGGTCTTCATAGCGAGCCACTTCATCTTATACTATCAGGCCGCCAGGAGCAGTCGAAAGGTGATGTTGCAAGACCGCGATGGCACGCGTTCATGGAAAGCGCCCCCGGGGCTAGCGCCGCTGGAAGTAGCAAGTTTCGCCGTCTCCGCGCTGTGGGGCAGCTGCGCATGGAACGAACATCCGTCTTTCTCAGCATCAGCACTTCGACAACCATCATTCACTCATGCAGTCGCAACGCGGTTCTGTTAATGAGGCGCATCTTGTCAAAATGTTGTCCATTCCAGATAAAGCTCGCTAAACTGCACAATCCCATCACTGCCGCTCACCAAATCGCATCTCACGGCGTCTTCTCCTTAGCCGATCCCATCGCCTGCCCAGGCGCACTCGCATCCCTCAACTTGACACTCTCATCCGTCTCTTGCAACAGCGCATCCTCGTGATCAACCGGAAAGAAGCGATAACTCCTCATTTCCGTGTTCTGCCAATCTCCATGTGCCTGACAATCGTTCTCATCTAGATCCCCAGATACGTAATGCAGGAAGTCGCCGTGCGATACCACGACGATCTCCTGCTCGTCGCGGTCGCGCAAGAAGCGGCGGAGTTCTAAGGCGCGTGCCTTCAATGAACCGCCATCTGGTGCCCATTTGCCCTCTTTGGTGTTGAAATCTGTGTAGGTGTCCAGGCACCTGTGGAAGTCGCATACATCGCCGAACTCCTTCTGAAGCCGCTTTACATCGCTCGGTGTGTTGGCGGGCTCAGATGTAGCTTCTTGGGCTAGGGGAAGAGCGAGGATGTTGCGCTTTCCGGATTGCAACCAAGGCTCCATGCTGATGAGTGCTGTTTGAATTGTGCGGCGGATGGGGCTTGCGCAGACTAGGTCGATGCGATCAAAGAATGGAAACGTTTCTGAGAGGTTTTTGCATTGTTGTTTGCCTTTCGGTGTGAGGTCGGGGTCCGGGATCTTCTCATTGTGTTCTGCGTTGTGGTAGCCTTCGGCGTGGCGGATGAAGTGCACAGCACGGGGAGCCATTTTGGATTAGGAAGTACGGGTGTCGGGAAGCGATGAAAGTGTTATTTCGAGTCAATCGTAGAAGATTTAATGTCTTGAATGGCTTTGAGATGACAGTATTAATACAGGGAGAGGAACTCGATATATATACCTGCGAGAGGTACATCTAGAGTAGCGTCACTATTGGTATACCGAACATGCACATATCAACCTCGATTTTGGTCGTCATATGCTAGCACATCCATCGGACCAAGATCTCGTGGCGAGATGCATCTTCACCATCAACGTCCACGAAACGATAGATGCTGGTGGATGACGAGAAGGCTATGTCGGCACAGCTGTGAGCAGCGTGGAAGGTCAGCCGTGTCAATACCAAAGACACGTCGGAAGTGCTCCTGAGGTCATGGCTGGCTGCGTGCTGGCGTGCAAATAAGCCCCTCGTAAGTTTAGCAGCCTTCTAGAAGGTCTACATGCCCAGGCATCGGAGTCTGGGGCTCTTAGCGTCTGGTAAGTCCCGGTTCGGAGGCGCTTGCTTGGATTCTTGGCTTTGAACGGCGCGAAAACACTTACTGAGCCAATGTAAAGTCCCTGACTACCGCATAGACGGATAACCATTTGTTGAAAACTTGGTTCGCCGCATGCACAATGACATCCAGGCTTGAGGCCGCGTCAGGAACGGTATGAGCAGTTGCGGGTAATCGGCACGTCAAGAAGGCGATGTAAAGCTTGATGCCGAGATGCACACAGAATGGTAGGAGTCGCGTAGATATTACGGCTCTTTTCAAATGTTCTCGCGCTGTGGTTCAGAATTAGTGGAGGTGAGGCCTCCGTCACACCCGCTCTGGTCGAGATTTACACGCCAAGTGGGTGACGTCAGCACGCGTGAACTAATGATCTACGGGCTTCCCCACAAACTAAAGCTTCGCCGTAGAAACTGCGCTTGGGAAGAGAGATGCGCTATGCATGGTTTTCCAGAGCTACGGTGCTTGAGATCTTGCTACACGGCTGTGACGGCATCGCATGCGAGAACTCATCTGTCATACCGAGCGAGTGTCTCTGCTAGCATACAGCACATCATAAAGTTCGTCCAACCCAACCTTCCGCTTCGAAATCAACATATGTTCCTTTCAGTCGCACAGGATCAACGTAGATATTCAATCCTTTGTCGTCCGACAAAAGATAAGACACTCGCATAATGACATACATTCTGGTTGCCTCCTGGTCTCTTTGAACAGCCATCTCATGCATCTGCTTGTTGTGTCAGTCATGCGCCCACGAAACTCATCCCACATATTTGTCAAGGAAGTCTAGACAACTTACGAGTTTGTACTGTCCCGCACTCAGGAAGAACCTCGTCTCACAAGCACTTGTTGTGCTCTTAACTTCGAAGTAGTATTCGATCGGGTGCCTCGCGAAGTCACGCTCAGTACTACTAGCAGGATAGCCACCTGTGCATCTTCCCTTCAACCACTGCGTCAGCGTACCATCGCGATCCGTGTAGACGATATCCGCTGTTTCGCGACCTTGCCAGTTGGCAATGCCGGCGTATTTCGGATAGCGTGAGAGTTCTCCGCGAATCGTACTGCGCCAATTGTCGAGCGTGAAGTCGGTCAAATTGAGAGCGGTGAGCGTTTCAAAAACCTGCAACTGTCAGTAAGCGGATACGGAGTCACTCGAAGCGACGACTCACAAATGCTTCACCTAGAGCCCCATGAATGCGGTTAATACGCTCCTGATCTAAGCTGCGACTTGCTTTGGGACTGTAGGCCGCATGTCTGGAGCTAGCTGTCACATCTTCGACGAAGGTTGACTCGGACGAGTTCACAGACCCAGTTGCTGAGACTAGAGAAGAACGTCTTCGCGTGCCTGTATTTTCAGCATTCGGCACGTGTCGCGGCTCAAACGGCGACGATGAATCATCTTCATCTTCATCCTCATCTTCATCATCGGGTAGATTTAAGACTGGCTTTGTGATCCACGAAACGCACGATATATCGAGCTCGATCAGGATGTCGTCTAAGGCTCGGAGGTCGCTACCAATGATGACAGAGATGTCATGACGTGCGCTGTCGTCGACTTCCATGATGTCTGCAAGCAGTTTCGGAAGCTGTGATCGATAGGAAGATTGACGTTGCTTCGGGCCTTTGGGTACGTAGATTCTTAGACTGTCTGCCGTTCTCTCATGGTGTATGAATGATCGCTCGCTTCGAACACTAAGATGAAGGTCTGGGTCTTTGTTGTCGATGACCAGGTGGGTCGCGATATCGCCTCTGAAGATCCGAACAGCTGACAAAGTCTCGAAAAGTGAGCGATCTCCATGGAGAGCTTTCACACTCTTGTACTTCGCAGCACAGCTGTGTAGAGTTAGCTTGACTGATCGCACGGAGTGGCTTCCATATGAGGAAAAACTCACCAATATAGAGCATACGCTTTCACTTGCAGTTGTTGCGTAAGGCTATCGTCTTCCTCACTATCTTCCTCGACCGTGGACTTCTCGATCACCAAAGACGAGAGATAATACCTCTTGACACCGATATGCGTGAACATGACGTTCATGATCTGAACCTCCTCAACGGAAAAGTCGAGTAATATGTCATGCTCCTCAAAGGCGCTGCCATATCGAGCATGATCCCGGATAGCATAGGCATCGTGACGGCTGAGGAGGGTTGTACCGCCACCAACAAGTCTTTTGGGCAAGAACTTACTTGCCGCAAGATCGGATAGCGAATCTTTAGTTGCCTTATCAAGCTTTGTAGTAGTCAGCATCCTGCTGACATCGACGAGCCGCTTTCGGATATTATCGTAGTCGGGCGATTTGTTCCCGACCATCTTCGATATCTCCTTGATCACCATAGTCGGTGTGACTTTCTTGACTTTGAGATGCTTCACGAAGAAGGTTTCCAATTGTGGGTAGATGGAGCTAAGGTCTTCGTATCCGGAAAGCAAGAAACGGCTGTGCCACACGCACGTCTCAAGGGTGTGCCAGGTGTTGTTCGTGCCCAAGATCAAATCGTTTTGCTGGAACTGCGTCCTAAACGTTATTAGCACATACAAGGATGAACCAAATATCGCGGCTAAGAAGTATTTTCGGTGGTGCTGCTAACATGTATTGAAGCTTTCCAATACCTGAGCTCAGTCTCGGGCAACGATGAAGACATCGTATGTTCGATCCAAAGCTGTACAGAATTGAAAATCACGCGGGGGGATTAAACAAGGAAAACTCACCTCAGTATCTGCCACTCCTCGTCACGGACTGTATTATCACGGATGTATGAATAGATGTCTCCTGCAACGGAAAGAGTGGTTGTGAGATCGGTAGCTTGCCGTCGTTTGATCAGCTCTTCCAAAACATCCTTGGGGGTAGCATCTGGTACATCTAGTGTTCCTTGAAAGAATCTCGACAATGCAGGGATATGGCCATAGGGCGAGTGCAACACGCTCTTGTATCGCAAAAAGGCTGGTCCCTGCCAGACGCATCGAGCTTTGTCTACCCAAAATCTACTGCTAGGTATCCAAAGCAGCTCCTGAGAGAAGATTTCGCTATTGTAATGAGCCTTGTGACTGAGTTGGAGAGCGTGGAATGAATAGAACGTACCAAAGGTTGTCGTGATCGTCTGCCGTAGCGAACTTCGCTAGGCCCGCATATATCTTCTCCAGAATCCCCAAATCAGGATCTTGAGCCACTGACCTGGTCCCCTGAAGAGCGCGCTTGTAGAATCCGAGATCTACCTCGCTACGTACTCCAAGTTCTTCCAGAAATCGCCACTTTCCACGGCCATCTTTGTCAAGCTTGTCCGACATTCGGCGAAAATCAGGCATATCGAGTATACGAAACTTGCCCAAAGTTAGACCAAGGTTCAGCACTTGATCAATGACGTCTACCGTAGGTAGGTATGTGTCTTGAAGAGGTTCGACTTTCCGGGGCTCACCAACCTGGGCGACGCACGGTACTTCCAGGTGCCTGAGCTGGTCCTCGATGCGTGAGATGTCCTTTTGGTAATCGCGCCAATGCTCTCTGAGCATGTCTAGAAATGCAAGAGTTTTCCACTGGCCGACTACCCTTAAAGCTGGGGAAAGCTCTGGCAAAGACGTCTCTGCATTATCATGTACGACAGGCGGATAGTATCGGGCACCTGTCGCCTGCTCCAACCACTTTTCCCACGCATCACGCTGGTCCTTCGCAGAGTTTTCTTCCCAGTCGACTAGGGATTTGTCAACAAATTCCAAAATTCCCTGATATTTCGAGGGACGAACTCCAGTAAGAGCCTGATAAAGATGATGGGCTGCTTCTGATGGGAAGTATAACTTTGTAGAGTCTTTCACATGCCCGCTTCTTGTCGGCACCCAGATCCATCTTTTGAGCAGCGAAGCATCCTCATTCGCTCGGAAAAGGTATCGAAGGTGCGACGGTATATCAGCAGGAGCTTTGTCGGCGCGGCCATGTGCCTGCTTAATCCTGTCCACGACCAACTCATGCGAACACTCCTCGACACCGAGTGCTGTGTAAAAGGCTTTGCGCGTCGGATTTGAAGACGCGTGTGTATCGAGGAGATTCAATCCTATAGAGCTGGGGATATGGATGCCGTCGACATCGGAGAAGTAGATATGATCCAAACTCCCACCGCTGCTTTGCCCTGGTGCGCCTGTCCACTGCTGACGATTCTGCAGAGGTATTAAAGCCAGTTTCCTCAGTCTGCTTTGGACACCAATCTCGGGGGCTTTGGTCGACCATGCCTGTAAAAACAAAGACGCAAATGCAACATGCCATGCATCGTGCGGTTCCGTGGCTCTCAATTTCGAAGTGACGGTCAAAACATCAGTCTCTAGCCGTTTCATCATGCGAGGTAGCCCTGCCCAACGTGCCCCAAGGGAGAGAACTTCATCGATGTATTTAGGGATGTAATCAGGGGCAAGGTCGACATCATCTGATAGAGCCTCCAGAATCGGTTTGCCACTATAGAGCATGTTGTCGCGTAGTAATCGTAGTTCTCTCGGTCTTCTGAGGTGTCGCTGTCGCCAAGTCTGCAGGATAGGTTTGTCTGCCAGCTCTTGTGTAATCAGTCGACACATTGGTTTCCATCGATCGTCGCGTAGCCCGGCAGGTAGGTAGTCGAGCCAAGAATACCTTAGGGGATCATCGTCTTTCGTGAACTCTTCAACGGCCCTCGCGAAAGTCTTCGCCACACCATGGAATATGGATTCATTCCACGTACAATCAATGACGCTTTCTCGGCTTGCAGAAGTGATAAAATCTGACTGGATGAGGAACTTACGGAATGGATTAGCATACTTCTTCTTTACATGAAAAGAGCTTACCTGAACTTGTTGCAAACGCTGCAATGGTAGATAGGCGAAAACGTGATGCCCAGATTCGCTAAGCTTTGGCTGTTGCGTTGTAGCGTCCACTGGAAAGGCCAACTCGACGCGCGCTGATCTGCGACCCTCCCGATATTCGTGTGCTGGTATATCCTCGACGACGTGAGTGAAACATCGATACAAGCTTTCGTCGACCGTGGTTTCATCACCGAACTCCTCCTGCCGCCTGATAAGGACGCGATCTAGGGGAGATTCAAGTGCGATTCTCTCGAAAGTAGTCGTTGCTTCTTTGGCGTCCAGGTCTGTAACATGAACACGGAACCTCCGTAGTCTCTGCAAGAAGAAGAGTGTTGTATCAGGCATGCTTGCGACAGCATTGAGTAGACTCTGGTACTCTGCAGTCGCATCCCTCGCGAGACGCAAAGTTATTCTCGTAGTCACATCCTCAGGGAGAGTGACTGGCTCGGCGTCTAGAGGCGTCACCATACCAAGACCGTCGTCTCCGCGCCGATGTTGAAACCGAAATGACCAGAGTCCAGATTGAACGTGCACGTCCTCTGCAATGGAGAATACAGACTTGAATCCGAAGCCTTTCTCTCCGATGTGATCGTCTGTAGCTGACGATTTCTTCGAGCTTTCCCCAGTCGCACACACTGCCTCAACGTTGGCTAGTCTGAAGCCATCTTCATTTGTTTCCACAATGAAAGCATCTGGCGCGATCTTGAATCGGAGGAATGGTAGTACCGATGCGCGGTGTGCCTCGTTGTACAGCGAATCATCAGCATTCTGAACAAGTTCGTACAAGAAACGATACTTGGACGAGTAAAGCTGCTGGGAGATGCTGCATCAGTTGTTAGAATATGAGTATGATTTGACCTGCGACACAAACCTTTTGGTGAAAGCTGCCTCAAGCTTGCGCTGTTTTGCAAAAACATACAATGTCCGGTCGCGATGTCCGTGGGAAAGCTTCTCCAAATCCAGTCGGTAATCCTCGTCGATATGGCCTTTGTTGACACGAATGTTCTCCAACACAGCTTTGCACTCGTCCGCTGTTGATGGTTCCGCCCTTCCGAGCCGTTCGAGCACTTCGTGGTACCTGCCACTAATCATGCTGAGAGGTAAACAGCAAAGGCGAATTTGGTGTCGCGTAAATATAGTTCAACGAGTCAAATATAAATGTTTACCTCCTGGGTCAACATAAAGTGATATGTGCGATTATAGCGAAAGTGGAGAGAAGTCGTGAGATTGCTCGCGTTCGATGGTGGGAGTGAACCAGGACGGTATTGGCCGCTGCACGCGTGCGGCGCGGTACCTGCTCGCGTCGCACTTACATGCAACCCCGAGACATTACAGGTAACGATATGCGCCAGGTATTTCAAATAGACCAAACGCGCCGAGAACGAGCTGCTGAAGGATGCACTTTGAGACAAGCCTCAAGCCTTCCTCAGAAGCTAGTCCTAATAATCTCAACTCAGCTGGCTGCGGCCCCCACGAACCACAGTTGCTCATAAGCGTGTTTTTACTATTAAGGTTCAGACATTCGTTCGGAAGCGCCAGCTTGAGTTGTTTGTTGACGCGAAGCAATCCCGTTGTCAGTACTGCTAGAAATTATGGGGAGATGTTTACACGTCGCTGAAGACCAGATCTGAGTATCAAAAGATGGTACTGCTGTAATGTGGGCGGAATTCGATCATGACATCTTGATTTGTGGATGCGTTGTAGGTATCTATTGCGCCGTAACAGTTTTGGCAACTATGAGAGCAGGCGATCTTGGCGTAGCATCTCACAAGAAGATCTCCAGATTGAACTCTAGTGTACTCACGGGATATCTGTATGGTAATCAGCACCAAAACCATGCTAAGACAAGATTTAGGGTAGACTTACGGCAATTCGAACTTCTGCAACACACTCGGGTGCAAGATACCGAAGACACCGATGGTGTGGTTCTTGCCGCCGAGGTTCAGCTTGATAGCCGCTGAGTGGCCGGGAAGGAAGGTCGGGTCTACGATCAGTCAGCATGTCTGTGCCATCTCTGATGCGCAACTCATCCACTCACCATCAACCTCTTCTATCCAGTAGCCCTGCAATTGCTCGTTCTTTAGTCCGTCTTCGCGCGTAAGGAATGCCGACCGAAGCATGAGCATCAGCCTGTCCAGCAGACCATGTACTTGTTCGAAGCCACTTGTCTTGCCCATGAATGCGGCTGCGAAGTGGCGCTCGTTCCTGCTCTTCCTCTCCTGCTCCAAATCGACGAGACCAATGTCGCTAACCTCGAAGATCTTCATCGGTACTGAATGGTGCTTGTTGGAGTTGATTGTCTTGAGCAGACCCGGTAGTAGCGATGTTCGGACGAGTTGGTATTCCGCCGTCTTGGGGTTCGCAAGCTTCACCGCTGTCTTTCCATCATCTTTCCGGTTCAGCCACTCGAAGTTCTCCTCATGCGAGCAGAGGATGAGAGGCATGACTTCGGTCCATCCCGATGACGCGGACTCTATCCGGACGATATCACCGAGCTTGTTGATGGGTAATGGCGCGGAGACAGCAGCAGTCTTGTTCGGGTATACTCGCGGCAGCTTGTTGAAGCCGTATGCGATGGCGTAATCTTCCATGATATCCGCTTGATGCAGGATGTCCGCTCTTGTGACAGGTACCGAAACGTCGAGGATGTTCTTGTCGGATTGAGACGGTGAGACGTCATGGCCCATACGCGACAAGAGTTTCGAGATCTCCTCGGGTGACAAGGTGAGGCCAGTGACCTGGTTCAGGTAGTCCACCTCAACCTGCATTTGTCGCGGTGACAGATCTGGCGACTCTCTTGACTCTCCATTGTGGGGCGAGTTGATCTTGATAGGCTCGATCGACTCTGCGTACCCAGCGAACATGGTGACCATCATGTGGTTGACAATCTCGACCTTTGTCTTGTCGGTCGCAGTGATCTCGATGAAGACGTTCTTTGTGTCCAGTGTAACCTTGCTGTGATTGCTGTTGATGATGGGCGGAAGGGAGAGGACGGTACGGTTCGCATCGTAGATTACGGGGTAGACAGGCGAGTCGCGAATGATGTGTAGGAAGCGTCCGAGATGCTTGTCTTTCTGTTCAGGGTCAGATTGATATCTCAAATAGCGATAGATGTTTACTGACCTCGTAGAACTCCATGAGCTCCTTCGCGTTCATTTCCTTGTCCTGCTTCAAGGGCACGAACTTAATCTGCTCTGGCGGTAGTGCTTCGTATGAGAAGGGGCCCTGAATCGTATCCAAGTCGTGTGTTCCAATAGATACAAGTGTCCGTTGACGCGCCAGGTTGGAGTGTAATTTGTCTTGTAACGCGATGAAGGAGTCGTATCGTTCTTGTGTGAATTTGATACCTCGCAGTATGACACCTGAGCAGAGCTCTCGTATTTGCTTGGTCTGTAAAGTAATCGGTCAGCACCAACCCATTACCACTTTCCACATATTCGTCATACCTCGGGCTTGATGTCTAGCACCTGAAGCTCCCCTCCCTTGGGCGCGGTGACAGTCCACTTGGGCAGCTTTTGCTTCTCAAGGAATACCTTGAGGTTCATGGCAATACCCTCGAAACATAGCATGTCATAGCGATTTGCAGGAATCTCAATCTTGAGTTGTGGTGGTTGCGCCTGGTCTTCTGGCTTGGTGCTCAGGCTTGTGTCCTCGTCCAACTCGATACCGAATTCGAAGCATAGGTCGTCGAACTCCTGGTAGGTATATTCCCGACCTAGCTCCTTGAAGAGGGCCGCCTTATCCACACCGATGGTAGGCATTGTGGCGGGCTGTCGGCTCTTCTGGGGGGTTTCGCGTGATTCTCGTGTGCGATGGAGGGGTCTTTGGAGGGGTAAGTTGGGAGGAAGGAGCGACTGGCGGGGTGTGGAGAATGTCGCAGTACTCGTATACGATGATGGCAGCGATACAGGAAGCTACTGTCGTCTTTTAGTCGCTCAATGGACCGGCTGAGTGAGAGGTGCGGCTGCGTAAATTATTTGGTATGACTCCAAGCCTCGAGCGCAGCAATCGGCGCCGGGAGCTGCGTCGGACCGGACCTTGGCGCTAGGCCGTTTTGGATGCGCGTCGAAGTTCTGCAGATAGAACTTTATAAACAGCTCATGCAAGATGAAGCATCGCTCTTTTGAAACTGGATGAACGATTTGCTTTCCGGCCCAATAGTGGCTAACGAACTACCTAGTCTTCCATCCTATCTTCACGATCACAGAGTGCTTCATATCGTGCATAGAGTCTTCATATATGCAATCTTGACATCCAGTCGTACCTAAATCTAGTTTCTGCAAAGGCCGCAGTATACGACATGAGCCCTTCAAACGCCGTTAATGCCCCTGATGTCCACCAGGCGTCTTTACCTAACTAGGTGTAATCCTCGTTCAATCAAACAACTCTCAAGGCTATCGACAAAGTTGCAGTCCCTGCTTCAAGTCCAAAAGTTTTGTTTCCGCGTACAGTTGTTCTCGGTAAAGGTAATCTTGGTCCGATGGCCAGCATGTGACCAAGTGTATGAATAGAAGGTACAATCTGAGCCGCTCGAGGCTAGTGAGAAGGTGTAGGTTCCACAACACCGTGCCACGTCATGTTCAAAGGCAAGTTCGCAGCGAGTCGCGTCGAAGTTGGCAATCGGATCGTAGCGCATTTAATCCTGCCAGTCCCACACCTTTTTGAGGAAGTGTGCCATGTTGACCTTTTTCGATTTCATTTCGACCATCCACGGGTGTTCAAGCATTCGCCAGGGGGTGGCTCTGCGAGGACAGTCCTTCTCAAGACTGTAGGAATTAGTAGGGGTTCATGTCTATGTAAGAGGGTTACATACCAGCACTCGATAAAGTACTTGAAGTTCTCTGACCACTTGATGCCATTTTCGGGCTCATCCTTGAGCTTGGGAATGGGTTGCCGAACGATGTAGGTGAGTAAATCAATAAGACCAGCGCGGGGGTTCATCTCGGTTCCATCGGCAGGGAATGGGAAGCGATGCTGCGCAACTTCGAGTAGAGTAACACCTAGACTCCACACATCGCTAGTGATTGTGTAGCTTTGCCCGGTGATGCGCTCTGGTGCCATGTAGTATGAGGTTCCAATGAAAGTGTTGGCGTCTCCCTTGGTTCCGAATTCTCCGGACACACCGAAATCGCAGAGCTTGACCTGACCATTCCGGCATAATAGGATGTTGCTCGGCTTGATGTCCCGATGTATGATGCGATGAGAGTGGAGGTATGTCAGTCCATTCAGCACGCCCTCAGCGACCTTGCCAAGGACCTTCTCGCCTGTTCGGCCTCCGAGCTTCTTGACCTCGCGGTATACTGCATCGAGCGATCCGCCTTCGCAGAACTCCATGGCGATACTGATCGTCCCTGTGCTGTCGTCCATGAAAGCACCGTAGTAACGGCAGATGTGGTCACTGGCGCAGTTCTTGTTAAAAGACAGTTCTCGTACGATTTGCTTCTTGACATCGGGATCGGGGTTCGTTGTGATGATCTGAAATGCATATTAGTTGAGTCGTAGCACACTGTATGGGACCATGCATACCTTCAATGCGAATGTAGTCTTTCCGCCCTTGAGTATGCATTTTGTGACAGCACCACCCGCGCCTTCTCCTAGACTACCTTTCTCTTCAATCATGCCTCGTGCGCTCGCCGCTCTCCAGGCTGCGTCATCTAGGTCGTCCACCTCCAATGGCCGACCCTTCTCTAGAGCCATAGTATCCAGATCTGGTAGAGGCTGACTGCTGTTTGCACGCTCCATGGAAGGCGCGCCCTCACTTCCTCCTTGGGATATTGCCGAAATGGGATCTGTGGCCTTTTGGACCCCCATGAATCCCAGTGCCGCATGGTATGATGAAGCAGAACCATTTGCTTGCACTTCGCCAAAGCTACCCGATCTTGAGTGTGCGCTCGCGTCGCTCGAGCCTGATGCCGACAGTCCTGGCCCTCCTATGATAAGCGGCGGGGGAGCTCGTGCGTTTCGTCCTTCGTGTGGTCCCTTGTTGGTACCCATGGGAGTAACGAGGCTTAGTTGCGGCGTCTGGCGGGGTTGGGGCGCGTTCAGAGTGGGTATACCGTTACCTGCACCGTTGGTGACAGGTCGTGCGTTCGGCGATGGTGGTATGGATAGACCAAGCTGGGGCGGTCCCCTCCTCCCTGGGCGCGCGCCGGGGATGGGTGGTCGCAGCAGAGGCGCGGGGGACGACATGTTGGGTTGTGGGTGAGGCGAAGGCCCGTTGTTGAACGACTGCATCTACGTTGGCTCCCGCAGAGTCTGAACCGATGCTGGCCCCGGAGATAACGAGGGAAAGTGAGTGGTGTTGAGGTGGCACGTCAATCGTCTTCGGTCCCAACAGAGTGGGTCGCTGCCGTAAGCCGGATCAAAGAGGCGGTCTTTCGCGCGGTCGACGTCTCAGGGGGAGGAATACGAGGAGGTGAGGTGCGGTGGAGTGTGAGGCCGCTCGGGTTTAGGCACGAGTGACGTTGGGCCACGAGTCACAGGCAGGTGCGGCTTGACAGGCGGCAGGCGCGACTCGGTGGTGTGGGGAGGGCTCCGTTAGGGGGCGGGTTTCGGGGGGCTAAGAGATAGCTCTTCCAAGATCAGGCGGACGACGGGCGGCCAGAGTGACAAAGGCAGCGGGTCTTTAGGTTTCAAGACCTCAGCGTGCTGGAGGGGCTCAGGACGGTGGTGGAGAGCGGCTAGGCGCGTGCGCGCAAGGCTTGCCGACAAGGGGACTAGGCCGCTGTCCAGCGGTTCCAAACAGCCTCGACACCTCCAACCTTCATTTGACGCGTGGACTAATAATAAGGAATTACCGACGTGTAGCCAATGACGTGGAGCGAATTCGATCAAAGGTCGGCAACAGCGTGTGTGCAAGGAGTGCGGCCAGAGTGTTGCGGCGTGGACGATGATCCCATGCCCGTACCTTGAGGTTGGGAGGATGCCACGAGACAGGATGCGAGGCGGGTTGTTGAACGTTTCCGCAAGCGCTGAGGTTGCTCTTTTTATCACTGGCTCCAAGCTATGTTTCATATCCTACTCCCGATGTGAAGGGTCCCTATTTGGGCGGCCTAGTCTATGCGCTGGTTGGTGTCTGCGTCTACATTGCCGCCGGTGACTGCTCGACTGACGTTGGCTCACATGCGAGTACAGCTCCAACCGCAGCGGGGTCCCTTGGAATCGATAGTTTCGCGAGGTAACAACAACTCTCCTAGGGCTTATTCTGATGACTGGGATAGTATGCAGGCTCGAATATATCCTTCGACTCGCCATCCTTGTGCGCACGCGAGAGAAAGCCCTAAGGGTCTACCCCTCCACCCAATTGAACATGTCAACGCGGTTTGGTGGTGCAGCTTGGCTGACGTTAGACTCTGCTACTGGCTCAAGAACCACAAGCAACTTGCGATCGGAGCTAGAGATTCATACAATCGCCACCAACATCTTCGTGCCTGGTGCATCGTGGTCTGTACAGAAGATGCCGTCCACGCAACCCAGCACCCATCCTGCGCATGCAGCAAACATGCTGTTGATACCTCAAATTCTGCTCACCTTAACACCATCACCTTCATCTGTTTCAAGAACCGCCGCATCACCCTATCTTCGGAACAGTGCCATCTCAACACGGGTGCCGGCGCTTGTGTTGGCTATCGACGCCAATGGAGCTATCCGCAACTGCATGAAGCTCTAGTGGGTCCCACAAGAGGAGCGACCAGCAGAGCCCCCCGGGGCCGCTGCATGGAGACCTATGTATAGCAACATCACCATTCCGACTAAACATAAGTTGTAAGTTCGTCAAAACTTCACCAAACTACTCGTCTTGAGTCAGTAGGCTGTGTAGAGGGTAAGAATAGGTTTTTCGATATAGCTATTGCATATCAGCTGCAGCTCGTCGAGTTCACGAGCTGTCGGCATAACTTCCGTTACGCAGTCTATCCTCAAGGTGGTAACACGCAAACTGTATTAGCACTGCAGCAAGAATATCCGGCGGTCCCTGTGTGGAGTACGTTCACGAAACACTTAGTGTCGTTGATTGTTAGAATAGTGTTCGTTCATAGAGGTGCCTGGATGGATTGGCCGGGCCTCGGCAACGCGCCAGCTTTGGGCAGGTGCTGTCCACCCAAGCGCGACCTTGGAAACAAACGCATCATCATCTCCACCCACTGTCGACGAACACCGAACAGCGATGGTGTGACTGGGTGGTACCCTACAAAGAGCCCGACAATTTCGTGAGCGTTGTCGACGCAGGAAAAGTACATTCTCCGGCGAGCCCAATTCGTGGCGCGTCCTGGCGCCCGCGGCGGCAATGCTTCTACTACCAAAACTGCCTATAAGCTTTGTACATCTATACCGAGCATGCGCAAACTCTCGTGGCAATAGCAACATCACCAACTGCTGGTCTAACAGCGGATCAAATACGATACAGAACGGCAATCAGCTTAGCTTTCCATTCACTATGGGGCTTATGGCCGTACGCCTCCTTGGTACACAATACTTGAGGTGCCTCTCATCTGTGAGTGTCTCATCGTCGTTCAGGTTGCGGGAGTGCTGGGTAGCTCCTCCACTCTGCGTCATCGTAGTACCCTTGGGCGTATACCTCCTTACTCCCAGCCTCAGTCTCATCCTGGAAGCTCAGACTCGAAAGCATCATGTACGCATCATCGACCTTGAAAAAGAACTTGTCCAGCTTGCAATCGTTCTCGTCGTCTGCGAACACGAACAGCAACCCTCCAGGTTCTTTCCAATCCTTTCGAACCACGACGATGAACGCAGTCGGCCACCACTCTATTTCATTCGGTTCGCTGTCTGCCCCTTTGTCCAAGGCTATGTGAGCGTGTAAGACTTCTTGAAGTGTCTTAAGCTCTGATGTGGAAGGCGCAGGTCGAACGAGATGATCCTCGTTGCCCTGCTCTAGCCACTGCTTCTCAAGAGTCGAGGCGACATCTTGAAGTGATACCCCGTCGACAAGGGTGTAGACAGCAAACGCGGCGCGATTCCAGTTGAAGTCGTCGCATTGACCGAGCTCCGGGGCCTGAGGTGGTAGGGATAGGTCGGGTGCCATCAATGCAATTGAACGATATTGATGGGAAGATGCCTAGTAACCTTATCAACGCCGAGCCGCTCCTAGTGTTACATCAAACTGACCGAATAGATCCGACGGGTGGTCCCTGCGATAGGTATGCACGTTCGGAAGGTCGCTGCCCGCAGTACCCGCAGCGAGCTGGGCCTTAGATAGCAGGGTGGGGCATTAGCCGATGCCGGTGCTCTTACTCCAACGGATATCTATTGACATCGGCATTTGAGTACCACGTCAGCTTTAGACTAACATATCCAAAAAGTTCAGAGCACTGGTATCACTTGACATACTGAGCATACGATTTGCAGTTCACAGGTATGTCGAAAAACTTGGCTTGGCCTCGTCGCATACTGATAACTTGCTAGCAATTGACACAGCATCCATCGCAATGACGAGACCGGAAGTGAAAATTACACAGGGTACTCTGTTAGGTATGACATTGCAGGGCGACTATCCACGGGCCGTTGAAGCCTTCAGAGGAGTCCCCTATGCTTTACCACCAACTGGTGAACGCCGATTCCGACCACCACAAAAGGTAGCACCTAGTCAAGACACTATAGATGCTTCAAGTTTCGGCCCAAGAGCTCCAGCACAGCAGCTCATGATAGTTGGACCGAAATTAGAGGAGAGTGAAGACTGCCTTACAGTAAACGTCTTCCGGCAAGCTCAACCCGACAAAGCGACCGCTCTGCCAGTTGCAATCTACCTTCATGGGGGAGCCTTCAATCGAGGAAATGCTGCGATGCACGATACGGCGTCCATGGTTGGATGGTCTGAATCGCCCTTCATCGCAGTATCGTTCGGTTACCGTATAGGAGCGTTGGGTTTCCTACCATCAAAGCTGAGCGTTGCAGAAGGCGCACTCAACCTGGGCTTGAAGGACCAGATTTGCTTACTTGACTGGGTCGAAGAGAACATTGAGCACTTCGGTGGCGACAAGAACAATGTCACGCTTATAGGGCTTTCGGCCGGTGCACACTCTGTACGTGTGAAACCACTGCACACCCCAACCAGGCTTACTGACATTTGTCTAGATAGGGCATCATCTTCTGAACTATGAGGAGGGTGTAAAGCCCAAGTTTCATCGTGTCATCATCGAGTCAGGCGCTCCGACATCTCGCGCTGTTCGCAACCCCGACGCAGAGATCCACGAGATGCAATTCAAAGACTTTCTGGAAGAAGTTGAATGTCCTTCAACCCTACCAGAGTCAGAAGTCTTCAGCTACCTTCGCAAACTTCCCACCTCCACGATCGCCAAAGCTCAAACCAAGGTATTCCAAAAGTACAACCCCAGTCTACGCTGGGCGTTCCAGCCAGTAATCGACAATGAGATCATCCGCCGCCGTCCAATCGATGCATGGCGGACGGGTAAATGGTACAAGATGCCCATCATGACCGGATTTCAAGGGAATGAAGGCTCGCTGTACGTCAACAAGAAGATGTCGACTTCCTCGGAATTCCTAGATTTCTGGAAGACCTTGCTGCCACAGATGAGCGACGACGATATCCGAACGATACACAAGTTGTACCCTGACCCGACCGAAGTACCGGACTCTATCTACAAAGAGACGCGGCTCGAGCATGGTGTCGGCGCTATGTACAAGCGTATCGAGGCGGCCTACGCGCACTACGCATACGTAGCTCCAGTCCGTCAAACGGCTTTCTTCGCCAGCCATGATGCACCTGTATACCTGTATCACTGGGCAATGAGACGCGACATTGTCGATGGTGCTCGTCACGCAGACAACATGTTCTACGAAATGAGAGACCCGAAGTTCATTGCGAAGTCTAAGAGCCAGGACGAATTGTCAGGCATCCTTCACGCGTATATCACTAGTTTCATTTGTACAGGCACTCCGAATGGACTCGAGGGCACATATGCGAACAGAACGGAATGGAAGAGCTATGATAGAGCGGATCCGAAGGTGATGATCTTTGGGAGGGATAACGAGGAGTTTATTGGTGGGGAGATCATTGGTGAGCCGGCTATCATGGTTGACGACACGTATGCGAAGGAGGAGAGTGACTTTTGGTGGTCCAAGGTTGAACTGTCTCAGCAGTAGTTTTGATCTTTCCGCTACTAGCAATCAACATCATAGCTTAGCTTGCAGCCCAATCTCACCAACAAGCCCTACAACCTCCTCCGCACACCCAAACGAGCCCTGGTATCCCCACCCCGCATGCCCATAGTTATGCACAACCCAAACCCCATCGACCCTCTCCTTCTCAAGTCTGACACCAGCCTCCCTTCCCGGTCTCAGCCCAACGCCATGCCGGATAACATCAAGGTGCTCTGGCCCTTTCCCATCCGTCAGCTCAGGCAACAAACTAACCGCCCTCTTCATGATGCGACTAGTGATATTGGGATCGGGCTGACTCTCCCAGTTTCCGCTTTGCATGGTGCCTCCCAGTACTGTTCCGCCGCCAACTGCTCGCGTCATCATGTAGCAAGCCTCGTCTTCGCTGTCGTCCGTGCCAGACACGAACACCATAGCTGGGGCTACGTTTCTTACTACAACGACCTGGCCCCGAATTGGGTAGCAGGTCTTGTCCTCTACACCTCCTAATTTCCCAGCTGATAGCCCAGTCGCGTTGACGATGATGTCTGGCTTGAAGTTTCCGATGCAAGGAGACCGCAGATCAGATATATGCGATACAGATTTCCGATGGAATTCCACTCCGTTTGCGCGGCATTGGCCTACGAGCCATGGGAGGTAAAGGGCGGGGTTGATGCACACAGAGCCGAATTCGCTGCCTGATGCCATTCCTGATGGCAACTCGGAGGAGGGGATGTTGCGATAGTCGTCGACTAGAGAGCGCCACCAGGGGTTTTCGGTAAAGACGTTGTTGAAGGATGTGGCGCCGCCGCTTTGCAGCTTCTTCATGTCTCGTTTTCGGCGGTAGATGCGGCATTCTGGTTTTGTTTAAGTATGCTATTGTGGTCTGGTCGTGAGAGAGTTTGCTCACTCTGTAGGTGGATACCAGCTTCTGGGACTTCTGTTGCTAGTCTTTTGAGTTGCGGCCATGTTCTACGTTCATAGCGACTTTGCGGTTCTGAAGACATTCTGCACCACACATATCAGCTGACTGTGTACCCAGCTGTTCGCGTATACTTACGGCATGAAGTTTGCGCCGGCCCATGGTGATGCATATTCGATGTCGGAGTCGCCGGGCATATGCTTCGCTACGACCGCAATTCTGTTACTTGGGTCTTTGGAGAGAAGATATGCTGAGGTCAGCCCGGAGACGCCTGCTCTTTACACCAAGAAGCGTTAGTATGACCAAGCTGACAGCTGTCGGGAAATGGAACGAAGCGTACCCGATTACGATGATGTTAGGCATCTTCTAGTTGCAATATTTCTAGCTTTCCGTGAATGTTCCAAAGGCGAAGATCTTCTTCTCGGGTTTCAAGAAGAATGGGACGCTTCCTTGAGGCGCACAAGCATTCACTAGGCTCGCCAGGCTTAAGTAGTCGGGTCGGATATGCAGCATCGATGCCAAGCCCGAGCCGCGAGTTCTCCGCCGGGGAACTCAACACTATTGACAGTTGTTGCCTGGAAGGCTTGAACGTGCTCGCCATTCTGTTGATCGCTTTACATGAAGCAGAAAGTGTGATTTCTTTGGGGTTCGCGGTGTCAATGCTTATCGATAAGACAGTGCCACTCAATTGAGCGAAGACCTCGGCTGCAGCTGCACCGTCCACCGAATCTCTCCTGCCTCACTGTCCCCCTTCACAAACCTCACAACAACGACAGCGGAGAGATGCGTCACACACACGCAAGCCACATCTGATTCTCAGATGAAACCGTCTCCACGACGCGAGAAAAGGCTGCTAAGGTCATAGAGAAAGACTCGTCTTTGTAGCCTAGAGACCGGCCATCAAAATCACAGCATTCTCCATTTTGAAGAAGCCTTGCTTCGACTTGTGTCGAAGATAACCAAAGGATTGAACCTGTTAGCTATCTTATCTAAGTGACATATCGTTCGATGTTTTGCGCGGTGATGGCATTGGTGATGCCGTCTTCGGAGCTCTCGCACAATCGATGCAGGTATGGCGGAGCCGCTAACGGGTACTGGTGGTCACTAGGATGCGACCCCAGCTTGCGACCACCACTCTACGAATGCCGCGGGGCGCTACCGGTATCTGACATCTGCCATGCGACTCCCTTATCACTGCCGAAGTATTGCCGTCGGGCGATGGCATGTTCACAAATCTGCTGCATCCTTTCAAGGTCACTTACCAGGGCGGTGATCCACTTCTTGAATCCTTATCCAGGTTTGATTTCAGCTTGCAGGCGTATACTGGCCCACTATGATAAGAAGGTAGCAACGAGTCCCGGATATATCCTCTGGGCAATGCGATCGGCCGCCTGTCTTCCGCTATCACGCGTTCTTATCGAATCCTACATGGGTTCCGTTCATTTGCATTGAATGATTGATGTCGCGGGGTAGTTCGACGCGGGTATCGCATCCGAAGTTATGTTAAAGCTCTACTGCAAGCATCCTCGTATGGCTGCTCTGGTCCCCTACGCATAAATCACTCACTTTGTTGATTGTCGACCCTCGTTTTCAACCATGTCGACGCAGCCGAATACCACGAAATGCGACGACAAAACACCGACCATGTCAAAAGACATGGAGGTTCAGCTCAGCAGCATGGACGCGAACTCTCTTCACAAGCATGAAAGCGCTATTGTGGGTGAAGTTGAAGACCTCGATGAAGCAAACCTGTTCCTAAGGCAACATAATATCACACCGGAGTACATGGCTGAGCTCCTTGAAGACGACATAGCCAACAAGCGCGTTTCCAGGAAAGTCGACCTGTTGCTGTTACCACTACTATGTGGAACCTACTTCCTCCAGTACATCGACAAGCAAGCAATGGGCTACTCCGCCGTCTTCGATCTTTTCGAGACTACTGGCATCACTGGTGATCAGTACTCCTGGCTGGCGTCGATCTTCTACTTTGCCTACTTGCTCGCTGAATGGCCATCAGCATACCTTGCGCAGCACTTTCCAACCGGCCGAGTGGTGTCGCTCTTCTGCTTCTGTTGGGGCTCCATTATGCTACTTACAGCTGCTACCCACAACTTCGCGGGCTTCGCTGTCATGCGCTTCCTCTTGGGTGTCTTCGAGAGTGTTGTGACGCCCGCGTTTATGATGGTGAGTCTTGCTCTTCAGGTTACATGCCGTACACACACTGACGCTTTTTCTTTACTGTTGCAGATCGTCGGAATGTGGTACGTAGGAAAACAACAACCCGCAAGGGCGGGTACGTTCTACTGCTTCAACGGCCTCGGTAGTGCCGTCGGGGGCATCCTGTTCTACGGCGCCGGATATGCGAAGAGCTTCGTCGTCTGGAAGATCATATACATCATCTGTGGAGGTATGACCGTCTTATGGTCTGTAGTCCTCTTCTTCAGGTTGCCGGACAACATCATGACAGCCAAGAGCTTTTCTGTCGAAGAGAAGGCTCTCCTGATCGCGCGCGCCGCTAGCAATCGCACCGGAGTGTACAATCGCAAAATCAAGCTGCCTCAGGTCTGGGAGGCCTTGATGGACCCGCAAATCTGGATACTCTTTCTGTTTGTCACGCTCAACGAAATGATCAACGGTGGCACTGCGAACTTCGGCAAGCTCATTGTCAAGGACGCAGCGGGAGGTGATCCACTAAAGACAACACTGTATGGCATCCCGCAGGGCTTCGCTCAAGTGTTCTGGGTTTTCACAGGCCCTTTTCTCGCCTCTCGACTGCCGAACGCGCGCACATACATTATGGCTCTTTACCTCTGTCCAACGATCATCGGCGCATGTCTGATCTGGCAACTTCCACGCACTAATCTGGCTGGGTGTTTGGCGGGTTATTACATGGTTCGTCTTCACCATTTGTCGCTCTGCAGAGATGTTGCTAACAAAGGTAGATTGGCGCCTTTGTTGGCTCTCTGGTGATTGCGCTTCAATTTCCGGCATCAAACGTAGGCGGCTACACCAAGCGTACTACTAGCACAGCTTTCGTCTTTCTGGGTTATTGTGTTGGTAACATCATCGGTAAGCCTCACCACACCGTCAAAGCCCAGCTCAAAACCGCGGTTACTAACATCACCTACTTCAGGTCCACAAGCCTTCTTGGCGAAGGAAGCCCCAAAATACGAGACCGGTGTGAAGATGATCTTGGGATGCGCAGTCTCTCAAGTTGTGCTAGCGCTCTGCCTGCGAGCCCTGCTCTTACGGCGGAACGCCCAACGCGATCGCGAAGAAGCGGAGAGCTCACATGCTCAAGGCATGAATTCGAGCGATGTGGATTCCATTGAGGATACTACCGACTTCCACAACAGGAAGTTTCGGTATAGTGTATAAATTTGGTGTCGGCATTGGACACCCCGTCATAGGGCTGCTATAGTTAGCGCGTTGCCATATCCGATCAAAGAACGAGCATATTTGCTTACTTATGGTATTATTCATGTTCCATTTTGAGCCTCAGGGTCTCCTTCCCTCGCTTTCATCTCTTCTTTCTGCCTCTCCTTGACTTTCTTCGGTTTCTTCGCGCTAACCGGCCCATCGGCACTTCTATCCTTCCACTACCCACGACCTCACATTAGCCGCCTCTCTTTCTCCCAGAACCTTTCAGCAACTCACCATGCCCCCATACCGGTAATATGGGTATTCATCTTGCATCCCTTTTGCGTCTTCAACGCCACCAGAGACCGATTTCCAGCATGCACCAGGGCAGACGAAATGCCATTTTTGCGATTCGTCGATCTGGCAGCGCACGAGAACGTCGCGGGGTTTGAAACAGAGAGTGCAGGACTTTGTCATCGCGTAACAGTACGTATCGTGAATGAGAGTTCATAGTTTGAGCATTGAAGACGAAGTTCGCTACTAGCCGCAAGCGGAGAGAAGTGATGACATCATGAAGTCTCCTGCGCCGGCACAGACGTGCGCCCGCCATCCTCACACATTTCCCCAGGTTTTCCTTTCCTGGCACTCCCCATAATCCATGTAGCTGTCACCCCATCCCTTCGTTTTCACGGCGTGGCCGATGGACCATTCGAAGACAACACGGCCATGATCGATAACCGAGCGACCTAGACCTCAGGTAGGATCAAATCCTGATGAAATCGCTTCTGGAATCAAAAGCCACATGTCTAGCTCACGGATAGACCAACACACGCATGTCTTAGCTCGTCAAATGGACAAATAGTCCTAATACTTCACAATCTTCGCTGTACCGCACGGTGTTGATTAGCTGACGAATCCGCCATTTCGATGTTTACCGCTTAAGCGCCATTTCCGCACTCACACCTCAAAATTCATGGCACTCAAGCACTGTTCCTGCAGTTTAAACTTCGATGCGCGAAGACTTCGGACAGAACCCATGGCTGGTGATTGGCGGGTCTTGATTCAGGCCTCCCACTTCGCGGGGTTGCGCGCTCTAGACACTGACTTTGTAGACAAGGCTACACGAGGCTGGCTGAACATCGCTACTCTATACCACAATGGCTGAGCTACTGCGTAATACTGCGGCTGAAGATGTTTCCCATTCTGGACATACGTTGGCCAGAGCCATGCCATATTGGACTGAATCTCGCTGAGTATGACCCATTTCGTACGGTGGCTTTCTGGGCACATCACTAGTTATGGAAACCTCTGGAGTTACAGCAATGCTAGAGGCATCGAGAACACCAGTAGTCGTACTGGGCTTTGGTATACTGCAGTATTTAGATGCATGTCGAGTCGCAGTTTTTCTAGATCTACACGCACTCCTTCTACTTGAAGATCACACACTCAAGCATCTTTCATCACCATGAAGGTGGCCACTCTTCTTCTTTTGGTCGGCGCGAGTGCAGATCTCGTGCTTGGAACCGGTAGCTTCAGCACCAAAACAGTCTTGAATGTTTGTAAGACAAAGCTCGGGCCCACCGCAAAGAAACCAGTTCCCACGACTTCGCGATACCTGACCATCCCTTTGGTGGCGAAACGATGGATCACCAGCACGCCTTCCACGACTGTCACTCCAGCACCGATCACGGATACTGTAACGGGCGTCGTTACAGCTACCCAGACGACGACTGCACTCCAGATCACTGACACCGTTACGGATACCTTCGTCAGTACCATCACTGCGGTTGAGGAGACAACGACAATCATCACTTCCTCGGTCATCAGTACAGTCGTTAGCACCGCTATCTCGACTACAACTATTCCAGCACCCGCCGGCTTCACCCCGGTTCAGTCAACGATCCCCAACTCGATGAAGAGGCGCAAATCATTGCAATTCGAAAAGAAAGACCCCGTTGCCGAACGAGCTCGAGGAACTAAGGACTGGGTCAGAGGTGGATCAAAGAGATACCCAGTCAACGTCTACTGCGGAGGTATCGTCGCCGTGATAACTACAAAGACTAGCACCGTCACTGCAAAGAAGACGAGTACCATCACTGCTCCTACACCAACCTTCACCAACAGCGTCACTAGCACTGCAACAGCGACCATAACCGACTTCCTTGCTGACGCAGTTGTCACTAACACTGTCACATCTGTTACAGAAGTGACCTCCACCTCCACAGTATCGGTCTTCACCACAGTCACCTCAACTACCACTATTGTCGCTGAAGTCCCCGGCCCGACCATCTACGCCGCCTGCTCCACAAACAATATCGTGAGCACAAGCAATGGACGTAAGATCACCAACGGCAACGTTGGACCAGGAGCGACATTTAGCTCAGCCAGCGCGCCCACTGCCTACGACTGCTGCGTCGCGTGTATAACATCCCTGGCGTGTGGCGCATCGATTTTCTACTCGCAGGGGTGCCTTTTGTCCACATACGAAAACGGGAGGACGTGCAGCCAGAATGATGTGGCGTTCAACGGCGTTTTCGACCCCCAGTTTGACTTTGACCCTCTTTTTGTATCTAACGGGAACTGTGGGAAGGCTATAGTGCCATAAGTGGGTTGGACTGAAAAGCGATTCGATATAGGTGGCATGTTTGACTGCCCTCGTAGAGCTTTCGAATGCATGCGCAAATGATTCTTGTCATTGATCTGCCTTTGCATCACTTCATGCGCTTTATAACATCTACAGTAGAATATTCATTTACTCTATACACGAGAATGCGAACTCTAAGGTGCTTGCCTACTAAAAATTGTCGTTGTGATGTCATATTCTTAGGATTGAGAGGTGATGATAACTACCCCGTTATCCCGTGACCGCCAGCTCCCCATGCTTTTCCTTCATGACATTCCTCCAACCCTCATCTAGAAGCCACTCTGCATCTTCTTCTCTCACAACATCCTCAATGCGCAGACCATTCGTCGCAAGTGCGCTGCACCATCCATCCCATGCGCCACAGCGTCTGGCGTACATACTCGGGGTCAGACCGTCATGGTCGCGGTGATGCACATCAACACCCGCTCTTATCAACGCATTTGCAATCTCTTCGACAGCGACCGGATCTCCTGGACTACTTCCATGATCAATAACGCGGTAGCAGCGCTGTATCCTGTTGCGGCCAAGACTCCCGATGGTGTTGATGTACGCAGCGTCGACTTCGAAGAGTGGAGCCATGATGCTCGATACTGAGGGCCAGTCCCACGGGTCGTCGTTCATGATTACGGAGTCGGAGATGAGACCTTCTTGCTGCAATCGTTGAATTTGTTGTCGTAGTAGGGAGCGCGGTCTTCCTTGGTAGTAGTCCCAGAGCAGCATGTTCATTGTCGTCTCGAAGAGGAATGAAGATGACTCGTATACTTGGGGGATGATGTAATCGACGGTTTTCTCGAACGGGGCACAGTCGTCATCAACTATCGAGCGCACGAAGAGACCTGCGACTATGCTGACGTCGTGGCTGGTGGATGTTATGAAAAGGTTGCTGTGGGGTACTGGAATTGCTTACTTCAGGTTCGATACCCCAATACCTTGGGTTGCCAAATAGTCGAGCAGATCTACCCGTGTGTTCTCTGCAGCATACTGTATTATGCAAGTCAGCTTCTTTCATCGCTGTATTAGAGACCGTTAGGGTAAAAGCTCACATATAGACACAGGTTTCTTCCTTCCCGGTTAATCTCATACGGAGAGATGACGCCTCTCCGTAATGCGTCGTCAATCTCTTCGACACCAGCAGATGCAAAAAGCTGGTTGTAATGCGTCTCGGACTCAGCCAAGGTGAACACACTGAGTTGAGCGCAGAGCCCCGGATTCGACGCATTAGCTGCGTTACGAAGGAAGTGGGCGTGAATGGCGTGGACTGATTGGCCAATACCACAAGTGAACGTGAAACTGGCCTCGTTATTTGGACGTTTGAACTTGGCTTTGACCGCTCGTCGAGGAGACTGTATACGTAGACTACCGAAGGGAGTAGTTTGTGTATATGCCCTTTGGCCCGCGATTACTGGCGCGCTGAGATAGAGGTTTGCGTAGTCTGCTTCCGGCGTATCTGAACTGGTGTTTGACTCTTCAATAGCACGCCCAGATACCTTAGAATGATGTGGCATTGTCTCCTCAGAGTAGTGCCAACGGTCGAAAGAGGCTGCGGAAGATCCGCGGTGTCTTGTCGCTTCTTCTTGCGATGCTGATGCGACAAGGTGGTCGAACTCGTATCGTAACCAATCGACATAGTGAGGTGGAAATCGTTCGATACCATCGGTCAGCAGGTTTCGGAATGCTGCCTCTAGATGCGGTTTGACGAGAAGTAGATAGGCCATGATCATGTCACGACGTTCACCAAAGAAGAAGATGTTTCTCATCCATCTCTGAGT
>Ga0265798_10002236_pt1 | contig 28789 bp, 37 predicted proteins | sample P3T30metagenome_FD_192430 | JGI IMG/M metagenome (GOLD analysis project Ga0265798, IMG submission 192430) | Plant litter microbial communities from East Loma Ridge, Irvine, California - P3 T30 | ecosystem: Environmental > Terrestrial > Plant litter > Unclassified | place: USA: California...
AGATCAAGCATGTGAGATTGAGCGCACTTCTTCCCATGGTGATTTTGTAGATATGTCCATGTCATATGCAAGTAAACGCTATGCTCAGATCATACAAAGATCCTCTATCCTCTATCCTCTATACATCCCCAGTCAATTCAATCCACCCTCAATCCCTCTTCCCCGTCACCCCACCACTACTATACCCATACCCCCCACCCAGTCCATACCCACTCCCTCCACCCCTCCCATTCGCAACCGGCAACCCATACGTCCCCCCACTCCCCGTCCCTCCAAACCTCCCACCCCCACCATTCATCCTCTCGGTCGTATACCTCCTCAACCGCCTCGGCAAATCCACGCCCCGAAACCACGCCACACACACCGCGGCACTCGCCCCCGCACTCAGCAAGCAATACAGCAACGTACTCGTATATATATGCCCGCCATAACCCGACCAGCCCGGCGGCAGCGTCGTAGCCGGATACCAGCGCACCGAAAACGACAACGGTAGTGCGTCGCCGATAGTAATCTTCGTATTGCGGCTGTGCGTCGAAACGGAATATGCAGTCGCCGCATCGACGGACCCCTTTTCCGCCCCTTGATGAACCAGCAGATTCAAATTATTGCCCACGTGCAAATGGCTTAATTGCAGGGTCCCGCTCAGCGCGACGATGAGAGGCGTGTACAAGGCACTCTGACTGCCCAGCGCACCTTCCTGAGAGTTCTCATCGCTAACGCGGTATTGCTGTTCGAGAACGCTGGGCGGCAGGGGTTTGGATGGTATGCGGCATGAGAGGGGCGCGTCGTTGTGGATGTAGAATTCTAAGAGGTGGAAGAAGGAGTCTGTTACGAAGGGGATTGTGCAGTTTATGTCGTGTTCGGCGCCGAAGGGGAGGGTTAAGGGGAGGGAGGTTTCAGAGCAGGTGGGGAAGGGTATGTATTGGAGTTGCCCGGATTTTGGGTCGGTGATCTGGGGGACGGGTTAGTAAATGTAGGATATGTGTGAGTCGAGGGAGTGGGTGGACGTTACGTGTTCGCCTGTGTCTCTGGAGTAGGTATTAGTATTTGTGGTTTCATGTGGTGAAGTGAGAGTATACGTACATTGTCCTGTTCAGACAACTAACTGGAATCGGTTCGCCAGGTAGCCAGCCTCGTGTCTCCTCTGGCGTCTTGAGGGGTTGTTGGCCGCTGAGGGCGCTGGAGAGGACCGTGATGAATGAGAGGATGGCGAGGAGAGGTAATCGTAGGGAGAATATTGTGTGCGCCATGGTGGGAAGAAGAGACGGCTAGAGTGGAGGTAATGGTGATTCCAGGGAAGATGGTCTTATATTATATACATGGTAACTGTGAGCGAGGCGTAGAGTGAATGTGGATGTGTCTCTTTGACCTGGCCTGTGCTGGGCGTGCACCTCCGCCTTTCGCCGCATGCAGGTCGACAATTTGAACTTCAGCAAGCAGCTTTGAAAGTAGACACGCATGTTCTTGACAAGACAAGACTGACAGCCTGATGATTGAATCCTTTCGATCTTGCAAGTAGTGTATGGTACATAGCATTGAGGCTGTTCAAGCGCATAATGTCTTCCTGCATATGTGCGTGGGCTGCCAATTATGGTACATGGAACAAATGCATACACCTCACCATCCCTTCCTTGTCAGCTCCGCTACTCTTGCGGTGACATGCTCAAAGCCCCTCTTGAACTTGGCCCTCCACCTCTCACTATTCAGCCTCTTTCGCTTCAGACCCGGCCGCTCGTGGAAGCGCTGCTTCATCATATCATGCCTGACCTTGTTCCTCGCCATCAAGCTGCCCAGCATGCCAATGCCCCGTACTAGATCCCTCCCCCTACTCGCGTCCAGATCCACTGCGCGGCCATATGTCGGGTTCAGATGCGGGTACTGCGCGAATGCCTCGGCCTGCTGTGTGGCCAGACTGGCGGCCTCGGACGGCTTGTTGGACAGATTGGGGTCGAGCATGCCCGGCCCGTCCATGTCCATGTCGTCGAAGTTGAGGCGCGGCTTTGCTCCTCGCTGAAATCTCGTGGGACCGGTGCCCGCGAACTCGGAGCCAAAGACGTGCTTGCCTCTTGCGGCGCGCATCTCGTCGCCCGAAGAGGGAAACTGTGTGGGTGCCGATGTGCGGCGCTGGTTGGGCGTGGGGGCGAAGAGCGAGTCGACTGCTTGTAGGGCGTCGTTTTGGGATGTCTGGCGTGGAGAGGTGCGCGAGGGGGGCGGTCGTGCGGCGAAGGGGTCGGGTGTCGGGGTGTAGTCGAAGTCATCGTCGTCTTTGCGCTGTGGCTGTGCGGCGGGCGGGTTTGGCGTGCTGGATATGCACCGTTGGGCGGTCCATGATGGTGGTGTCCCTCGGATGTATGGATATAAAGCCCGGCATAGCGGAGTGTGGGCGAGAGAAAGAGAGTTCGGACGGAGCAGCAGCTCGCCTAGCGTTCGTGAGCCCATGGCGGTGTGCGTGGTGTGTTGTTATTGCATTCGCGGGTGAAGGACGGCGTGGGCGGAAGTCGCAATGGCAGCGGCAGTCGATGATGAAGGTGCAGGTCGCGACTCTGAATTTCCGGACAGCTAGCGCCGTTTCGCAAGTCACGAACTGCGGCCTCTGCCTCTGCCTCTGCCTCTGCCTCACCACGCGCCTCAACACCACCACTCTCTCTGCGCACACTCCTTTGAGCGTCTATTGGAGCTTCATATCAATCACTCACTCAGCATGTACAACTACCCAGGTACGTAATGCGACGCCTGCAGTATGCTCATACCTAACTCCCCACAGGCGCACCGGGCTTCAATCGTCCTCCGGGCTATGCAGGCCCACCCGGCATGGGTAAGTCTGGCTTCATACAAGCTTATGTATAGCTTCAATCGATAGATCAGGAAAATTTAACAACTATAGGCCCGCCAGGCGCAGCAGGAGCACCTCCTGGTGTAGCTCCCCCGGGCGTCGCACTCAACCAGGGACCACCAGCACTCGGCGGACCGCGTCCGTTACCTTCCAACTGGCAAGCGCCCGCGAGCATGCCCAACTTCAACTTCAATGCGCCCGTTATCCGCCTCGGCACAGGAGGCGCAAAGGGAGGAGCCATGGACAGCCCCGTTGGAGGAGGACGGAGAGACAACGCGGCGGGTCCAGGCGCCCGTCGTGGGTTGGGAATGGACCGCGATGGTAGAGACCAGATCCAACCCGTCATTCCTCCCACGCGCGAGGAGATTGCCCGTACCATTTTTGTCGGCAACATTCCAGATGGTGTTGGCGGAGACGAGGGCATGGAGCGCATACTCGAGACGGCCGGGAAGCTTGTGCGCTGGACGAGAGCCACCGACGCGAACAACAAGCCCCAGACCTTTGGCTTCGCCGAATTTGCTGACGCGCAGAGCCTGGAGACGGCCGCCGAAATCTTCCAGGACATCCGCGTACCCACGAAGCGACAAAAGGCCGGCGAGGTCAAGAAGGAGGAAGACGAAGAGGTTGAGACTACCAAGCTGCAGGTCATGGTCGACGACGCCTCTGTCAAGTACGCAGACGAGTGGAGCCGGACCCGCAACGAGGACGAGAACACCGTCCAATTCCGCCTCGACACCGCGAAAGAGGCTCTGTCGCAGGTACTCGCAAGCTTCTTCAGCCCATCGAACATGCCCGCAGCCGACCATGGGGGCGATGTCACACTGCAGGATGCGCCGGCACAAGATGGGGAGGATGTGGAGATTGCATTCGTCAACCTCACCACTGGCGAAGACGAGCTTGCGGACATCCCCGCTGAGATGCGCGAGATCGTTGCCGCCGAGATTGCTTCTTTCCGCGACCGCTCGATTCAGCGCGACCGAGAACGGCTCAGGAAGGAGGAAGAAGTCGAGGCCGAGGAACGGAAACGCAGTGGCAGGCGCACTTCCCCTCCAGCGTCCGCACCCACCGGACCGGGCGGCACCAACGGCATACCCCTCGGCCCACGAGCTGAGCGAGGCATACAAGGAGCGCCCAGTGGACCCAAGGGCTCCCAGTTCCCTCGCGACTACCAGGGCGGCGTCAACTTTGTCAACGGAGGAGCCATCAACAATGGCGTGTACATCAACCGCGAAGACGACGACGATTCCGCCAGCGACTCAGAAATCGAACGCCGCCGCAAGAAGAAGCGGGACGAAGAGCTCGACGACGCTTATCAGCAGCAACTCTCGCGCTGGCTCAAGCTCGAGAGCAGGACTGTATCGTCGCTCGGACGTTCAAGCGACCGTGTCAAGAACCAAGAGGCGGAACAGCAAGCCGCTCGCGACGCACAGGCCAAACATCTCAAGGAATTCGACGACGACAATGAAGCATCGACTAAGCGTCATCTTTATTACAGCGACCACAGCGAATACATGCGCGAGCGTGAGAGGATCCGCGAGCGGGAGGCCAAGGACGATGCTGTGGACCGCCAGCAAGAGCAGCGTGAGCTAGATACACAGTCCCGGCAGCGAGAGCGCGCTCGTGGCCAAGCCGATGCCTTTTTGGATCAACAGGCCGAGGAGCTCATGCGCACACAAGAACAGCGCGAGCCAGCAGCCCAGTTCAAGATCTCTCTGGGTGGCGCAGCCAAGAAGCTCGAGCAGACCGCTGCTCCACGCCGCACCGCTGCCGATGTTGAGAATCTACTTGAAGACGAAGAGCCTGCTGACCAGGCTGGCAAGCTGAAGCGCACGCTCAAGCCGATCAATTACGATGCTGCGGTGCGCGCCAACATGACCGATGAAGAAAACGAAGAAGCTCGACGAGAGCTTGCCCGTGAGATTCCCGGGCCGAGCAACAAGGAAGGACTCTTCAGGTGGTCTGTGTCCTGGGACAATTTGCTGGCGAGATACATCGACAAGGACATTCGCGAATGGACTGCCAACAAAGCTCTTGAGCTTACTGGTGTGCAAGATGAGGATCTGGTTGAAGCGGTTGTGGGTCATCTGAGGAAGAGGGGCAATGCGCAGGACCTGGTGGAGGATCTCGAGCCGGTGAGTACTGGATTTGACAGGTCGGGTGGAATTGCAGTGCTAACACGTCAATAGGTTCTGGACGAAGAAGCAGAGTCGCTCGTCAAGAAGCTCTGGCGCATGGTTATCTTCTACAGCGAGACCGAAAAGCGAGGCATCAAATAAGTGTCTACAATTCCCTTCCGCGCCCCAAGGGAACACACATTCACCAGCGTCAGGACGATTGTCATACCTCAGCCGATTTCAAGGAGACGGGCATTCTGGCATGGTGCTTGTGAGTATCTAGACTTTGACGTATTGGCAAACAGCGATTGACGTGCTGTAGGGTCTTCGGATCTTGCACCGCGCCTGTATTATAGGATCGATAGGAGGACTGGAATGGAAGCATTGCATTGGATCAGACAGGTCCGTACGTTCACATTGACTTTTGGCACTGACATACAGCACGTGCAGCGTAGGCGCTCTCTGGACTTTGAAATCGCAATCTAGTAAGTACAGTACATGTGCAGTCGAGTTATCAATTTGTAGTCAGTGTCAAGCTTTCTCGCCTAACCACCGAAGCTTTCTCGCCTCACCTGATCATCGCTGGATATAGTTACTTTGCAACTCACGTGGTAAGTAGAATTGCCGCAACCCGTTCACCGCGGCCGTTGCTCGCCCGACTCGTAGCCTCAAAAGAAGTGGCGCGCGGCGTCGGCGTGGATTTCTCCACGAATTGAAATGGGAGGTGTGGGGTTAGTCATTCGTAGTGCGCGTTCTTGCTGGGACTGCTGTCTTGTGGGCTGCGCGTTGATGCAGATTGTATAAGAGGATGATTGATCGTGTGAGAATCTAGATTTGAATTGTTGACTCCTTTACGTCTTCATTGTGATTTATTTCAAACGTCGAAGTGGTTATTGATACCGATACCTCGACCTGCCCCACGTTTTCGGAAAGCTTCGGAACATAGCACTACCACATTCACACACAAGATACTCAAGATGGTCACGATTACGCATAGTGAGACGAGGGATGTGCGGTTTCCAGTACGGACATGAGAGGGAAAGGGAATGGATAGTGTGGGCTGACGCGTGAAATAGACGTCCCTTGACAAGACTGGTTCGGATGCTATGAATGCGGCGGGGGATTACTCGTCTGCGTATTGTATATTGCATACGGATTCGGAGTTTAGGGGGCATGGGATGGTGAGTGAACTTTTCTTGTGTTGTTGAGCATGGGATTGGAAGAGGAAGAGATGGAGTGAGCGGAAGGGTTGAAAAGAGCTGGGATTACAGGAAGCACTGCGCACATGCTAGCCAACTCCAAATCCCCCAATTTTCCCCCTTTCAACTAACACGGAACACATCAATCCCTATCACACCCACTACCACCTAACACCCCCGACAGACCTTCACCATCGGCCGCGGCAACGAAATAGTCTGCACCGCCATCACCCACCTCGCCTCCCGCATTCAAGGCCGCACCCTCGAATCCTTGGTAGAAAACTGGAGCGCCACATGGCGCCACCTCGTGAACGACTCGCAACTCCGCTGGATCGGCCCCGAAAAAGGCGTCATCCACCTCGCTCTCGGCGCCGTCGTAAACGCCATCTGGGACCTGTGGGCCAAAACCCTGGGCAAACCCGTCTGGCGCATTGTCGCGGATATGACGCCGCAGCAAATCGTCGACCTTATTGATTTCAGATATATTACTGATGCGCTGACGCCTGAGGAGGCGCTGGAGATATTGACGAAGAGTCAGGAGGGTAAAGAGGGGAGAATGAAAGAAGCGCTTGAGTCGCGCGCTGTGCCGGCGTATACCACGTCTGCGGGGTGGTTGGGGTATGGGGAGGATAAGATGCGTGGGTTGTTGCAGGAGACGCTGGCCAAGGGGTATAAGCATTTTAAACTCAAAGTCGGGAGCGATATTGAGCAGGATCGCACAAGACTGAGCATTGCGCGCGAGATTATTGGGTACGATAAGGGGAATGTACTTATGGTGGATGCGAATCAGGTGTGGAGTGTGCCTGAGGCGATAACGTATATGGAGGAGTTGAGAGAGTTTAGGCCGTGGTTTATTGAGGAGCCGACGAGTCCTGATGACGGTACGCAACAATCTCCCTTCCTTTCCTTTTTCCTTTGTCACGTTTCCTTCGCGTAGAACCGGGCTGCGATTCAGTGGATGCGGGACTAACGAGAGATACTGTAGTCCTCGGTCACAAAGCCATTCGCGAAGCTCTCAAGCCCCACGGCATCGGCGTCGCGACGGGCGAAATGTGCCAAAATCGCGTCATGTTCAAGCAGTTTCTCGCCTCGGGCGCGATTGATATCTGTCAGATTGACGCGTGTCGACTCGGTGGCGTGAACGAAGTCATTGCCGTTCTGCTCATGGCTGCGAAGTTCAACGTCCCGATTGTGCCGCACTCAGGCGGCGTCGGACTACCCGAGTACACGCAGCATCTGTCGACGATTGACTATGTGGTTGTGAGTGGGAAGAAGAGTGTGTTGGAGTATGTGGATCACTTGCATGAGCATTTCTTTTGGCCGAGTGTTATTAAGGATGGGTGAGTTGACTACTTGTTGGAGAGAAAAGGAAATGGGTTTGCTGATCAAGGTTTCTAGGCATTATGTTACGCCTATGGAGCCGGGGTATAGTGTGGAGATGAAGCCGGAGAGTATGGATATGTATAGTTTTCCGGGGACGGATGGTAGTTGGTGGAAGAGCGAGGAGGCGCGGCCGATTTTGGAGGGGGTGAAGATATAGGTGGGTGTTTGTTAGCAGGAAGAGTGAGAGGATATTGAAAGATTCTTGGAATGTGCACGTGAGCATCGTGTTGACATCTATGGTGGTCATTGTTACGTCGAACTTGCAACGACCTTGTCTTGCGGCATGTTACTTGAAGCTCGCACGTTGTGGATAGAAGATGAGTAGGGCGATTGTGGGTATTGTGGGTTTACAATAAGCAATAAGTTAGCAATGTCTGACACAACTCATCGCTCACTCACGGCAAGGCTTCAGATTACATCTGCAAAACTTGCTCAGCCACGGAGACTTTCACCAGTAACGGCTGTTTAATCTATCGTTGAGCAAGCAACTTGCCTCCTCAATTTCCTTCCGTAGTTGCTCAATCTAATCACAGCTCCAAACTCGTTGACGGCTGTCGCATCCATCTCCAGCTATCATCACAAACGCCCTTCAATCACGCGTCCAAAGAGGCAAGCAGATTGCAACTAACGACGACCACACCGACACTAAGCCGAGCACAGCCGTCTTGCATCAGCCTATCATGAAACAATTTCACAAGGCCACCACAGCTACACACTACACGCCATACCCTGGAGCAGAGCCCGTACCTGACGCGGTCTGGTTGTGCTGTGGATGCAAGAGGAAATGGTTGACGAAGGAGATGGGAAGTGTCTGTGTTGGGTTTAGTCACCAGTATGCGGTTGAGTGCTGCGAGTTGGCTGGTTGAAGGGCGGCAATCGTTGAAATTTGATATGGAATGATCAATTTGGGGTATAAAATGCTACGTCTTGTTTCCATGTGTGCTCATGTCATTGTACCAAGCTGAAATAGACGCCGAACGCCAGAGGTGGTTACTCAAAAACACAAACGCCGTTATGCAATCTAACAAGCCTCATAGTTCCGAGCTCATCACTCACCACCTTCGGGCCTATCAGCCGTCCTCACTTCGCGGTACCCAAATCCCACGGCATCTTGGCGGCTTCACCACTCTTCGTCTTCCATTGACCTTGCCTTGGCCGCCACATCACGAAGAACGGATCCGGAGTCATCTCGGAGGCGCATTTGCGCCACTCGTCGCTCGCGTCACGTCGATCGGTGTCCCAGGCGAGCTTGAAGAGAGATTCGTAGGCGTACTTTTCGTACAGCGGCTTGCCCATCGCGGATGCTTCCATCCAGCACTCCAGATCAAGGTCGTCTGCTTGCTGGATACCAATGTCCATGAGAAGAGTTGCAACACCACGATTCCGGTGGGCAGGGTGGACAGCTAGCCAATTTAGAGCTGTAGTTATGTTAGCCGATGATGCCCAACTCGGGTGTTCGCACAACTATGTCTCACTTACCACAGTGTGGCCGTGTCATCCAGCTAGCCCTAGGCTTGTAGACCTGGTTGATGATCGACTCGCAAAAGTTACGGCATTCTCCCTCTGGCCACCACGGTGCTTGCAGCTTCGGCACTCCAGCAGCAAAAGGGTTGCTCTTCGAAATGACCCACTGCGCAGACGCAATCGTCTTGCCCGTAGTCGTGTCCCAAGCGTAGTACCAGTGGCTTGTGGGATCAGATTGGTGATCGTTCCAGAAACGTGTCTTTGATTCGTCGATCGCAACCTGTCGATGTGCTGTTGTGTAGCCAAGAACCGGGAAGAAGAGTTGCATAAATCGCTCGTAGGGTGTGTAGTTCGCCGCCCAAATGACGTCCACAATCTCGTCCAGCTCTTGCCTTGTGCTCGCCTCTCTAACCTCATACTGAGCCATTGCACTCAAACTCATCTTGCCCGCAGCAGGCGGTTGTTCGACAGTAATGGAAGCCATAGCGATATCGGCCAGTGGGAAACGCTTCAAATCAGCTTATGCGCCCCATCTACCCAGCAATCGCAGCGGCGTCGGAGATATAAAAAGCTCTCAGGCTTGGGCGGCGTTTGACAAACTACCCTTTTGGTCCACTACCCGATCTTAGTCCACCTCCTAAACAGGAAGGCGCAACTTGGTCTTGGCATGTCCACCCAAACTTCAACTCAATCATGGGCGATAAACCCCTCACGCTCTGCCGCCAGCATGGTAGTACAACGTTGCCTATCATGCTGGAATGCGACCTTCCTTGCTCGACTAGGACTCGGGCGGCCCGAGGCTGATGGACGGACGAGGAGGCGGGTGGTGGAGGATCGGTTCGACGACAACGCGACGCGAACAACAGTAGGCTCTGGTCCGAGCTCGGCACACGCGAAGGACGGAAACGCGCTTGTTTGCTCTGGGGCATTGGTATGTGGCGAAGACGGGCTGAAAGTCCGGAGTCTGGAGGATGGTGACACGGGTCGGAAGAGTCGTGGTTGGGTGGTTGGCGCCTCGGGTCGCGTTCGCGCTTCGCTGACCCATATGGAGATCTCAGCATTTGGTGCTGCCAGTAAGCTTCGTGTTACCAGAAGCAATCCGGATTTGATGTAGAGCAATGGAACTCTCAAGCTTCAGAATGGAAGCATCATCGCTGCGCCCATCAGCATGGAAGGACCACCGAGATATCAGGTGCTGAGTCGAGAAGACGAGGATGAAATTCAGGCTCAGCTTCAAGAGAAGGATGGGACAGAATGGAACGCGAACGACACCGAGATTATTCCCACGAATACGCGGAGTTTCATCTTCTACTTGTCACTTTTGTTGCTCTCGTTGTCGGCCAATGTGTTGCTCGTCATGGACAATGCGAAACTGAGAGTCGCTCGGAATCACGACAAGACTGCCTTCAGCGGTCTGGCATTCGACACACCGAAACCTTATCACGCGATGTCGGAATTCTGGCACTCAAATTCGAGCGACAGCTCAATGGAAGCGGCGTGGGATGCGATTAATACCAATCCCATCGCTGTCGCTGTCCATGACGATTTTGCAAAGAGAGCTTCCTTACCACCCACGACGCGCTTCCCTTGGGACACCGAACGCAGTGTCTACTATCTGAAAGGTCTTCACGACTTGCATTGTCTGGTATGTTGTTGTTCTTTTGATTCAAGCCACGGACTAATGCTCTCAGAAACTCATTCGCAAAGCCATTGTAACCAAGCACAACAACGGCAACATGACTTTCAGCCTCAATCATATTTACCATTGTCTAGATGGTTTACGGCAGGACATCATGTGTGTAGCAGACGACACGCCCATGCCGGTGCAGTCTGATCACCATGTCGGTGATGGCCAAGTCCGGCAGTGTCGTAACTGGGATCAGATGATCGAATGGGCAATGGAACCCGAGAGACACGCTTGCTACGAATGGGATGACTATCGTGAGGCCACCAACACGCTAGAACTCTTCGCACATTGCCCGCCAGACTCACCGTACCGCGAGTTCCAGGAGGCGTACTTCGAGTACCATGGTCATAAGGACACGTACGAGCTCAAACCCGACCGAGAACCGGTCATCATCTTCTAGAGCTATGGTGTGTCTCCAGTGGTTAAAGACTATCAAGGCATGCCCGCTGTAGGACATCCCACAGAAGCTAGCCATATAATCTCCAGCCATAGTTACCCATGGTACCTGTCAGCAGATCTCGCAGCTCAGATCATACCACATGATGATTGTGGTGTAACAATACGAATATAGCATGTGCTGGATATATTCGGTGACTTCAACAATCCATCAACAGTATCGGAGGCGGTGTTACAGTCAGTTGAATATTCTGGTTATCTCTTGCTGGAGAAGGTTGGATCTGCACCCGAAGGCCTCATCCGTGCGACAGCATCCCCAGCTGAGCGAGAACAAGTTCCCAATACCACGGTAATGGTAGCACGCAATCTCGGAGTGGCCTGGTTAACGAGGTCAACTGCATACAATCAACGTCGGCGGTGTACCGTGTTTCGACATATGAAGAGAGGAGCAAGTCGCTTCTCGAACACAGCACCCCGTCACCACTTTAATACAGCACACTTCAATGTAAGTCCGCATCGCTCGCCGTTCGATTTGATGTCGCTGATGCCCCTCTGAAGTTCGAGAAATCACAGCCACCATCAGGAAGATGCACTCATCCACCATCGTCCTTCCGCTCCTAGCATTCGCCGCAAGTGTTCTTGCGGCCCCTACGCCTCTCGAGGCAGTCGCACGCGCCGTTCCAAATGTCCACGAAGTCATTCGCAACCCAGCACCCATCGACAATCGCTTTGTTGCCAAACTTCAGGCCCTTGGTCTTCTGAAAACGGATGTTGTAATTAGCACTCGCGCAGTCCCGAAGGTTGAGACGGAGATCGATGATCCTAGCAAGATCGTCTGAAACACGCATCTCCTGTCGTGTTGGGACGAGGGATTGATAGCCGTACGAGTTGAACGCCCACGAGTTGAAATTGAGAGATGCTGCCCGGCGGCAAAATACAAACACATTGTTGACCTCGTCGCTCTCAACATGCAACGAATCGTGATTTCTGCGCTTCATCCCCCTTTGCACGACATGATTGTCAGAACCCAGGGTGCGATGGTCCTCTTGTGGCTGATGCTGTGGCCGTCCGCATTGGGCCTCGTTTCTGAGCATTGTGCGTTGGCAACGGTCGCACCGCACATTCACAAACTCTTGCAGCGTTTGGCCGCTTCTTGTGCGAGCCGAGATCGTCGCGTCGCACATCCACCTCACAACAAATTCCAAGATCAAAGTATTGGATAGATCACGATGTGTTTCAGCTCGTGTGAGCAGCGGGAACAAACTAGATCGGCGCCGTTGACTTTGAGTTCAGTTCAAGTGTGCTTGTGATCTAGGCATACCGAAACCTACCGATCGGTCTGACTGAGTTACACAAAATTTCCGGAACAGGCACATGCGCCGCTGATTGACATCGGTCGGACGTCCTTGCATATCTCAGTCCTCGCTGCGCAACAATGCACAGCGGGTACTCACACCTCCGGTTCCTTGCCCTCCTCGCGTAGAATTCACCTGGCACAAGATTTCCCGCCTGCTGGCTGGATGTCTTGCCGTCAATCGAGGGTGGGCGGGAACGCCGTTCACGATTGAACTACTAGCGGATCCTTACATTTTTGCACGCCATGCTTCTCCAGCTGGCGATATTGTCATTTTGTTGTTTGCACTGACCATACCAGCCGTTTGGCTTTCTATTTTGGACGCGCCGGTTGGACTTTATTGAGCACGAACCGACCGTACATCAAGCGAACGTTTTGAAGTGATTCACTTTCGCGAACGATGCGATGACGGCACTGAGCTCATTTTCCCCATCGCACCGTTCGAGTCCGCGCAAACCAGCATCCAGCGATAATTACGGTTCTTTTGTCAATGTCGTTACTTGGATACTCTTGATTACTTCGGCTTTGGCGGTGCTCACGAGGCTGGCGACGAAGCGCGCGTTACGACGGAGGATTGACATTGATGATGCATTCGTTATTGCGGCTTTGGTAAGCACGGGACTTGTCTTGAGATTCCTTATGCGTACATATATGCTCACGATATGGCGACAGATCGTGAGCATTGGTTCCGGTGCCTCTGTGAGCGTTCAGACTGCCAATGGCCTCGGACGCGATATTTGGATCTTGTCCGACGATCAAATCATAGCTTATCAGAAGGTACGTTTCAGTTGGCAGTGTCAAGTGATAGTCGTCTGATTACTCTGTAGGCCGAATTCGCAAACAAGCTACTCTACATTGCAACCCTGGCTTTCGCAAAGCTCTCGATCATTTCTCTGCTCATGATTTTGACGGAGTCGCGCTTTCACCACAATTTAGCTACTGTTCTCACTGCTATAATTGCTCTATGGGGAATAATCGCCGAATTCGTCGCGGCCTTCCAGTGCGGTACGGCAGAGCCTTTACGGTTCGTTGGAGCCGATCACCGTTGCCACAACTTGGTGCGTTACCAGACAAACACTTCAAGCGCCTCATACACAGCTGACATCTGGAAGGCAGGGTTCTGGCTCGGCATGGGCGTCATCAACATCTTGACCGACCTTGCACTTATCATGTTTCCCATTCATGTAATCATCACACTACAACAGATGAGCCTCAGAAAGAAGATCACCATCCTCGTGTTCTTCGGCGCACGTTCACTGTGAGCTGTCTGGCTTCGAAGATAGATGCAAGGGCTAACACGTTGCAGCGACATCGTTGCGACAGCTGTTCAGTTTGCATACCTAGACGGCTTTACCTCAGAAAATCCTACGCGCGACTTGTGGAAGTGGACATTAATCACTCAGGTCGTTGAGTGCACAACAATTCTGACTTCTTGCGTACCTTATCTTCGCCCGGTCTTCGAATCGTTGCCTTCTGGACTGTACGGCTCCGACGAGATGCGCAGGCGTGGGACACCCTCTGAGCTCGGCTACTCTCGAAACAAGAGCGGTTCCTACCAACTCAGTAGCTCGCACTCGAACGGGAAGTCACTCAAAGATGAGAAGGTCCGCAGCCCTGGTCGCAAATCTCAGAGCGAACACGGCATCAAGCGCTTTCTGCCCATGCTTTCTCAGGAACGAACCACACACTCGAATTCTGCATCCGGAGTGCCAGGTGGTCCTCGTCGTCCAGATGGAGAAATGGCAGTAGAGATAGTAGCGCTGGGAAGAGTCGACGGTGACGATAAGAGATGGGAGACTGACAGCACAGGCAGCCATTCCAAGATTCTGAAGACGACGGTGGTCAGCGCGGAGTGGGAAGAAGCAGACAGGGGAAGTAAAGACATTCGTGCCGACGGCATTGAGATATTGCAATACCGATAATGATTTTCTGCTTGTTACGATCTTGTGGGTTTGTAACCTTTGGCATCTACTTGAAAGATGAACAAGGATCAGAGGAAGTAGAGATCTTTAGAAGCGCTTCAAAGCGAGACATCTCCATTTCTCGAACAACTACCTCTTGAGATACTCCTCTCCTACTTGATATGCTCCATCGATGTTCATCAGAGGCAATGTATAAACCTGGGGCGCTCTTAGACTCGAAGAATGTTATGGCAAGGTAACTAGTGAGATTGGAGCGTACAACCCTGATGGTGGGTTGGTAACACGTGCAGGCGGTCGTTCGATGATGGAAGAGGACCTGTATTATGTCGCTCGCTTTTCTGCTGCGGTCTTAGTGACTACTCACGACTGTTCAAGCGAACTTTGCAGTAGCGAAACCCCCTGCAAGTCAATACTATGAATGAGCTCACGTCACGATTGATACCGGTACGCTTACGGAGTTCGGGCCACAATTGCACTTCTTTGCCTGCCCTCGAATAGTCCACCTGTTGAGGTGGATACACACATGCCGAAGAGCTTGACAGAGCACTTGCTACGCTCAACAGGGTTCGTGTAATTGCCGGACCGTTTGTACACTGTGACATCCAGGTTGTTAGGGGTCCTTGGTGGCCGCAACAAGTAACGCGTCAAGCCAATGGCTGCCCACGTCAGCGTCCAAGGGCAGCTCCACGGACTACAACCACTGGGCGCGCACAGTACCAATGAAACCACCGTAGATGGGATGCTACTTCGATCAGCGATGCAAGAGGCGGAGGTGGCGGTTACGGATCCAGACACGGGCGGTATGCCATGGACAGTCCTCACGAGCAGCTACGGGTCGGCAGCCCGCTGCGTTTCGTACTATTGATGTCTTCCGTTTACCGTATATGTAGGAAGCCTGATAAATCTGAGAGGCTCTGAAATGATGGCCGTTAGACCGTGGCTGCGGATCGTGAAAAGTGGAGGGGCTCCACGTGGACCCGGTGACTAAAGTGTTCCACAGCGTCGAAAGACCTTCCTCCCTTCATTCCTTCTTCAACCACCACGTCGTCCAAGATCTTGTCACGCTTTGTACGACCAGAAATCTGCAAAGAGGTCACAGCTTTGTTCAGACCGGTATGACAGCCGTTGTTGTTGCCACTAGAACATGGCCTATCCCCACCCATCAACGTGCCTCCTGTTCAACTAGGCTAACCCTTTGCTCATTCCCGTGCGACGCTTGGTAGGACTCATACTTCCGGAGACCCGTCTGGTCATTACAATGCTGCAAAGCGTGAGCGCTGTCGCTATAGCAAACAGACGCGGCCGAGCCCGACGTGCAGACTGGGTTCGAAAGTCCAAGCATTGTCTATGCTTTCCCCTCCTCCACGCGAAGCCGACCGGGAATTTTCCTTTCGCGGCCCTGCTACCTGGAGACAATCGAGCAAGGGATCCGCGCTGATGCATGCCACCGTTTTTGCAGATGAATCGTGTAACGCCAAAGCCAATCAGCGCCTGTGATTGCGCAACTCCATGAGCTCGCGAATGCAGTGCGATATGTAGCGAGCCGACGTCAATGTGGGAAGCCTACGGACTGTCTCTGCTGTACGCACCACCAGCTCAGAGTTTGTCTCTCTGAGCGCATATTCGCAGTGCCGAACGCCACCTCCTGGCTTCTTTGCCGGCGCACATGGCTCTCGTTACCTGAGGAAGGAATAAATAACACGATCGACTTGCATTGCATAAATCCTGTATCACGACCCTTCCTACACATCAATTTGCTGGCTTGCTGCTCGACAATCGGACGTCACTACGACCGCAGACTACACCTGCAACACCATCAATTGGACGGCGAAGACTCCGCTGAGCATTCGTGGCTATGGAGAAGCATATTGACCTCCAGTCGTTCGACGACGATGTTCTCCGTGCCAGGGGCAAGGGCTCAGTATCAGAGCTGAAGGGACAGGACTTTGACCGCGATCGATATGAACTGGCACGAGTGGGTAAACAGCAGGTCTTGAAGGTACGCAAAGTTCGATCATCATCTATTCGCATGAGCTAACTAAGTCAGCGCCGCTTCGGACTGGTGAGCATGACGGGCCTTTCATGTGGTCTTATGTGCACTTGGGAAAGCTTGCTAGTGTGAGTTTGACAATACCCTTTCCTTCCCTCGATCTAACGTTGATCAGGATCTTCGCCATTGGCTTCCAAAAGTAAGGTCGATCCAACGCAAATCTGTGTGATGGCGTGGCTAATCATGACAGTGGCGGACCTGCTGGCCTCATCTACGGATTCATTCTCATCTGGCTCGGCAACTTCTCGGTCTTTATGTGCATTGGAGAGCTGGCAAGCGCAGTCCCGACTGCAGGTGGTCAGTATCACTGGGTCTCCCTGCTCGCACCGAAGTCAAACAAACGATTCTTCAGCTACATCACCGGTACGACAACACATCCTTTACGTAAAGCTACGACTGATATGTGCAGGCTGGCTCACCGTAATCGGATGGATTGCAGCACTCACATCCGTATGCTACTTCGTGGCCGACCTCATCCTTCAGCTCGCTACTCTCAACGACTCTGATCAGAGCTTCCAGCGAGCTAACTGGCATGCAACGCTCCTTCTATGGGCCGTCCTCCTACTTTGCGTCTTCATCAACATCTTCGTCAGCGGAGCTCTACCCACGATTGAAGTTGTCGTTCTTATCGTACACATCCTCGGCTTCTTTGGAATTCTGGTGCCTTTGGTGTACTTGTCCGGATCACACAATAGCGCCAAACTTGTGTTCACAACCTTCAATAACGGCGGTAAATGGTCAACCCAGACACTGGCTTTCTTCGTTGGGCTACAAGGCAATGCTTTGGCGTTTGTGGGGACTGATTCAGTCGTGCACGTAAGTGGAATATCCCTCACCCAGGGAACCCAGCTAAATTTAGCAGATGTCGGAGGAAGTGAAGAATGCAAGCGTCGATGTTCCTCGGTCCATGCTACTAAGCCTAATCATCAACGGAACGCTGGCTATCGGCATGCTCCTAGCCATTCTCTTCAGCGCAGAAAACCTGACCGCACTGATGGAGGACGCGGCTGCCCCAACCGCTGCCTTCATTCGGATTTTCCGTGCTGCCGTGGGATCGAATGCTGGTGCAACAATCATGGTCAGCATCATCATCTTCCTTGAGTTCTGCAGTGCTATGGGTTGCTTGGCTGCTGCATCTCGCATGACTTGGTCTTTTGCCCGAGACCGGGGACTCCCCTTCTCGCGCGCTCTCAGCGTGGTAAGTAGTGTCTCTCGAAACGTGAGAGTTGGTGACACTAAACCCGAGTAGATTGACAAGCGTACCACAATACCAGTCGTGGCAATCATCGTTGTCACCGTTTGCTCAGCATTGCTTGCGTTGATCAACATCGTCAATCTAGCTGCCTTCAATGGGACGCTATCGATGGTTCTACAAGGGTTTTACATATCATATCTGCTGGCCATCGGTCTATTGCTTTGGAGGCGGCTACGCGGCGACCTTGACAACCCCGAGTCTTCGATGACCATCTTCAGTTCCGGCCAAGTTGATGAAGCATACGATCGAAGCTTGACATGGGGTCCGTGGAGGCTCAAAGGCGCCCTTGGAGTTGCCAACAATGTCGTTGCCATTTGTTACCTCTCCTTGATCATCTTTTTCAGCTGTTGGCCGTCTGCGCCCGTTACAGACTTCGCCAAGATGAACTTCGCCGTCATCGTCACTTCAAGTGTCATGTTCATCAGCATGGCCTACTACTTTCTCTACGCGAAGAAGTCGTACACTGGTCCTATCGTCGAAGTCGATCCTCACCTACAGTAACGCGGTCGGCTACGAAGCAGAACCTTTCATCATATGTCATTACCAGGGAGACGGACAATCGGCACTCGCTTCTTTGACTTGCGTTTCTAGTGAATGGTTCACTTTCTTGCATTACAAGGATGGGCGGTACTTTGCATATTATTCTCTGTCGCTAGCTACGATCGGTTACGAAAAGGTAGCAGTATTGACTGGTCTCCATGCGGAAGAGGTGTGAACCGCTTTGAAGCAGTTCACGCCTGACTGTCAACATATGCGTACCTCGAAGTGTCCGATCGTGGTCGAAAGGCAGTACAGCGTTCATAGACGAGTATTTGTTTCACACGATATATCTTACGAGCTGAGGACTAAATTTTCAGAGCTGAGGCCTCCGCCACATCTGGAAAGCTCTTCCTGGTCAAACTATAACTTTACGGGTGACCTCTTAGTCTAATAATATATTCAGGTCAGTCTCGCGATGATGTGTTGCTTGGCTTGACGCTCCAGTCCTTTCCTGGCGCATGTATGCATCAGCACACCTTGTCTTCTCACTTTGCATCCACTAAGCTTCTCAGCTACTACTGGAACTCACGATGGGTAGGCAGGTATCCATTCAGCAGGGCACCATCATGTGCGAGACACTCGCATCAACACGAACGATGACATGTACATTCAATATCGATTATAGGCTCCCAAAACCATCGCGCTCGTCTTCACGCAAAGGCTGAGTCGGTAAGTCTCCGAAAATAGGTCACCCTTCGGCTGTTTACCGTTCAAGTCCTCCAGCTGCAGCCCCCGCATTCAGCTAGCCATGCAGCCGCACCACTCGAGAAAGTTGGAGAGCGCCACCGTGAATGCGCCTCCGACACCCAATAAATCGCCGAGGGAATCATTCGCCCGGTTCTAGATGACACGATCTGGGGGGTTTCGATGCCGTTTGCCAAGATGAGCATGAGGAGCGAAGCCTCCACTATGACCACTCTATTAGCCATACACATTCGACAGATCTTCCAAGATCAAATAGAGAAGGGCACGCTTAACCGAACGATCACGAGCTTCACGAGAGACCACCATGCGGTGGGACGCGGCGATGATCATGCAGAGGACGAAAGCGTCGAGCTGTGAGCTCTAGTGGAGGCACAGCTAATTATCGTGACAGAAGACAACAGCAACTCTGGCACTATGAACAAGGCTGCAAAGGTAGAGTCTGGATATATAACACCGGTTGCCAGCGATGGAAAGAATCATCTTCATCTTCATACAGCACTTTCAACCAGCTCCCAATAATAATACGCTACTTTCCAACTATCTCTTCGACTACAAACGCTTTCGTCCATAATCATGCTTGTCCAAACTTTCACCGTTGCGTCTCTCCTCTCCCTCTCCTTCGCCGCACCCACCTTTCTCGAGAAGCGCTTGTCCCCGCTTCCCATGCTTCGGCCTACTGTAATCTCAAGATACACTGGCTCCAACGGCGCGATCGTGTACAACGTCCCCACCGGCACCGCTGCCAAAACATACCAGGGCGACGTCACCACCCTCGTCACCTTCTCCAATCCTTCGCTTGACTTGCCGACCACCTGCCGCATCCGCTTTAACCTCGATAGCAGTGACACTGCCGTCGTGACTGAAGGCACGAAGCAGGTCAACATCTATACGTCGCTGTATCCTGCTCCGGCTGCGGGAAGCGCCGGCTGGGGTGGGCCAGGCAATGGTCGGAACCAGGACGTAGGACGCTTCTTGGTGTATAAGGGTGGAAATGCCGATTTGATCATGGGCACGGACAGCGTGGCATGCCCGAAGAAGGGCGAAACGGTGGGATTTGAGGTTGTGCCTACGGGTGATGCGGACAGGGTGGAGTGGAGCAAGGACTTGAGTGGGCTGTACTTGACTTGGATTTGAAGCGCAGATGAGGGCGTTTGTGAGGCGTGGGTATCAGTGTTTGCTTTCCCTTGTTCCGCTTGGTCTTTCTAGTTGGGAGTGCTTGATTTCACGATTGGTTTCGCCTTGTTGGTTGAGAGTAATGCAATATAAGGGAATTCGGTTTTTTGAAGACACCAACTTCGGCGTTCAGTGTGCCAAAAGATTAACGAAGTACGTACGCGCGCTTCTGTGCACACGTCCTTGGTTGCATTACATCATGGTAGATAACGAACGGCGTCTTTTGATCGAACATGTTGGTGCGTTCCAGCCAGTCTTCGAACGCATCTTGCCCGTCAACTTCTGAATCATCCTCATCATACATAGACTCGTCCATATCTATGCAGATTTGACAGTCGCAGCCCAACCCCATGCTCCATCTCGTCGGCGGAGTCGTAGGGCTCGTAATCCGGGTCGCCCTCTGTGAGATAATCTCTGTACACATCTTGTATTGCATACTCATCATCCAAAAACTCTATCAACGCATCTTCATCGAGCTGAGGACCGTCCTGAAGCCAGTGGTTGAGCTCGAGTCTTACGTGTGGTGGATGCCAAATGCCGAGGTTGCGATGGCACCAGGATATCCTTACTATTGCGCCTTCTCTTTCGAAAGCTAGAAGGATAGGTTGAAGCATGGCCCACCATGCTTTCCAAATACTGAAGCGGATATGTTTTTGTGAAAGCTCGACATTGAGCTCGAAGTCTTTCTTCTTGCGGATGCGTAGGAGGTGTTTTAGCGATTGTTGTATGGTTTTGTCGTTGACTCCATCGGCAGGCAACATGAGTTGGTCGAGGTTGAAAAGTATATCGCACTTACGGAGAATGGTTGCTGGATCTAGTCCGACTCGAAATACGTCATCGCATAGCAAGGGTTTGATTTCTGATGGATATTTTACCCTGAAGAAGGGCTCGTCTATAGTTTCGTGGTAGTACTCGTGTTGGTGATGGTAAAATGCTTCGACCATTTCGCGCGCGATCTATGGACCGACGTAATTCTTGTTGACAACATGTGGCAGGTCTTTAAAAAAGGGACTGGTTTCTCCATGGCGGATGACTTCCGCCATGACACCATTTCCACTCTCTGAAACCCAAATCTGTGCATAGATTATGTTGCGTAGCTCGCGCGGAAGGCCTAGAAGCTTGGAGGTGATGACAAGATTCCATGCTTGCGAATACGCACAGGAGGCGTTGCGGAAGTCACTGTCAAGGTTTAGCTGACTGAAGCTGTTACTCTCAGGTGCAAGGTAAATTTACGTTGCTTCTGTGACTCTCTGTTCCAGAACAGCTGCTTCTTTCTGCCTCCGAAGCCTCGCGATCTGGCTCTCCAACTCACGAATGCTCTCGGCGTCAGACTCAATTCGGTACTCACACTGCTGGTAGGAGAGCGGACTCACTTGCGAGCCTGTTCGGCTCTCTTACGTTTCACACTGCATAGTTTTAGCGTCTCGTGTTTCTGTAGATCACCCAACGACTTACTCCCTCAACTTCTGGAAGAAATCTCTCAAGTCCATTGTGCTGATTAAATCTTGCATAGAAGAATCACGTCGGGGAGGTGTTAAGGCGCAGGTGGGAAGAAGGAAGAGGTGCAGATCAGACGCGTCGCGTCGTCCCAGCACGAACCAAGTCTGGGGTACGCTGGGTAGAGCCCATGACTCGAACCGCATTGTCCGCATGTTGCTCCAAGTTTCGAAGGTCGTGCATTTCAAGACATATGTGGATAGTTGATTGCAATTGATGGACCCGGTCGAAACGCTTCTATCAACGCAGATTGAGGAAGCCGCACATATTGCTCACTAGCTGCGATCGATGTAGCAGCAGGGAGGCAGTTCTTGCAAAAGGATCCTGAATACCTAGATGCAGAGAGTCTGCGCCCGATGTGGTCTTCGATCGTCCTCCCTGTCCTTGCCACTCGTGGCAAGCAATACGCAGTAGGCGCTACGGAAACCCATCGAACAAGTCCTCGCTTTCAGAATCGTCCTCAGTCTCGTCATGCTCCGCAATATTTGCGCAAGTTGCGCGATCACATTATTCGTCGTCCTTGTCGTATGAGTTTTCGGTAAGCGGATGATCAGCATCGGAATCGAACGCATTGGGGTCGTAGTCGAGGCGGAATTCCCACTCATACTCCCTGTGCTCCTCCAAGATATCGTCCTCGGTGATTAAAAATCGCACGAATTGTTCCACGTCCTTCTTGTCCTCGTGCTTGATATTTCCTCGAAATCTCGCTGTATAGGTGGACGATGCCACATATGGTGGGACCAGACGATCTGCACTCGTGCATCCTCCTTTTCAAGGGCGAGCAAGATTGGTCTCAATATGCGGATGTACGCAGGCCAGAGCTTGAGACGTATTCGTCTTTGGACGAGCTCAATGTGAAGATCAAAGTCTTTCTTCATAGCGAGCGTGGAGAGAAGTTCCGGAGAAGGCTGAATACCCTCAACGTCGACCTCGATGTTGGAAGGCTTGTTTAGATCGTCCAAGTTCAAGACGATCCTCAGTGCTCGGAGTTCTTTCGCGGGATCGATGCCAACGCCAAAGCTATCATCGCACAGGATATTTTCAATGACCTCTGGGCATCGAGCCTGAAACGGACAGAGGCGTGCCAGCGCAAAAAGTGAAGGAGCACGTCGATAATAAGCTTCAACCACTTCGCGGGCAATCTCCGCGCAAACGTAGTTCACATCGACGACGTGCGGTATAGTTTGGCTGTGAATACCGCCCGTTCGTATAACCGCAGCCATTGCAGTATGAGTCGTGACGAGATAATCATCGCTCCAAATGTACGAGTACACCGTGTCCCGCAGTTCTCGTGGCAGAAGAGTTAACTTGGAGGCAATAGAGCGATTCCATGCCTTCGAGTAAGCGTGAGAAGAGTCGTTGAATGGGCTGTTGGCATAGACGTTGATCAGCAGTGTCGTGCTTCTTGCCAAACCGATTCAAGACTCACCCGGCTTGCATAGTTTGAGAGGTCTTGATGATTGCATACTTTGCACGCTCGAGCTTTGCGATTTCAATATCGATGTCATCAATCCTGATTGTGTTAGCATATTGCCGAGGTCAGCGTACTGCTTGCTACCAACTACGATCGAAGATAATGAAGATCAGAGGAGAAATGTCTGTTCAGTTCTTCGCTTGTAGCTGGTAACGGGTAGTAGAGCTCGAATGCGGCACTCACTGTCGATTGCTGACAACCGTTTGACTGTGACAGCTTTCTGTGGTCAGCGAGGCAGTAGAGAGCGTCACGGAGCAGACTTACTCCCACAATGTCTTGTAGGACGGATCGATATCGATCGATTCGCTCGTGCAAAGTTTCCTAATCGTTGGTGGCATTGTAACGTGACGATAAGGAGTGTGGATGTTCGGGGTCTGTCGTGTCTTCAACGCGAACGCGTTTCTGCATTGCGCTACATAATTTTGGCCGCCGCACGACCCATTTCAGCAGCAATAATTGACACAACTTCTATAAAATGTAACGAAGCAAAACTACCTAGCAAAAAGAAAGCTCTCAAAACACAGGATAATAATGCAAAGTCAGCCTTGCATAGCTTCGCAGTGCTTCTGCTCAGCAAGTTGTCCTATTTCAGCCCCAGATGGCAATGTGCAATACACATCGCCTGTTCTTCCAAGCCCTGGAGCACGTATGCCAAATCCAAGTGTTTTGTGTGGACTGCCTTGGTATACGACGGTCGGACCACTCATTGCTGAGTGAAGTATTCACCTGGTGAGTGCTATAGAAGATCGCCGAGCACATCGTCGCTATCTTCGCTCGCTCACATCGTCTTCTTCAAAAGTGATCTGCCTCTCCGTTGTCGCAAAGCGCGCACAAACAGTACTCATCCTCCTCGTCGTGCGAGTCATCTTCTTCGGATAAGTGGTACGGAACTTAGTTTGCATTGTCCTCCCGCAAATAGTCTTTATGCTCAGGTGCGATCATGAACTCATTTTCCTCCAACCACCGTTTCATAACATCCTTGTCAGCAACGCCTTCTCTGATCATGTCGGTGAGATCCCATTGTAACCGAAGTCTACGACCTTCCCGAAAGCAGTAAGACCAGGAGACAGAGACCGTTGAGCCTGCGCTCTCGAAAGCGAGTAGAATTGGGTTGAACATATTGAAGTAGGCCGGCCAGAGGTTGAGGCGGATGTGTTGTTGGGAGAGGTAGATTTGTAGATGGAAGCCCTTTTTCTTCACGATAATGTGAAGGAGGTCTAGTAATGGCTGGATGCGTTCAACATCGACTTCTACATCTAGCGACGTGTTGAGATTGTCAAGGTCGAAATTGACGGTGAATTCGCGAAGTATGTTGGCCGGGTTCAGGCCAACGTTGAAACTATCGTTGCATAGTATCCAACTGATGCCTTCCGGTGAATGTGCATCGAAAATGGAGTAATGCTGATGAGCGGGCGGATACCACGCTTCGACAGCCTCGCGTGCAGTGACCAAGCCCATGTAGTCCACATCAAGAACGTGTGGGAGAGGTGCCCTGATAGATGAACCATGGCCGCGTAACATGAGTATCATAGGCTCGAGTGTCTTCATCATATATATCCATCGTCCCAGATGTGAGCATGGACAGTGTCGCGCAACTCGCGTGGTAGGATAGCCAGCTTTGACGCAAAAGACCAATTCCATGCCTTTGAATAAGCGTGACAGGAGTCGTGAAGCGGACTGTAAAAAAGGAAAAGTCAGTGGTGCATAGTAGCGAAGATATGCTTGAAGCTTACCCGCTTTCCAATTCGTGTGATGACTCAAGAGCTATGCGCTTTGCCTCTATAAGCCTGCCAATTTCTTCATCAATCTCAGTGACCCTGCCTAAATGTTAGCACGAGACTCGTGTGGAGGAAGACGTTTCGATTACTTACTTGCGAATTCCGTCAACACCCTGGCTCTTGACACTATATCGTGTTAGCAAGCTATATTACGAAGCGTCACGGCGCAGACTTACGCGCATAGACGCTTGAAAGGAGGAGTCAGAAGCATCTTCTTCATCTGAGGGTGGCTTCCTAGTGACAGAAGTCATTGTGAAGTTGCTGCCTACGGGTGGTGTTCAGGAGTGGTGTCTGGTCGCGTAGACGCGTTCTCAGTAATGGCGCTAAATGAGCGCGCCGCACCATCCATGCCGCGGCCACCATGTCTGGCTCGCTGCGGCGGTCGACATCAAATACTTATGTCACATCAGCTCATTGCAAGACCAACATTTGGTGTGAACATGCTGTATTCAAATTGCAGCTAACGAATCATCTACAGCTTTGACTTGGACACAATGAACGAGTTACCAGTCTGCAGCCACTTAACAGCATCAGTCACAAACTCATCCACAATCTCCCGTGCGCTCTTCTTCTCCTCAACAACAGCAGCAACCTTGCCCATCAAGAACGGCCGCGCATTGTCCATTGTGTCATCATCAAGATCGTCGCCCATCTTTTCGAGATCGTACTCCACAGGCAATATACCCTTGCCGGTGAGCTCCTTGATCTCAGCCGCCCTGTTCTCCTCCCAGTTCTGAATGTACGGGTTGGTGCGGACACGGAGCGGTCGGCCAGTGAAGATGATTGTGCGGACGTTGTCGTCCCAGCCAGCTGTTCGTACGGCCTCCTGGTGAGCCTTGGGTGCACCGGCCTCGTCGGCAAGGATGAAGCGCGTTCCGACCCACACACCAGCCGCACCGAAGGTGAGCATGGCAGCCAGCGACTGGCCGTTGTACATGCCGCCCGCAGCGACAATCATGACCTCCTCGCCGGTGAGCGGCGACTTGTGTCCCTTGACCATCTTGACGGCGGCTGGGATGAAGACGGATGTAGGAACATCGCCAGTGTGTCCACCACCCTCGCCACCTTGTGCGCAGATGATATCGACGCCGAGGTCGAGGCACTTCTTGATGTGCTTGGGGTGGCCGATCATGTTCATGTAGAGGATGCCGTGCTTGTGCAGCTTCTCTACTACGGCTTTGGGAGGGACGCCAACGGCACAAACAAATAGCTTGGCGCCCGAATCGATGATGATATCGATGAGCTCGTTCAGCTTGCCCTTGGTGTAGTCGTAGCTGTCTTGTCGTTAGCCACGTGTACGCGTCGCAGAAACCTGGTCACTACATACTTGGTCTTGCGCGCACTTCCTCCGACCTGGGGAAGAAGCAGATCGACACCGAAGACCGCCTTCTGGTCGTTGAGGTATCCCTTCAACTCCGCGATCTGCTCGCGAAGCATGTCTGGGGTGTAGCCGATGCCACCCAAGACACCGATTCCTCCAGCGTTGGTGACAGCGGCAGCGAGCTTCGGTCCAGCAGCCACGTTCATGCCCGCAAGCATAACGGGGTGCTGGATTTTAAGCAGATCGGTGAGCTTTGTGCGGATTTGCTCTAGGGTTTGTCAGTCAATGATTGGCATGTGAGCGAAGCCAACTTACGTGGTGACGCCATGATGAAGGATGGTATTGAAAATCTCTGGATGAAGAGTATCAAAGGCAAAGGTATGGAGAGAGTGCAGCTGGAGAGGGAGAAGGAGCCACGGCTCAGAACTTAAAGCGTGAGGAGATCGAGTCGTCCTCAGCCGCGAGCCGAGGCACATGCGGTTTCCTTGGCGATGAACGCTAACTCCACAGCGGCATGGTCAAATCCGGGGATAGCGCCGTGTCATTTTTGCGCCGGCACGTCCTAAGGGTGTCACATGCAAGCACCAATCCGAATCTCACCTCAACTCTCCATCATGCTCTTCTGCATACGCATGCTACCGACGACCATCAAGCAGCAATCTTACAGGACAATTCTGAGGCTGAACAGCTGCGGGAGGGGTATCCCGCATAATGCCATTAAACCGAACTCTTCTTTTTCGAGCTTCCGATCACGCTCATGTCCAGCCACCATAAGTAATCACACGTTCAGTCAACAAAACGGCTTCGGAAGATCCTGTCAGACGTTTTCGGGCATTTCTAGTCGTTCCATCCAGACTCAGCATGGCTTGCCGCACAGAGCATTCATTGCTCTCGGAAGTAACATGGGCGACAGAGTAGCAATGATCGAGCAAGCATGCAAAGAGGTTGACGCCAGCCAAGATGTCAGGATACTGCGAACAAGCAGCCTATACGAGACCAAGGCCATGTATGTCCTTGATCAAGACAACTTCGTCAATGGTGCATGCGAGGTAGACAAGCCAATTGCTTTCTGGTAGCACTCGCTGAGAAAGGTAGGTCGCAACTTCACTACAGCCACTCGAGCTCCTAGATCTCCTTCAGTCTGTTGAGAACAAGATGGGTCGTGTAAAAGTCATTGACAAAGGTCCACGTAACATCGATCTAGACATTCTACTATACACTGATGGTAGTAATGGAGAATGTCGGATGGTGGACTGGAGTGACGAGAGGCTGATCATCCCTCACAAATTGATGCTTGAGAGGGAATTCGTGCTTCGTCCTCTAACTGAGTAAGTCTCACAAACTACGTGTCGAGCCGCACAGCTAATACCGAGCAGTCTGCTATCAAACGACGACAACCTTTCACTTGGCTATACTCATCATGGTGACCTTTCCAAATCCCTAGTAATGCGTTCGCTGGACAAGCTACGATCAGAAACACCCCTTTCGCCTCTCACGCACATCGGACCCGGGTTACTAAACCTTACACCGCATCAAAGAGATAGACCGACCCAGACTATGTCTATCCTGAACGTCACTCCCGACTCTTTCTCAGACGGCGGCAAGAACTACAATCTCAATAAGAACGCTCTGCGACAGACCGTGCTCGACCACGTAGCAAACGGCGCCACCGTCATCGATGTAGGCGGCCAGTCGACTCGCCCTGGCGCAATCGAGGTCGATTCCGACGAAGAGCTCTCACGAGTCATCCCAGCAATCCATCTTATTCGCTCCTTAGACTTGCCAAATGTATCAATCAGCGTTGATACCTACCGCGCCGACGTCGCTCAGGCAGCCGTCAAAACCGGCGCGCACATCATCAACGACGTAAGCGCTGGCCTCATGGACGATAACATGCTTCACACAGCCGCGAAATTAGGATGCGCCATGTGTCTCATGCACATGCGCGGCACACCCGAGACCATGAACGCAATGACAGACTATACAGATGGCGTCGTTGAAACTGTGGGCCGCGAACTACTCGAGCGTGTACGTGCCGCAGAAGACGCGGGTATTCGACGCTGGCGCATCATTCTGGACCCGGGCATTGGATTTGCAAAGAATCAAGCGCAGAATTTGGAACTACTGAGACGATTTGAGGAGTTGAGGCGGTATCCTGGACTGGAGAATTACCCGTGGTTGGTCGGTACGAGCAGGAAAGCGTTTATAGGGCGAATCACTGGTGTGAGGGAAGCGAGGGAGAGAGTGTGGGGCACTGCGGCGAGTGTTGCGGCGGCGGTGCAGGGTGGTTCGGATATAGTTAGGGTGCATGATGTCAAGGAAATGGCGCAGGTCGTGAAGATGGCGGATGCGATATGGAGAGTTTGACGTATGTAGAGCTATTTGTTCAGTGGCGCAAATGTTGCGGCAGAAAGGCATTCAAACCAGCAAACTATTCGCAGTTTCCATACAAGCATCCGCCATCCCTATCAGAGTCGTGTTCATCCTCCTCATCCGTGTACGGATAGTACGTGCCGTCGTCAGACACGTATTCGTCAAAATCGTAGTCGGGTAAATACTCGGACTGGTAGTTTCGATGTCTATACTCGATTTCGGGTTGCCGATGGGCAAGTAGTGATTAGTGTTGTAATGGGTGCAATGCGTT
>Ga0265798_10002237_pt1 | contig 28787 bp, 31 predicted proteins | sample P3T30metagenome_FD_192430 | JGI IMG/M metagenome (GOLD analysis project Ga0265798, IMG submission 192430) | Plant litter microbial communities from East Loma Ridge, Irvine, California - P3 T30 | ecosystem: Environmental > Terrestrial > Plant litter > Unclassified | place: USA: California...
TATGGGAGCTGGTAGCCTTTAGGTTTATACAGGGCCTTGGTGGCGGTGCACTGCTGGTAACGGCACAAACCATTATTACCGAAAGTTACCCCGTGGCAAAACGCGGTATGGCACAGGCCATTTATGGCATGGGTGTTATTGTGGGCCCTACCCTGGGGCCGCCATTAGGCGGATGGATTGTAGACAACTGGAGCTGGCCTTTTATATTTTACATCAACGTGCCACTGGGCATTATAGCTACAATGCTTACACTGATGTTTGTAAAAAGCCCTAAGTATGGCGAGAAGCTAAGTGCCGATAAGGTAGACTGGTGGGGCATGCTTTTTCTTATTGCATTTATTGGGTCGCTGCAATTTGTACTGGAGCACGGCCAGCAGGATGACTGGTTTGAAAGCCATGAAATTGTAATATTGAGCATTGTAAGCTTTTTTGGCCTTATAGCATTTATATGGCGGGAGCTGGTGTATGACCACCCTATTGTAAACCTGAGGGTTTTGAGAGACAGCAACCTGCGCATAGGTACCATTATGTCTTTTATTATGGGCTTTGGGTTGTTTGGGTCTACGTTTATTATACCGTTATACACCCAGTCTATTTTAGGATGGACAGCCACAGATGCCGGTTTGCTGCTGATACCAAGCTCATTAATGACCGCCTTTATGATGCCTTTTATTGGTCAGATGATTCAGCGGGGGGTTAAAAAAACATATATGGTTGCCGCGGGCTTTAGTATCTTCTTTGGGTTTACGTTCTGGATGTATACCGTTATGACACCTGATACGGGCACAGAGCATTTCTTCTGGCCACTTATTTTAAGGGGTATAGGTTTAGGATTACTATTTGTACCCATAACCACCATGTCTCTTAGTACCCTTAAGGGCAAGAGCATTGGCGAGGGTGCTGCCTTTACAGGTATGCTACGCCAATTAGGTGGATCTTTTGGTATAGCGATTATAAGTACGTTTATAACACGCCTTAGCCAGGCGCACAGGGTAACCCTGGTAAGCCACGAACAGGTTACAGATTTTGCCGTGCAGCAGCGCGTGCTGCAATTGCAGCGCGGGTTTATGTCTAAAGGTTTTAGCACCAGCGAAGCCCTGGATAAAGCCTATGCAGCCCTGCAGGGCGGTGTAATGAAGCAAGCCACGGTATTATCTTACATGGATATATTTTTATACCTGGGCATTTTGTTTGCCATTTGTATACCGTTTATACTTTTAATAAGAGAAGGCAAAACGAAGATCGACTTAGCTGATGCAATGCACTAAATTCATTGAAAGATTAAAGGATTTAAAATTGAAAGATTGAGCTCCACTGAATTTTTGAATCTTTTAATCTAAAATTATTAAATCTGGAAAATACATTTATACTACTATTTTTATACCAGCCTGCCGGAGACACACATCCGGCGGGCTTTTTTAAACACTTTTTACACACTCTATGAATAAAAAATACAATCATTACAAAATTGAGTTGCAGCATACCTACAGCCCTACCGATGAGCCGCTGCACAGGCGCGTTGAGCTGGTTTTTGACAACCATGACAACCTTTTTGACATAATAGACAAGTTGCAGGAGCATAACTATTTTAATGATGCAGGCCAAAGCACAGAGTTTGCCATAGGCCTTAAGATGTTTAGCGAGGTAATGCTGCGCAATAAAGAAAACCCGCTGTTTGAAGAGCTGCTGCCGGCCTTTAAAGATTTTATGAAGAAACTTAAGGCCACTAAATAACCGCCAGAGTTTGTCAATATTAATAAAACGTTATGACAGTTATAGAGCAGAGTATTTAATTTTGTAAAAAACAACTTATGAAAAAACTACTCTTAACCCTATCTGCACTAGCGCTTTTTGCCTGCTCAGGAGATGATGACAATAATGGCATACAAAATCCGTACACAGGTGAAGTAGCCGGTGACTGGAAAACCGTAGCCGCAGGGTTTGATGATATGGCCTACACGCTGGAATGTGATAGTGAAACACAATTTGAGGGTAATTACTACTATCGCTTTAATACTAATAATACACTGGATGTTTATTACAATTGCGATATTGAAGGTGCCGTTGATGACGAAGTACCTTTTACTACCGGAACATACAACACTACCGGAAATGTGCTCACTTTAAATATTTTGGGCCAGGAAGGTAAAGCCCATATGATAGATAAACTTGACGATGACCAGCTTTTACTGCAATTTACCATCGGGTCGGGCGGATTATTTTATGGACATGAGATTATAATTGAGCAGCGGATACCCTAATACAAAGAAATCAGTTTATAGTCGCCGCAGTTTCTGTTACATAAAAAAGCTCTGAAAGATTAATCTTCCGGAGCTTTTTTTATTTTGGCGTAATGTGGAGAATGCCCCGATATATTTCCTCATGGATGTTAAAGAACTGGTTGTATCTTTCCCATTCTTTGCCATTGTAGATTAAAAGTATTTCCCCTGAAAAAAAGTAAGGCCGCGCCCTGCCCATTATGTGATCCCTGCAATAATGGTACACTATAGACAGCAGGTCGTTTTTGGCAGGCTCATAATCAAAGTCAAAACAGTAATCGGAATTCAGTTCATGTGCCACGTCACCGGCTTCCAGCTTTCCTGTTTTTTGATCGGCACCCTGCCGAAACCAGCCGTCCGGCTCAAATTGCCCATGTATTTTTTTATCGACCAGCTGTACCGGGTATCGGTATAGCCCTGCATAATCTCATCCCTGTTGCGCCTGTTTATCTTTACGTTCTTTTTGTACCGGGCCTGTGGGTCATAATCATCGACAACAAACTTGAGCGTATATTCCATACCATTACCTTGTAAATACCAGTGTATTACCTTTGCTCAGTTTGGCATCAAAACGATATCCGTCATAATCAAAGCCCTTAAGGCCTTTCAGGGTTTTTACATTCTTATCGATGATGTAACGCACCATCATGCCCCTCGCCTTCTTGGCATAAAAGCTTACCATACGCAGGTTGCCGTCTTTATAATCTTTAAACTCGGGGGTAATAACGGGCACTTTAAGTGCTTTTTCATCAATGGCGCCAAAGTACTCCTGGCTGGCAAGGTTTACAAACATTTCGCCGTCCTTAAGTTCCCTGTTCAATTCTTCGGTAAGGGTGGATTTCCAAAACTCATATAAATTTTTGCTATCGCCTACCGGCAGCTGTGTACCCATTTCTAACCTGTAAGGCTGTATAAGGTCGAGCGGCTTTAGTAAACCATATAATCCGGAAAGTATGCGTAAGGTATCCTGCAGTTTAGTAAGCTTAGCCGTGGGTATGGTATACCCATCAAGCCCCGTATATACATCGCCGTTAAAGGCATACATGGCCGGGCGCGCATTTTTAGATGTAAAAGGCGTTGCCCAGTTTTGGTTGCGCTCCCAGTTCAATTCGGCAAGCTTATCGCTTATATCCATCAGTTTGCTTAGCTCGGCAGGCGATTTATCTTTAACCGCGTTTTGCACTACCTGCGCCTGCTCTAAAAAAGCGGGCTGTGTATTGCGGCGGCTGGGAAGCGTGGTTTCAAAATCAAGCGATTTGGCAGGCGATATTACAATTTTCATGCTTTGGTATTATTTACCCAAATGTAGGCACCCCGGCGCACATAAACAACAGATTCTTTATCTTTGCCTTACTATGAGATTTGGTAAAGTATGGTCTGAAAATAAAGAGGTATTGCTGTATGGCACCAGCCTGGCGCTACTACTTTTGCTATTGCGGTGGCTGGAGTTTCATTTCCTGGTACTTAATTATTCGCTCGAAATTTACATGGGGCTCATGGCGCTTTTGTTTACAGGGCTGGGCATATGGCTGGCGCTAAAGCTGGCCAAACCTAAAAAAGAGACTATAATTATTGAGAAAGAAGTGCACCTGCCCATCAGGAAAACTTTTAGCATTACTGAGGCCACCGATACGGCGGGGCTGAGCAAGCGCGAGGTGGAAGTACTGCAACTAATGGCCGAGGGGCTGAGCAATGCCGAAATTGCCGAAAGGCTTTTTGTATCTGTAAGCACCATAAAAACGCACAGCTCTAAAATATTTGAAAAACTGGACGTAAAACGCCGCACACAGGCCGTAGAAAAAGCCAAACAACTCAATATCATACCATAAAAAACAATAGCACTAAAGTACCATACATTTAAAATCATACTTTAGTATGACTAAAATGTTGCCGCAACTGCCCAACTTTGCGGCATACACTAAAGCAAAACAAATGAAAAAAATTGTACTTACGTATGGGCTTATTTCGGGTGCGGTATCTGTAATAGGGTATCTTATTACATTTATAAGCGGGTCAGCGCATAATGAAACGGCCATGCTTATTGGTTTTACATCGATGCTGCTGGCGTTTTCGCTGATTTTTGTGGCTACGGTAAAATACCGTAAACAAAATGGCGGTACGGTTACCTTTAGCAGGGCTTTTATGATAGGGCTGTATATTTCGCTTATTGCCTCTACCGTATATGTGCTGGTGTGGCTCTACAACCTGTATAACGTATATCCTGATTTTGCCGAGAAATTTGCTGCGCAGTATCTGGCCGGCCTTAAGGCAGACGGGGCGCCGGCAGAAAAAATTGCTGCCGAAACCACAAAAATGAACCAATTTATTATTGATTATAAACAGCCGTGGTATGTTGTTGTAATGACATACACTGAGATATTACCTATAGGTATTGTTGTATCTTTACTAAGCGCGGCAATTTTAAAACGTAAACCAGAAACTATAATATAATGGCAAGAGTAACAGGATTTGGCGGATTGTTCTTCCGCTCTAAGGATAATAAGGCGCTGGCCGCATGGTATGAAAAGCACCTGGACATTAATGGTATGGCATGGCAGCAGGAAGCCGGGCCTACGGTTTTTGCACCGTTTAAGCAGGACACTGCTTATTTTGGCAACGATGCCCAGCAGTTTATGATGAACTTTAGGGTAGAAGGCCTTGATGCCCTTATAGCGCAGCTAAAAGCTGATGGCGTGCGCGTAGATGATAACCGCATGGAAGAATCGTACGGCAAGTTTGCCTGGATATATGACCTTGACGGCAACAAGATAGAGCTTTGGGAGCCAGCCGAAGAAAGTGGCAAAGACGCAGAGTAGCAAGAGAAAGAGAGCGTATCAAAGTGGCTAAGACGCAGAGTGGCAAAGTTTTTTCTCATGAATTCCTGTAACTTTTAAAATAAAACAATTGGCACAATTGGTTAAATTAGTGCCTAACTATTACATTTGTTAAAAGCCTTTACCCTATGGAGCCTTATTTTGAGCAGATAAACAAAAACATTAGCCGTTATGTAGATTTTACAACTGAGGAGCTTGAAATCTTCAACTCTCTGATGGAATATAAGCGTGTACCCAAAAAAACCATTATGCTGCGCGAAGGTGAGGTTTGCCCCTTTGAGGCCTTTGTGGTAAAAGGCTGTGTCCGCAAATATTATATAGACCCCAATGGTTTTGAGGTAATATTGCAGTTTGCAATAGAAGATGGCTGGGTAGGCGATATATCATTTAGCATTAACGAGCAAAAGCCAAGCAAGCTGTATATTGAAACCCTAGAAGACAGTGAATTCCTAATGTTTAACCCCGAAACCAAGGAGGAGCTTTTTGCCCGCGCACCACGTTTTGAACGCGCCTTCAGGATATTAATGCAGCGCCATCTTTGGGTTACCCAAAACAGGCTTATAAACACCATTAGCAAAACCGCACTTGATAAGTATATTGAATTTTTAGACCAGTACCCTACCCTGCCGCAGCGTGTTGCGCAACACTATATTGCCAGCTACCTGGGTATTTCAGCTGAGTTTTTAAGTAAAACCAGGGCAAAACTGATTAAAATGTAGTTTCTCTTTTTGGGATTTGTTAACTTACCCATATAGGGATTATTCCGTTTCTGTAAAATAGAGATAACCGTGCGGCAAAAACTTTACCGCAGTTTTTGATATGCATCATTCTAAATGAAATTAAATCCTTGATACACTAAAAATGGAAATTAGCCGATTCCAAGTTCCGAAAGTGAAATATTAAGCACTTTTTGAACGCAAAAAGTAAGAAATTATTTATTTTATTTTACGGAAAACCGGGTACTGCATATGTGATTTTTCGTAGTATTCAGAATGCTCATAAATCCAGTCGAGCTGTGCCGTAACATCCCAGGCAAAAGCTTTGTCGTTCAGCTTTTTAGCATCATATTCGGCTCTTAGCTTAGGATCTTTCTTTAGCAGCTGTGCTGCGGTGTCTTCAAACACATAGGCCGAATAGTACTCCTTTTGCTGCAGGATAGCGTCGAAAAAATTCCAGCAAAAAAAGGAATCAACACCTTGTGGTTCAAGCATTTCGACCAGGTATTTTACGCCGGGCTGCGTAGTTGTAACCACAAAATCGCCTTTACGAAAGAGTGTCTTTTGTGTTGTGGCAGCTACCTCAACATTATTATGCGGGTAATGCCCCTCATAAGGATAAGTGGCTGTTTTATAACTTTTTATATGGTAAGACTCTACTTCAAACTCCGTATCTTGGGTTAAAACCTCAACACCTATATTATTGATTTTCAACAAATCAACCACAGGCCACCATTGCTGCGGTATAATATAAGCCTGAGGTATATTTACCTGAAACTTAGGCTGGTAGTTCTGATAATACTTAACCACCTTGCTAAATGGCTTTGTCCTGTCGTAATATAAACGTTGCTGTCCCGTTACGGTACTAGGCTTGTAGTCAGGCTCATAACCTAAGAATGGCAACAATGAAACCTTAGCAGAATCGATATCCCATTGCAGCGTGTAGCGACTACCCGCCTTATAATTATCATGGTTATCTGCCCGTAACGCCTTGATATCAATGTAATTAGCATTAAGATAACATAGAGTTTGCGCCATATATTCATACGTTGCTGCTACCCTGACCTTATATTCTTTCAGCATATGGGTTTCGGGCATAGAAGCGAGTACGTTAAACATTGAGGCATAGCCCGTTGAGTAGCGCGGAGCATCCATAAACTGCGCAAAACCGGTTTCGGGAGTATCGCCATGAATATTTACGTAAGGCGTTGATTCTATGCCTTTTGCTTTCATTGCAGCAAGTATGGCAGGCATCATAGTGGTTTTGAAGTACTCGCCTAACTCTCCTCCAAGTTTTTGGTGCTGCGTAGCTATATAGGTAAAAACATACTGATAATCAGCCCCATTGCTAACATGGTTATCTATAAAAACATCAGGTTGCACCTTTTGAAAGATGGCTGCAAAGCTCCGGGCATCTTTGGTATCGGCTTTTACAAAATCGCGGTTAAGGTCAAAATTGCGGGCATTGCCCCTAAAACCATAGCTTTCAGGGCCATTCTGGTTAGCACGGCTATAACTGCCACGATTGAGCATACCACCAATATTGTATACCGGAATGGCCACAACAACCGTATTTTGAGGCGTTTGCAGCTTTCCGGTTGCCAAATCGCGGTAAAGCATCATGGTAGCATCTATACCATCGGGCTCTCCTGGATGTATGCCATTGTTTATAAGGAGTATAGCTTTGTTTTTTTGAATTTCGCTGAAATTAAAAACTTTGGCAGGGTTAAACACTACAATATGCAGGGGCTGGCCACCATCGGTAGGGCCCATCTCAAGCACCTGAATGGTTTCAAAGTCCTTATCCAGAAGCTTGTAAAAGGCTATAGTTTCGTCATAGGTAGCCGTCTGGTTGCCGTTACCCTTTTCATAAGGCGTAGTGTAAGAAGCCTTATTTTGTGAAAGCGCAATTACCGGAACCAGCAGCAAAAAGTATAGTTTAATCATTAAATATCAATTATTTAACCCGTACAGCATCGGGTACCAGTATGGTGTAATCCCCTCCGTTACGCAGTACATCGCGCACAATACTGGAGCTGATATAAGAGGTTTTAGCCGCCGTGAGTAAAAATACCGTTTCTATTTTACTGAGTTGCCGGTTAGTATGGGCAATGGCTTTTTCAAACTCAAAATCAGCCGGGTTACGCAGCCCCCTAAGGATAAATTTAGCGCCAACTTTTTTGCAGAGATCAATGGTAAGTCCCTCATAGGTAATTACTTCTACCTTAGGTTCATCTTTAAAAGATTCGCGAATAAAGTGAAGGCGCTCTTCCACGGTAAACATGTACTTCTTCTCGGCATTAACGCCAATAGCCACAATAACCTTGTCAAAAAGGCTGATGCCACGCTTTATAATATCGTAGTGCCCAAGTGTAATAGGGTCAAAAGATCCGGGAAATACGGCGGTTTTCATAGTCAGTTCAAAATTTAAAGTTCAAAGTTTAAAGCGGTGGTTGAGTGTTAACTATATCAACCATAAACTGTAAACTACTTCTTCCACAACACTTTTCGATGTCCGGCAAGGGCTATTTCGCTATCCAGCAAATCGCTCATAGCAATGCCGGCATGTTGCGCCTGCTGTGGGAAAATGCTTTGCGGCGAAAGGCCGGGGTTAGTGTTAATCTCTATAAAATGAGGTTCGCCATCCATAACAATAAAATCAGTACGGCTAAAACCGCTCATGCCCAGTGCTTCATAGGCTTTTGCAGCCGTTTCGCGCACTTTTTGCTCAGTAGCTGCATCTAGGCGGGCGGGGGTTATTTCCTCGCTCTTGCCCAGATATTTGGCTTCGTAATCAAAAAAATCGTTGTGCGATACAATTTCCGTAAGCCCTAAAACGGTGGTGGTACCCTTATAGTTTAGCACGCCTACTGATACCTCTGTGCCTTTAAGGTAGCTTTCAATCAGTATATCCGTATCTTCGGCAAAGGCAAACTCTAAAGCTTTATCCAGCTCATCAATATTATTTACTTTACTCACACCCAGGCTGCTGCCGCTTTGATTCGGCTTTACTATAAAAGGCAGGCCCAGTGTGTTTATAATATCTTCGCCCGTAATGGCATCGCCTTTAGAAAGGTATATTGATTTAGCCCTTGGGATATTGAATTTACTTAGCACACTAAGGGTATCGCGCTTGTTAAAGGTAAGCGCACTCTGGTAAAAGCCACAGCCGGTGTAAGGCAGGCCTATAAGTTCCCAGTACGATTGCAGGTGCCCGTCTTCACCGGGAGTACCATGTACGGTGTTTACCGCCACGTCAAACACTATGGTTTTGTCGTCCTTTTTAAAACTAAAGTCGGCCTTATTGATTGGATATTTTGCACCGTCAATCAGCACATTCCATCCTCCGGGCAGGATATGCACTTGAAACGGTGTGTATTTTGCGCGGTCAAGGTTGTTTAAAATCAGCTGCCCGCTTTTTATTGATATGACGGATTCATCTGAATATCCGCCCATTACTACTGCTACATTCATAGATATGGTTATGGTTGGCCAGGCTTATGGCACCCTAAAGCCAACACAAAAATATCATTATTTGCGTAAACTTATAAAGTTTAGTATTATTTATATCTTTGCGGAAACTGTTTTATATATGAGCCTTAAAAAATTTTTAACGAGTAAAGTCTTTTTCAAGCACCTGGCTATTGCCCTGGGTATTGTATTTGTAGTGGTTTTTTTACTGCTGCAATGGCTAAGCTGGACCACTAACCACGGCCAGAAAATACCGGTACCCGACCTGAAAAAAATGAACGTTGAAAAAGCAACAGAGGCTCTTGAAAACATTGACCTGGAAGCCGTTGTGCTTGATACTATAGAATTTAATGCTCAGTTTCCGCCATATACTATTGTAGAGCAGGACCCCCTGCCTAATGTAAATGTTAAAGAGAACCGTAAGGTATATGTTAAGGTTAATGCCGGCGGTTACAGTACCGTTAAAATGCCCGACCTGATACAAAAAAGCTACAGGCTGGCCGCCCCTATGCTTAAAAGCGCTGGCCTGGAAGAAGGCAGCAAAAGTTATGTGCCGTATCTTGCCAAAGATGTTATTTTAGAAATGAAACAGAACGGCAAAACCCTTAAAGCGGGCGATAAGGTTATGAAAGCCAGTAAAATTGACCTGGTTCTTGGTGACGGAAAAACCGGCTACCAGGATACTGACAGCACCAATGTTGAAACACAAACACACGAAGAGGACTAAAAAATGACGAAAGCTATTGCAGATATTGATGCTGATAATGAAGAACTGTATGAGCACCACCGTTTTGAAGCGGGAAAAGCGCAGCAGCCACTAAGGGTTGACAAATTTTTAATGAACCTGGTAGAAAATGCTACCCGGAACAAAATACAAAAGGCTGCCGAGGCCGGTAACATTTATGTAAATGATGTGCCGGTTAAAAGCAACCACAAGGTAAAATCGTGCGATGTGGTGCGCGTGCTGCTTGAGCACCCACCTTATGAATACCTGCTTGAGCCCGAGAACATTCCGCTTAACATTGTGTATGAAGATGACCAGCTGCTTATCGTAAATAAGGAGCCGGGTATGGTGGTGCACCCCGGGCATGGCAATTATAGTGGTACACTGGTTAACGCCCTTGCTTACCATTTCGAGAACCTGCCCATGAACAGCAGCGAAAGGCCGGGACTTGTGCACCGTATTGATAAAGATACATCGGGACTATTGGTTATTGCCAAGACCGAAATTGCCATGACGCACCTTACCAAACAGTTTGCCGATAAAACATCTGAGCGTGAGTATGTTGCGCTGGTTTGGGGGAATGTTAAGGAAGATGAAGGTACTATTGAAGGCAATATAGACCGCCACGTTAAAGACCGCATGCAAATGGCGGTATTTCCTGATGGCGACCAGGGCAGGCACGCCGTAACCCATTATAAGGTAATTGAGCGCCTGGGATATGTTACGCTGGTAAGCTGCAGGCTCGAAACCGGACGCACGCACCAGATACGCGTACACATGAAGTACATAGGCCACACCCTGTTTAACGATGCCCGCTATGGTGGAGATATCATTTTAAAGGGAACGACCTTTACCAAATACAAGCAGTTTATAGACAATTGCTTCAAAACCCTGCCACGCCAGGCATTACACGCCAAGACCCTGGGTTTTGAGCATCCTACCACAAAAGAGTTTATGCGCTTTGACAGCGAGATACCCGCCGATATGCAGGAGTGCATTGCCAAATGGCGCACGTATTCTAAATCACATACCTCTGAAGAGGAGGACGTTTAGTTTTAAGTCTCAGTCTCAGTTTGCAGTAGAGCGTAGGATGTCATTTCGAACGAAGCACAGCGGAGTTGAGACACGAAGGCATAGCCTGACTGACGAAGTAAATCTCTAAAATATAAACAGCCGTACTTTGTTAAGTGCGGCTGTTTTATTAAGGCAACTTATTTATGGTTTAATCCTGCCCTAAAAATGTAAATTTTCCATCCTTTTTATCAATATAACCAAATTGCGTGTTTTGGTATGTTATCCATATAACTTCTTCCTTATTTGCCCTATCACTATTTGCTAGGCTATAATAAACAATAACAGGACGCTGCACTCTATATATTCCTAAATCATTATCTTTCCAGGGGTCAGTGCGCCATAATTGTTTTCCGCTTTTATCAAAAGCGGTGATGTAAATATTAGTGGTGTCAAGTACAAAAGTACCACCCGTTATGCTATCAGTCAGCGTATAATTTTTTATTCGGTTCTTTAAATTTGAATGCCCTGTATACGTAGTGGTTTGCGCATTTAAAAGCACAGGTAATAAAAGAAGGAGTAATAAGCTATGTTTCATATAAAGTAAAATCAGATTTTGAATAACGTAAGATACTTAATAAGATTTACTTCTTTTAAAAAAAAATCTCTTTGCCCCGGCTCACAGAGCTTGTTGAAGCGCAGCTGTTTTTATTCACATGCATTAAAGGCATTTTCAAGTGCTTCTATCATTTTATGAAGGTCGGCTTTGTAAAAACCGGCACTGTTGATACAATTAACTTCCACAATTTTCCAGCCTTCGGCGGTAAGGCAAATATCCATGACAAACGCTTTGGCTACTTCAAACAAGGCTGCCATACTTTGGGCAAAAGCTATTCCTTCGGCGGCTACATTTTCCTCATAATCGGAATCACCATGAAACATGTAGTAAGAGCTGGTTACAACCTTGCCGTCTACTATCCAGGTGCGGGCTTCCTTAACTATTTTTTTTGGTGTGGTGACCTGTATAACCGTATCGTGCTTAATAGGGCTTTGCGCATCAGCAAGTGAATGGGCTACAAAATCTTCCCACTTAGTACGGGTAAATTTCTTGCCTGTAAATACCTTGGCATCACGCCCGGGGCGGATAAACTTTTCCTCACCCTCGTTCCAATGTAGCGCATCGCTAACAAGGCATACCGTGCTGTTATAATTAAGCAGGCGCGCTTTATAATGCGGCGCATAGGCTTCATAATGGTGGTTGCCTCCATAAAAAGAGCCGGGCTGCCAGCCGTATTGCGTGGCCAGCCGTGCCAGCTTAACCGATCCATACACAAACACATCCGCTCTCGTTGTTGTAAAATCAATACTATCTTCAAAAGGCCTGAGCTTAACCACTTCATAAGGCAGGTTTAGCGCATCGAGCGTTTCAAATATTTTATCGTAGCGCGGATCCGCAAAAATATTGTTTTGTATTAGGTAAAACATGGCTTGTTACATAAGGTTTTCTAAAAATGCTACTTCCTCCCCACTCTTCATCGCTTTTAAATAAGCCGTACCCACAATAACACCGTCAACGCTTTCAAAGGCTTTCTCCTTTTTTTCTTTGGAGTCGATGCCAAACCCCAGAAACATTGGTGTTTCTCCACACAAGGCTTTCAGTTGGGCATAGCGCGTTGCCAAGGCATCGCTAATAGCATAGCCTTGGCCTGTAATGCTGTTTTGGCCCACAAGGTATACAAAGCTGTTTCGGCAGGCCTGGGCAATGCGCTGCACCCTGTCGTCAGGTGTTAGCGGTGTAATGAGGAACGTAACTGGAATGCCGTACTTTTCAAAGATTTCGCAGTAGCGGTTTTGGTACAGCTCTAATGACAGGTCGGGTAAAATAAGCGATTTAATACCCAGCTTTTGGCAGCGGCTTAAAAAACTGTCGAGGCCAAATTGCAGCACCGGGTTCAGGTAGCCCATCAGTACTAACGGGATATGTATCCCGCCATGAATGGCCTCGAGCTGTTGCAATAGCAATTCCAGCTTCATGCCGTTGCGCAGGGCTACGGTGCTGGTTTCCTGTATTACGGGGCCATCGGCCATCGGGTCGCTAAAGGGTATGCCCACCTCGGCAAAATCAACGCCCTGTTCCTGCAATTGCAGCAACTGGCCTTTAAGGCTGTCAAAGTGCGGATAGCCGGCGGTTACAAATATGCTGACCTGCTTTTTATTTTTTATAAACGGATTCATAGGCTGCTGAATTTATCCATATATGTGTTCATGTCTTTATCGCCGCGGCCGGAAAGATTAACCACGACCACATTATCTTTTTTTAGGGGAAGTCTGCGTAGCGCAAACAGCGCATGGGCACTTTCAAGAGCCGGAATAATACCTTCCGTTTGAGATAGTTCCAGGGCGGCTTCAAGCGATTCATCATCGGTCACGGCAAGGCTTTTAGCGCGGCCTGTGGCAATGGTATGCGCGTGCAGTGGCCCTATGCCGGGATAATCAAGCCCCGCCGAAATAGAGTGTGGTTCGGTTACCTGGCCGTCTTCGTCCTGCATGAGCAGCGTAAGGCTGCCGTGCAGCACGCCGGGCGTACCCAATACACTCGTAGCGGCTGACTGGCCGGAATCTACTCCAAGGCCGGCGGCTTCTACAGCAATGAGTTCCACGGCAGGGTTATCATAAAATTGGTAGAAAGCGCCGGCGGCGTTGCTGCCGCCACCCACACAGGCAATTACGGTATCGGGGTAGCTTTTGCCGGTTTTTTCGGCCAGCTGTTTTTCAATCTCTTTTGAGATAACCGACTGAAAATAGGCTACAATCTTTGGGTACGGATGCGGCCCCACCACGCTGCCTATAAGGTAATACGAATCAGGATGATTAATCCAGTGGCGAATGGCCTCGTTGGTAGCATCCTTAAGCGTTTTGCTGCCCGATGTTGCCGGACGCACCTCGGCCCCCAGCATCTTCATGCGTTGCACATTAGGTGCCTGGCGTTCAATATCTTTTTCGCCCATATACACAATGCAGTTGAGCCCCATCAGTGCGCATACAGTAGCCGTAGCCACGCCATGCTGCCCTGCACCGGTCTCGGCAATAATATTGGTCTTGCCCATATGTTTGGCCAGTAAGATCTGACCCACGGTGTTGTTAACCTTGTGTGCGCCGGTGTGGCACAAATCTTCCCGTTTAAGGTAAATGTGCGCACCATATTTGGCCGACAGCCTATCTGCGTAATACAGCGGCGTAGGGCGGCCTACAAAGTCCTTCAGCAGGCCGGCATATTCGGTTTCAAAGGCTTCGGTAAAGCAATAGCTGTTGAAGGCGGCGTCGAGCTCTTCAACATTAGGGCGCAGCAGCTCCGGCACATAAGCGCCGCCAAACTGCCCGTAAAAGCCTAAATCATCGGTATCTAAATAAGATGTTGTCATGTTTATGTCTTTTAAAAATTGTGCTACCAGCGCAGGGTTTTTCTGCATCGGTGCGGTTTCAAAACGGCTGTTTAAATCGTAACCCGCCAATTTAGAATGTGTAAAATTATTCAGCGCCTGCGCGGAATCAGGGCCTATACCGCCACTCAGTAAAAAGGGTGTATTTCCCTGATAATTGTCTAAAACCTGCCAGTCAAAAGGCGTACCCGTACCGCCGTGCTGCGGGCTTTTAGTGTCGAATAAAAAATAATTTACCAGGCCTTCATAGGCTTTTACAGCCTCTAAATCAGCTGCTGTGGCAATACCAAACGCCTTGATTATTTCAACACTTTTCGGCAATTGCCGGATAAAGTCCGGCGACTCACTGCCGTGGAGCTGTATCGTGCTCAGGTTGTGCTTTTCGATTTGGGCAATGATATATTCTAACGTTGCATTCACAAAAACACCCACCTTCTTTTTGGCTGTAGCCAAAGTGCTAACGGTAAAGCGTTTGGAGCCTTCATAAAAAATAAAGCCCAGGTAATCAACAGGTAGTTCACTTACCTGCCTGCTGCTGTCATTATCGGTAAGGCCACACACTTTAATAATCATGGCCTGATGTTTTTAGTCAGTTCTGCCAAATGGCCTTCGCGTAAAATGCTTTCGCCAATGAGCGCCCCGCTATAGCCTGCCGCTTTTAAGGCAGCAATATCTTCAGCGGTTTTAATGCCAGAGGCGGATATGAGCGGAATGTTGTTTGGTAAAATTTTCACCAGGTCAAATGAGTGCTGTAGTGTGGTTTGCTGCGCCTTGAGGTCGCGGTTGTTTACGGCAATCAGGTCGGCCTCAGCGGGGATAAAGCCTACTTCTGCTGCGGTGTGGACTTCGTATAAAACCTCCATGCCCAGGTTGCGGGCAATGTTAGTCAGGTAGGTAGCTTCTTCATGACCCAACACAGCGCCTATAAGCAACACGGCATCAGCACCGGCGGCTTTGGCTTCATACAGCTGGATCTCGTCTATTATAAATTCTTTTCTAAGCAAGGGCAATTGTACTGCCTGTCGGGCTGTTTTTATATCGTCAAGGCTTCCGCCAAAGTAATCTGTATCGGTAAGTATGGAAATGCCCGCCGCGCCGTTTTCCTCATAAAATTTAGCTTGTTCAGTAATGTTTACATCAAGTTTTATGTCGCCTCCACTGGGCGATTTTCGCTTGATTTCGGCAATAATTCCAAAGCCTGCATTTGTAATAATTTGCTTTAGCGAAAATGTTGGCCTGCCAAAACTTTCGCTGTTGCGGAAGCTGTCTATGCTGTACGACTGCTTAAGCAGCGCGACTTCTTTACGTTTGTTTGCTATGATTTGGTCGAGTACGTTCATGCTGCTATTTTTTTAAGGTGATGGATGGCCTTGCCCGATAGTACCGCCTCGTGTGCTTCGGCGAAAGCCTGCTCAAAGGTTTTTGTGGTGTCAAAAGTTTGCAGGGCCAAGGCTACATTGCCCGACAGTACTATGTTTTGGGCAACGGTGCCCTTGCCTTCTAACAAGGAAACCAATATTTTAGCCGAAGCCTCCACGGTATCACCGCCTGAAATTTCGCTTAGTGCAATAGCCACCTGATGCGGATTGGTGCCCAGGAGCTCATCGCGCTGCTGCCCCAAAACGCGGGTAACCCCTATAAATGTCAGCTCATCAAAGCCGTCCATGCCGTGCAGCACGGTAAAATCTTTGCGCTCGCTACGCAGTGCGTGCTGGTACTGGCGCGCCAGCTCAAGCGAGTAGGTACCCGTTAACTGGTGCGTGGGGTGTGCGGGGTTAACTAACGGCCCTATGCTGTTAAAAAATGTGGCAATGCCCAGCGCCTTGCGCAAGGGTGCCACCGCCTTAAGTGCGGGGTGGAACAAGGGCGCATGCATAAAGCAGATGTTGGCTTCATCAAGCTGTTTTTGAAGGGCGTCGTGGTTATTGGTAAAGGTATACCCCAGCGACTCAAGCACGTTGCTGGAACCGCACAGCGAGCTCACGCCATAGTTTCCATGCTTTACTACTTTATGCCCCATACCCGCAAGTACAAATGCCGTACAGGTCGAAATATTAAAAGTATTTTTACCGTCGCCGCCGGTGCCGCACACATCAATGCAGTCGCCTACATCAAATTTCATTTGCAGGGCAAGTTCTAATAAAGCTTCGCGAAAGCCCATAAGTTCATCAAGCTGCAGGCCGCGCATTTGTATGCCGGTTATTATGGCAACGGTCTGGGCATCGTTTGCCTCGCCGTTGCCTATGGCCATCATGCACTGACGGGCTTCCTCTTTACTGAGGTGGGCGCGGGTTATTATTTTGTCGAGTAGTTTTTTCATGGTAAGTTATTTCACAGAGGTACACAGAGAAGGCACAGAGTTACACAGAGACATTTAAAATTTAAAATTTCTCATTTAAAATTTCTCATGTATCCAGTTCTCAATTATCTGCCGGCCCTGGGGTGTTAGCACCGATTCCGGATGAAACTGCACGCCGCTTGTGGGGTGGCTGGTGTGGCGTAGGGCCATTACCGTGCCGTCCTCCGTTTGTGCCGTTATAGTAAAGAACGGACTCCCGTTTTGCGTTATCTTCCAGCTGTGGTAGCGGCCTACAGGCATGGTGTGCGGCAAACCCTCAAACAGCGGGTCCGGCACCAGGATGTCCATATCGGTAGCCTTGCCATGCACGGGCTCGGGGCATTGCTCCAGGCTTCCGCCAAAAACCTCGGCTATAGCCTGATGCCCCAGGCACACGCCCAGCATCTTTTTTTTACCGGAATATTTTTTTATGACATCCAGCAGTTCGCCGGCCTCGCTGGGTATACCCGGCCCCGGGGATAGCAATATTGCATCGCAGGTATCGAGCTCGTCATAATCTATCTCGTTGTTGCGCTGCACTATTACCTGCACATTATCTGTTTCGCGCACGTAGCGAACAAGGTTATATACAAAGGAGTCGAAATTATCTATTATACCAATCTTCATAGTATTTAGTTGTAATGTTGAATGTTTTAATGTTGTAAAGTTCCGGCTGCGGCAATGGCGCGTCGCACAGCGCCGAGTTTGTTGTTTACTTCCTGCAATTCATTTTCGGGTACCGAATCGATAACCACACCTGCACCGGCGCGGTAGTGCAGCTCATTATTTTTACTGAAGATGCTGCGTATCACAATGGCCAGGTTCATGTTGCCATCGCTGCCTAAAAAGCCTATGGCGCCGCCGTAATATCCGCGTGGCGTACTCTCGTATTTGCTTATCAGTTCTAATGCCTTGGGCTTGGGCGTGCCGGAAAGCGTACCCGCGGGAAAGGTGCCTGCAAACAGCTGCAGGGCATCTTCCTCTTGCATTTGCCCTGTTACTTTGCTTACCAGGTGGATGACGTGCGAAAAGTGCTGCACCTCTTTATAGGATGTAATCTGTACAGTATCGCAGTACTTGCTAAGGTCGTTGCGGGCAAGGTCTACCAGCATGGTGTGCTCGGCGTTTTCTTTTTCGTCGTTTATAAGCGCTTCGGTATTGCGCTTGTCTTCAAAAGTATTACCGCTTTTGCGTACTGTGCCGGCTATGGGGTGTATGGATGCTTCGCCATCCTTTAGACGTATCTGTGTTTCGGGCGACGACCCCATCAGGCGGTAGCCTTCCATATCGGCATAAAACAGGTATGGCGAAGGGTTAAGCCTGCGCAACTGCCTGTATACCTGGAAATCATCGCCAAAGAACGGCTGCACAAACGGGCGGGAAACAACAAGCTGAAAAACATCGCCCCTCAGGATATGTTCCTGCGCCCTGCTTACCAGTGCCCTGAACGACTCATCGGTATCGGGGCTTTGCTCCTGCCCTTTGGCTTCAAACGGCAGCAGTGTAAAAGTCTGCCTGCGCAACAGGGCTTCAAAATCAGTGTCGGGCAATGTTTCGTCTGTAAAGGCATTGCGAATGATTTGGCCTGAGTCATGAAAATGGTCGAGAATAATGAGGTACTCAAACAGTATGAACTGTGCCAATGGCAAGCCTGTGGTGTCAGATTGTGCCGCACCCACAGGCTCTGCAAAATGGGCATATTCAAAACTGAAATAGCTTAAAAATGCGTTATGGTTAGAGGGGCTCAAAAATTGAAAACCGGCTATTATTTCTTTTACCTGCCCGGTTACATTTTTGCGTGAAGCAATGGGCTGCGTGCTTTGGCTTCCGCCGATGTTTATGGTTATCTCCTCCTGCCTTAACGTGATTTCCACCAGCGGGTTCAGCCCGATGTATGAGGTACTATCGGCACGGCTGTGGTAGTCGTTCCCCTCCAGCAGGCACGGCTTGCGGTAGTGGTTGCGCAGGCCCATGTACAGCCCCACGGCGGTATAGAGGTCGGCATTGAAATTATATGTTTGTGTGTAAATCTTCATGTTTGGAATGTGGTTAAAAAAGAAAACGGCTTGCCAAAAGTGACAAGCCGTTTTACCTTATTATATATATACGTGTTTAGGCAGCAGTCACTGTTAGAGTTGACGGCCACCACCATGCATTGTTTACTATGTTTTGATTTTTAATCATGAATCAAATGTAGTGAAGGCTTTTTTACTGTGCAAGCCCTTGACGATATTTTAATTTTACTTTTGCCTTGATGCAAAAGTAACAAAAAATCAAGCCTCCATATTTTTCACTTAAAATCTACGTCAGGATTTTTCCTCCCGACCCCAGCCGCTCGCGCTGCGCGCTCGTCTCGGGGGTCGCTCTCCTGCTCCCGGCGCTAAATCCTTTCCTTGATTTTTTAGCGTTAAAAATATAAGGGCGGTAAGGTGCAACCTGCCTTGCGGCCTTTCGCCGCAGGCGGTTAACGTTAGTGGGCTTTGTGAAGATCTTTGTGCCTCTTGTGGTGATATTATTCATAGAGATGCAGGTCTTGTTTTGAGATTTCTCAACTCCGCTAAAGCTGCGTTCGAAATGGAAGAAAAAAATAAAACCCGCAACATTGCTGCTGCGGGTTTTAAAGGTATTTGGGGTAGTTAAAAGCTTATTGTTTTACAAACTGAAGCTCAAGGTTAAGCTTCACTTCTTCGCCCAGCATAACGCCGCCTGTTTCAAGGGCTGCATTCCAGGTAAGGCCAAAGTCTTTACGGTTAATTTTTCCGGTTACAGAAAAGCCCGATTTGATGTTGCCCCAAGGGTCTTTCTGGATGCCGCCAAACTCTACATCAAGCGTAACTGATTTAGTTACACCATGCACGGTAAGGTCGCCGGTTACTTTAAGATCGTCTTCGCTCTCTCTTGAAACTGAAGTTGATTTAAAAGTAATGGTTGGGAACTGTGCTGCGTCAAAAAAGTCGCCGCTTTTAAGATGTCCGTCACGGTCGGCATTGTTTGTATTGATAGAGTCTACTTCGGCAGTAAAATCGAAAGTAGCATTGTCAAAGTTTTCATCGTGTGAAGAAGCGGTAGCTTCAAATTTTGTAAACTGGCCCGATACGTTGGTAAACATAAGGTGTTTTACTTTAAAGCCTGCTTCTGAGTGTGTAGGGTCTAATACCCATTTAGTTGTTGACATAATTTAAATTTTTATGGTTTAATTAATGAACTTGTTTAAACTTTTTTGATTGAAGCGAAAAAGTTAAACGAGTTCAATTTGTTATCGTTTTGATATAGCAAAGGTGCGCCAATTAAATTCTTTGTACATTGAACTAGGACAAGAAAAACACTATAAGATGTTATAGTATGATATTATAATGCCATGGGTACTTCCATAAGAAGCACTTCGGCATCCTGGCTGTTGGCCTGCAGGATTATGGTATCGGCATCCCAAATGCCCAGGCCATCGCGCTCGTTAAGGGCTATACCTCCCAAAGTTACATCACCTTTTATAATAAAGGCATATACACCATTACCTTTTTTATTAATGTTGTAGGTAGTAGTGAAATCCTTGTCAAATGTACCCAAATGGAACCATGCATCCTGGTGAATCCAGGTGCCGGCATCATCGGCATTGGGCGAAAGTATCTGTTGCAGGTTGTTGCGCCTCTCAGCCTGATTAAGCGTAATCTGGCCGTAGCGAGGCGTAACATTCCGTTTATTAGGGAATACCCATATCTGTAAAAATTTGGTAAGCTTATCCGTATTACGGTTGTACTCGCTGTGCTGTATGCCCGTGCCTGCGCTCATTACCTGTATATCGCCTTTTTTAATAATGGCCGTGTTGCCCATGCTGTCTTTATGCTCTAAGTCGCCCTCCAGCGGAATGGAGATAATTTCCATATTATCGTGCGGATGCGTGCCAAAGCCCATGCCGGCATCTACCCTATCATCGTTTAATACCCTAAGTACACCAAAGTGCATGCGGTCAGGATTATTATAATTGGCAAAGCTAAAGGTATGGTGGCTGTCGAGCCAGCCGTGATTGGCGTGGCCGCGTGTGGCCGCTTTGTGCAGCACCGTATTTTCTAAAATTTTAGTTTCGGGGTTGGGTATATGATTATAGCCAAGCGGCTCTAAGGGCTGTATCTCATCTATATCATTAATAAGTGCATCGCCCAGGGCAGCAGAGGTAACAAACATGCCGGTGCCTAAAAGGCCTTTCTTCAAAAAATCTTTCCTGTCCATACTATTGTTGTTTTGATTACAGTACAAAGTTGCGATTTACAAAATGGGTGTGCATTGAACAAGGACAAGAAAGAGGTAGCAGATGGCAGATTTCAGATTTAAAAAATTGGGAAGGAGTAATTTTAACACTCATTAAAATATAATCAGAATTTGATGCATTTTACCTTAAAATAGATAACAATTTAAGAAGGTGTGCAACAGGCGATTTCATGAAAATGACATTTTTTTTCTAAAAAAGCATGAAAATGTAAAAAAAGGGGTTGTTTTGGGACGTAATTAAGCGAATCCAAAGTCCGAAAGTGAAATATTAAAATACAATACATTGATTTTAAATCAATTGAGAATAATGCAATTTTCGCCATTTCCAGCTAAAATCAGTACCTTTGCCTTCTTAAAAATACCCGATAAAATGCGCATTGATATCATTACCGTTTTGCCCGAACTGCTAAGGAGCCCATTTGAAGCTTCTATACTTAAACGCGCCATAGACAAGGGTTTAGTAGAGGTACACCTGCACAACCTGCGCGATTACAGCACCAACAAGCATAAAAACGTTGATGATTACCAGTTTGGCGGCGGCGCCGGTATGGTTATGGGCATTGAACCCATAGATGCCTGTATATCAAAGCTTAAGACAGAGCGCGAGTATGACGAGGTTATCTATATGAGCCCCGATGGCGAAACCTTTAACCAGGGCATGGCCAACCGTATGAGCCTGCTACACAACATTATAATACTTTGCGGACACTATAAAGGTGTTGACCAGCGCGTGCGTGATCACTTTATTACCAAAGAGATATCAATAGGCGATTATGTTCTTTCGGGCGGCGAACTGGCTGCCGCTGTGGTGTCTGACGCGCTTATACGCCTGATTCCCGGTGTGTTGAGCAACGAGACATCGGCATTGACAGACAGCTTTCAGGATAACCTGCTTGCTCCGCCGGTATATACCCGCCCTGCCGAATACAAGGGTTGGAAAGTGCCCGATGTGCTACTAAGCGGCAACTTTGCAAATATTGATAAATGGCGGGAAGACAAGGCTTTAGAGCATACCCAAAACCGCAGGCCTGATTTGCTTGAGTAAATTTCGCTCCGGGCTTAAGGCCTATTAAATATAGTGAATCAAGTGATTAGCAATATAAAACTTTAAAAAAAGCCTTAAACTTGAAACGCTAAACTTGCAGTTTTCAAAATAATATTTATCTTTGCACCCTCATTTAGACCAACCTCTGGCGAAACTCGTGTATATGTTGCTCTGATTAAACCATTTAAATAAAAAATCATGTCTGATTTATTAAAGTTCGTTCAAGACGAATTCGTTACTAAAAAAGATTTCCCTGAATTTGGCGCAGGTGACACTATTACAGTGTACTACGAAATTAAAGAGGGTGAAAAAACAAGGACTCAGTTCTTTAAAGGTGTAGTTATCCAGAAAAGGGGCGCCGGTATCACTCAAACATTTACTATCCGTAAAATGTCTGGTGCTGTAGGTGTAGAGCGTATCTTCCCTCTTAACATGCCTGCTCTTCAAAAAATTGAACTTAACCAAAGAGGTAAAGTTAGAAGAGCCCGTATATTCTACTTCCGCGATCTTACCGGTAAAAAAGCTAAAATCAAGGAAAAAAGAAGAAGATAATCTTCAGACATTCAAATGTATACAAGAAATCCCTGCACGTTGTGCGGGGATTTTTTTTTACTATTATCTTACCCATTGCTGTTAAATTAACCTATGCATAACCTTATAGCCTTTGAGTTTTGTAAATTTGTAAAACACAATCTTAAAAAATGAACAGGAGAAAATTCTTCCGTAACGGATCGCTCTTTACCCTTGGTACAGCGCTGATTAACCCTTTTGAAAGCACGGCATCACTACTTGACACAAGCCTGATAAACAAGAATAAAAAGGCCAAAAACATCATATTTATGGTAAGCGATGGCATGAGTACCGGCACACTAAATATGGCAGATTTGTACCTTAACCGCAAATATGGAAAAGGCAGTAACTGGCTGCAACTTTATAAAGATCAAAAAGTTAACCGTGCCCTTATGGATACTTCTTCTGCTAGTTCTATTGTAACCGACTCATCTGCCGGTTCCTCTTCATGGGGTGGAGGGCACAAGATTAAAAATGGCATGCTTAACATAGGGCCTAATGGCGAAAAGTATATGCCTATCTGGCAAAAATTTAAAAAGGCAGGCAAAATGGCCGGCTGCGTTACCACTGTGCCCATTACACACGCTACCCCTGCCGGGTTTTGTGTAAACAACAACAGCCGCAACGCCCAGGAAGATATTGCTGCAGACTATCTAAGCCTGGGTTTTGACATCATGATGGGTGGTGGAAACAAATACTTTAGCAATGAAACCCGGGAAGACAAAAAAGACATGTATGCAGAGTACAAAGCAAAGGGCTGGCAGGTAGCACGTACTAAAAAAGAAATGATGGCTACCACCAATGACAGGCCTGTATTGGGCATTTTTGGCGAAGATGCGCTACCCTATCAGGTAGACCGTAAAAGCGATAACCAGCTCAATGAAACGGTGCCCAGCCTTGCAGAAATGGCTCAGAAGGCTATTGACCGCATGAAGGACCATAAAAATGGCTTTGTGTTACAAATAGAATCTGGAAAAGTAGACTGGGGCGCCCATGCTAATGATATTGCGGCGGTACTTTATGACCAGATCGCTTTTGATGAAGCTATTAAAGTTGCCCTTGATTTTGCCGAAGCAGATAAAGAAACCCTTGTTATTATAACTACAGATCACGGTAATGCCAATCCAGGCGTTATATATGGTAAAGATGCCAATGCTAATTTTGACAGCATTCAGCATTACACCCATACAAATGAATGGATACTAAACGAAATTAAACCTGCCAATACCGTAGCACAGGTTAGGGAACTTGTAGAAAAAAGCAATGGCACCACCCTTAATGAGGAAGATGCTAAAACCATTTTAAGCTATTACGATGGCATCCATAAAGAAGATGGCGGCCTATACAACTACAAAAAAGTACCCTTTAAGGCATTCTCTCAAATACAGCAAAAAACCAATTCTGTGGGCTGGATTAGCATGGACCACAGTGCAGATTACGTTGAACTTGCCATGTATGGCCCGGGCAGTGAGTTATTAAAACCATTTATGGTAAATACTGACTTACATTACCTGATGTTACAGGCAGCAGAAGTAGAAAATAAATTTTAAAAGCCTCTATCCTATAATCTCAACAGAATATGGTAGCGTATCTGCAAATTACATACTATTCACTTAGCAATTTACAAGCCTGGCTTTAGCGACAAAACTGTTTTGGTTTTGCAAACCCAGCGGTTGACACCTCAGCCCTTACTAACAGGGTGTATTTGAACCATAACTTCTGGCAATGCAATGTACAGAATTAGGTTAAAAAAGTAATCCCGTAAATCTTTCATGTTTACAGATCTGCCCCTTTGGGCAGTTTTTTATTGCTTGCTGTAGCGGGCTACTTATTGCAATATTTAGAATTGCGGTCTTCTGAAATGAGTATGTGGTTTATCTTACCGCGGTTGTAGTTAAGCTGGAATTGTTTAGAGGCTATAATGCCCCGGCTGCCTAACATATCTTCCGGGTTTACCAATACGGCAGGCGTTCCGCTTTTTACGATCATAAGTGTAAAAACGCCACCCCTTAATTCAGTATTGTCATATTTTATGTGCCTGCGTTCATCATATATCTCATTACAGTCTATATTACCAGCATTAAAATTTACAGTTGCATTACCTGATTTCATGCCTTGAACTTCCACAGGCAGCTTGCACAATAGGTAGTGTTCCTGCGGGTTAAACGTGCCTGCCTCAAGGTTGAAATAGTCGTCAATATCGCTTTTATCAAGACTGGTATATACCTTGAAAACCGCTTGGTTACTCATAATATTGTTCGCGTTGTACACACTAAAAACCTGTATGCCAATAAAAGCAACTACAATAATTAAGGCCAGCGTTATTAATACCTTTTTCATTGTTTAAAAAGTTTCTTCAGCTAAGACCTGAACCTGGTCTTTAAGGCGTTCTATAAGCAGGTTCATCATCCGTTTATTAAGGTTAGATGAGTTTTTAATATATTCCTTCCACTCCTCTGTAGTAAACAAGGCTATTATCATACCCTTAAGTGCATTACGGAATTTAATATCTTTATGGATAACGTTCTCTATGTAATGCAATTTTTTTTCTGTAGATAGCGGAAAAAAATGACCTTTTTGCTTTACGCAATAGTTTATAAACGAATCTATAAACAAATCATTCTGTAATTTAAGTATAGGCCTTAGGGTCCTGTTTTGAAATACTTCTTCCTGTGAAGATTGCGGATGTATTTCTCCCAGTGTGTCGCCTCTTAAAGCCAAAAGCCCAGCGTCTCTGTCCTGCATGATTATTTATCTTTCTTTTAAAGATATAAAAAAAACCCCTGCAATGCAGGGGTTTCAATATTTATTTATAAGCAATTCTTACTTAAGGATAAATGTTACTCTCCTTACAGTTTGCCTAGCAACTTTAGAATCTTTGTTAACAGAAGAGTCTTCTCCGTTACCAACTATATTAAGTCTTGAAGCTTCTATACCAGCGTCAACAAGTATTTGTTTAACGTTAGCAGCCCTACGAGACGAAAGATCTGTGTTGTAAGCGTTATCACCTATTTCATCAGCGTAACCAATTACATCAGCAGATGCAGATGGGTTTTGTTTAAGGTATTTAATAAGGAAGTTAACACCACTTACTGATTGTGCATTAGGAGTATCTTTGTTGAAGTCGAAGTATACGTTAACATAGCCACCGTTGATTAGGTCAGCAAGGTCAGCTTGTACACTTTGCTTAGTTTCAGCATTTTTCTGATCAACATATCTTTCAAGTTCGTCAGGAATACCGTTACCGTTTTTATCAATACTACGGCCTTTGCTATCAACAGCTACGCCAGCAATAGAGTTTGGCTCAGCATCAAGATAATCAGGCACACCATCTTTATCAGTATCGTTCATCATTGTTTCAAGCTCGTCAAGGCGTTTTTCAGCAGCTTCAAGCTCATCAGATTTAGTATCTACATACCAGTCAGCATGTTTTTCATGTTTACCAAGGTAAATGTTAAGACCTAATGAAGCATTGTAAAGTGTGCTGTCAAAGCCTTGTACATTGCTTCCAGGAGCAGGATAAAGACCACCATCCCATGTGTGCTCATGATCAAAACTATTAACCATAGTAAAGTCAGCATAAAGGGCAACCCTGTCAGAAATACGGTACTGTGCAGTAAGACCAACAAGAACGCTTGCTATCCACTCTCCGTTATCTAAAACATCTTTCGTTTTAAAGTTACGAACACCACCACCAAAGTGACCTAATAGGTTAATGCGGTTTGTCCATGTTTCAAATTCCATGATACGGCCTAAGTTAGCATAACCCTGAACATCAGCGCCAAACATGTTAGTTTTCCATTTGTCATCTGTTTCATTGATAACATCATAGCTTCCGCTAACTTTCAAACCAAATTTGGTGTTGAACATGTACCTGAAACCAAGGTCTGCATGGAAAAAATTCAATGCATCTACATAACTTGACTGGTCAGCAAATGGACCAGACGTTTTGTTAACACCGCCGCCAAATTCAATTGACCACTTGTTAAAATCATTAGCGCCGTTTGCGGAGCTCTCATCCTGCGCTTGCATCGATGCAGACGCCAGGCATAACATTACTAGGGGGAGTACAACTTTCTTCATAATAATTGTTTTGTTTATCAGTACTTTGTAATTTTCGGTAAAAGTAGAAAAATAATCTTAAGGAAATATGTATTATTTTTATTATTAATTTAAACAAATATAAAAAATGTTTTCAACTACCAATCCATTCAATAAAAATTTTCTGTCTGAACATCAATACTTTAGCAATGAAACAGTAAAGACAAAACTAACTATCTCTAATCAATCCTTTGCCAACTGGAGTGCCGTTAACCTTGAAAACAGGCTAAACTTTATAAAAAATTTAGCATTAGCGTTAACAAAAAACCAACATTTGCTGGCAAAAACGTGTTCTTTAGAAATGGGAAAACCCATTAAAGAGGCTTACTTAGAGATAGGCAAATGTAAACTTTTGTGCGGATACTACCTACAAAATGCTTCAGTTTTTTTAGAAAATAAGCAAATATCCACAACGGGTACAGAAAGTTATGTTACTTATGAACCTCTTGGTGTAATATTAGGTGTTATGCCCTGGAACTTCCCTTACTGGCAGGTGTTTAGGTTTGCAATACCGGCTATTATTGCCGGTAATACAGTTGTGGTTAAGCACGCAAGCAATGTGGCAGACAGCGCAAAATTGCTCGAAGAACTTTTTAGAGAGGCTGAATTTCCTAAAGGTGTGTATCAAAACCTGCTGATTGCCGGTAAACAGGTTAAAGCCGTAATAGACAATCCTATTATTAAGGGAGTTTCGTTAACCGGCAGCGAGAAGGCCGGAACCGAGGTAGCGTCTGCCGCAGCGCTGCAGGTAAAAAAATCTGTGCTGGAACTTGGAGGCAGCAATGCCCTGATTGTATTGGCCGATGCCAACCTTGAGGAGGCTATGCCAACAATAATCCAGGCGCGCATGCAAAATGCCGGGCAAAGCTGTATAGCTGCCAAACGCTTTTTAGTGCACTCCTCTGTTTATAATGACTTTTTAGAGCGCCTGAAGAAAGGTATTAGCGAAATTAAATTGGGCGACCCTATGCTGGAAGATACCGATATGGGGCCTTTGGCACGCACGGATCTTGCTGAGGATATTGAGAACCAGGTAAACAAATCTGTAAGTATGGGTGCTAAAATAATTGTAGGCGGTAAACGCAATGAAGCTTTTTATGAACCTACCGTTTTAATTGATGTTACACCCGATATGCCTGTTTTTAAAGAAGAGGTGTTTGGACCGGCCGTTCCTGTGGTTTCTTTTGATACTTTTGAAGAAGCAGTAGCGCTGAGCAACATGACTGAATTTGGCCTTGGCGTATCAATCTTTACTAAAGATGTAGAAAGCATTAAGAGTAAAATACATTTATTTAATGAGGGAGCTGTGTTTATAAACGACATGGTTAAAAGCGACCCTGCCCTACCGTTTGGCGGCGTTAAACGTTCCGGCTTTGGGCGCGAACTGGCTGAGAACGGCATTAAGGAGTTTGTAAACGTAAAGACCGTATTTATTAAATAAAAAACTTAAAACCCCAAATGTCCAGCATTTGGGGTTTTTTCTTTTTCTGTATATCCAGCAGATTTTAAGTTTCTACCTTTATTATGCTTCAACCAGTACAGGCTTTGCAGCTTCTGTCAAAGCTTCAACATTTATTAATATAAATGATGTTGTACCTTTACTCTGCTCCTGTATTTTTTTTAGGTTGGCTAACGATATGTTTCCGGTTATATAACCTGAATCGTGATTGGTATAAGCCTCCTCTACCGTGTTAAAATACAGCTTAAGGTCTTCTGCATTATCTTTGGTATGACGCAGCAGTACTTTAAGTATTACATCATTGGTCAGGAAAAGGTTTTCTTCCCGGTAAATCTTTTTGTACTCATATTTATAATCATAGCTTAGCGCAGATATATCGCTCAGCACCGCCGATGCCGTAGGATAAGACCCTGCCCCCCTACCCACAAAAAAGTGTGTATCAGCAAAGCTGGTCTTGGTAATTACACCATTAAACACGTCATCTACATTATAAAGGCGGTCATCGGGTGTTACAAATTTTGGCAGCACAAAAGCAG